>Ga0315275_10008125_pt1 | contig 10200 bp, 7 predicted proteins | sample YL17G03_0_MG_FD_205557 | JGI IMG/M metagenome (GOLD analysis project Ga0315275, IMG submission 205557) | Sediment microbial communities from Yellowstone Lake, YNP, Wyoming, USA - YL17G03_0 | ecosystem: Environmental > Aquatic > Freshwater > Lake > Sediment | place: USA: Wyoming | collected...
TGTGCTCTGCTCGTCGCGGCGAACTGGGCTTTGACTCCGGCTGCTTCTGGGCCGGGCGCAAGGCTGGCCTGCCTGGTCCAGCCCAATATTCCGATGGACATCGATAGCGTGGTGAAATGGGCGCCCTGGCGGGACCCCGCGCCACTCGAAGGTTTGGTGGCCATGAGCGTCGCGAGTGTGGCAGGGGAAGGGAAGTCCGGCGCCCCGCCGCTGATCGTTTGGCCGGAGAATCCTGCCCCCTTCTATTTTGAGCGCGACCCGATCTTTCGCAGTGCAGTGGAGCGGATGGCGCGCCAGGCGCACGCGTATGTCATCGTCGGCAGCGTGAATTACGCTGACCAGGAGAATACGCAACCGAAGAACAGCGCCATCGTGCTTGACCCCGAAGGGCGCGTGCTGCTCATGTATGATAAAATCCACTTGGTGCCCTTCGGCGAGTACGTGCCGACCTGGGCCTTTCCCGGCTTGGTGGGAAAGATCACGCACGAAGCGGGCAACTTCGTTCCCGGGACCAGTTATCACACGGCCCAGGCGCAGGACGGGGCGATCGGCGTCTTCATCTGCTACGAGGCGATTTTCCCGCAACTGGTGCGACGGCTGGTACCCGATGGTCCCGGCGTCCTGGTCAACATTTCGAATGACGCGTGGTTCGGGGACTCGGCCGCAGCCTTCCAGCATCTGGAGATGGCCCGCTTGCGGGCTATCGAGAACCGGCGCTTCCTGCTGCGGGCGACGAACGACGGCATCACGGCAGTCATTGACCCGTATGGGCGCGTGATCACGCGATTGCCCCGACACCAATTGGCGGTGCTGATTGGGCAGTTCGACTATCGCGCGGGACGAACGTTCTACACGACTCACGGCGACGTCTTTGCCTGGTTTTGCGTGTTGATTGCCGGGGCCATCGCAGCAACGAAAATCAAAAGGCAAAAGGCAAGAATCAAAAGTAAGAACGGCGAGCCGCGGGCAATGGACAACGAATAACTGACAACGAACAACTGACTACTGGCAACTGACCACTGACCACTGTTCTTAAGGAGCAAGCATGATTGAAGATCTGGAAAGACAATTCGAGGAACTAACGCACCGCGCCTCTGAACTCCGGAGCTTTCTTTGACGCCCCCCAACGACGCCGCGAACTTGAAGCCATCGAAAAGCAAATAGCGCACCCGGACTTCTGGCGAGACCAGGAAGCATCCCAGAAAATCCTCTCCACCCGCAAGCGTCTGGCAGAGCAGATTGAGACGGATGATCGCCTGGCGCGAAAGCTGGCCGATCTCGAAGCCTACCTGGAACTGGCGCGCGAAGGGGAGAACGTCGCGGGCGAGATGCGCACGGAGCTCGAGGCGCTGCGGGCTGAGGTCGAGCGGCTGGAGACCGCCACGCTGCTTCCGGGCGAGCACGATCGCCTGAACGCCATCGTGACGATCCATCCGGGCGCCGGCGGCACCGAGTCGCAGGACTGGGCGGAAATGCTGCTGCGCATGTACAAGCGCTGGGCGGAACGGCAGGGCTTCAGATTCCAGCTCATGGAGTACCAGGCAGGTGAGGAGGCGGGGCTGAAGTCCGCCACGTTCACCGTGACCGGCGAATACGCTTACGGCCTGCTCAGCTCCGAAATCGGCGTGCACCGCCTGGTGCGCATCTCACCTTTTGACTCCGCGGCGCGCCGCCACACTTCCTTTGCTTCGGTCTTCGTCAGCCCGGAAATTGATGAGACCATCAACATCGAGCTGAAACCTGAAGAGCTGAAGATCGAAACCTATCGCTCCACGGGGGCGGGCGGGCAGCACGTCAACACGACCGATTCCGCCGTGCGCATCACGCACACGCCCACGGGCACTGTGGCGCAGTGCCAGAACGAGCGCTCGCAGCACCGCAACAAAGAGATGGCCATGAAATTCCTCCGCTCCAAGCTCTACGAGTTGGAACTGCTGAAGCGGCGCGAGGCCTCACAGAAGCTCGAAGACTCGAAGATGGAAATCGGCTTCGGCAGCCAGATCCGCTCCTACGTTCTGCACCCGTACCGGTTGGTGAAAGACCTGCGGACGAAGTTCGAAGTGGGCGACGCCGACCGCGTGCTCGACGGCGACCTCGATCCGTTCATCAAGGCTTACCTGGTTTCGCGCCGGGCCGTGGCCAAGTAAGGGCAGGGCTCAGCGGGCCGGCTTGAGGGAAACGGTGTGCACGACCTGTCCTGCTTCTCCGAAACAGCCAACTGGAAATCTGAGACTGGAAAATGGAAAATCGAAACTGGAAACTGCCAACTGCCAACTCGTATGAGTTCAGGTTCGTTTTTCTGGTCAATTTTCAAGCCATTGATTCAATGGGACTTATCAGCTTCGACGAATTTTTCAACACTCCCTTACTTTTCAACAACTTATCAGCTTCGTTTTCTGTGTGAAAAATCTAACTAGCTGATTTCCCATGACTTATCAGGTTAGTTTTTTTCACTAATAAGTAGCGCCCAAGGCCGATACCGTGCATCTCGGGTGCTCGTCAGTCCTCGGCACAATCCAGCGGTCTTCCGACGCGCGTGCTGATAGGTTGCCACGGCACATCCCCAGACACGGTCTTTCCCGCCCGCACAGCATGAGTCCCTGACCTACACCCATATTGTAGTCTAGCACGGTTGGCCTAAAAACTCAAGCACCAAATTGTCCGTGTAGCACGGCCGCCTCGGCCGTGGACTGGATTTTGTCGGCCGGACCTCAAGCGCGGGCGGAGGCCAAGGCAGTAGGCTGTATCCCCCCCTTGCTAGGACTATCTTCCGTTCAGCCGAACTGGGGACGAGGACGCTAGCGGGGAACTAGCGTCCAGGTGTTCCCGTGCAGTGTCAGCACGATGGCGCCTTTCTCGACGGCCAGGGAAAAGCGTGGGATCTCTTTGGCCTTTTCGGCAAGAAGGGCCTCCGGAAGCGGGGTCTTGAGGGGGGACTTCTTTTTCACTTCATCCGGAACCTGCTTGCGGCCAAAAGAGTCGTAGTGCGTCTTGCTCTCCTGGTCCCCTACCAGCGCCAGGGCGTCCTGGTGGGCTTCGACCACATAAGGTCCCGCGGGCAGAAGCTGGTCCTCGAATGCGAACGGGAATTCGGCATGGAGGACGCCGATCGACACAAAGAAGTCGTAGTTGTTCCCGTCCTTGTCAATCATGTAACCGCGCACGCCGTAGTCGGCTCCCCTGCTCTCGCCCACGAGGCGGAGCCCGTTCGCCAGACGTACACCGAAGCAGTTCTCCGGCTTCAGGACCCCCTTCTTGTACTCCTTCAAGGGCAACAGGTAGGACTCGGGAAAAATCTTCTTTGCCTTGTTGAGGCTCTTGAGGAACTCGAAGCTCTCTGCTTGGGTCAGGGACTGCGCTTGCGCGGTTGGGCTCGAACCAGTTTCGGGAGATGCGGTTTGCGCCAGAATGGCAGCCGGCGCCAGGGCAATGAAAACAGAGCAAACTGCAAGAATGACCCTTTTCATTGCTTCCCCTTTCTCGTGCAACGAAGATGCTGGCTGGAGCAGACCCTCTCAGGCTTACGATTCTCGTCTTCGCAAGCGTTTAGCGCGAAGCGGGGCGCATCGCGTGCCGTCCGCCGCGATACTACGCCCCCGGCCCGTCACATTCTATCATCGCCTGCACTTGCTGCCACACGACGCTGTCTGCAACGCTGGCGCGAGCTAATGAAGGTTCTTGGGCAGATGCGTCAGCCTGCCTCACTGCCGCAGACTTACAGAACAACTCTCTGCTACGTCAGTTCGGCCTGGCTAGGGCGCTGTTCGCTGAATGGACGGGCGCCTGCGGCCTGAAATCGTTGACAGTTTTGGAACCGGTATGTTAGCGTTTTTAGTTTGCGCTACGCCAAAAGCTCTCGACTGGGAACATTCAGGAACAGGGAATATCCACGCTAAGGAGGCGCCGCGTGTCTGGGCCAAACCAAAGGTATCTTTTCACCTCGGAGTCGGTAACCGAGGGTCATCCTGACAAAGTCTGCGATCAAATCTCCGACGCCGTTCTGGACGCGGTGCTGGCTGCCGACCCCCGCGGGCGCGTGGCCTGCGAGACGATGGCGAAGGACAGGACGGTTTACGTGGTAGGCGAGATTACCACCACCGCCCGGCCTGACGTCCCCCAATTGGTCCGCGACACGCTTCGTGAAATCGGCTACACGGACCCGGCGAGCGGTCTGACCCCGGAAGATTGCGAGGTCGTTTCCAACCTGACTCCGCAAAGCCCCGACATCGCCCAGGGCGTGGACACCGGCGGGGCAGGCGACCAGGGGCTGATGTTTGGTTTTGCCTGCGACGAGACCTCCGAGCTGATGCCGTTTCCCATCATGATGGCCCACAAGCTCAGCCTGCGTCTCGCGGAAGTCCGCCGCAAGAAGATCCTCGATTTCGTCCGTCCCGACGGGAAGACCCAGGTCACCGTCGAATATGAAGGCTTCAAGCCGCTGCGGGTGGACACCGTGGTCGTCTCCACCCAGCACTCGCGGGATGTCTCGAACGAAGCCATCCACGAGGGCGTGAAGCAGTACGTTATCAAGTCCGTGATTCCTGCCCACATGCTCGACCAGAAGACCAAGTACTTCATCAACCCTACCGGACGCTTTGAGATCGGTGGGCCGAAGGGCGATTCCGGGCTGACGGGCCGCAAGATCATCGTGGACACTTACGGGGGCATGGCCCACCACGGCGGCGGGTCCTTTTCCGGCAAGGATCCGACGAAGGTGGACCGTTCTGCCACCTACATGGCGCGCTACATTGCCAAGAACATCGTGGCGGCGGGGCTGGCCCAGCGTGTCGAGGTGCAACTCGCCTACGCCATCGGCGTGGCCGACCCGGTTTCGGTGATGGTGAATACCTATGGGACCGGCCAGGTGGACAACGGGCGGCTGGGCGAATTGATCCGGAAGCATTTCCAGTTGACTCCTCGGGGCATCATTCAGAGCCTGGACTTGCTCCGCCCGATCTACAAGAAGACCGCAGCCTACGGGCACTTCGGCCGGCCGGAGCCGGACTTCACCTGGGAGAGAACTGACAAGGCCGCGATCCTGCGGCGGGAGGCGGGCCTCTAGATGGCGACGACACCGAAAACAGCTTGCGACGTGAAAGATCTCAACCTGGCACCCAAAGGGAAGCTCCGGATTGAGTGGGCTGACCAGTGGATGCCTGTTCTCAAGCTCATACGCAAGCGGTTCATCAAGGAACGGCCGCTGGAGGGAGTCCGGATTTCGGCCTGCCTGCACGTCACCACGGAGACCGCTAACTTGGCCATCACGCTGCGCGACGGCGGAGCGAACGTGGTGGTGTGCGCCTCGAATCCTCTGAGCACGCAGGACGACGCGGCGGCCTCCCTGGTGAAGGACTTTGGAATTCCGGTCTTTGCCATCAAGGGCGAGGACACAAACACTTACTATTCCCACATCATTTCGGCCTTGGACCATCGTCCCCAGGTGACGATGGATGATGGCGCAGACCTCGTGACCACGATCCTCACCAAGCGTCAGGAACTGGTCCCCGAGGTTCTCGGGGGAACTGAGGAGACCACCACGGGCGTTATCCGGCTGCGCAGCATGGCTAAAGACGGTGTGCTGAAGTATCCCATGATCGCAGTGAACGACGCCGATACGAAACACCTTTTCGACAACCGCTACGGCACGGGTCAGTCCACGGTGGACGGCATCCTGCGCGCGACTAATCTGCTCTTTGCCGGACTGCGCGTGGTGGTGGGCGGCTATGGCTGGTGCGGGCGCGGCGTGGCGATGCGCGCCCGGGGTCTCGGCGCTGACATCATCGTCACGGAGGTGAATCCGACGCGTGCGATCGAAGCCGTGATGGATGGCTACCGCGTCATGCCCATGGGGGAGGCTGCAAAGATCGGCGACTTGTTCGTGACGCTCACTGGAAACAAGTCCGTTCTGACGGACGACCATTTCAAGCTGATGAAAGACGGGGCGGTGGTCTGCAACTCCGGTCACTTCAACGTGGAGATCGACATACCGGCGCTCGAGAAGCTGTCGCTCTCCAAGCGCCGGACGCGCGAGTTTGTGGACGAATACACCCTGCGTGACGGGCGCAAGATCTACCTGCTCGGCGAGGGCCGGCTCATCAACTTGGCGGCTGCCGAGGGCCACCCGGCCGTGGTTATGGACATGAGTTTTGCCGACCAGGCGCTTTCGGTCGAGTACCTGGTGAAGAACGCGAAGAAGCTCGAGCCGAGAGTCTATCCCGTCCCTGTCGAGATTGACCGGGACGTCGCCCGGCTGAAGCTGGAGTCGATGGGAGTCGCCATCGACAAGCTCACGCCGGAGCAGGAGGAATACCTTTCTTCTTGGTCGGAAGGAACCTAGGCGGATTGAGCCATTGTCTGATTGAGTCATTGAATCATTGCCTGGTTGACCCAATGACTCGACGCTGGGATTGAGTCGCTTCTCGATCTAATGATTCAATGAATCAATGACTCAGTCTTCCAACCGCTCAATGTCTAATCGATTTTCACGATGAAGGACTTTGCCCACCGGGCGCTCGACACCGCGCAGGCCCGGGGCGCGAGCTACGCTGATGTCCGGGTGATAGGCATCCGGCAGCGCTATCTTTCCACTAAGAACGGACACCCCGCCCAAGTGAGGGAAGCAGAATCGTTTGGCCTCGGCATACGTGTGATTGCCGAGGGCGCCTGGGGCTTTGCGGCCACCGACGACCTCAACCGCCCGAGCGTGGATCGAACCGCCGCCCAGGCCGTGGCCATCGCCCGCGCCAGCGCTCTCGCGAAAAAAGACGATATTCGCCTGGCCCCCGAAGAGAAGATCGTGGACCGTTGGGCCGGTCCCTGCCGCATTGACCCGTTCACTGTGCCGGTTTCAACCTGTGTGGACTTACTGCTGAAGGTCGATGCTGAATTGCGCGCCGTCCAAGGCGTGACGCTGGCCGAAGCGCTCATGGATTTCCGGCGCATCGAGCAGCTCTTCGTCTCCAGCCTGGGTTCGGAGATTTACCAGGTCAAGACCCAGACCGGCACAGGTTTCGTCGCCACCTCGTTTCACGAGAATGAAATCCAGCGGCGCTCTTATCCCAATTCCTTCGGCGGGCAATACCAGACCAAGGGCTACGAACTGGTGGAAGAACTGGATTTGGCGAGCAATGCGCGCCGCATCGCGGAAGAGGCGGTGGCGCTCCACCGCGCCGACCAGTGCCCGTCGGGGGTGAAAGACATCATCCTGGGCAGCGCGCAACTCGGCTTGCAGATTCACGAATCCATCGGCCATCCCATTGAACTCGATCGGGTCTTGGGGGCCGAGGCCAACTTCGCGGGGATGAGCTTCCTGACTCTCGAAAAGCTGGGCCAGCTCAAGTACGCCTCGGACATCGTCAATGTGGTGGCGGACGCGACGCCCGCCCACGGGCCGGGCCTCGGCACGTTTGCCTTCGACGACGAGGGCGTTCCCGCGCAGTGTACGCCGATCATCAAGAACGGCCTCTTTGTGGGCTACCTGACCTCGCGAGAGACCGCGGCGGCCGTTGGCCAGGCGCGCTCCAGCGGCGCCATGCGCGCCGAGGGCTGGAACCGCATCCCCCTGATTCGCATGACCAATGTGAGCCTGCTCGCCGGGCAGGGAAGACTCGCAGAACTGATCGCCTCAACCGACGACGGGATCTACATGGAGACCAACCGGAGTTGGTCCATCGACGACCGGCGGTACAACTTCCAGTTTGGAACGGAGATCGGCTGGGAGATCAAAGGCGGGAAAATCACGCGGATGCTGAAGAACCCTACCTACGCCGGCATCACGACCGAGTTCTGGAATTCCTGCGACGCCATCTGCGGGCTCGAGTCGTGGGTCCTTTGGGGAACTCCGAACTGCGGGAAAGGCCAGCCCATGCAGACCATGGGCACCGGTCACGGCGCCTCGCCCGCGCGCTTTCGCAGGGTGCAAGTAGGAGTGGCGTATTCTGAATGACACGAGTCAAAGGTCAAGAGTTGAAGGTCGGACTGTAACCTGTAACCTGTTCCCTGTTGCCTAATGTTGACACGTCAACGCGCGGAAGAGATTTTCGAGCAGGTGCTCAAGTATTCGACGGCGGAGGAGACGGAAGCTATCATCAGCTCCATCGCCTATGCGCTGACGCGCTTCGCCAACAACATTATTCATCAGAACGTGGCCGAGGAAGGTGGATCGCTTTCGGTGCGCGCCGTGGTGGATAGGCGCATGGCGCGCGCCAGCACCAACAGGTTCGACGAGGCCGCCATCCGGCAGACCTGCGAGGCGGCGATTGCGCTGGCGCGCCTCCAGCCCCCGGACCCCGACGTTTTGCCCATGCCCGGGCCGCAGACTTTCCGGGCGGTCCACCGCTTCCACAAGGAGACCGCAAAACTCACGCCCCGAGTCCGAGCGGAAACTGCGCGGCGCGTCATCGCGCGCGCGGAGAAGGATGGCCTGACTGCGGCCGGAGTCTTCTCCAGCGGGGCCTTTGCCGCCGGGCTTTTCAATTCGCGCGGACTCGCTGCCTTTCATGAGGAGACCATATCGGAGTTCTCGGTAACCATGCTGGGCCAGTCCAGCTCGGGCTGGGCGAAGAAGACGTCGCCGAACTCCCGGGAGCTCGACCCGGACGCGTTGGCCGAGCATGCCGCGCGTAAAGCCCTCGAGAGCCGCGAGCCGCGGGAGGTCGCGCCGGGCAAATACACCGTTATCCTGGAGCCGTCTGCAGTGCTGGATCTGCTCGGGTATCTATTTTCCGACTTCGGCGGACTGGCGGTTTACGAGCAACGAAGCTGCCTCACCGGGCGCGTGGGCCAGCAGCTTTTCGGCCCGAACATCAACGTTCGCGACGATGTCTATCATCCCTTGCAGGCGGGCGCGCCGTTTGACGGTGAGGGAATGCCGCGGCAACGCCTGATTCTGGTCGAGAAAGGCGTGGTCAAGCGCGTCGTTTAGGCCCGGCAGACTGCCCATAAAGTCGGCGCCAAGCCTACCGGGCACGGGTTTCCTCTCCCCAACGAGATTGGCGAAGCGCCCGTGAATATCGTCATGGAAGGTGGGAAGTCGAGCGTTGACGAGATGGTGGCTTCCACCGAGCGCGGCCTTCTGGTCACGCGCCTGTGGTACATCCGCGAGGTCGATCCCTACCAGAAAATTCTCACCGGCATGACCCGCGACGGCACGTTCTGGGTTGAAGACGGCAAGGTGCGGCATGGCGTGAGGAACCTCCGGTTCAATCAGAGCGTTATCGAGATGCTCGGCCAGGTGGAAATGATGAGCCCGCCCCAACGCACCGCCGGTGAGGAAACCTTCGACATGGTGGTCCCGGCCATGAAGATCCGCGAGTTCAGCTTTTCATCGCTCACGAAGTTCTAACCAGCACGAACCAAGTGGTTCCTCCGGAATGGCCGCGGACAACTAACAACCAACAACCCCCAACTGACAACTGTTTCTTGACAACTCTGCGCGGCCGATGCTAGAAAAGTTACATACGCCCGATGGCGCTATCGTCTAGGGGTTAGGACGTGAGATTCTCAATCTCAAAACCCGGGTTCGATTCCCGGTAGCGCTACCAAACATTCCTCCACTATTCGACGCGAAGGCCCTCGCTCGGCTGGAGAGGCTGCTCAGGGGCGGAAAGAGTCAGGCTGAGTGTGCGGTGATTCTCGGCCTTTCCGTTAGGACTATAGGGAGAGCCGTTGCCCGCCTGTACCCCTGGAAATCGCGGAGGCCGGGCACCGTGCACAGGCGGTGGACGAAGGCCGAGGTTCAGCCATGAAGGAGTTCGACAGACGCTATAGGGCGAAGGAATTCGAGGCGGGGACGAAATTCGCAGTATTACATAGCGAGCGCGTATACCCGCCCAAGCAGATATTGGGTCTGGCGGTCGGAAGGTCGAACCGACGCTATGGCCCGAAGATGACACAATGTCGCTTGGGGTGCGAAGAACGAGTTTTCGATTGACACGCATCATGTGACGTGTTGTCATCTGCAACAAAGTGGCGCTCACAAGGCGACAAAAAGGAGCTGCTCGGTCGTGAAGCACCTCATCCGACTGCTTAGCCCGCTCTCTTGGTCAAACCCCTTCCTACCCTTGTGTGCTCTGCCAGTGTGCTCAGGCCAACCGAGCGAAAAGCAGACCAGCGTGAACTCACTCGCGGTCGTTGTTAAACATACGCTGAATCCTTCCAACCAGAAAAAGGAGGACACAATGAAACCCCTGTCGAAATCGG
>Ga0315275_10008126_pt1 | contig 10199 bp, 14 predicted proteins | sample YL17G03_0_MG_FD_205557 | JGI IMG/M metagenome (GOLD analysis project Ga0315275, IMG submission 205557) | Sediment microbial communities from Yellowstone Lake, YNP, Wyoming, USA - YL17G03_0 | ecosystem: Environmental > Aquatic > Freshwater > Lake > Sediment | place: USA: Wyoming | collected...
TGCGGTAACGATACAGCTTGTTTCATCTTAGCGCAATAAAGCGTATGCCTGGATATGGGCCGGCGGCATGGATGGCACCGCGGCGGCCGAGCCGGGAGCGCGCCTCAATCAAGTATCCTATCGTCCGGGTCGGTTCGCTCGATGCGCCCATCGATAGACTCCATTGGAGGCGGCGAGTAGAATCGCCCAGCAGCGAGCAAGGAGAGACCCATGACGCACCTCCTCGACAAGGCCCTCAGCGAAGTCGCAAAGCTCCCGGCATCCGAGCAGGATGCCGTGGCGGCACTCGTCCTGGAAGAGCTCGCCTCCGAAGCCCGTTGGTCGTTGTCCTTCGCGGAGTCCCAGGATCTTCTCGCCACTCTCGCCGAAGAGGCATTGGCAGAGCACGCCGCAGGTCAGACAAAGCCGCTGTAGCTCCTAGGGCGTGCAGTCGCGAACGACCCAGCGGTTTCGCGACCTTCTCCAGGCGGCGCCTCCTGCTGTCAGGGACAAGGCGACTGCTGCCTACGTCATCTGGGCGGCGAACCCCGACCACCCGTCACTTCGGTTCAAGAAGGTGCACGCGACTCTCCCGATCTACTCGGTCAGGATCGACCTTGACTGGCGGGCCGTGGGCGCTCTGCGAGAGGGGCTCGTCGTGTGGTTCTGGGTCGGGCCTCATAGCGAGTACGACAAGCTGCTCACCAAGATCTGAAGCACGGTAGATCAGCTCGCCGGGCGTCTGGGTCAGCTATTCGCGGGTCCAGTCTCTCGGGTAGTGCCTGGCGGCGACAATCCAGGGTGCGGCCAGGCAGCTGTGAGCCGTGCAAGCCCCCCGCTTCGTCTCCGATCAGCACCTTACGGAATGGCCGGCGGGGTCTCACCGCATCGAGATTCGGGCGGCCGGCGCGACGTCTGGGTCTACCCGGCGTCGGTCCGCGCGCGCCCCAACGCTTGCGCAGTGGGCGCTTGCGGGTAAGAGGATGCCATGGGGGATTCATGACAGCCGACGGACTTCAGCAGAGCGCCCGGGCCGCTTTCGGAGCCCCGTGGTATGGCCTCACCTACCTTGCCGGCCACCACCTTCTGCGGAAGGACAGGCCTCTCATCCGCAGGCGGGTCCTCACCATATCATCGCCGACGTCGTCGCCTGGAAGAGGCGGTTGGCCGAGAACATGAAGAGCGTGCCGGCGCAGACCACGGCGCCGAGCCCGGGCAGCGAGAGCGGTGCGGCCGCGGCGCGCACCAGCGAGAGGGCCACCAGGATGGGGCGGCGCGGCCAGCGGTCGACGAACACCCCCGCAAACGGCTCGAGCAGCGCGAACGGCAGCAGGGAGAGTGCGGTCGCGACCGCGAACCCGCGCACGGTGCTCTGCTACTCCGGCAGGAAGACCACGGCGTTGAAGATCGCCGCCATGAACGCGCCCTCGGCGATCTGGCTGGCGAAGCGGGCCGCGAGGAGGACGCGGAAGTCGCGGCAGCCGAGCACCGTCCGCACGAGATCGAACCTGCCCTCAGACAGAGCCGCCTCCTTCCCGTCCTCTGCGTGAGCATCTGCTCGGTGGCGGTGAGATGCCACTGTGCGGAGCCTGCCCGCCGCGCTGTCCCTCGAGCTCACCACGAGCGGTTCTCCCGGCATGAGGTCAACGGGCGCGAGTTGTTCGCCGCCCGGACGCTCGCTATTCTGAGAACGCGCGCTGCGACCGAGGGGGGCATGGTCACGAAGCCTGATGATGGGAAAGCCCGGGTCAAGCCTTCACGAAGTGCCGGCGCGGCCGCGCGCGCCCGGGCCTCCGGCCGCGCGCAAGGCGCCCCGCTCCGCTGCCCGCCCGCGAAGCTGCGCCCGCCGCGCCCGCACCTCGAGCTGGTCGCCCGCGCGGCGCTCGTGGCGACGCTGCTGAAGTCGACCGAGCCGTTGGTGCTGGTGTCGGCGCCGGCCGGCTCGGGCAAAACGGTGACGCTCACGCAGTGGCTGCGGGCCGAGGGCCGGCCGGGAGTCTGGCTGCGCCTCGACGGCAACGACAACGACCCGCTCGTGCTGCTGCGCTGCCTCGCCGTCGCGCTCGACCAGGTGCTCGGCGTCGAACCGGAGGTTCTCGAGCTGCTGCAGCTACGCCGCCCGCCGCTCGTGGAACGCGTCCTGCCCGGGCTCGCGGCGACGGTGGCCGGCGCCCGGCCGTTCGTGCTCGTGATCGACGACGCCCAGCTCGTGCAGAAGCAGGAGTCGTGGGCGCACCTCGAGCTCGTGCTCGAGAACCTGCCCCCGGGGGCGCAGCTCGTCGTGGCGACGCGCAGCGAGCCGCCGCTGCCGCTCGGCAGGCTGCGGGCGCGCGGCGAGCTCCTGGAAGTGCGCTTCGAGGAGCTCGCCTTCGACGGTGACGAGGTCATGCAGCTGCTGCGCCTGCAAGCGGCCTGGGAGGGTAGCGCCGACGCCGCCGCTACGCGCGACACGGTCGCCGCGCTGCTCGCGGCCACCGAGGGCTGGGCGACCGGCCTCTACCTAGCTTCGCTGACGGCGCGGGGCCGCTCGCCCGGCGAATGGCTCGCCGAGGTGCGTGGCGACCAGCATGCCATCGCCGGCTACCTTCTCGGCGAGGTGCTCGAGCGCCAGCCCGCCGAGCTGCAGCGCTTCCTGCTCGAGACGTCGATCCTCGACGAGCTGACGGCGCCGCTCTGCGCGGCCGTGACCGGCCGCGCCGGCGCCGGCGCCGTCCTCGCCCGCCTCGCCCGCGGGAACCTCTTCGTCAGCGCGCTCGACGACCGTGACGAGCGCTACCGCTACCACCACCTCTTCGCCGACCTGCTGCGCAGCCGCCTCGAGCGCGGCGAACCCGAGCGGCTGCCGGAGCTGCACCGCCTGGCGGCGTCCTGGTACGAGGCGCACGGCGAGGCCGAGCCGGCCATCCGCCACTACCTCGCGGCCGGCGACGTCGCGGCGACCGTGGGTCTCACCGAAGCCACCGTCGATACCATGCTGGACTGCAGTCTCGCCGAAAGTGCCCGCCGTCTTGTCGGGCTGTACACGGAGGAGCAGTTGCTCGCGTACCCCGCACTCGCCATCTCCGCCGGCTGGGTCTACGACAGCGTGCCCGAGACGCGCGAGGAGGAGCGCCGCTGGGCGCGACTCATGGCGGAGCTGGAGTTCGAGGACGGTCCTTCATCGTCTGGGGCGGCCTCCCTGCGCTCGTCCTGGCTGATTCTGACCACCAATTCCCATGCGCAGGGACTGGGACAGATGCGCCGCGCGGCCGAGGAGGCTCTGCGCCTTGAGACCAAGCCGGGCGACTGGCGCGACGTGGCCATGGACGGTGTCGCCATATGTCACTACCTCTCGGGGTCGCCGGAACCGGCCGAGCGGATGTGGCGCGAGCTGTCGCGCAGGACGACCTTCGCCGGGATGGCTTTGGCGCCCGCGTGGAACGCCGACATCCCCGCTCAGCTTGCGCTCATCGCCGCGGACGCCGGTCGCTGGGACGAGGTCGGGGAGCTCGTGGCGGAGGCCGAGCGTCTCTGTCCGCGCATGGGTCTGGACGAAAGCACGCCCCACGGCATCTTCCTGCCCCTGCTCCTCGCACACCTGCGTCTGATGTCCCATCGCGGCGACCCGGAGGCGCTCGCCTTCGCTTGGACGATCGACGACTTCATGTCGGACATGCAGAGGAACCCTCCCAGCGATCTCCTCATGTCCTATGTCATGTTGGGCGAGGTCGCGCTCGAGCAGGGCGAGCTGGTCGTCGCACGTGGCTGGTGCGACCGCGCCTTGAAGGCGCTCACCGAGTGGCCCGACGCGGGGATGTTCGGGAAGAGGGCGAAGCAGCTGAAGGACGCGCTGGACCGGCGGGTGATGGCGGAGCCCATCACACCCGCCGAGCAGCGCGTCCTCGAGCTCCTGCCGACACGTCTGACCGTCGCCCACCTCGCCGATCGCCTCTACCTCGCGCCGGCCACCATCAAGGCACACCTGCGCGCGATCTACCGCAAGCTCGAGGTGGGCAGCCGCGAGGAGGCCGTCGAGCGGGCGCGCGAGATCGGCCTCCTCAAGCGTTGACGCCGCCGGGCCGCCGGCGCGCGGCGTTCTGCCCCGTCGGCGCGCGATGACAGACGCGGCCGGCGCCGTTTCCGACCGCGCTCGCATCCCACCCCGCTTCCTGCAGGGAATAGTCCGTTCCGGACGATGTGCGCCGCCTCCGCGAGGCCTACGCTCCGATCATGAGCATGCGGAGATCGGAGGGATCATGAGCGTCACCATCGCACATAGGCCACACATCCAGGTGCCCCGGCTGCCGGTCATCGTCGTGCTGGCGCTCGCGGCGGCCGCGGCGCTCGTCGTGGCCCTGAGCATCCCGGCATCCACGACCACACCGGCGGCCACCTTCGTAGAGACCCTCGGCACCACCGGCGCGTCCGTGACTGCCGACGTGCCCAGGGACAGGTCGCCTATCGTCCGTGCCATCGTCTCCGGTGAGATACCGGCTGCGGCGCCGGCAGAGGCGCCCGCGCCTCTGCGCAAGTCGACCCGCACGCCTTGGCTGGCCGGTGGAGGCACAGCGTCGAGCAAATAGACGGCGATCGGCAGACTCGAGGAGGCATATGGATCAAGCGCAAGTCCGTTGTGCGGACGCGGCGAGCGCCCCACCCGCATCTTTCGAAAGGACCCCCACCATGAAGAGACCCCTGCTTGTGCTCCTGCTTGCCGCCGCCCTGCTGGGCCTGCTGGCGGCGCCGGCCCTCGCAAAGAAGCCCGCCGCCAATTTCCGCCTCTGGGAGGAGACGGCCTACATCTTCGCCTACGGCGACGGCTCCTGGTTTGAGGTCAAGGACGTCGACGACCCGAGCACGTTTGTCGGGCACTGGGTGACCTACGACGACCTGACCGGCGACTTCCTCGCTCCCGCCGACCCGATCCCCGCCAACTTCGACGTCGTCATGCAGGTGAGCTGGAAGCTCATCCCCCGCGGCCAGGTCCAGACCCTGCCCGAGAAGTTCCTCATCAGCCTGAGCATCCCGGAAGCGGGCGTGGATCTCTCCAACGAGCAATCGAAGGCCTACTGGACCCTGCACCTGTGGGACCAGTACTGGGTCGACGCCACCGGCGCCCTGATAGTGGGCTTCAACCCGCACATCGGGGCCCAGCCCTACGCCAACACATGGTTGGCGCCGCTGACCGGCGCGAGTGGCCTCGCGACGAACCTCACCGCCGAGAAGAGGCTCCCCCAGGGGACCTACACCGTCAACTACACGGAGAGCGTCGTGCAGCCGTTCACCGACCTTGAGCTTATCGACCAGGCGAGGCCGACGCACTGCAAGCCGTACACGGGCCCAGTTGAGCTCACCTTCAAGGTGGGTGCGCCTGTGAAGTGAGCCGCGCGGCTCCGCGCGGACCGCGATGTGGTCGACCACACATACGCAGCGGCCCGGACTTCGGTGTCCGAGCCCGGCCCCTCGTCTCGCACAGAGGCCCGCCACCCGCGAGGGCAGCGGGCCTCCGCTCGTACCGGACCGACCGGGGCCGGAAGGTCAGGCGGCCTGCTTGCTTGCCAACAATCTTGCCGACATGCCCATCACAAACGGTGGAGATGGTGGCACGGTGCGGGCGTCTGTGGAGGCCAGAGGACGCCGACCCCGTGCATTGCGTCGTCGCGGCGGAGTCGGTGCCCGCTGCCGCCTTTCGCTGCGGGGCGCACCCTGCTGTGGGCGGCGACGGCGACGTGCCTTGTTCCGGAGACCTGCTGCTCGCCGCTCTGGCGGCTTGCCAGGAGACTACGCTGCGCATGGTCGCCGCGAACATGGGCATCGACCTCGAGGAGCTGGCGGTCGCGGTCGAGTCCACCTTCACGCTGGAGAGCCGGTAGCCGGAGGACAAGTTGCCGCGCGCCCTGGCGTCGCCCGCGACGAGGCGCTCGGCGACGGCCGTACGACCGCCGTCACCGGTCCGCCTCCGGGGCGGCGTCGCGCGCCGCCTCGCCATAGAGGTCGATGAGCTCCTTCGCCCTCGCGAATGCCGGCTGCTGCTTGTCGGTGAACATGATCGCGTTCTCGTCCTGCGCGGCATCGAAGCCGCCGCCCTTTGTCTCGGTGCCCCCTGCCAGCGAGAATCGGATGTAGCCGTTGATGAAGGTGGTCGCCTTCTTGAATTGAGTCCCGACGATCTGGTCGACGGCGATCTCCTTGCTCCTGCTGAAACCTTGACCGAGCAGCACCAGCACCGCTCGCTTCCGTCTGATCATGATGCGCTTCGGCGTCACCACGAGCGTACCGTTCACCCCCTTGGCGCCGAACCGCTCCGGCCCTTCCATGTGGCGCCCCAAGCTCCTGATCGCTGTCGCGCCGCCGGCAGTCGAGTCCCGCCGGCGCGACGTCTGGGTCTACCCGGCGTCGGTCCGCGCGGGCGCGCCCCAACGGTTGAGCGGCGGGCGCCACGGGGTATGCGGGAGGCATGGGGGATCCCGTCACAGCCGACGCATTTCAGCGCAGCGCCCGGACCGCTCTCAGAGCCTCCCGGTATGGCCTGACGTATCTTGCCGGCCACCATCTTCTGCGGAAAGACAAGCCCCTGATCCGCGGGCTGGTTCTCACCAACCGCTGCAATCTGCACTGCCGGCATTGCCGCGTGTCCGAGCGCGACCTGATGGACCTCAGCTTCGCGGAGGTGACGGCGGCCGTGGATGACTTCTACCGAGAAGGCGGCCGCTGCCTCTACCTGGAGGGCGGCGAGCCGTTCCTGTGGCGGGACGGCCCCCACCGGCTCGACGACATCGTCGAGTACGCCCACGGCGTCGGGTACCTGACAGTGGTCGTCTACACCAACGGCACGCTGCCCCTGCGCACCTCGGCCGACACGGTGTTCGTCAGCGTGGACGGGCTGCGGGCCACCCACGACGCCCTTCGCGGAACGTCGTTCGAGCGCATCATGGGCAACATCTGCGAGTCGCCGCATCCGTCGCTCTTCATCAACTCCACGATCAACGCGCGCAACAAGGACGAGATCCGCGCCTTCTGCGACCTCGTCGAGGGCGTCCGCAACATCCGCGGCGTGTTCTTCTACCTGCACACGCCGTACTACGGGCACGACGCGCTCGAGCTCGACGCCGTCGAGCGGCAGCGCGTCCTGCACGAGCTCCTGTTCCTCCGCTGCAGCTACCGGATCCTCAACTCCCGCGCGGGACTCGAATCGGCCCTGAGGAACGACTGGGCGCGGCCGATGAGCGCGTGTTCCGTCTACGAACGGGGCACCGTCCACCAGTGCTGCAGGTACTCGGGCGACCCCGAGCTGTGCCGGCAGTGCGGCTACCTGAGCTACGCGGAGATCTATCAGGTCCTGAAGCTGAAGCCCTCGGCGATCGGCAATGCCATCAAGTACTTCTGACATCGAGAGGTTCTTCCGGCGCGCTCTCGTGAGGCTCCTGACGGGAGAGCGCGAGATCCGCCTGACGCGAGCGGTCCCCTCGCCCGACCAGCTGCGCGAGAAGTTCACGCAGATCGACGCGCTCGGGCTCTACCTCCACATCCCGTTTTGCGAGCGCATCTGCCCGTATTGCCCCTACAACAAGGAGCTCTACAGCAGCGACCTCGCCGAGGGCTACGTCAGAGCCATCAAGCGAGAGATCGACATCTACGCCGCGATCGTCGGCGACAAGCCGGTCACCTCGCTCTACATCGGCGGAGGGACCCCCACGACGATGCTGCACGGTGGCCTGGCCGACATCATCGGGCACGTGCGCCAGACGTTCGATCTGCGGTGCGACGTCCACATGGAGAGCCATCCCAATCACCTCAGCGCCGAGAACCTCGATGCCATCGAGGCGCTCGGCGTGCGGCACCTGAGCATCGGCGTGGAGTCGCTGGTCGACCGGCATCTGCGCACGTTGTGCCGGCCCTACACCGTGAGCCAGGTCAAGGAGGCCGTGGGGCGGGCGGTGTCGCGGGGGTTCACCTGCGTGAACGTGGACGTGATGTTCGCCCTGCCCGGCCAGACCTGCCGGGAGGTCGCGGACACCGGGCGCGCGCTCGTGAAGCTGGGCGTGGGCCAGGTCGCGGCGTATCCGCTGTTTCTGTTCCCCTACACGCCGATGGGGAGGGCCGTCGGCTTGAGGGGACACGTCATCAGTCAGAGCCTTAGGAGACGACGGATGCTGCGCATCCTCGAGAGGATCTTCTACGAGGCCGGGTACGAGAGGACGTCGGTCTGGGCGTTCACGAAGCGGGGCGTGCCGAGGTACTGCTCGGTGACGGTGCCGCTCTACCTGGGTCTGGGGGCCAGCGGCGGCTCGTATCTCAGGGACGTGTTCTACCTGAACACCTTTGGGGTGGCAGAGTACATCAAGGCCCTGGACGACGGCGGCATGGCGATCGCGCTGTCGGTCGATCTGACGGAGAAGATGCAGCGCGCCGGCTGGCTGTACTGGCGGATCTACGAGACGCGCTTCTGCAAGGCCGACTACCGGAACCGGTTCGGCGAGGACATCGACGCAGCCTACGGCCGCTCCCTGACGGCGGCGCGCTGGCTCGGTCTGCTGAGGGACGGTGACGAGCAGATCACGCTCTCGGACAGCGGCGCCTTCTGGCTGCACGCGGCCGAGGACCTGCTGTCCATCGAGTTCGTGAGCACGCTCTGGGGTTCGTCGCGGCGCGACCTGTGGCCGGAGCGGGCGATCCTGTCGTGAATGGTGCCGGCGGCTCACATGGAGAGCCTCTAGCGCGCTGGCGCGTGCGTACTCAGCCAGTCACGGAGAGCGTTGTTCAGCCGCGTCTGCCATCCCCTGCCGGTGCTCTTGAACGCGCGCAGTACGTCCGCATCAAGGCGGATGTTCACGTGCTCCTTCGGGTTCGTGGAGCGTGGCCGCCCGCGCTTGGGTTTGAGCAGCTCTTCTGCGGCGTCGACGCCGACCAGCCCGGGCAGAACGTCCTTCGCCGCTCGTGCTTCGTCGAACCACTCGTCGGTGGCTTCGGGCGCATCCTCGTCAATCAGCTCGGGGTTTGGCTTGCCTGGCATAGCGCGTCCTTTCCCGTTGGTTCGCTCTGCGCAGACTGATCACATGCACCACGTCGCCGCGCGGCGTGAACACCAGCATGTGCAGACGCTCGCCGATCGATCCGAGCGCTTGGTAGCGGCGTTCATCGTAGTCCTTGCGCCTGTCCTCGACGATCAACGCCGAGCTCCAGTCGAACTCCTCGGCGAGGTCGAAGGCCAAGCCACGATCCGCCTGGTTGCGCTCGCTTTTGGCTGGGTCGTAGCTCAGTCGCATTTATTGTACCCACATTAATCAGCGGTTGGACAGGCCGCAGAGTGGGCGGTCCGCGCCCAGGTGGTTGACGATCAGCCCCTGGTGAGCCGCGTCGGCGGGTTCGCGCGGATGAGCCATCCCCGCCTCCCTGGGTGCGCTCTGTCGTCCTGAGCTCGATGATTCTCCGGGCATCACCGGACGTCAAGGATGACAATGGGCCGCAGGCTGACTGCGCATGATGGCCCGCATGTCCCGCGTGCCATGATGACAAAAGGCACACAGCGGAGTATCATGCTGCCATGAAGCCATTTCGCTGGAGTCCGGAGAAGAACGAGGCTCTTCAGGCCGAGCGCGGCGTTTCCTTCGAGAGCGTCGTGGTGGCGATCGGCTCGGGCGGCCTGCTCGACATCCTGGCCCATCCGAACCAGGCGAAGTACCCGCGCCAGCGCGTCCTCGTCGTGGCCGCCGACGACTACGTCGACCTGGTGTCGTTTGTCGAGGAGGAGGGATCCCTCTTCCTCAAGACCATCATCCCGAGTCGCAAAGCGACGCGGGACTACCTCCGGGGAGGGACCTCGATGCCGAAGATCGACGCCTATGAAGAGGAAGTCCTTGGCGCCTTCGAGGAGGGCAAGCTCGACTCGGTCGCCACCAAGGCGGAGCTCGCCAGGTTCAAGGCGGCTGCCCGGGCGACGGCCATCAAGGACCGGCGGGTGAACATCCGCCTGTCGTCGGGCGACCTGAGCGACATCCAGGTCAAAGCGCTCGAGGAGGGCGTTCCCTACCAGACCCTGATCGCCAGCGTGCTCCACAAGTACGTCACCGGCCGCCTTGCGGAGCGTCCGCGTCCGCGCGGCGAGCCCGCGCGTGGGCCTTCGCCGGGACTCAAGCGGTAGCACGATGGACGCAGCGGTGGCGATCGAGAGGCTGAACAAGTCGTTCGGGAGCACGCGGGCGCTGGACGGCCTCGACCTCGAGGTCCGGGTCGGCGAGATC
>Ga0315275_10008127_pt1 | contig 10199 bp, 9 predicted proteins | sample YL17G03_0_MG_FD_205557 | JGI IMG/M metagenome (GOLD analysis project Ga0315275, IMG submission 205557) | Sediment microbial communities from Yellowstone Lake, YNP, Wyoming, USA - YL17G03_0 | ecosystem: Environmental > Aquatic > Freshwater > Lake > Sediment | place: USA: Wyoming | collected...
ACGGACGGCCGCGACTCAACGCAAGAGAGCCAGCAAGGCGTCGATCGCCTGGCCGGCCTCGGTCCCCGAGACGGTCTGACCGGGACGAAAGGTCCGGTCCGGAAAGAGCTCCATCATTTGATAGGACAGGACATCGCTGATGGGGCGAAAATTAGCGTGTTCAGAAGTGACGTCCGAGACCTGGATCCTTTCGGGCGGAATCTGGCGGAAAAACCGGCAGCCCCGCTCGCCGAGATAGGCGACGACCCGGTCCAAGACTTCCGCCAGATCGGCTCTCGTCACGAGACGGCGCGGCTGGAAGGTGTGGTTGGCGTAAACGTCGATCAGGCCGAGCGAGGTGACCTTCAGGATGAACTTGGAGGCCCAGGAAGCCGAGATGTCGACGATGATCGGTGGCTTGCCCGGAGCTTCTGCCAGGTCGTTCCGCAACTTGACGGCCATGAGGGCCGCCAGGTCCTCCCGGCCGATGGCCGGTTGCGTCGCGATGTCGTTGTACTTGCTCGGGAGCTCGAATATCCCCAGCCTGTTTTTCATGGCCTCGACCCGGCTCTTGGCGCCGGCGTTCCCGGGTTCGATTTCCAGGATCTTCTCGTAGACCTCGAGGCTTCTCTCGTACTGCCTGGTCTCCTCGAGCACGGCGGCGTAGTCGGCGAGGACGCCCAGGTTTTTGGGGTCGGCCGCCGCCGCGGCCTTCAGATGGACCAGGGCGCTCGAAGGCTTGTTTTCCTTGCGGTAGATGCCGGCCAGGGCGAGGTGGACGGCCGGTGCTTCGGGGGAATAATGGAGCGCCCTGAGGTAGGCATCCGTAGCCTTTTGGACATCACCCGAGGCGGCGGCCGTCCGCGCCTCGTCGACCGCTGCCTCCGTTTTTTGCTTCTTGAGCGCCTCGTAGCTATCCCTGGCCCAGGCGTTGCGTGAATCGAGCTTCAGGACCTCGCGGAGCTCGTTGAAGGCCTTGTCGCTCTCGTTTGTCTTTTGAAAGAGCTGAACCAGCCCGAGACGGGCGAGCGTGGAATTAGGATATTTCTCGACGCTCTGGCTGAAGTATCCTGCCGCCGACGGATATTCGTCCCGGGCGAGCGCGAGGTATCCGAGACCGATGTCATAAAGCGGGCTCTCCGGGCCCAATGTGAGGAGGGCCTTTTGCGCTTTGTCGAGCCTTCCGTCGCGGATATGGTTCCAGGCATCCTGGGTTTGGATGCGCTCTTCGAGCGCCATCGAGCCGGTCAGCGATTGGGGCAAGTTCTCGAGGTAGAGGTTGGGCGGCGGCGGCGGCGCGGGGACGCACGACGCGAGCAGGACGCACAGCCCAAGCGGCAGTCCGACTTTTTTCACCAGTTCTCCTCTCCTTGGACCAGGTACGGAAGATAGTTTATCATGAACCGGGAGTCCGCCATAACCAAAATTTCGGAAAAATCTCCCTCCTCTCTGGACTTGAGGACGATCGACCAGCGCCGGAGAGAGGACGCCAGGCTTCTCTTGTCCCCGGGGAACCGGAGATGGAAAAGCCGGAAGTCCTGGAAGGCGATGTCTCTGATCTTGGATTTCAAACCCGGCAGCCCTGCCCCCGTTTTGGCCGAGACATAAGCGGTCCGGCCGCCGGTGGCGTCATTCCGGGCGAGAAGGTCGTCCTTCGAGGGAAGGCGGTCGATCTTGTTGAACACCCTGATGACGGGCACATCCGAGGCGCCGATGTCGGCGAGGATGTTGTCCACGGACCGGGCCTGCTCGTCGGACCGGGGCGATGAGATGTCGATGACGTGGAGGAGGACGTCGGCCTCGCGGATTTCTTCAAGCGTCGCCCGGAACGAGGTGACGAGCTCGACGGGCAGTTTCCGGATAAAACCCACGGTGTCGCTCAGGAAAAAGTAGAGACCGTCCTTAAAATCGACGCGCCGCAGGACCGGATCCAGGGTGGCAAACAGGGCGGGCGAGGTGAATCGCTCGGCGCCGCTCAGGGCGTTGAAGAGCGTCGATTTGCCGGCGCTGGTGTAGCCGACGAGCGAGACCGTGGGCACAGGCCCCTTGCGGCGGCCGTGCCGCTGGCTCTCCCGGCGTTTGTGGATGCCTTCGATCTCGCGCTGGATCCGGTTGAGGCGCTCCTTGATCCGCCGTCTGTCTTCCTCGAGCTTTTTTTCGCCCGGGCCCCGCGTTCCGATGCCCGCTCCCAGCTGTGACAGCGCGATGCCTTTGCCCGTCAGCCGGGGCAGGAGGTATTCGAGCTGGGCCAGCTCGACCTGGAGCTTCCCCTCGTTGCTGCGGGCGCGCTGGGCGAAGATGTCCAGGATGAGCTGGGTCCGGTCGATCACCTTGGCCTGGATCTTGTCCTCGAGGCTCCGCTGCTGGGTCGGGCTGAGGTTGTGGTCGAAAATGACGAGGTCGGCGCCCAGTTCTTCTCTTCTGGCGGCGAGCTCCTCCGCCTTGCCTTCGCCGATAAAATACCGGGGGCTCGCCTTGGGCCGGCGCTGGTGGACCCTCTCGACCACCCGGGCGCCCGCGGTGGCGGCCAGCTGGGCCAGTTCGTCCAGGAATTCCTCGGCCTCCCGCTTCTCGTTTTGCCCGATGGCCAGATGAACAAGGATCGCTTTTTCCATGATCAGGCGGCGAGCTGCTCCTCGAGATGAGCGGCCAGGGCGACGGGGTCGTCCGCCGGGAGCCAGGTCACGCCCGCCATTTTTCGAAACCAGGTCATCTGCCGCTTGGCGAAGTGGCGGGTGTCCAGCTTGGTCAGACGGACAGCTTCTGCGACCGGGATCTCCTGCCTGACGCAGCGGACGACGTGCCTGTACCCGAGAGCCCGGAACGGGGGGGCCGTCTCCGGGAGGCCCTCGCCCAGCCGTCGACGGACCTCGTCGATCAGCCCGTCGCGAAACATCCGGTCCACCCTCTCCTCGATTTTGGCGTAGAGCGCGGGCCGGTCCAGGTTCAAACCGATCTTGACCGGAAGCAGGTCCCCGAGCGGCGATCTTGTTCTCGAGAAGTGCTCGGAGATCGGCCGCCGCGTCAGGGCGTAGACCTCGAGCGCCCGCACCATCCTGACCTTGTCGTGGGGACCGATGAGTCCGGCGTAGGCGGGGTCGACCCGCTCGAGCTCTTTTCTCAAGCCGTCCAGGCCCGAGGTCCGGACCTCGCTCTCCAGCCGCGCCCGCACGGCCGGGTCGCGCCCGGGGCCCGGGAAAAGGCCGTCGACTAGCGACCTGAGATAGAGCCCTGTCCCGCCCACGACAAAGGGGTGACGTCCGCGCTCCTGGATAAGACGGACGGCGTCCGCGGCCCGGCGGGCGAAATCGGCGGCGGTGAACTGAACCGTAGGTTCGACGATGTCGAGGAGATGGTGGGGGACCCGCCGCCTGTCGTCGGGCGAGGGCTTGCCCGTCCCGATGTCGAAACCACGGTAAACCTGCATCGAGTCGGCGTTGATGATCTCGCCCCCGAACCGGAGCGCCAGCTCGATGGCCGCCGCGCTCTTTCCCACTCCGGTGGGCCCGAGGATGATGATGAATAGGCGGCGGTCAGAGCGCAATTTTTACCAGGACCCAGACGGCTGCGGCCGTGATGAGCAGAAGCAGGGCGAAAACCTGGCGGCGGTTCAACTCGATTCCCCGACCTTTTCCAGGCCTTTCACGACGGCGGCCTCATGATCGTTGCCCAGGTTTTTCTTGACGGCCAGCACCTCGGCCACGAGAATATCGCTCAGGATGTCGATGATCGCCCGCCGGCTGTCGGGCTGGAGAGCGTTGAGCGCGGCGACCGGGAAGGGCTTGATCTCGACCCGGCCGTCCGACCGGAGCTCCAGGCTTTGGAGCGGCGGCGCCAGCCGCGGTCTGACCTCGTCCAGGGCCTTTTCGAGAACATTCATCGCCACAGGGCCGATTTCCTTGGACATGAATCTGAAGATATAGGAGCATTTGTCGTTGAAATCGCCCCAGGTCCGCTCCAACCCCCCGGACAAAACATCGGCTGGCGGCTTGACCTTGCCCGGGGAGCGGGGCACTCCCGCCAGGCCCAGCGCGAGGAGCGTCCAGACGGCCCGCTGCGCTTCCCTCTTCCCGACCTGGCTTTCGGCATATAAAGTCTGGAGCCGGGGGGATTCGTGAAGGAGCCTGAGGACATGTCTCTCCGAAGGGGTGAGCTGTACGTGGCCGGCATAGCCCGGGGCGAGGACCTGGACGGTTTCGGTTTCGGGCGGGAGGCAGGCCTCGATCCGGTTGAAATTCTTCATTCGGCGAATGCCCCGGAGGATGAACTCGAGAGTGGGCACGACGGTGAAAATCCGGGCGGCCCGGACCTCCGTCTCCGGCTCGAAAACGAATTCCCCGTCGGGCCAGTCGAAAGCCGGCAGGCATTCGTCCAGCCAGGAATCGACGACAAGCTCGAAGGCGCGGTCGGAACCCAGGGCGCCGCGTTCGATCAGGGCCCGGGGGAGAGAGATGTCATAATCACGGGCGAAGCTCGCGCACTCTTCCATTTGAAGGACGCCGAGCACCCGCGAGGCCATCAGGCGCCTGCGGAACAGGTCCTCGGAAAAAAAGCCCTCGGCCAGGGCCTGTTCGCCGAGCGAGATCAGGAAATCCCGCTCACCGGCTTCGCCCCGGAGGTGCAGCGCCCCCGATTTCCGCCTCTCCCAGAAATGGAAAAGAAGCAGGGGCAGGGGCGTTTCGCCCAGGCGGCCGCGCCAGAGGTCTTCAGTCATACAGATAATTTAGGGGACGGCCGCGGTTCTGTCAACACGGCCGGGTCAGAGAAAGAACCCTTTCCCGGCGACGGCGAACACGAACCCGGCCAGGCTGCCGAGGAGCCAAAGAGCGTACGAAAACGCAAGCCCCTTCCCGGCGCTGACCTTGAAGGCCGACGCCAGCCCCAGGCCGAAGAGGCCGTGCATCCAGAGCGAGGAGAAGTCCACCCGGCTCAACGCGGCGTAGGCTGTCGAGCCGGCCGGGAGACCCGGGAAAAAGGCCGGCAGGCCCGTCGAGACATGAAGCGTCGATCGCCGCGCCATGACCAGGGCCAGCCGAACGGCATTCCCCAGGATGGCGACCACAAAGTTGGCGTGGATGAAGCACGAAAAGACCTGGAGATAGTGGCCGCGGCGGGTGACGGCCCGGCCCGCGCCCAGGCCGATGAGCGAAGCGAAGAGGAAGCCCGTGAGCGCGATCAGCGGCCTGACGACGAACGCGTCGAGCGCCCGGCTCTCGCCTTTGATCCTCGCCACCGCGGCGTCGTACTGTTGCGCGCCATGCTTCTCGATGAACCCGCCCGCCGTGTCCTCGAATGTCCGGAGCCTGTCCTGCTGGACGAACGGAAAGACGAGGTAGCTGAACGCGGCGACGGCGACGAGAACGATAGCCAGCGCGTCCACCCAGATGGGACGGTCGGCCAGAAACCGGAAAGTCTTGGCCGGCCTGAAGAAAACGCCGGCGAACCGACGCAGTATGCTCACCCGCTCTCCCCGGTGGGCCTGTCCCATTCGATCCGGCCGTCGCGCAGGAAGATGATTCTCTGGGTTTGGTCGGCGACGTCCCTGTCGTGAGTGACGATGATGATGGTATTCCCGCCGTCATGGAGCTGGCGGAAGAGGTTCATGATCTCGGAGCCGGTCTTGGAATCCAGGTTTCCGGTGGGCTCGTCGGCCAGGATGATCGCGGGCTCGTTGACGAGCGCCCGGGCGATGGCCACCCGCTGCCTCTCGCCCCCCGAGAGCTCGTTCGGCCGGTGGTTCATCCGGCCTCCCATCTCCACCATCTCGAGGGCGCGTTTCCCCCGGCCCTCCCGGTCCTTTTTTTTCGTTCCCTTGTAGATCAGGGGGAGCTCGACGTTGCGGAAGGCCGTCGCCCTGGGCAGCAGGTTGAAAACCTGAAAAACGAACCCGATTTCCCGGTTGCGGATCCGGGCCAGCTCGTTCTCGGTCATGGCGCTGACGAGCTTGCCGTTCAGAAAATAACTCCCGCCCGTGGGCGTATCGAGGCAGCCCAGGATGTTCATCAGGGTGGACTTGCCGCCGCCCGAGGGTCCCATGATGGACATGAACTCGTTCCGCCGGACGGCGAAGGAAACCCCCTGCAGGGCGCGAACCTCCTGCTTTTCCAGCTGGTAGACTTTCCAGAGGTCCTCGACCCGGATCAGGTCGTTGTCCCGCGAATCCATGGCCTATTCTTTTTTCTTTTCTTCGAGCCTGACGGCGGCTCCGTCCTTGAGTTCGCGGAGGGCGCTGTAGGGGCCGACTATCACCTCCTGCCCCTCTTTGAGGCCCGAGACGATCTCGATGTCCAGCCCGCCGATGATCCCCTTGGATACGGGATAGAACTTGGCCAGCCCGTTCTCCAGCACGTAGACCCCTTCCTCCTCGATTTTCTCTTTTTTTGCCGGGTCGGGGTTGTCCTTTTCCCTGAGGACCAGGGCGGATATGGGCACCGCCAGGACGCCCTTTTTCTCGGCCGTGATTATATCCGCGGAGGCCGAGAGGCCCGGCTTCAATGACTTGGGAGGATTTCCCAGCGTGATTTTGACCAGGAAGTCCCTCGATTCCTCCTGGGTGGTGCTGAGCTTTTCGATGGCCGAGCTGCCGATCTCGGAGACATCGCCTTTCAGGACCTGGTTGGGAAGCGCGTCAACCTTGATATCCGCTTTCTCTCCCAGCTTGACCCCCACGACATCCGTTTCGTCCACCTCGACTTCGACCTCCATCTCGGAGAGGTCGGCGATCGTCATCAGGACGGTTCCGGGGTTGTTCATCGTCCCGATGACAGCCACCTCGCCCTCCTCGACCTTGAGGCTCGTGATCATGCCGTCGATGGGCGAGTTGTAGACCGTTTTATCCAGGTTGTCCATGGTGCTTTTGAGCGAGGCCTGCGCCTGTTGAATCTGGTGGCGGATGGCCTGGACCTCGGCGCGGCTGACATCCGACTGACCCTTGGCCGCCTCCAGCTGTTCCTGGGAGATGAGCTGGCTTTCAAAGAGCTGCGTCTGGCGGTTATAGCTATTGGCGTCCATCTTCATCCGCGCTTCGGACTGGATAAGCTGGGACTGGTAGGCCTGGATCAGGGCCCTGTCCCTCTCGGCGTAGGCCTCGTACTGAGCCGAATCGAGCTTGAGCAGGAAATCGCCCGCCTTGACCTCCTGGCCTTCGATGACGCCGATCTTGATGATGCGGCCGGGGACGTGCGCGCTGATGTTGATGTTCTTTTTCGGCTTGACCTCGCCCGAAGCCGAGATGATCGAGGTCAAGTCGTGCCGGGCGGCCTTCTGGGTCGTGACCCGGGTCGACTTTTCCCTCCTCGACCTCAAGCTTATGACCGCAACGACTGCGGCCAGAACGAGGATCGAGGCGATGATGATGACCCTTTTTTTCCTGGAGCGCGGCCGCGGCGACACCGGGAGGGCCTGGGTTTCAGTTTCTTTCATGGTTTTTCTATGCCAGATGATTCGATATCTCATGCTTGTAGCTTTAATATCATAATATATTACGGGCGAAAGGGCAAAAATGCCGGCCGGGGAACGGATTGCGAACAGGCGCCCGTCCTGCTAAGATATCGGCTTCATGAGCCAGTGGATGGAGTTCCTGCCTGCCGCCCGTGAGGCGGCCGAGGCCGCGGGCCGGTTGCTGCGGCGCGGCCTGGACGAGGCCAAGGAAATCGGCTACAAGGGCGCCGTCGACCTCGTGACGAACTTCGACGGACTCGCCCAGGAGCTCATCGTCGGCCGGATCTCGTCGGCTTATCCGCGCCATGCTTTTCTCGCGGAGGAAGGACTCCGTCCGGGCGGGCCGGCCGAGTTTCTCTGGGTCATCGACCCGCTCGACGGGACAACCAATTTCGCCCACCGGCTGCCGGTCTTTGCCGTCTCCATCGGCCTCGTGCACAGAGGCGAACCGGTGATGGGAGTCGTCTTCGACCCCGTTCGCCAAGACATGTTTACGGCGGTGGCGGGAGGCGGGGCCTTTCTCGGCGGCCGCAGAATCCGTGTCTCGGACGTCAGCGACCTCGACCGGAGCCTCCTGGCGACCGGGTTTCCCTACGACATCCGCGAGAGCCCCGTCAACAACCTCGACCATTTTCAGAATTTCTGCCTCAGGGCCCAGGCCGTCAGACGCTGCGGGTCGGCGGCCCTGGACCTCTGCTACCTGGCCTGCGGTCGCTTCGACGGCTTCTGGGAGTTGAAGCTCAAGCCCTGGGACGTCGCGGCCGGCGCGCTCATCGTCACGGAAGCGGGCGGCCGGGTGTCGGATATCGACGGAGGGCGTTTCCGCATCGAAAACGGAGAGACGGTCGCCACGAACGGCCTGATCCACGAAGCCATGCTCGCGGTCCTCAAGCTCGGCCGCCGGGCCGGACGTCCGCCCGCGGGAGAGGCGGAGACTCGATGATCGACAGCCGCGGCACGGTTTGGCCGGCCTGCCGGCGCGGCGTGCTGGCCATGGCCATCCTCGGTTTCGCGTCGCAGTCAGCGGTAGCTCAGAACGCCGGCCCCACCGCGGGCTCTGATTCCGGCCAGGCCAGGACGATGGTCGTGGTGGTCGCCGGGGGCGCCGCCTGGACCGATACGGGGCTCGACGTGGCGTCGGGGGACATAATCTTGTTCGAGGCCGACGGAAAGATCACCCTGCAGAAGGGGAATCCGGAAGCCGAATGCGGGCCCGACGGTTACGACCTCCAGACCCTGCAGCAGCAGCTGACGGGAAGGAACCTGGGCGCGCTCATCGGCAAGGTGGTCATCGGTGTCACTGTGCTGGTCAACGAAAAGACCAAAGAGGAAATACAGCAGGAGGCGGCCGTGTTTTTTTACGTGGGGTCGAAGAGCCGCGTCGAGATGCCCGCCAAGGGCCGGCTGTTTCTGGGAATAAACGAGAACGTGATCGGCGACAACGGGGGGGAATTCCGGGTGACCGTCTCGACGAGTTCGAGCCGGGAATCGTCCTCCGTCCGGCGCTGAGCGCGGGCTACTTCGCCTGTCCGTTGGTCTTCTGCTGGAACCTCTCCATGAACTGGGTGTCGTATTTGCCCTGGATGAAGTCGGAATCGGCCAGGATCGAGAGGTGGAAGGGGAGGTTGGTTTTGATCCCGACCACGGTCGTCATCTCCAGCGCGGCCTGCATTTTTTTGATGGCCAGCGGCCGTGACGGCGCCTGGACGGCGATCTTGGCTACGAGCGAATCATAATCCGGCGGGATCTTCCAGCCCTGGTAGGCCGCCGAGTCCACCCGGACGCCGTGGCCTCCCGGGAAGACCAGGAAATCGATCGTCCCCGGGCTCGGGCTGTAGGTCACCGGGTCCTCGGCGTTGATCCGGCACTCGATGCTGTTGCCCCTCATTTTCATGTCGTCCGGGATGGACAGCTTCTCGCCCGCGGCGATCCGGATCTGCTCCTGGACCAGGTCGACATTATAGACCATTTCGGTGATGGGGTGCTCGACCTGGATCCGCGTGTTGGCTTCCATGAAATAGAAACTGCCCTTCTCGTCCAGGAGAAACTCGAAGGTCCCGAGACTGTCGTACTTGATGTGCTCGGCCGCGTCGGCGGCGGCTTTGACGAGCTTCCGCCGCAGCCGCTCATCCACGGCCGGCGAGGGGCTTTCCTCGATGACCTTCTGGTGCTTCCTTTGGATGGAGCACTCCCGCTCTCCGAGCGCGGTCACGTGCCCGTGCTTATCGCCGACCACCTGGATCTCGATGTGCCGGGCGGAAGGCATGTATCTTTCAATGTACAGCGACGGGTCGTTGAAGGCGGCCTGGGCTTCCGACTGCGCCAGTCCGAACTGCTCCTCGAGTTGGGCCAGCGACCGGGCGATGCGCATGCCCTTGCCGCCGCCGCCGGCCGCGGCCTTGATGATGACAGGAAAGCCGATTTTCTTGGCGACCTGCTTCGCCTGGGCGAGGTCCTGGACGATCTCGTCGCTCCCCGGAATGATGGGAAGATGGGCCCTCTTCATCTCCTGGCGCGCCAGGCTCTTGTTGCCCATCAGTTTGATCAGAGGAGCCGACGGTCCGATGAAGGCGATCCCCGAGGACTCACAGATCTCGGCGAAGCGGGCGTTTTCGGCCAGGAAGCCGTAGCCGGGGTGGATGGCATCCGCCTTGGTGATCTCGGCGGCGCTCAGCAGGTTCGGCATGTTGAGGTAGCTCTCCGAGGCCCTGGCCGGGCCGATGCAGATCTTCTCGTCCGCTAGGACCGTGTGGAGGGCGTTCCTGTCGGGTTCGGAATAT
>Ga0315275_10008128_pt1 | contig 10199 bp, 5 predicted proteins | sample YL17G03_0_MG_FD_205557 | JGI IMG/M metagenome (GOLD analysis project Ga0315275, IMG submission 205557) | Sediment microbial communities from Yellowstone Lake, YNP, Wyoming, USA - YL17G03_0 | ecosystem: Environmental > Aquatic > Freshwater > Lake > Sediment | place: USA: Wyoming | collected...
GGGAGGCGGGTGTGCAGTTCTCGCCCAAGCACTTCGAGATGGTGGCCGAACTGCTCGGCATCCTGGCGTTCGACGACGAGGTGCGGGCGAAGGTCATCGACGGGCAGCGACGGCGCCTGCAGGCGTTTTCCGGGGAACACGTGGATCGCGAACTGCGCCAGCTCGTGGCGCGCTTCGGGTGATCCGGCCATTGCGAGGATCAGGACTGTGAAAGTCGCATTCGTCATTCAACGCTACGGGTCGGAGATTCTCGGGGGCGCCGAGTACCACTGCCGCCTGATCGCCGAGCGGATGGCGGAGCGCCATGAGGTCGAGGTGCTCACCACGTGCGCGCGCGAGTACGCGACCTGGCAGAACGAGTACCCCGAAGGCAGCGACCGGATTCGCGGGGTCACGGTCCGCCGCTTCGCGAACGCGCAGCCGCGCGACATGGCGTCGTTCAACCGGTACTCCGACTGGATTTTCAACAACCCCCACACTCGAGACGATGAAATGGAGTGGCTGAAGCAGCAGGGCCCGTGGTGCCCGGCGCTCCTCGAGTACCTCCAGCGGAATCATCGGCAGCACGACGCGCTGATCTTCTTCACGTACCTCTACGCGCCGACGGTGCTCGGGCTGCAGATCGCCCCGGGGAAGAGTCTGCTGGTGCCGACGGCCCACGACGAGCCGGCCATCCGTCTGGGCATCTACCAGGAGATGTTCGCGCTGCCGGCGGGCCTGGTCTACAACACCGACGTCGAGCGTCGGTTCCTGAACGCGACGTTCGCCGTCAACGCCATCACCGAGGAGACCGTCGGGTGCGGCGTCGAACTGCCGCAGCAGACGCACGTGCGCAGCCGCCAGGCAGAAGACGTCCCGGGCGACGAGGAGGAGGAGGCCCCGCCCGCCTCGGCGACGAAGGGACGCTGGGCCCCCGCCGCCCGGGGCACTGCCTTCAAGCGGCGGCACAAGCTGCACGGGCCCGTGCTTCTGTACGGCGGCCGCATCGAGAAGGGCAAGGGCTGCGAAGAACTGATCGAGAACTTCAGCGCGTACCGCGACGAGGGCGGAGACGCGACGCTGGTCCTGATGGGCGTCAAGCTGATGCCGCTGCCGGAAGACCCGTGCGTCCGCTTCGCCGGCCTGCTCTCGGAGCGCGAGCGGCTGCAGGCGCTGGAAGCGGCCACGGTCGTGGTCGTGCCGTCGCCGTTCGAGAGCCTGTCGTTGCTGACGCTCGAGGCGTTCGCCGTCGGCACGCCGATCCTCGGCAACGCCCGCGCCGACGTCCTGGCGGACCACTGCCTGCGCAGCAACGCCGGCCTCTACTACGCAAGCCGCGACGAGTTCGTAGAGTGCCTGAAGCTCCTGATGGCGGACGATCGCCTGCGCGCCGCCATGGGCCGCAACGGCCGCGCCTACATCCGCGACAACTACCGCTGGGACCTCATCATGGGCAAGTACGAGCGCATGCTGGCGAAGGTGCGGGGGAAGTAGTCGCGCCCACCGGCCGGTCACTGCGCAAACCGCTCTGGAGGGCAGGACCACGCGGTCGCCAGGCCCGGCACGCCGCGTTTTCGATCAGATGAGCCCCCAGCCGCCCGACACCGGTCATTGCGCAAACCGCTCGACACGGCGGACAAACGCGTCTCCAGGGTGCTGTTGGCGGGAGCGCTGGGTCCCCAACCCAGCGCGGACTTCGGCCCTTGCGACGCGTTTGTCGAGCACTCATGATCGCCGTGCTCGCATGGTTTGCTGCGTGACCGGTATCAGGCGGCCGCTCTGGCCCGGCACAGAGCGTTCCCTCGAACCACGCCGATCGGCGGCAGTTCGGAAAAACGAACCGGAGGGGCCGAAGACCTGGTGGGGTGACGAAGTGGGGCCCCGCCTTCCGCCAACAGCACCCTGGAGGTTCGTTTTTCCGGCGTGCGTGAGCGGGAACGCGGCGTGCCGGGCCTGGCGGCCGCGTGGTTCCGTGGTGTGGGGTGGCTCCCCACCCGCCGGCAGGCGCCCAGGTGTCTATTCCGGGTCCGGGGTGACCGGAGCCGAGGCCGGATCGGCCGGCTTCTGCTCGGGCACGTCGCCGTTGCGCTTTCGGCGCGGCAGAATATCGTGCCGCTTGATCATCTCGTTCAGCGTGGTCGGCTTGATCCGGAGCAGCTCGGCCGCCCGTTTCTGCACGCCGCCCGCGCTTTCGAGCGTGGCCTCAATCAGCCGCTTCTCGAAATCCGTCACCACGTCCTTCAGCGAGAGCCCTTCGGGCGGCACGGTCAGTTGCGGGATCTGGAACGTGGGCTTGCGCCGCACCTGATCCGGAATCAGGTCGGCGCCGATCCGCGAGCCGGCCGTCAGGACGACGGCCCGCTCGATCACGTTCTCGAGCTCGCGGACGTTGCCGGGCCAGTCGTACTCGACCAGCAGATCGAGCGCGTCGGGCGCGAGCTCCAGGTCGGGCCGGCCGTTCTCGTCGCCGTACTTCTGCAGGAAGTGCCGGACCAGCGGGGGGATGTCCGCCATCCGCTCGCGCAGCGCCGGCAAGTGAATCGTGATGACGTGCAGGCGGTAGTAGAGGTCCTCGCGGAACAGCCCCTCCTGCATCATCTGCTGCAGGTCGACGTTGGTGGCGGCGATGATCCGCACGTCCACCTTGATGGTGTCGACGCCGCCCAGTCGCATGAACTCCCGCTCCTGGATCACGCGCAGCAGCTTCGGCTGCGTCTCGAGCGGGACGTTGCCGATCTCGTCGAAGAAGATACTGCCGCGGTCCGCGACCTCGAACAGGCCCTTCTTCGGGTAGACCGCGCCGGTGAAGGCGCCCTTCACGTGGCCGAACAGGTTTGACTCGAGCAGGTCCGGCGGCAGGTTGCCCGAGTTCACCGTCACGAAGGACCGGTCCGCCCGCGCCGAGTGCGTGTGGATCGCCCGCGCGATGAGCTCCTTGCCCGTCCCGCTCTCGCCCTGGATGAGAATCGTCGACCGGCTCGGCGCCGCCTGGATGATCAGGTCGAACACCTGCCGCATCCGCGGGCTCCCGCCGATGATGTTGTCGAACTTGTGGTAGCGCTCCTGCAGGTTCTGCCGGAGCACGCGGTTCTCGGTCTCGAGCCGCCCGCGCTGGACGGCGTTCCGCAGGACGACCAGCACCTCGTCGTTCTTGAACGGCTTGGTGATGTAGTCCAGGGCCCCGCGCTTCATCGCATCGACGGCGGTGTCCACCGACGCGTAGGCGGTGACCATGATGACCGCCAGCTCCTCGTCGATGCGCTTCAACTGGTCGAGGACGGTCAGGCCGTCCATCCCGGGCATCATCACGTCCACGATGGCCGCGTCGAACGGCATCGCGCGGGCCAGTTCGAGGCCCTCGGCCCCGCTGGCGGCCAGGCGGATCTCGTACCCCTCGGGGGCCAGGAGCGCCTCGAGGACTTCCCGCATGATGTCCTCGTCGTCGATGACGAGAACGGATCCGGCACGCGCCATGGTCGGTTAGCCGATCGCCGGCACCGAGCCGGCCGCGGCCCGCCGGGCCGCAGGGACGAGCGGCAGCCGCAGCACGAACCGGGTGCCCTCGCCCGGCCGGCTGTCGCAGGTGATGGTGCCATCGTGCTCGTGCACGATGCCGTAGGTGATCGAGAGCCCCAGGCCGGTCCCCTGCCCGAGCGACTTCGTCGTGAAGAACGGATCGTAGATGCGCGACAGGTGCTCGACCGGGATGCCCGCCCCGGTGTCGCCGATCTCGACGATGGCCGAGTCGCCGGCCGCGCGCGTGGTCACCGACAGCCAGCCGCCCTTCGGCATGGCGTCGCGGGCATTGATGAACAGGTTCAGGAGCACCTGCTGGAGCTTGTGCTCCATGCCGTCGACCACGGGCGGCACGGCGGCCAGGTCGCGGCGCACCTGGATATTGACCGCCTTCAGCTGGTGCTCGAGCAGCGACAGCACGTCGGCGATGACGACGTTGACGTCGACCGGGGCGCGCTCGTTGGGCGCCTGGCCGCCGCGCGCCAGCGTGAGCAGCCCGTTGACGATCTTCGCCGCGCGGAACGTCTGCCGCTCGATCTTCTCGAGCAGTTTCGTGCGCGGGTCCGCCGGGTCCGCCCGGTCCAGCAGCATCTGGGTGTAACTCGAGATGCCGGTGAGCGGCGTGTTCACCTCGTGCGCCACGCCCGCGGCGAGCAGGCCGATCGACGCCATCTTGTCGGAGATCTGCAGCTGCTCCTCGAGGCGGGTCCGCGCCGTGATGTCCTCGAACACGAGGATGGAGCCCTCGACGGCCGCGCCCTCCTGCAGGCTCCGCAGCGGCACGACGGCGACGTTGACGAGCAGGCCCTTGTCGGCGCGTCCGCGCGCGGGCGACAGCGGCACACGGTAGAGCGCGGTGCCGGAGGGGTTCGTGCGGCGCGCGGCGCGCAAGGCATCGACCAGCGAGGCGCTGAACAGCTCCTCCAGCGGCTTTCCGACGGCCTCCTCGCGTGACACCTCGCACAACCGCTCGAGCGCCCGGTTCCACCGCACGACCCGGTCGTGCGCATCGACCACGACCAGGCCGTTGTCGAGCGACTCGAGAATGTTGTCGTTGAACTGCCGCATGCGCTCGACCTGGTCGGCCTGCGCCCGCAGCTGCTGGTACAGGCGCCCGTTCACGAGCGCGGTCGCCACCTGCGCGGCCACCGCCACCACCAGCGCCATGTCCTCGCTGTTCAGCGGCTCGCCCCGATCCTTGCGTCCGAGCGCGAGGATCGCGATCGTGCGCTGCTCGGAGACGCACGGCACCAGGTAGTGCACCCCCTGCAGGCGCCAGTGGTCCACCTCGTCGCTGGCGAGGCGGCGCAGTGTCATCGGGTCGTCCAGCGCCACCGTGTGGCCGCCCGTCACGCGGACGCCCACGCCGGACGCCGCGCGAATGGCCGGCGGCTCGCCGACGAACCCGACCGAGCGGATCGAGCGGAACTGGCCCGCGGCCTCGTCCACCAGCATCAGCGACATCCGGTCGATGACCAGCGTCTCGGTGATGCGCGACACCAGGCGCTCGCTCAGCCGCGCGAGATCGAGATCCGTGCTCAGATCGCGCGCGAAGCCCACGAGCGCGCGCCGGTAGTCGTAGCGATCCCGGTAGAAGGCCCGATCGAGCACGTTCTGGATCCCGTCCTTCATCGGGCGGGCGACCAGCACCAGCACGAGCGTCGCGAGGATCGCAATCACGGTGTTGTGGCCGGTGCCCTGGTCGGCGAAGAACCACCCGACCGCCCGGAGCAGAATGGCGAACACCGCCACGACGGCCGAGGCGGCGGCCACGTACACGAGGCCACGCTTGACGATGACCTCGACGTCCATCAGCCGGTAACGGACGATGGCGGAGGCAAAGGCCAACGGCACCAGGCCCAAGGGGACCGCCAGCAGCTCCATGCGCACCGACGGAGACAGACCCAGCACGAATGGTAGCGCGTACCCCAGCGAGAAGGGGGCGCCGCCCAGCAGCGTGCCCCAGACGATCCAGCGCAGTTGCCGGCGCGCAGTCACCGACCGCACGTGGGCGAGCGCGTGCACGAGCACGCCGAACCCGCCGAACAGGCAGACCGCGAAGTAGAACGGCTCGCCGCGGTCGAGCGCGGCCACCACCCGCACCCAGGCCGGGTCGGATGCGAGCCCCGCCACCGCCATGATGCGCGCCGTTCCCATCAGGAGCGCCGGCAGGTACACGAGCGGCAGCAGGCGCACCCCGACAGGGGTCCGCGCCCACGCGTCGCTGCGGTCCGGGAACACCAGTGTGAAATGGATCAGCATGGGCCCAAGCGCGAGCATCGCGACCATGTCGGCCCAGTAGAACAGCCAGTCGAGCCGATCGAACCGGCCCGAGAACGAGAATGTGAACGCGCCGAAGAACGCGACGGTAAGCCAGAAGAAGCGCAGCGACGACTGATCGCCCGGGCGCCGCAGCCTGACCCACGCGCCCACCATCAGCGTGAAGATGCCGACCGCCGCCAGCGCGAAGTACAGCACGCTGTTGCCCTGCGGGATGGGCGCAAGCTGCACCTGCACGATCTCGCGGCTGCCCATCCGCAGCAGCGTGTAGGTGAGCGTCGTATCCGTCTTCGATCGATGGGCCGCCGTGACGACATCGTCGCGGCCGTCCACCACCTGCCCGTCGATTGCGAGCAGCACATCGCCGACGCGGACACCGGCCTTGACCGCGGGCGTCGCCTCGGCAATCTCTGCCGCGGTGATGCCCTGGGCACGCTTCATCCACAGGACGCCGTCCTCGACCTCCCGCCACGTCGCGCGCAGGTAGACGTTTGCCGCACCCAGTACGAGCAGCACCACGACGACCGCCAGCGCGGCAAACCACCCCAGCACGCTGGGCTGGCCGGCTGCCGCGCGGGGCCGTCTCGCTTCGTCTTGCCGTATCCGGCTGTCAGTCATCGAGTTACGCGGTACCTATCCGAACAATTCGAAGCAAGTGACATACCACCAACGCCTGCCGTCCATGTTTCTGAAAACCTAATGAAATCAACTACTTAACAGTCACAGCCAGACATGAATCCCGCCGGAATCCATCCGGGCGTATTATGCCTCCAAGCATATGGATCCGACACCGGGAGATTGGGTGGCTGGCTAAAAGCGCACGCGCACGCCGCCAACCACGCGCTTGGGCGGCCGGACGACGAGCAGTTCGTCGTAGACGGAGCGCTCCCCGGCGATGTCGCGGAACAGGTTGCACACGGCCACGAGCACTTCCCAGTCGGCCGAGGTGAAGTTCAGGAACGGGAGAGCCTGGTTCACCTGGATGTCGAAGCGGGCGTCGAACCCGGGACCACGCCCGTCGATCGCGGGCCGCGCGAACGCCGAGTTGAGCTTGTAGAGCACGTAGACCCGCGTCGAGGTCTGCGAGATGGCGGTCTCCACCGACGTCGTCAGATCGTGGATGGTTTCGGCGTCGCCGCGGTGGCTGTTGCCGAACAGGCCGGTCATGGCCGAGGCGACGCCGTTTTGCCACCGCGTCGAGGTCTGCGAGTAGTCGACCGACCCGCGGACGGCGCCGATGATGGGCCGGCTCAGCGTGACGGCCCAGCCGCGGGTGTCGACATCGCCGACGTTTCCGACGAAGTAGTGCCCGAGCGTGGCGGCCGGGTGATCGAGCGACGGCAGCGCGAACATGGCGCCCGCCTGTTCGTCGACGCGCTGATAGAACGTGCGGAAGCCGACGACATACGCGGCGATGTCACGTTCCACGCCGACCTCGACGTGATCGGTCGTCTGCGCGCGCAGGTCCGCCTGGCTTGACCACGACGAGAACGATCGCTGCGACGGCAGCCACATCGACGCGATCCCCCTGGTCACCGGGACGAACTCGTCGGTGCCCGGCGCCATCGCGGTGCGGGCCACCACGGTGCGCACGCGGACCCGGTTGACGGGGCTCACGGTGAGCGACGCGCGCGGGCTGACCAGGCCGTCCCCGCTCACGTAGTCCTGCCAGGCGTAGGCGAGGCCGTAGCCGACCGACACGCGCCGCGAGATGACCCACTCGTCGAAGCCGTAGACGCGGCCCATCGCGCGCGACCCGCTGTTGATCGCCACCACGGCGATCGGATCGATCCCGCTGAACCGCTGCGTGCTGTAGCTGAGGCCGGCGACGTAGCGATGCGCCGACGAGGGGCGCGCGGTCAGCGATCCTTCGACGAACCAGGAGCCGAGGTTCCCCTGCGTCATGGCGCCGTGCACGGCCCAGTCGCCCAGAGACCCCATGGGCGCGCCCAGCGACACGTAGGCGACGCTGGCGGCCGCGAAGGCATTGGGCGAGAGGAAATCCGACGGACCCGTGAACGCGCCGGTCGTGACGAAATTGACCTGGCCGTTGAGGGAGAGGTCGCCGAAGATCGACGCCGCCAGCCGGGCGGAGGAGTCGAACGCCCGTCCGAAGAACGAGCCGGCGCTATCGGGCACCGGCGCAACTCCATCGTCGGTGATGATAAACGGATTGTCGGTGTTCTTCAGCACGCTGCGCGTGAGATGACGCAGCCGCCACGCCGTGTCGCTGTGGCTGTGGTCGGCATCCGGGGAGGCGTTCGCGTCGCCGCCGCCCGCGCCGTCCAGCGGCAGCACGCTGGCGGCGAGCATCGTCGGCCCGCCGCTCGCGCCGGCCGTCACCCCGAGCGCCCGGAGCGCCACCGACACGACAGACGGCCCTGACGCGCGCACGTCGACCATCTGGCGCTGCGACGGCGCGTAGCCGTCCAGGTGCACCCGCAGCGTATAGGCGCCGGGCGGGAGGGATTCGAGCAGGAACCGGCCGTCGCGCCCGGACAGCGCGAAGGCCACGGACGAGCCGAGGGCGGAGATCATCGCCCCGACCAGGGGCTTGCTCTGCGTATCCAGAACCAGCCCCCGGATCGAGCCAAGGCCCGCGCTGGCCACGGTGGCCTGCGGCACCTTCGCGGCCGTTTGGGCGGACGCGGACGCGAGGGGAGCGACGAGACAGACAACGGCCGCCGCGGCCACGACGGTGGATAGGCGTGTCATAGCTTCGCTCGTCATTCCATCACGGCCCGCGCTCGGGTGCGCGACCGGAGGCCCGCCGGCCCCCGGGGGTCAGGCCGCGACGAAGAACTGAATGTTCTGCGTCAACGTCTTTCCCGTCAGCTTGTCGGTGACCTTGACCTCGAGGCGGTACTCCCCTTCCGGAAAGCTGCCAAGCGGCACCGACTGGCCCGCCACCAACTGGTGGCCCATCGCTGGGTCGAACTGCGGCGGCAGCGTCGCCGCGCTGAACACCTGCGGATTCGTCTTGTTGAAGAACTTCTCGCCCTTCTCGGCGTCCGCCACCTTCTGGTAGAACCCGTACTCGATCGTGACGTCGGGCTTCTTGTTCGCGTCCAGCCCCGTGTTGTACACGAGGAACACGATCGACAGCTCGCCCTTCTTCGACAGTTTCGAGCTGGACGCCGGAATGATCTGCGTCATGCCGAACGTGTACGGCTGCTCCTCCTGCTCCTGCCGCGTGAGCGGCTGGCTCAGGCCCTCGACCTTTTCGGCCAGGATGACGCTGCTGGTCACCAGTTCGGTCGTCCAGTAGTTCGGAACGGTGATCGCCTGCTTGATTGTGCCCGTCTTGGTCGGCGTCTTCTCTCGGTCCTTCGCGTCGTAGGGCAGGCGCTCCTTGACCACGACGTAGACATCGTACTCGCCGGCCGGCACCGCGAAGGCGCGGTTGAACCGGTACGGCTGGCCGGGCGCTGGCGCTGGCGGGTTCACGAGATACAGCTGCTGGAACACGTACTCGGGGTGCGGGTTCTTGGGCGGCTGGTTCTTCGCGTCCTTGCTGTCCTTCTTGGCGTCGCCCGGCAGGGGCGGCGGCGCCACGAGGGCGGTATTGACGACGCGCACGAACATGTTCAGCGACCGGGACACCGGCATGTCGTCCGGGGCGATCGTGACGGTAAACGGCACGTAGGTGCGGCCTTCCTGCGCCTTCAGGAAGTCGAAGCGGAACGAGGCCGCGATATCGCTCGCGAGGGTGCCGGCCTTCGCCGCGTCGGCCGCGAGGACCACCTGCTTGATGTCAAAGTTCTGCGCCTGCAGGACCTTCTTGTCGACCTTCGGCTGTTGCTGCTGCTTGGCGAGCGCGGGCGCCAACCAGACCGCTGCGATGATGACGAGCGCGATGAATAGCGGGGTCAGCACCCACCGACGAATATGCATGATGACTCTACTCCCATTATGTCGTTCCACCATGGTTCGACACCCCTCGATCATAGGCCCAAGCCTTGATGGTGTCAAAGTTTACGGACGATGCCCTATGGTAAGATCCGGGCCTGTTCGCATACCGGATGTCATCGTCCCCTGCCCGAGGTTCTTTTATGAAAATCGCAGCTGTCCACGGTCGGGAAATTCTGGATTCCCGAGGCAATCCCACCATTGAAGTTGATGTCACCCTCGAGGACGGCGCGTTCGGCCGGGCCGCGGTGCCCTCGGGCGCCTCGACCGGCGAGCGGGAGGCCCTGGAGCTGCGGGACGGCGACAAGACGCGCTACCTGGGCAAGGGGGTGTTGACGGCCGTCGGGCACACCAACGGCGAGCTTGCCAAGGCCCTGGCCGGCACCGCGCACGACCAGCGGAGCCTGGACGCGGCCATGATTGCCCTGGACGGCACGCCCACCAAGAGCCGCCTGGGCGCGAACGCCCTGCTGGGAGTTTCCATGGCCTTCGCGCGGGCCTCGGCCTCGAACCGG
>Ga0315275_10008129_pt1 | contig 10198 bp, 7 predicted proteins | sample YL17G03_0_MG_FD_205557 | JGI IMG/M metagenome (GOLD analysis project Ga0315275, IMG submission 205557) | Sediment microbial communities from Yellowstone Lake, YNP, Wyoming, USA - YL17G03_0 | ecosystem: Environmental > Aquatic > Freshwater > Lake > Sediment | place: USA: Wyoming | collected...
TCTGGATTTATTACTTCAGTCAACAGAACTCGTCATTGATCGTCCCCGAGGCTCGTCGCATCCACGGTATCCGTCACTCGTCTATCCATTAGACTATGGTTACCTCAAAGAAACCTCTGGCGGTGATGGAAACGAGCTTGACATATGGCGGGGTACATGCACAGAGGCAAAGTTAGATGCCATAGTTTGTACGGTAGATCACTTGAAGAAAGATGTTGAAGTCAAGTTGTTAGTAGGATGTACCGAGCAGGAGAAAACAATTATCTGTGAATTTCACAATAATAGTAAATACATGGCTGCCATTTTGCTCAAGCGAAAAGAGTGACGGGTCTTAAACTATATTTAGTGTGAAGTTTGAAGAGCAAAACACGCCTAACAAAGCATGCACCTGCCGTGTGGGAGTCTGCGCGATTTACGAGCATTTTTCTGGCTTCGAGTTTTTCCTGCTCCCAAGCAGAATCCACGCCCGCCCACAATCCGCTAACGCAAGCCGTTAGCTGGCCTCAACCACCATTACCCAAGAGGAGAGAAGGAAATGAAAGAGATTATCGAGACACGCGAGGTGACGCAGAAGACTTACTGCCGAGCGGAAACGGATCGAACCTTCTACAACACATCGCAACTGACTGGCGGCGTCAACAGCATGTTCAGCTTCCGCAATGTCACGCCGCTGGACAGGCAAACGGTCGTCCGGATGAACAAGGACACGCTTTACACGGTGGCCGTGGTGGACACGTCCAAGGGTGCCACCATCACGGTGCCTGAAATGCCGGCGGGCCGCTATTTCTCCGTGATGTTGCTTGACAACGATCACTATTGTCCGGGCGTCATCTACACCTCGGGCACGCACACCTTGCCCCAGGACACCAAGTATCTCGCCATCGGTGTTCGCATCCAACTGTTGCACCCGGATGACCCGGCGGACATCGTGCTGGTCAACAAATTGCAGGATCAGTTTGTCATCGAGGCCCACAGTGCCGACCCGTTCCCGGAACCGAATTGGGACAAGAAGTCTCTGGCCGCACTCACCGCGGAATACAACAAGGAGTTCGCCAAGTTCGATCTGTATCCTGACGGCTGGATGGGCAAGCGCGGAGAAGCCGATGAAACAACCCGTCACCTGGGCTGCGCCGGGGCGTGGGGACTTTTCCCGAACAAGGACGCGGTTTACATCAATTACAACGGACATCTGTCCGCCGACAAATGCCACACCGCCACCTACCATGTGCCAGAGAACAACGCCTTCTGGTCCATCACCGTTTACGGCGCGGATGGCTACATGAAGAGCGTCAACAACATTCTCAACGCCGCGAACGCAAAGATGAATGCTGACGGCACGTTCACGGTTCATTTCGGGTCGGCAGAGACCTGTGGCGATGTACCGAATCGCCTAGATGTGAGTGAAGGCTGGAACTTCTTGATGCGGGTGTATCGTCCAGGACCGTCGGTTCTGGATGGAAGTTACAAGCTGTCCGCTGTTAGGGCAATAGAATCGACATGACGAAAAAAAAGGAGAAAACTATGAAGAACACAAAAGAAACTGACCAGAAATTTCCCGAAAAGGTGGGGAACAACGTTTACCCCCGCCCCGAGTATCGCTACCCGGATGCCAAAATTGGCCTGACACACAAAGACTCTGTTGCCGACTTTCCCAAACCCCGGCTGGGACCGGATGGCGCCCCCAATGTCCTGCTGGTGATTCTGGATGATGTTGGCTTTGGCTGGCCGAGTGCCTTCGGTGGACTGATCGAAATGCCCACGGCCGAGCGATTGGCGAACAATGGACTGCGCTACAACCAGTTCCACACTTGTGCGCTGTGCTCGCCGACCCGGGCTGCACTGCTCACCGGTCGCAACCATCACACCGCACACAGTGGAGTTATCGGTGAACTGGCCACGGGCTTCCCCGGGTATGACGGCATCATCCCCAAGAGTTGCGCCACCATAGCCGAACTGCTCAGCCAGAACGGTTACGCCACCGGCTGGTGGGGCAAGAACCACAACGTACCTGACAACCAGACCAGCGAGGCTGGCCCATTCGAGAACTGGCCTACCAATCAGGGCTTTGACTATTTCTATGGATTCATCGGCGGCGAAACCGACCAGTTTTTGCCGGCACTGTACCGGGGCACTCGCGCTGTTCCTGTACCCTATTCCATCGAAGAAGGCTACCACCTGGACCTCGATCTGGCGAACGACTGCATCGACTGGATGCGCCGCCAGAAATCCATCGCCCCCGATCGTCCCTTCTTCGCCTACTTCGCGACGGGTTCTGCCCATGGTCCCCACCAGCCGCCGAAGGACTGGCGCGGCCGTAATGCCGGCAAATTCGATATGGGCTGGGACGAATACCGCAAAACAGTGCATCAGAGACAGCTCGAGATGGGCGTGATCCCCGCGGGCACGGCACTGACCGAACGTCCGGCTGAAATCCCTGCCTGGGACGATCATAGCGATGATGAGAAGAGACTCTTCGCTCGCTTTGCCGAGAATTATGCCGATTTCCTTCAGCATACCGATTACCAGGTTGGACGCGTGGTGGAGGCCATCGAAGGGATGGGCGAACTCGAGAACACGTTGGTGATTTATATCATTGGCGACAACGGCTCCAGTGCCGAAGGCTCGCTCATCGGTACACTCAATGAGTTTGTGGGGATGAACGGCTTCTTCTACACCGTCGATCAACTCCTGCCACGTATTGACGAGATCGGGTTACCAGGTACATGCGTTAACTATCCCGTAGGCTGGGCCTGGGCGGGTGATACCCCCTTCCAGTGGACCAAGCAGATCGCATCGCATTTCGGCGGTACCCGCAACGGCATGCTGGTCTCCTGGCCAAAGCAGATAAAAGAGAAAGGGCAGGTGCGTTCCCAGTTCCACCATGTCATCGACATTGCTCCCACCCTGCTGGAAGTGATTGGCATTGCCCAGCCCAGCATGGTACACGGTGTGTCCCAGAAACCGATCGAAGGCGTCAGCCTGGCCTATTCCTTTGATGAAGCAAAGGCACCTGGCAAGCGTTACACCCAATACTTCGAGATGTTTGGCAACCGCGCCCTCTATCACGATGGCTGGATGGCTTCCTGCCGCCACGGGCGTCTGCCCTGGATCAGCTTCGGAACATGGGATTTTGCCGACGACAAGTGGGAGCTCTACCATATCGCTGACGATTTCAGCCAGGCCGTCGATCTGGCCGAACAATACCCTGAAAAACTGCGCGAATTGCAGGATCTGTTCTTGGCCGAAGCCTCGAAATACAACGTGCTCCCGCTGGATGACCGCTTCGCCGAGCGAGGCGATGTAACCTTGCGGCCCAGCTATTTCTACGGGCTTGATTCAGTCACATTCTATCCGGGTATGATCCGCCTGCCCGAAGGCAGTGCGCCCAAGACCCACAACGTTACCCACACCATTACAGCTTACGCCGAGATTCCCCCGGATGGAGCCGAGGGTGTGCTGGTCTGCCTGGGTGGTGATACCGCCGGCTGGTCCTTCTACATCATGGATGGCAAACTGGTATACCATTACAATTGGTTCGATATGGAGCGGTACGAAGTGGTCTCTGATGTAAATGTGCCTGCGGGCAAGGTGGAACTCAAATGCCACTTCGTCAACGAAACCTCAGTGCTGGGCGGCCCGGCCAGTGTGACACTCTTTATCAACGGCGAGCAGGTCGGTATGGGCAAGATCGAGAAGCAGGTGCGCGGCCGCTTCAGTGTTGAAACCCTGGACGTGGGCTTAGATACCCTGACCCCGGTCAGTAAAACCTACGAGCACAAGAGCCCATTCTGGTTCACTGGCATTATTGAGAAGGTGCACTTCGAATTCGGTGCTGGCACCGAGCTGAGTGCAGAAGAAATGCTCAACCTCAAACTGGCGATGGATTAGCATTTTGCCGCTACGCCAATCCGCCTGGATGTCAGCGAAGGCTGGAACTTCTTGATGCGGGTGTATCGTCCAGGACCGTCGGTTCTGGATGGAAGTTACAAGCTGTCCGCTGTTAGGGCAATAGAATCGACATGACCAAAAAAAAGGAGAAAACTATGAAGAACACAAAAGAAACTGAAGAAGCCGCGATCGGTATCGATAGACAGCGGCACAGTCGCTCGATCCTTCCCATCCCCGACGTCCAGAAGCCGCAGCTCACGACATATGACGCCAAGGACCCGGACTCTCGGTTCCCGCCGATCGAGACGCTTCTCCCGCCGAAGGACGCTCCGAACGTGCTGGTCATCCTGCTCGACGACGTGGGATTCGGATCGGCAAGCGCATTCGGCGGACCGTGCGCGACGCCGGTCGCCGAGAAGCTGGCCGCCAACGGGTTGAAGTATACGCGCTTTCACACGTGCGCGCTGTGCTCGCCCACCCGGCAGGCCATGCTGACCGGCCGCAACCACCACTCGGTCGGGATGGGCGCCGTCACGGAGATCGCCACGGCGGCACCGGGCTACAACTCGCTGCGCCCGAACACCAAGGCGCCGCTGCCGCTTACCTTGAAGCTGAACGGGTACGCCACGGCCCAGTTCGGCAAGTGCCATGAGATCCCGGCCTGGCAGACCTCGCCCATGGGTCCGTTCGACGCCTGGCCGGTCGGCGGCGGGGGCTTCGAGCACTTCTACGGCTTCCTCGGCGGCGAGACAAGCCAATATGACCCGGCGCTCTACGAGGGAACGACGCCGATCGAGCCGCCGGCCACAGCCGAGGAGGGCTACCACTTCACCGAGGACATGACCGACCGCGCCATCGCTTGGGTGCATCAACAGAAGGCGCTGATGCCCGAGAAGCCGTTCTTCGTCTACTTCGCGCCGGGCGCTTGCCACGCTCCTCACCACGTCCCCAAGGAGTGGTCCGACAAGTACAAGGGCCGCTTCGCTCAGGGCTGGGACAAGCTCCGCGAGGAGACGTTCGCCCGGCAGAAGGAACTGGGCGTCATCGGCGCGGACGCCGAGCTCACGAAGCGCCACGCCGAGATCCCCGCGTGGGACGAGATGCCCGCGCAGCTGAAGCCGGTGCTCGAGCGGCAGATGGAGGTCTACGCCGGGTTCCTGGAGCACACCGACCACCACATCGGCCGCCTGGTCGACTCACTCGAGGACCTTGGCGTCCTGGAGAACACGCTCATCTATTACATCTTTGGCGACAACGGCGCCTCCGCAGAAGGCACCCACCAGGGTGCCTTCAACGAATTGTCCAACTTCAACGGCATGGCAGCCCTTGAGACACCGGAGTTCATGCTGTCCAAGGTCGACGAGTTCGGCTCACCGTCGGCGTTCAACCACTACTCGACCGGTTGGGCTTGGGCGACGAACGCGCCCTACCAGTGGACCAAGCAGGTGGCGTCACATTGGGGTGGGACGCGCAACGGCACCATCGTGCACTGGCCCAAGGGCATAGAGGAGCGCGGAGGGCTGCGTCACCAGTTCACCCACGTGATCGATATGGCGCCGACGATCCTCGAGGCCTCCGGCCTTCCAGAGCCGACCCTGGTCAACGGTGTTCTGCAGTCTCCAATGGAGGGCACCAGCATGCTCTACAGCTTCAGTGACGCGGAGGCGCCCGAACGCCACGACCTGCAGTACTTCGAGATGGGCGGCAACCGCGGCATCTACTACAAGGGCTGGAGCGCGGTAACCAAGCACCGGACCCCGTGGATCCTGATGGGCCAGAAGTTGGTCGCCTTCGACGACGACGTCTGGGAGCTCTACGACGGAAACAACGACTGGACGCAGGCACGAAACCTGGCGGACGAGCACCCGGAGATGCTGCACAAGCTGCAGCGGCTGTTCCTCATCGAGGCGACCAAGTTCAACGTGCTCCCGCTCGACGACCGGGGCGCAGAGCGCTTCATCCCCGAGATCGCGGGTCGACCGACCCTCGTCAAGGGGAACTCACAGCTGTTCTATCCCAGTATGGGACGGTTGCAGGAGAACAGCGTCGTCAACGTGAAGAACCACTCCTTCACCGTCACCGCGGAGGTGACCATCGGCGCCGACAAGCCGGCGAACGGCGTGATCATCGCGCAAGGCGGCCGCTTCGGCGGCTGGAGCCTGTACAGCATCGACGGCTGCGCCAGGTTCGCCTACAACGTGCTCGGAATCCACGAGTTCGCAACCGTGGCGACCGAGCCGATCCCCGAAGGCACACATCAAGTGCGCATGGAGTTCGCCTACGACGGCGACGGCCTCGGCAAGGGCGGCGACGTCACCCTCTTCTACGACGAACGGAGCGTCGGGACAGGCCGAGTGCCCATGACACAAGCCATGTTCTTCTCCGTGGACGAAACGACCGACATCGGCAACGACTCGGGCACGCCGGTCACTCCGGACTACAGCGTTCACGCGAGCAAGTTCACCGGCAAGATCCACTGGGTCCAACTCGACGTCGGGGTCGACGACAACGACCACTTCATCTCGCCGGAGGAGCGCCTGCGCATTGCGATGGCGAGGCAGTAAATCGTTACATTAGCGAGGTGTGCACAAAACATTGCACACCTCGCCAAATATTTTCAATGGACTTAAAAGAAGGAACCATAATATGACAACAAATGAATTCTTCACTGCCATTGCCCAACTGGCTGGTGTGCTGTTCGTAATCCCTAGTATGGTGGCAATGGGACTGAGCCTGACCATACCTCAGATCATTCAACCGTTGAAAAACATTCGTTTGGTGCTCCTGGCACTGCTGGGGAACTTCGTGTTGGTGCCAATGCTTGCATATGCCATCACGCGGGTGATCCCGCTCGAACAATCGCTGCAGGTCGGGCTGGCCGTGCTGGCCACGGCAGCGGGCGCGCCATTCCTGCCCAAACTGGCACAGGGCGCAAAAGGGAATATGGCTTTCAGTGTTGGTTTGATGACCCTACTCATGGCAGTAACTGTACTCTACGTTCCCCTTGTCCTCCCGATCCTGCTTCCGGGCGTTGAGATAAATCCATGGGACATTGCCAAGTCCCTGATCATGTCCATGCTTGTCCCGCTGTCGATCGGTCTGCTGATCAAAGCACATTCACCGGACAGCGCCGAAGCCTGGGCGGTTGTGATGAACAAGATCTCCTCCCTTGCGATTCTTGTCTTGATGGTGGTTGCCCTTGGACTGAACATCTCCAATATCATCAACATGATCGGTTCGGGCGGCATACTGGCATTACTGCTGTTCATCGTCGGCTCGCTGCTGATCGGCTCTATTCTGGGCGGCAGTGATCCTGCCATCCGCAGTGTAATGGGGCTGGGTACTGCCCAGCGCAATATTGCTGCTGCGATCCTGATCACTGCGCAGAACTTTTCCGAAGGGAACACCCTTTCACTTGTGCTGGTTGCGTCAATACTCCTTCTTCTGATCCTTCTGCCAACAGCAAAAAGGTTGGGCAGCAGAAGCAGCGCGGTAGAAGCCGCCGTGCCGCCTGAAGCGGTTGTTTAGGCAGATGAGTTCCGCTTCACCGGCACCATCAAGCGTGTCACATTGGATCTGTCTGGTGAGTTGATTCAGGACAGCGAAGCCGACATGAAGATCGCCATGGCGCGGCAGTAAGATTTTTTAGAATATCAGGTCTGACAGGTCACCGTGACCTGTCAGACCTGAGTAAGAAGCAGTACCTATTGTGCAACTCCTGTTTTGACCTTTATAGGGACGCAGATGAACGCAGAAAAACGCAGATTTTTTTGCTTAAATCAGCGGAATCAGCGTTTTTCAGCGTCCCGAAAGAGGATTTTTGAAAAGAGTTACACATTGGGTAAGCAGTATGAAGTGTGGGAATTTAAGTTGATCAAGAAAGTGAAGGTTGCTCTCGTCGCTGTCCCCGGCAGCGAGAACGTCGCCTTGAGCGAAATATTCGGATAGGCTCTTATTAATCGGAGAATACAAGTATGGGAAACGTAATTGGTGAAATTCTACCCCTGGTTTTGGGAGCCAAGCTGATTGGCGATGGATTTGGAGGGCTTTTCTAACTATGGTTACCACTTTTCTCGATCCCATACCCATATGGGCCATGTACATCCTCACCTTTCTGGTGGCCTGGCTGGGCTTTGAATTGGGTTATCGCTTTGGGCTTTTTCGACAAAAAAAGGTCAAGGTGAGCCGGATAGAACCCTGGATGCGATGGTGGGTGCCACGCTCGGTTTGCTGGCTTTCCTGCTGGCATTCGTGATGAGCATGGCCTCTGACCGCTACGATAACCGCCGTCAATTGGTGGTGGAGGAAGCCCAGGTTATCCGTTCAGCTTATTTACAGGCTGGTTACTTGGTGGAACCTTACCCACAGGAGATCCGTTCTCTTTTGAAAGAATATATAGATTTACGGATCGTGACGCCCGAAACCCAAAACGATGTCGCTTCGGCAATTGTGCGCTCAGAAGAAATACAAGCTAAATTGTGGAGCCTGACAGAGGCGGTGGTTAAAGAGACACCTGGCAGGGATGAGGTTTCACTATTCATCGCATCCATCAATGAAACCATCAATCTGCATAACATGCGCGTGGCAGCATTAAGAGCGCGCCTTCCCGAGACGATCATTTTGGTATTGTACCTGGTGGCCGCATTGACCATGAGCATGGTCGGCTTTCAAAATAGTTACAATGGAAAACGTAATTATTTCAGCGCGCTGTCTGTGATCCTGATTTTTACGGTGGTCATGATGCTGATCATTGACCTGGACCGCCCGCAGGAAGGTTTGCTGAAGGTAAGCCAGCAGTCGCTGATCGATCTGCAAAGACAGATACAAAACTATAAACCATGATGAAATCACCTGAGACGCGTGATCTCAGTTGAAAAATTTAAATATTCAGACATTCAATACATAAGGAGTAACAAAATGAGTACACAAGACAAGCATCTGGTGACGCAGAAGACTTACTGCCGAGCTGAAACGGATCGAACGTTCTACAACGCATCGCAGATGGCTGGCGGCGTAAACAAGATGTTCAGCTTCCGAAATGTCACGCCGCTGGACAGGCAAACGGTTGTACGGATGAACAAGGACACACTCTATACGGTGGCCTTAGTGGATACGTCCAAGGGTGCCACCATCACGGTGCCGGAAATGCCAGCGGGCCGCTATTTCTCCGTGCTGTTGCTTGATAACGATCACTATTGTCCGGGCGTAATCTATACCTCTGGCACGCACAAACTGCCTGAGGACACCAAGTATCTCGCCATTAATGTTCGTATCCAACTGTTGCACCCGGATGACCCGGCGGACATCGTGCTGGTCAACAAATTACAGGATCAGTTTATCATAAAGGCCAACAGCGCCGACCCGTTCCCGGAACCGAAATGGGACAAGGAGTCTTTGTCCGCACTCACCGCAGAATACAACAAGGAGTTCGCCAAGTTTGATCTGTATCCTGACGGCTGGATGGGCAAGCGCGGAGAAGCCGATGAAACAACCCGTCACCTGGGCTGCGCCGGGGCGTGGGGACTATTCCCGAACAAGGACGCGGTTTACATCAATTACAACGGACATCTGTCCGCCGACAAATGCCACACCGCCACCTACCGGGTTCCCGAGAACAATGCGTTCTGGTCCATCACCGTTTACGGCGCGGATGGCTACATGAAGAGCGTTAATAACATTCTCAACGCCTCGAGCACGAAGATGAATGCTGACGGCACGTTCACAGTTCATTTCGGGTCGAAGGAAGCCTGCGGCGATGTGCCCAACCGCCTGGATGCCCCCGAGGGTTGGAACTTTCTCATGCGCGTTTATCGCCCCGGCCAATCCGTCCTGAATGGCAGCTACAAACTGCCGGATGCCGTCCCCTGCAAATAACCTGACTGGAGAAGAATCATGAACATGACTCCCGCCGAAAGCGGTTGCAATCGGTCTGGCCAGCTAACAACCGGTTGCAGCGGACGGCGCTGGCGCGCCGCCGCTGAACCGAAGCGTTAGCCCGCATGAGCGTCGCTGCAATTGAAGATTTTAATGCTATCGGAGAAGATTTGGTTGAATTACGCGAGCCAAAGCCAAAGAAGTAAAAGAAATTGTAAGCAGGTATAAGCTCACATTATTTCGGAGGATCAATAAATGAATAACACGAATCCTAAGGTTGATTTTTATTTTATTAAAGAAAAAAAGTGGCAGGAAGAATTAGAGAAATTGAGAACGATCATTCTTGACTGTCAGCTGACCGAAGAATTGAAGTGGGGTGTACCTTGTTACACGTTTCAGAAAAGTAACATCGTTTTAATACATGTATTTAAATAAT
>Ga0315275_10008130_pt1 | contig 10198 bp, 10 predicted proteins | sample YL17G03_0_MG_FD_205557 | JGI IMG/M metagenome (GOLD analysis project Ga0315275, IMG submission 205557) | Sediment microbial communities from Yellowstone Lake, YNP, Wyoming, USA - YL17G03_0 | ecosystem: Environmental > Aquatic > Freshwater > Lake > Sediment | place: USA: Wyoming | collected...
TCATGAAGACGATGGAAGCCGGTTCCATCATCACCAAGGATGCCGGGATCAAGACGTTGACCAATGTTGCCGCCCGGAAGGATGAATACCGCCTCCGGATCATCCCTTACCTTCTCGAACGCCTCGAAGCCTCCCGCCCGGTGGACGCGCCGCGTTACGCCGAGAATATTCTCAGCGCCATCGGAAAGGCCGATCAAGCGGAATTTATCAAAATCCTCGAAAAATGGATCAAGTCAGACAGCGGTTCACGCCTGGCCCGGCTCAAAAAAGTACTCAAGCAGGCCGAGAAAATATCCTGACCCCATGATTGCCCTCTACGCCGGCCTTTTCCTTCTGCTCTGCGCCTTCGTCCTGTTTTTTATATCAGGAAGACAACGGCGCCTCTCCGGCCTGCCCGGCGGACGGGTCATCTACACCGACACGCGCAGCTGGGGCAAGGTCGAAAAACCGCTCTTCGATCGGGACCTCGGCCTGACCGGCAAGCCGGATTACCTGGTCGAACAGAACGGCAGGATCATCCCGGTCGAGGTCAAGACCGGGCGGGCGCCCGAAGCGCCCTACGATTCGCACATCTTCCAGGTGGCGGTCTACTGTCTCCTGGTCCAAAAGACCTACGGCAAACGTCCGCCCCACGGCATCCTCCACTACCCCGGTCGCGACTTCGCGGTGGATTTCACTTCGGATCTGGAGAATGCACTGCTCGACTTGATCGCCGACATGCGCATTGACGGGAACCGCGCCGAAGTCCGGCGCTCCCACGAGGATGGACAGCGCTGCCGTCGTTGCGGTTTCCGGGGTGGTTGCGACCAGAGATTGGCATAACTTTTCCTCACCCCAAACTCCTCTCTTATCGGGACGTGTGCCCGTAAAGGTAGAGGGGCAGGGGTGAGGGGGTTCACGGTATAATTATCCAATGCCCGACACCCCTTGCTTCCCTCGCCGTGTTGTCGTCGCCGCACATTCCAGAATTCCGAATGCGCTGACAGAAGCTGCTGCAATCAGTGCTTATTTCAAAGAACACGGCCTGGAATCCGCCCATGGGACATTGGACGATGCCTCCTTGCGGAAGAGCGTCAAGGATGGCGCTTTCGATTTAATGGTCGCGGTCGGCGGGGATGGGACCATGCTGCGGGTCAGCCATCTATGCGCCCCCTGCAATGTGCCCATACTGGGGATCAATATGGGGCGGCTGGGCTTTCTGATGCAGTTTGGACGTGAGGAATGGCACTCCGCCCTGGAGCAATTGCTCAAAGGCGAATACTGGTTCGAAAACCGCATGATGCTGCGTGCCGAGCACGGTCGTGCAGGCGAATCACTGGGGAATTGGCACGCTCTCAACGAGGCGGTGGTCACACGCGCTTCTGTCCATCCAGTGCGACTCTCCGCCAGTGTGGACGGGCACCTGTTGGCAAATTACGTGGCCGATGGCCTGATCGCCTCCACGCCCACCGGTTCCACAGCCTATGCCCTGGCCGCCGGAGGGCCGATCCTGCCTCCTGAACTGCGCAACATCCTCCTGGTCCCGATTGCTCCGCACCTGTCTGTGGACCGGGCAGTTGTCCTCTCGGAAGGCACCTCCGTCAGCATCACCCTGCGCGGCGGTGATGCCGTCTTGAGCGTGGACGGGCAGATCCCGATCGGCCTGGCTGAGGGAGATGTGGTGGACGTGCGATCCGGAGATTACAGTGCCTGCTTCGTGCGCTTCGGCGACCCCGGTTACTTTTATCGCAATTTGACCGCTCACATGAACCAGAATCCTTCTGTAGGGTTTCCACGATGAATGAATCCTCCACCCCCATGTATTGCGCCAACCACCCCGGTGTGGAGACCAGCCTGCGCTGCAATAAATGCGGGAAACCCATCTGCGCCAGATGCGCCATCCGCACGCCCACCGGCTATCGCTGCAAGGAATGCGTGCGCGGCCAGCTTAAAATTTTTGACACGGCTCTATGGTATGACTACCTGCTGGGATTCCTCACCGCTGCCATCCTGGGCTTTCTCGCCAGTCTGTTAGCCACTCTCGTCAGCCGCCTGAGCTTCATTGGCTGGATCCTGATCGTGATTGGAGCTCCCACCGCCGGAATGATCATCGCCGAAGGGGTACGCCTGGTAACGCGCAAACACCGTTCGCGCACCCTTTTCATCACCATCGCCGCGGCTGTGGTGGTGGGTGCCCTGCCGGTCATTCTTTTTCAGTTGTTTACTGGAAACCTCTTCACTCTCATCTTCCAGGGCATTTATCTCTTCATCGCCACGCCAATTGTCTACACCCGCCTGTCGGGCATTCAACTGACCAGATAATCCATGCTGACCGAACTGCACATCCAGAACTTTGCCATTATTGACCGCCTCGATTTAGACTTCGGACCGGGACTGATCATCCTAACCGGCGAGACCGGCGCAGGCAAATCCATCATTATGGACGCGGTGGACATGCTGCTCGGTGGACGCTCTGACACCACCTCCATCCGTTCCGATGCGGACCTGGCACGCGTGGAGGGGACTTTCAAGCTGTCCGGTCCCGAACGCTCCGCTGCACATGCGATCCTCAAGCGGGAGGAACTGCTCGACGACCCGAACTATGTCACCCTGACACGTGAAGTCCGCCGAGAGGGGCGCAATGTGGCGCGCCTCAATGGCCGTACCGTGAGTCTGTCCCTGCTGAAAGAACTCGGTGAGATCCTGGTGGATATACACGGCCAGTCTGAACATCTCTCGTTGCTTAACGTGCATGCCCACCTCGGTCTGCTTGACCGCTACGCCAACGTTGAATCCGTTCAGGTAGACTATCGCATGACCCACCAGAACCTGCTCGGCTTGCGACGTGAACTGCACGATCTGCGCGCAGCCCAACAGGACGCCGAGCGTCGCACCGAAATGCTGACCTTCCAGGCGGATGAGATCGAAGCTGCCAGACTGCGCCGAGGCGAAGACGAAGAGCTCAAGCAGGAACGCGACCGTCTCGCCAATGCCGAAGCGCTCGCCACACTTGCCCAGGCAGCCCTGACGGTGCTGGATGAAGGCACACCCGAATCCCCCGCCGCCAGCGACCTGGTTGGGCAGGCAGTTCAGTCGCTGGCAAAACTGGCCCAGATCGACGCGGCTCAAAATATCCTGGCGGAGTCATCCGTCACGATCGAAGAGACTCTTGCCGAACTGGCGCATAGTCTGCGTGATTATCTGGAAGTCATCGAATACAATCCCAAACGGCTGGAGGAAGTGGAGGAGCGCCTCGACCTGGTCCACCGCCTGGAGCGCAAGTACGGCGGCAGTATCGAGTCCGCCATCGCCTTCGCCGCGGATGCCCGAAAACAACTGGAGACCATCACAAGCGCTTCAGCCCGCATCGCCGAACTGGAAACCGCCGAGGCGGCTGCGCTGGCGGACCTCGCCGGGCAGGGTTTGTCCCTTTCGCAGAAGCGCAAGGAGGCTGCCGGGAAAATGGGCAAGGCCATCGAGACCGAACTGGACGACCTGCGCATGGCCTCCGCACGTTTTGCCGTGGATTTCCAGACCAAGCCCGACCCGCATGGCGTGCCCCTTCCGGACGGCACGCGCGTTGCTTTCGACGGAAATGGTCTGGATAAAGTGGAGTTCCTGGTGGAGCCGAACCCAGGCGAGGGTCTCAAGCCGTTGGCGAAAATTGCCTCCGGTGGTGAGACTTCCCGCCTGATGCTGGCTCTCAAGAATGTCCTCGCCCGTGCCGACCAGATTCCCACGCTCATCTTCGACGAAATTGACCAGGGCATCGGCGGGCGCGTCGGCGGGACGGTCGGGGAAAAACTGTGGGGCCTGGGCCGCGCCCACCAGGTGATGGTCATTACACATCTTCCGCAACTGGCTGCCTTCGGTGACCAGCACTTCCAGGTGCAGAAAATTGTTGAGAACAGCCGCACGCTCACCCGCCTCACCAAGCTGACCGGCGAGCCGCGCACACTCGAACTGGCCCAAATGCTCGGTGAAGTGACCGAGGGTACCATCCGTTCGGCGCACGAAATCCTGCAAAACGCCCAGGCTTTCAAGAACAGCCGCAAATAATGAAACAAAAAAAGGGGGTGCGGGGGTGCTTTGTACCCCCGCACCCCCTTTTTTCGTACAATTCTCCCCTCCCAACCGGAACAAATGCGGTATGATAACGTCTACTATCCTAAAGGAGAATTCAATCTATGCAGAAGCTTTTGGTCGTACTCATATTCCTGTCAGTGCTGTTGGCCGCCTGCGGATCAACTCCAACGGCCACCCCCTACCCGACTGCGACCTCCACCGAAATGCCAACCATCACGGAAACGCCGACCCCGCTTCCAACCGATACGCCGACCCTTGAGCCAACTCCGTCTTATCCGTTGGAAGGGTATGGCCCTTCCAACTTCCCTTCGGACGTGGATCCCCTGACCGGCCTAAAAGTCGCCAACCCGGCTTTGCTGGACCGTCGCCCAATGGTCATCAAAGTCCAAAACATACCGCGCACTGGTCGGCCGCAGTGGGGACTTTCACTGGCCGATATCGTCTTCGAATATTACTCCGAGGAAGGCGCCACCCGTTTCGCGGCGGTCTTCTATGGCAACGATGCTGATATGGTCGGGCCCATCCGTTCAGGGCGTTTCATCGATACCGACATCGTGCACGGGTACAAGGCCGTCTTTGCCTTCGGTTCGGCTTATCAAGCCGAGTGGCAACAGTATGTAAATTCGGAATTTGCCAACCGCCTGGTAATCGAAGGCGCAAACACGCCTATGTTCCGATATGATCCGAATGGTCTTGCTTATTTGATGGTGAAAACAGCCGACCTGAGCGCCTATGCCACCCAGAAGGGCATACAGAACGTGCGCCAGGATCTGAACGACATGTTCTTCAAGCTGGAAGCCCCCTCCGCAGGCCAGCCGGGCATACAGGCTATCGTGCGCTATTCAGGCGTAGTTTACAACCGTTGGGACTACGATGTTTCCACGAGGAAATATCTGCGCTACTCCGATACTTTTGATGATTACAATAATAACAATGAACAATATGCGCAGTTATCTGACCGTCTGACCGGCCAGCCGATCGCCTTCGATAACATGGTGGTCCTGTCCGTCAATCATGCAGTGTATAGTACCGACAGTAATGGCATTAAAATCTACGACATCCTGTTGAGTGGCTCGGGGGATGCGTATGCTTTCCGGGATGGACAGGTGTATCAGGTCAAATGGCAGCGCAACGATCCGGATGTAGTCTCACTGACCAACCCGGACGGTACACCCTTTGCCTTCAAACCCGGCACCACCTGGTTCGAGGTGGTTGGAATCACCTCCACGGTCAAGCAAACCGATCAGATTTGGCGCTTCACCCATCTGATGCCGTAGCAATTGATAACTTTCTAAAAGGGCGACCGGCCGGTCGCCTTTTTATATATAAGAGCATTCGGTAACTTCGCGCCCTTACCCACTTTCTCCCCACCCCTGTGCGAAGACCTCCCGAAGCGTAGCGAAGGGAGTGGGAGGCGGGGCCGGGGGTGGGGGGAACTACGCTTTCGTATATAATCATTCCATCCAAAGGAGGTGTCGATGAAACGCATTGCAGTACTGACCGGCGGAGGTGACGCGCCCGGCTTGAACGCCGTCATCCGCGCAGTGACCAAGACGGCCATCAATGTCTATGGCTGTGACGTGTTCGGCATCCTGGATGGGTACGACGGGTTCATCGCACCCGGCGGCGTCGTCCCGCTAAACCTGATGGCTGTGCGCGGCATTCTCCCACGCGGTGGCACCATCCTGGGAACTGCCAACCGCGGCAATCCATTCGCCCGCAAGGTCATCCAAGGCGGCCAGGAAGTGGTCATCGACGTTTCGGACGACGTCGTCAAGGCCATCAAAGGCATGCACCTGGACGCGGTCATCGTCATCGGCGGGGATGGCACCCTGCGCGTCGCCATGGAACTGTGCGAAAAGGGTGTGCCGGTCATCGGCGTGCCCAAGACGATTGACAACGACGTCGGCGGTACGGAAATTACCTTCGGTTTCGATACCGCCCTGATGATTGCCACTGAAGCCCTCGACCGGCTGCATACCACTGCCGAAGCGCACCACCGCGTCATGGTGCTGGAACTGATGGGCCGCGAGGCCGGCTTTATTGCCCTGCACTCCGGTATCTCCGGCGGGGCGGATGTGATCCTAATCCCGGAGATCCCTTTCAAATATGATTCGATCATTAAGAAAGTCCGTGAGCGTGCCCTGGGCGGCTCGAAGTTCAGCCTGCTGGCAGTTTCGGAAGGCGCCAAACCGCTCGGTGGACAGGAAGTGTACGCGCGCTCCGGGGATGCCGTCTACGTGCCGCGCCTGGGCGGTATTGGGCAGGAAGTCGGCAAATATATTGAGCAGCAGGGCCTCGAAGCGCGTGTGACGGTGCTTGGGCACGTCCAGCGCGGCGGCTCGCCGACCGCCTTCGACCGCTGGCTGGCCACCCGCTACGGCGCGGCAGCCGTCCGTACGGCTGCAAAGGGAGAGTTTGGCCGCATGGTGGCCCTGCGGGACTCGAAAGTAATCGATGTTCCCTTGGGCGAAGCCCTGGCCGTCCCCAAGCGCGTGGACTTGAACGGGGATGCGGTCGCCACCGCCCGCGGGATTGGGATTTCATTTGGAGACGAGTAGGCACCAAGGTTAAAGCGGAAGGCCGCCTTTCGGCGGTCTTCCTGGGCGCGCTGTGGCACCTTTACGATCTGCGAATGTTACCGCAGAGCGAGGAGGGATGCCACAGCGCTTCGTTTCGTACTACTATCCATTGTAGGCACCACCTCCTCTTCTATAAGGATGGCGGGTTGGGGGCAAGTCTGCCCATGCGGGGAAACTTGCGTTGGAAATAGTATCACATGAAATTATTCGGGTGTCAATAGTGCGAATTCTGCCATTCGGACAAAAGTTCAGCGGGAAAAATCCCCGCAAAGTACCCCGCAGGGGCAATGCATAACCCACCTGCATTCACGCCGCGGACTGGCGGGTTATCCAGCCTCGTTGTAAAATGATATCTATCCAGACTAATCCATCGGAGGCTTTTGTGAACGACCTGATCGAACGTATCCGCCGGGATGGCAGGAACCTTGGCAACGGTATTTTGAAAGTGGACGGTTTCATCAACCACCAGGTGGATCCGGCCTTGATGGATGCCTGTGGGCAGGAACTTGCCTCCCGTTTTGTAAATTTAGGTGCCACCAAGGTGTTGACCGCTGAAATCTCCGGCATCGCCCCGGCCTTGATGACGGCGCGCTACCTTCACTTGCCGGTGGTCTATGCACGCAAGACCAAGCCCATCACCATGCCCGACCAGGTCTTCCTGACGCTGGCCCCCTCCCACACCAAGGGCCGCATGGTCGAGTTGATTGTCTCGCCCGAGTATCTGGCAGGTCACGAGAAAGTCCTTATCATTGACGATTTCCTCGCCTCCGGAGCGACCATTATGGGCCTGGTCCGCCTAGCACAGACGGCCGGCGCGAGCGTGGTCGGTGTGGGAGCACTGATCGAGAAAGTCTTTGAGGGTGGACGCGCGCTATTAAGACCCATCGGCATACCGGTTGAATCACTCGTGTGCATCACCTCGATGGACGACGGACAGATCATCTTTGGCGATTGCAGATGAAACTTTCGTACCGGCTGGGAGGCTTCCTGGCCGGTTGGATCTTTGCCCACATGAGCTTTATCATCCCTGCCAGACGATTGTGCGAGACGGATACCTTGTTGGCTTTCCATCATCCGAAACCATCCCACCCCTTTCATGTGCTCATCGTCCCGAAAAAGGCTCTCTGCTCTCTCGCGGACCTGGACCCGGCTGACCCGTTCCTGGCGGACCTGGTCAGGACCGTCCGCAGCCTGGTGACCGAATACCATCTGAGCGCCTACCGGCTGATCGTCAACGGCGGGGAATACCAGGATTTCCCGCATTTGCATTTCCATCTTATATCAGACGTTGAACGTCCCAACGCGTAAACATTCCAACGGTGCCCATGCACTCTTCCATTGCCATCCTCGACTTTGGTTCCCAGTACGCCCAATTGATCGCCCGCCGGGTGCGCGAGGCCCACGTTTACTGCGAACTCTTCCCCTGGGATGCCCCTGCAGAAAAAGTGCTGGCTTTGCATCCCAAAGGCTTCATCCTTTCCGGCGGACCGGCCTCGGTCTATGCCGAAGGAGCGCCAACCTTGCGGCCGTATGTGCTCGCATCCGGCCTGCCCATCCTTGGCCTGTGCTACGGGATGCAACTGCTGACCCATGTTCTCGGTGGACAGGTTGCCCACGCACCCGAGCGCGAGTACGGGCCCGCCGAAATCCAACCGCTGGTTCCCGGAACCATGTTGGATGCAATATCCAAAGTATGGATGTCGCACGGTGACCGGATCACCCGCATGCCGGATGGATTCATTGCCCTGGCGAAATCTGGTAACAGCCCCATCGCGGCTATGGGCGATTTTGCACGCAAGATCTTTGCCGTGCAGTTTCATCCCGAGGTCAGGCATACGCCAAATGGTGCGGAAATTTTCAAACATTTTGTATTGGATATTTGCGGCTGTGCGTCCGACTGGACGCCTGCATCCATCATCGAGGAGAGCGTGACCCGCATCCGCTCCCAGGTGGGCGGAGAACGCCTCCTGGCGGCAGTGTCAGGCGGGGTGGATTCGTCCGTGGCGGCAGCATTGGTGCACAAAGCCATTGGAGACCAGCAGGTGGCGGTCTTTGTGGATACCGGCCTGCTGCGGAAAGGCGAGCCAGAGCAGGTGGTGAAAACTTTCCGGCTGCAGATGGGTGCCGAACTGGTGGCAGTGGAGGCGGGTGAGGAATTTTTCGCCGCTTTGAAAGGTATCATCGATCCGGAGCAGAAGCGCAAGATCATCGGTGAGAAATTCATCCGCATTTTTGAACGCGCAGCCAAAAAACTTGGTGCGCCATCCCGTGCTGGAACCGGGATTACCCCAAAGTTCCTGGTGCAGGGCACAATTTACCCCGACGTGGTTGAATCGGCCGCGCCGGATCGCAACAAGGCTGCCAGGATAAAGTCCCACCATAATGTGGGCGGCCTGCCCGATCATATGGAAATGTTGTTGGTGGAACCGCTTCGTTACCTGTTCAAGGATGAGGTGCGGGCGGTGGGAGAAGCCCTCGGCTTGCCCGAAACGCTGGTCTGGAGGCAGCCGTTTCCGGGTCCGGGTCTGGCCGTGCGCTGCCTGGGCGAAGTAACGCCGGAGCGGATCCTGCGCCTGCGGGCCGCGGATGCCATCTTCACCGAGGAATTGTCCGCGGCCGGTCTACTGGGAAAAGGAGCTGGGACCAGCCAGGCCTTCGCGGTACTACTGCCGGTGCGTTCCGTTGGCGTGATGGGCGATGAACGCACCTACCAGGAGGCCTGCGCCCTCCGGGCGGTGGTCACCGACGACTTCATGACCGCTGACTGGGCGCGCATTCCTTACGATGTACTGGCCTGGGTGGCTAACAGGATTGTCAACGAGGTGCACGGAATCAACAGAGTGGTGTATGATATTACCAGCAAGCCACCTGCTACGATTGAATGGGAATGAGACGGCCTGCAAATGGAGATGTAGAAATGACCGATCAGACGAATTCCCAGGCGCCAATGTTGCCTGAACCCCGCCGATCAATTCCGCCAGCACCGGTCCACCCACTGGCGGCTCTGGCGACGATTGTACTGGACAATCTTTTTGCTTTGCCAGAACTTGCCGGTCCGGAGTTATGGATGCTTACCGTGCCATTGATTGGTGGAATCGGTCTTCTCACAACAACGATGGTGCAGCGTTTCCTGGCAAAGGATAGTTGGGGGGAATCGATTGCTAAAGGGTTGGTAATGGGGATTATTGCAGGCGTGCCAATCTCAGTGACAGGTACTGCCGTTGGTGGCATCTTGCTGGCCTGGGCGGGTCTCCACGAATGGATCAAACTCCCCGCGCCGAAGGGGAAACCGGAACAGCTTCCGCCGTCTGATGAAATTGTGGACGCGGAAGTCAGGGATGTTGAGTAATTTAGTGGGTTGGTATCAGCGATGATTATTTACATCAGTTATGGCTAAGAAAAAAAACATACTTATGTCATTGCCTGCGCCAGCCCTGCACCGAACGCAGGACGGTGTACCGCAGGTACATGTGCGAGCCGCGTTCTCTGCGGCGAAGCAATACCCTAGTCGGCCAAGAGATTGCTTCATCGGGCTTTGCCCTCCACGCAAT
>Ga0315275_10008131_pt1 | contig 10197 bp, 10 predicted proteins | sample YL17G03_0_MG_FD_205557 | JGI IMG/M metagenome (GOLD analysis project Ga0315275, IMG submission 205557) | Sediment microbial communities from Yellowstone Lake, YNP, Wyoming, USA - YL17G03_0 | ecosystem: Environmental > Aquatic > Freshwater > Lake > Sediment | place: USA: Wyoming | collected...
CTTCGACTTTTTAACGGGGAGGCTCACACGGGGCATTAAACCCCGTGTTCGCTCTAAAAGGAATTATATCTTCACCCCGTAAGAGACCAGAGGTCTTACGGGGTTCATCCCCGCTGCAAGCAGCGGGGCTTTCTAACGGGGTAAATGAAAAGAACCAATATTCCTACTAACCACTAACCAAGAAAGGGGGCAGTGTATGCATTTCACAAAGATCTTCATATTCTTAATTTTAAGTCTGGCTATTGGATTTTTTGGTTGTGCTAAGGAGCAAAGGGTGGAGGCTCCCAAACATGAGCAAATCACTAAAAATTTGGTTCCACCGAAGGCTGAGGTTAAGGGGCAGGCTTTTCTTGTGGAGCTTAGCGACCTCAAGGTCATCATGACAGTAAACATAGCTTCCAAAGAGATCGTCGAGACGCCGAGTCTCAAGGGTAACATCAAGATCACTAATAAATCGAAAGATATTCTGGATATCCAGGCGGTTACCCTCGAATACTTGGATGAAGCTGGGAAGCCAATCCCTTATAAACCTGAAGAGAAAATAGTGAAGGTTTATCCATTTTGGAAGGCTCTTCAGCCTGAGGGCATTGCCGAAGGGACTTTGGACGTCACGATCCCAGCGAACGCTATCAAGGAAAAGCCTCTTGGAAAGTTAGAAGTCAACCTGGTCTACGTCCCCTCTCCTCTTAAACGGGAGATTTTGATTTTGTCTGAAAAGGTTGAATAGTCCCTGATATTAATCCACAGGGCTAAGCAGAGGGGCATTATTTCGATCACTTAATATGGGGGGAATGGATAGACCTTGCCTCAAACTGTTGCCAATCTGCCTTTGGTAAATATGCGATTTTGAATATTGGACATATTCTCTTTATTGTATCGCATTAGGCCATGGGAGAGGAGAGTAGCCGAACAAATCAGAAGGAGTATTGATGGATGATAATAAGAAACGAATATTGGTTGTTGAAGACGATGCAGAAATGAGGTCTTTGTTGAAAGATTTCTTTGAAGAGGATGGGTTTGAGATAGATTCTGTGAGTAATGGTTCCGAAGCTTTCCGTAAGATTGCCAGGGAGCCTTTTGATCTGATTATTACCGATATTCGGATGCCGGGTCTGACTGGATTAGATATTCTTCCAGGAATCAAGAAACTTCAACCGGAGGTCTCTATCATTGTGATCACAGCATTTGGAAGTGAGGAGGTCCGTCGTAAGGCCTTTGATAGAGGGGCGACTGCCTATTTAGAGAAGCCAATTCTTTTCAATAAACTAAGAACTTTGGTTCATGAGATGGTCTTTTAAGAAAAATAAGGAGTTAAGAATGGTCGGAATTCTCATTGTCTCCCATGGAAGGTTGGCTGAGGCTCTCATCTCATCGGTTCAGTTTCTCGTCGGAAATTTACAGAAAATAAGAGGAGTTTCTATCTGGCCAAAAGGTAGACAAGAAGAGCACACAGATCGAATTCAGAAAAAAAATGACAGAGACCATTTGATCGAATAATTAGAACCGTCTGTTTTTATAGTCCGATAGCATTAGGAGACTATCAAACTCCACTTCAACTGAAGGAAAGACGGCGTTTACTACTGTTTTAAGTCTCATTAGAATATCATTGGAGGTTTCAAAATGAACAATTTAAAAACAATGGTTTTGATGGTGACGTTGACCCTCATGCTCGTGTTTATCGGGGTGCTTCTGGGAGGTAAGTCTGGTATGACAGTGGCTTTAATTATAGCCTTTGCTATGAACTTCATCACTTATTGGTTCAGTGACAAGATCGTACTCAGGATGTATGGTGCCCAGGAGGTAAGTGAAGCGGAGGCTCCGGAGCTTTATAGTATGGTGAAGAGGCTTGCCCTGCACGCAATTCTCCCTATGCCGAAGATTTATCTCATCGACAAGGAACAACCAAATGCCTTTGCAACAGGAAGAAATCCCCAAAAGGGTGCCATTGCTCTAACTACAGGCATTATGAAAATCCTTACAAAGGAAGAACTCGAAGGAGTCATCGGCCATGAGCTTTCCCATATTCGGCACAGGGACATCCTTGTGGGAACTGTCGCTGCAACGATTGCAGGTGCCATCAGTTACCTTGCACAAATGGCACAGTGGGCGATGATATTCGGCGGAAGGAGTCATGAAGAAGGCAAGGGAGGCAATCCCATCGCAGCCCTTGTTATGATGATTGTGGGTCCGATTGCGGCCATGATGATACAGATGGCGATATCGAGATCGAGGGAATATGGAGCTGATAAAGGTGGAGCTTTGATTGCAGGAAATCCATTGTACCTTGCAAGGGCACTCAAAAAGCTGCACATGGCATCTCAGAGGATTCCGATGGAGGCCAATCCTGCGACATCCCATATGTTTATCGTGAATCCTCTTTCGGGCGGGGGCTTGCTGAGACTCTTTAGCACCCATCCGCCCATTGAAGAAAGAATAAAAAAACTTGAGACTATTGCTTGGAGAAGATGAAGGTTTCAACTAAACGAGAAATTTAAAAGTGAAAGGAAAGAAAAATGAATTGTCCAAGATGTGAAAATGAGATGATCAAAGCAACGAAACAAGGGGTATGCGCCTGATCCCAGCTGGCTATGCACCACCTATTAGGCGATGGAAGTCAACCCTGTGAGACCCGATGCCTGTCCCTATTGCAGAGGCGGAGAAATGCGAGAGGTCAACACTAAAGAAGAGATGGTGAGAATAGCAGAACGAAGCGGATGCCGGATTGAAATCGTAAATCAGAGCGAAGTGCTGACACGCTTTGGCGGGGTTGGTTGCCTGTTGCGGTACATTACGCCAGATTCCGCGCTGAGAACCTATGGGAGGACTTTAAGGAGGGAAACTTCCGTCCACTAAAGCAAAAACTATGGCATGTACTCTTTATCACGATTCAACTTTAAGGGATTGCCTCAAGGTTTGTGGCCTTGCGGAACGAATCGGGTACGCCCCCAGTGGTGCCCATATCAAATTGTTTTGCCTATCTATTTCTGCTTTTAGGGAGTGCCCGGAATATAAAAGGAAAATGTCGGATAGAAAGAAATTATACCTGACGGGTGGTTGTTTAAAGCAGTTTTTGAATTATTTTTTACAAAAAAAAGAAAAACAGTTGAAAGAGGTCCCTAAAAGGTAATGAAGCTCTACGCCCCGAAGAGAACGATAGTGGAATCAAAAAAAAGGATTTCCAAGGTACTGGTCATTGCCGATGCTTCGAGCCAGGCATTGGTGTCTGTATTGGATTCGCTTCAAACGCTTCAGAAGGATGCACTGTCCTCCATAAGGGTCATCTTCATCTCTATTCTTTCCGAAACTCTCATGAAAAATTTGGGCCCCAATGTGATCGCTCTCTTGTTAAGAGAAGAAAGAGAGACGTTAGCGAAGGCAAAGGAATACTTCGACCGGATGAACAAACCTTATGACATAAAAGTAATCATCGCTCCTCCATGGAAGCCGGTCTTGAATGAGATAAGAGACAGGGACGGGGATCATGACTTAATCATTCTTCAGGGTGAATTTCTCAATTTGTGGAGGGAGTATACTATAATCGGTTGTCCATACAGTCAGATGATGCACAGCCCGAAATATTCTATTCTGACGATCAATTAATCAGCGGAGGCTTCACTTGTTTTCAATTTCGACCAAACTGACTTCCTTTCGTCGTTCAAGTGAGATCGCTGGAATCTTTCTTCTCTCAGGGCAAGGAGGATTTTGAGTATGTCACCTGAAAATGAATTGGATGCAAGTGAGTAATGATTTGACCTCAAACTGAATAAATAAAGGTCTCAAGAAAGAAGGGAGGCTTCATGAAGGCGACTGTGGTTTCGATGACAGAGTTCGAAAACTTGCCCCTAAAGGGAAGAGGTAAAGTAAGGGAAGGAGGTCAGACAAATGATTAAACGAATACTTATAGGCTTGGGCGGCACGCCTTACACTCCAGTTGCTATTGAACGTGCCGTAACGTTGGCACAACGATATAAAGCCAGTCTTACCGCTGTAACGATGGTCAAGCGGGAACAGTTAGTCAGTCCCAGCGGAACTCCCGGATGTTTTCAGGCGGATGCGGTCGAAGTTGGACGCCCGCATGTTACCGAAGAAAAAATAGAGGAAAGCATCGCCGCATTTGAGGCCTCCTGCTCCACTGCCGGCATCAAGTACACGGTAAAACTGGAAAGTGGAAATCCCTTTAACCTTTTTATATCCTTGGCCCGGTACCATGACATCATGGTCTTCGGGCTGCGAAGCATATTCGAATATCGCGTTTCAGCGGAGGAACCATGTGTTACGCTCGCTCGTCTGGTATCAGCGGGCATCAGGCCTATCATCGCTGAATCGTCAGAGTTTCGTCCCATTCGGAAAGCTCTAATTGCTTATAGCGGCTCGATGGAGTCGGCCAAGACCATGAAGCGGTTCATTCAATTACACCCTTGGCCTGACGTGAGGTTGAAAATCGTTACTTTTGAGCGTTCTGAAGACGAAGCGCGGCAACTTCTTTACGATGCCTCTGAGTATTGCAGGGCACACGGATTTACCGTGGAGACAGAATCAAACCCCGGGCCTCCGAAGGACTTCCTTTTAGTTTTGGCGACCATGAGGCAGGCGGATGTGATTGTGATGGGAAGCAGCGCTCGCAGTTTGCTGCTCAAACGAGTGCTTGGAGATACGGCCATGCACATTATCAAGAACACCGATCGGCCTCTGTTCTTGTGTCAATGACCAGAGCCTAACCTATTTCTCATGGTCACTAAGCGTGAACAGAAGTGCAATATTCCCTGAGAGAAAAAGGAGTGCGAGTATGTCAAATTGGCATTCAATGGAGGTAGATCAGGTCTTAAAGGAACTGAATACGAATCCTTCTCAGGGTTTAAGCGATGAGGAGGTTCGAAGTCGCCTTGAGAAATATGGCTATAACGAACTAAAAAAGGAGGAGCAAGTTTCACCATTTACTCTATTTATCAATCAGTTCAAAAACATTCTTGTCGTCATCCTTATCGTGGCTATAGCCCTTTCTGCCTTCGTTGGGGAAGTTGTGGATGCTGCAATTATAGGTATCATCGTTATCTTCTGCACTATTCTTGGATTTGTTCAGGAATATCGTGCAGAACGTGCCCTTGATGCGCTGAAGAAAATGCTCTCTCCTACCATCACTGTCTTAAGGGGGGGTAAAGAGGAGGAAGTTCCCTCCAAAGAACTTGTCCCCGGTGATATCCTGATTCTTGAGGCAGGAGATAAGATCCCTTCTGATGCGAGGTTGATTGAGAATCACTCTTTGCGATGTGATGAAGCTCCTTTAACAGGGGAATCTGTTCCTGTAGGCAAAAATATAAAGCCTCTATCAAAGGATGTACGTTTGAGTGATCAAAGGAACATGGTCTTCACAGGCACGACGGTGACCTACGGTAGGGGTAAAGCGGCCATTACGGCAACAGGGATGAGTACGGAATTCGGAAAGATCGCAGAGGAGGTGACCACTGTAAAGGTTGAGAAAACTCCTCTTGAGAAGCGAACAGAAGAGATAGGCAAGTGGCTTGGCATTATCGCCCTTTCCATCTGTTTTCTTGTTGCAGGGATAAGTGTCGTTCGGGAGGTTCTGGGCGGTAAGGTTGATTTTCCATTCATCGTCACCATGGTGATGTTTGCAGTCGCTCTCGCCGTGGCAGCAGTCCCCGAGGCATTGGCCGCTATTGTCACAGGCGCTCTGGCCATTGGTATGCATCAGATGGCAAAGAGAAATGCGTTGGTTAGAAGAATGCCTGCTGTTGAGACTTTAGGTTGCACGACGGTGATCTGTTCTGATAAGACAGGTACCCTCACGAAGGGAGAGATGACGATTAGAAAGATATTTAGTGGAGGCAAATGGGTGGAGGTTACAGGTGTGGGTTATACGCCAGAGGGGGAGCTTAGAGGTTCGGATATCCTCCATTCAGCGAATCATCCCTCCTTGCGGTTGCTCCTTCAAGGAGGGCTTCTATGTAGTGATGCGATCTTAGAGGAGAAGAATGGGAAATGGATGATCAAGGGTGATCCAACAGAGGGTGCTCTCGTGGTGGCAGCGGTGAAGGCAGGTTTGCATCAAGCTGAGGAGAGGCTTGAGAACCTGAGGATCGAGGAGATTCCTTTCAGTTCTGAGAGAAAAAGGATGACCACCATCCATCAAATGGTGGATGGCCGGAGAAGGGCATTTATAAAGGGGGCGCCAGAGGTGGTCTTGGGAACATGTAATCATATTTTGGACGATTCCGGATTGAGGGAACTGGGAGAAAGAGATAAGGCAGAGATTCTAAGAATCAATGAGGAGATGGCCCAGGGGGCTTTGAGAGTTCTTGGGTTTGCCTATAGAGATTGCCCTGACGGGATGGAATGGATAGAAGAACATGTTGAGCGGGATATGGTCTTCCTCGGACTTACAGGGATGATCGATCCTCCAAGAGAGGAGGCGATTGAAGCTATAAAAGTCTGTAAACAGGTGGGAATCAAGCCCATCATGATAACAGGAGACCATAAACTCACAGCCGTAGCCATTGCAAAAGAGATGGGTATTTATAAAGAGGGCGATAGGATACTGATAGGTGAGGAATTGGAAAAGATGGCTGACGAGGAGTTTGAGAGGATTGTTGACAAGGTGACCGTCTATGCAAGAGTATCGCCGACGGATAAACTCAAGATCGTCAGGGCCTGGAAGGAGAGGGGTGAAGTGGTCGCCATGACGGGTGATGGGGTCAACGATGCCCCTGCCTTGAAACATGCCGACATAGGCATTGCCATGGGCATCACTGGAACGGAGGTGACCAAAGAGGCATCGGATATGGTTCTGACTGATGATAACTTTGCCACCATTGTGAAGGCTATTGAGCGAGGCAGATGGGTCTACGACAATATAAAAAAATACCTTGCCTATCTAATTCAATGCAACATAACAGAAGTAGTTGTTATTGGGGGAGTCGTTTTAGTAATGGGTCCAGAATTTTTACCCCTTCTACCAGCAGCCATATTGTATATGAATCTTGCAACTGATGGACTCCCTGCACTCGCATTGGGGGTATCCCCCCCTGACCCCGATATTATGAAGAGGCCTCCGAGGCACCCAAAAGAGAGTGTCTTTGGGTGGGATGTGAAGTCTTTTATATTGCGGGCCGTATTGATTGAATGTCCTTTCTTCTATTTTATCTTTTTTCACAAACTCTCTGGTGATATCACCCAGGCGAGGACAGAGATATTTTTCCTCTTTATTATTATCGAGCTTGTTGTCGCCCTGAACTGCCGTTCGCTCATCTATAGTATTTTCAAAGTCCCTCCTCATAAATGGCTTCTGATTGCCCTCGCATGGGAGATCGGATTAATTATGGTATTAATTCAAATATCGTCTGTACGCGACGCCTTTGGCATCACTAAGCCTTCATTCTCTGATCTTGCCATCATTGTCGGTTTTGGTCTGGTTGTTTTCGCCATCATTGAGGTTACGAAGGTCATTTTGAGAAGAAGATTGGTCGTCGGACGAAGGGTCCCTCTTTAATAGAAGGCGATAAGCACTTAGCCTCCCCGTGAGGTTGAGAATATTGAAGTCTATGCCCGCATTTTAATACATGGTGAATACCATGCTTAAGAGTATTCAGCAGGTAAAGCGATTGATAGTTGCTGTTATCGGCTTTTCAGTACTGGTTATTGGGATAGCTATGATTGTGCTCCCTGGGCCCGCTTTTATTGTAATACCCCTGGGACTTTTTATACTTGCAACAGAATTTGTTTGGGCAAAGAGGTTTCTGGAAAAGATAAAAGACAAGCTTAAAAGAAAATGAGGGATAAGGGGATAGATTCTAAAAGAAGGAAACGTAAGGCATGAGTTTAAGAGAAATGGTTGATAGGAAAAACATTTACATCATCATTATTGTGGCTTCTACCTTATCCATTACTTATCTGCACCATTGGATTTTTCAGGAAGACCCTCGCCGTATTGTTCTTAATGAGCTTTACTATATACCCCTTCTCTTAGGGGCCATGATGTTTGGCCTGAAGGGTGCCATTTTGACCTATCTGTTGGTTTCTGCATTATATCTCCCTTATCTTTCTGAGTATTGGACGGTGAATGTTTTGGGTTTGATGGCTAGATTGTTACATCTATTGTTTTCGGGCGCATTTGCAATCCTCGCTGGTTTCCTTGTGGATCGTGAGAAGAGACGTCAGAAGCAGTTTGAAAAGGATCGGTATCTCGCAGGCATTGGCCGGGTTGCCACGGCCATTGTCCATGATCTAAGGAATCCTCTTATTGCTATCTTGGGGTTCACAAAAAGAATTCAGGAGGGCAAGGGAGAGATGGGTACGGCCGCGCAGGTGATCATAGACGAGGCCCACAATATGCAGAGGATTGTAGAAGGAGTGTTGGATTTTGCCAAACCAATTCGGTTGGAGTTCAAGGAAGGAGATATAATAAGAGTCCTCAATAAGGCATGCGAGTCCTGTAGAACAAAAGCCGAAGAAAGAAGTGTCAATCTGTCGTTTAATCATCCCGCTGACCCTGTCAATATTGTCATGGAAAGCTTCAGTGTTCAAAGAGCGCTCATAAACGTCATCAATAACGCCATTGAGTCCTCCAGCGCAGGGGGGAACGTCGCCATCAGTATGGAGACTGAGAAGAATGATGTGGCTATCAGGATAAAAGATTTCGGTTCGGGTATGGACAGGGAAACCCTTGAGGGCATTTTCATTCCCTTCTATTCGAGAAAGGATACGGGAGCTGGCCTTGGAATGGCTATTGTCAAAAAAGTGATCGAAGGACACCACGGTAAGATTCACATAGAGAGCCAACCAGGAGAAGGTTCAGAAGTAACGATAAGGTTGCCTTACAAGACGAATTGATAAGATGCAGTGAAATAATAGGGTTTCCCAGATAATTAAAGCTTGCCATGCTCTTTTTTGAGAATAGCCGACGATAAAGACAAGGAGGGGCCATGAAATCAAATGTTGTCTCGATGACAGACTTCAAATCACTTACCTTGAAGGGAAGGGGGAAGGTGAGGGACATCTATGATTTCGGAGATCGGTTGCTTATTGTTGCAACAGACAGGATATCAGCCTTCGATGTGGTCATGCCTAATCCCATACCGGATAAGGGAAAGATCCTGACCCAGCTCTCCAAATTCTGGTTCGATCATACAAGGGAGATTATCCCCAATCACATCGTTTCTACACGCTTGAAGGATTTTCCCCTGGAGTGTCAACCCTACGAGGAGATGCTCCGCGGGCGTTCTATGCTGGTGGTGAAGACTGAGGTCCTTCCCATCGAGTGTGTTGTAAGAGGTTATCTGTCTGGATCGGCATGGGAGGAGTATAAGACAACGGGCGAGGTCTGCGGCATTCCTCTTCCAAAGGGACTCCTGGAGTCATCGAAACTGGAAGAACCTATCTTCACCCCTGCCACCAAAGCCGAGATAGGGCAGCACGACGAAAACATCACCTTTGAGGAGGTGGAGAAGACTGTGGGGGAGGATCTTGCGGGGAGATTAAAGTCTCTTTCTTTGGCAATTTACAAACGGGCACGCGATTTTGCAGACCAAAGGGGAATCCTCATCGCAGATACGAAGATGGAGTTTGGAATCCAAGAAGGGAAACTCCTTCTCATCGACGAACTCCTTACGCCGGACTCTTCACGATTCTGGCCCAAAGATGAATACCATCCCGGTGGCCCTCAAAAAAGTTTTGATAAGCAGTTTTTAAGGGACTACCTCCTTTCCATCCATTGGAATAAAACTCCTCCGGCACCTGAACTACCAGAAGAGGTCATTCAAAAGACATGGCAGAAATATCTGGAGGCCTATGTGAGGCTGGTAGGGAAATCTTTGTAAAAAATAGAACAAGGATGTCGAAGGGATTTACAGAGATCGTATTAAATCATGAAAAGACCGGACTGGCCAGTTCAAGTCGTAATAAGGTACGCTCTGTTTCAAATTCCCGGCTTTGTTCTGTTAATATTGATTCTGATACTGGTTCGGCGGTGGGTTGATTTTCCACCGTGGTTCTTCTGGGGCTCTGTTTTCATCTGGATAGTCAAAGATGCGGTTTTGTTTCCTTTTGTCTGGCGGGCATACGACTGGAGTCGTTCAAAAGACGTACATTCATTGGTCGGCACTGAAGGCATCGTGGAGGAACGACTGGCTCCTTCGGGCTACATTAGGGTGCACGGCGAGCTATGGCAAGCTGAAATGACAAGAG
>Ga0315275_10008132_pt1 | contig 10196 bp, 7 predicted proteins | sample YL17G03_0_MG_FD_205557 | JGI IMG/M metagenome (GOLD analysis project Ga0315275, IMG submission 205557) | Sediment microbial communities from Yellowstone Lake, YNP, Wyoming, USA - YL17G03_0 | ecosystem: Environmental > Aquatic > Freshwater > Lake > Sediment | place: USA: Wyoming | collected...
CAGCTCCAATGCTTTGCGTGCCTGCCGTGCCGCATCGTCGGAACCCGACGAGAGCAGCGTGAGCACAGAGACGTTGTGCTCAGTGGGATTGCCGATACACCGCCCGAGGCTGCGCAGCTGATGCTTGCCACGCCCGCCCCTGATTGCCTGCGCCGCTTCATCGACCGGCAGCAGGCCGGACTTGGATGAACTGCTCGGGCGCCGCGGGTCGGCGCGGACTCTCGCCGCGGCTTGAACCGCAGCTGCGGCGACCGCTGAGTCCTCGTCTTCGGCCAACATCGAGAGGAGTGGCAGCGTCCGATCCGTGCGTGTGTCCGCGAGGCCTTCGATGAGCCAGCGGCGCTCCTCGGGGCTCAGCCACTCGAAAGGCAAGACTGGGCCACGCACTGGCAGCTTGAGCGAGGCCTCGCCCATCTGGTCGTGGCGCGGCGAGGTTGACGTGGCGTGATCGACCCCTGGCGCCGCTGAATGGCTTTCTTCGGCGGCGGCCACGGACTCCACCCATGCGCGAAGACCGGCATCCGCTGCCCAGTCCAGCTGCCCCAAGCGGTCGTACTCCATTGCGTCTGCAGCCAAGATGGGTCCGTGCCCTTCGAGAATGAACTGCTCGTTCTCGAAGGTGATCGTCTTCCCGGTCCATCCCGTCGCCGGCCCGAAGGTCGCAACAATCGGGGGTCCGCCAGCCCGCTGCGCAGGAGCGGTCGTCGTGGGCAGCATGTGGCCGCAGCCCGGGCAGAACTCCTCGGCTTCAGTCGCGTCCCGACCGCACGATGGACATGCATACACCGAATCCCTTCTCGTCAGGGCCGCGCACGGCTCACTGTGGTGCGCGCCGCGGTGACGACCTGAGCGAGAGACAGCGGGCCACCAAGCTGGGGCAAGCTTCTTGCATTGCGCTCTCCCAACCTCCCTTTCCGTTTCCGGGTACGTGTGCAGCGGCTCCGAGAGATCCGCCCGGCTGAAGATGAAGTAGCTGGTCTTCTCGCTGTTTCGTCCCCACAGGTACTCATCGCTGCAACGGAGCCAGTGCACACCCGGTACCGACGGAGGAATGTCCACACCCGCCGCGTCGATCCAGACGTGCCCGCATGCCTTGCACCTGGATCTCAGTCCCCGGACGCGATCGGTTGCCAAGAACCTCAGAGCCGGGCGGCCCAACAAGGCTCCGACGCCGACGCCGAGTATCAGGAAGCCCATCCCGGCGATGAACGCACCATGTTCCCACTCCAGGTACATCCCACCGGAGTCCCCGCCAAGATCGTCGCCGCCCATCCAGGTGAGAACGGCCATGCCGGCAAGACCGATAGCCAGCGCCAGGCCGAGCACCCCGCTGAGTACCGCGGGGAGTGTCCTCATCCAGGCTCCCGTCTTCCGATTGAAGGTGGCCCCGATGGTCGATCCCTCCTGACGACCACACTCGGGACATGGCTCCTTGAGAGGCCTGCCAACGGCGTCTTGGGCCGTCGCGTAGAGGGCGAACACCGCAGCGATAGCTCCCCCCCAACCAGTGACTATCAGGAGCCATGTGGCGATGGCCCAACCCTTCCTCCCGCGCCTGTAGACGACGTAGCCTGCCCATGCGGGAAAGCCGACGAGGACAATGATTAGCACAACTCCGATGGGGTTCATTACGACGAACCTCCTTCTTGTCGGTGCGTCTCAACTCAACCGCTCAGAATCCGGGCCACGCCTGTGTAGTCCTGCTGCAGCGACCGGCTCCCCAGAAGCGCGAAGACCGGCCCCTGTCTCCCTTCAGGTCCTCCGGGTTCGATGGTGATGCCACGAGGTCTCGACAGACTTCCCTCCCTGGTCGTGGTCGGTGGGGATGCACACTAGGACGGTGAGGGCGGGCGCGGCGACAGGCCGTGGCCGCGGCACTCACCGTGCGTGAAGGGATCAGATCAGCAGGCAGAGGCCGCCGGGAACGGCGGCAAGCAGACCCGTGGCGGCGGTACTGGTCCGACTGTCAGGTCCGGCGACGAGCCACTGGCCGTTCACGATGGGCAGCGCGCAGAAGGTCTCGTCACGTGAACACCAGGGGCCATCGGTCGGGCGCAGATAGGCGCCGGGGTCGTCATCGTCGTCGAACGAGAAGGCCACACCGCAGAGCACGCACAGCACCAGGCAGAAGACGAACAGGATCCATTCGAGGTGCGTCGTCGCGTCCATGCGCCCTGCTCTCCGAGGCAAACCGAAGCTTCCCGCAGCAAGGGCCCGTGCCTCTGTTGAGGGCTCTCGCATGCCTAGGCCATACCCCCCAGGGCGCAGGGCGCAGACCGTTGTCCTGTTAAGGGTGTGCAGGGGCACGAAAGGACGGCGTCCGGTGCACCTACCGACGTGGCGATCGACGAGAGCGGGGCGCGGCTGTCCACCCGCTCGTCAGAGCCAGCGGAGCCGCTGCCCTCACGCGCGGCGGGCACCGTGTTGGGCGAACGGCCCGGACCCGGCCACCGGGCGTCCGGGCCGCTGCCCTTCTCGCGGTGACTCCTGCGGGCCGCCGTGCGCTGCCTTGCCGCGCGATCCAGCCGGCGGTTCACGCGGACGTCTGCGCCTTGCTCGCCCCCGGCACGCCTTGCGGCGCCGGCGCGTAGTAGGTGATCTTGGTCGAGTGCACGCCGTCTGGTCCTGCTTTGTTCAGGAAGGCACCCTCAAGGGACGCCTGTATGTACCAGCCCCACTGGGTCTCCAGGCCGCCGATCTCCCCGGTGACGATCTCGCTGAACTCGGCGCGTTCCTCGCCCTGCCCTTCGAAGTAGGCCCGATACTCGGCCTTTGTGAAGCGCCCGTAGACGGGATCGTCCATGACGAAGTCCTCCGCACAGGCGCTCGCGATCATCTCCAGGTCACCCTTGACCCAGCCATGTAGCTACCGGTCCAGGTGCTCGCTCATCTCCTCTCACTTCCTTCCGCCACGCCGTGCAGCCGGGAACCATGTTGGGGTCGTTCTGCGTGTGGTCGCGCCGGCTGCATCTCGGCCACGACCCTGGGCAGCGAGCCGGTCCCGCAAGGGACCGGCTCCCCTTGGAGCATGTGGTCAGCCGGAGCCCCCTCTCACGGCATGATGGCGAAGGAGTACCAGGCGTCCCACGCCCAGTCCTTGTCGCCGGGCATGAACTTGTAGGGTCCGTGCACGGAGGCCTGGATCAGGCAGAGGCTGAAGGTCGGGTGCTTGAAGTCATACCTGAGGTGCAGGAGGTAGTCCCCATTCTTGAACGGCGGCGCCGTGAAGAGCCACCACCTGACGTAGAGCTTGGCCCCGAGCTGGGGATTGAACGCTGGCCAGCCCCACTCGACCGGGTCGACCAGATAGGGCTCGAGCCAGAACGCCTTGGCCTCCTGTGGGGAAAGGCTCAAGATCGGAGCGCCCAGCGGCGCCCCGTCCACCGGCGCAGTATAGAGATCCAGCGACACGAGCAGAACCTTGGGGACGTTCTGGATCCGCCCCTTTCCGTACGCCGACCAGCCAGCGTAGGGCTGCAGGTAGTGTCCGCTCTTGTACGACGGCAGCATGCCATACCAGTCGCCGTAGGGGTCGTAGCCAGCGCCGTTGGCCCAGATGTAGTTCTGGTCGATCGGAGCGCTGAACGGGGCGCTTTCGTACAGACCGATCATGAAACCCGGCGGTTCCGCTGCGCCGGCCCACAGCGGCGCCGCCAGCAGGCCGAGACAGGCGGCGACGAGCAAGACTATGAGTATGAGTCTCTTCATGGAGCGACTCCTTTCGGGACGTGCGGACGGGGCGCTCGCAGTGTTGCCGGCAGCGAGCGCCTCCTTCTCAGCTGTGCCATAGGCCCCTCCTCCTCGAAAGCTGAGGGGCCGGCCGTCAAGAAGCACGATGGCCGCCCCTCAACGCCCTCCCAGAGGGGCACAGTCTGCCCGCCCAACGGCGCAATACCCCCACCCATTCCGGGTGAAATGGCCGACACGGACGCCTGCGCCCCAGCTGGCTCCCCGCCGGACTACGGTGGCCGTAGTGGTACGTCCGGCAGATCACAGCCTCCCGTATTGAGCTTGGCTCCTATTGGGAGTCTCGTATCCTTCTTGGGTACCCTCTGAATCCTGAGTCACGCCGTTGTCGTGTTACGAGGGGGCGGAGGCGCAAATCAGCGTGCTGGTGGGCGCCAAGCCTGACCGGGCGTTCTGTGCGTGTGGGCAGAGTCCCCGAAACGGTGGCCGGTCGCGTGACGGGGCGCCGGAAGGGCAGCCCGATGCATAGTTGGTTTGGCCCGCTGGCGACGCGGCCGCGCTGTCAGACGTGACGGAGCGGGGCCGGTTCACGTGCCAGGGACAACATCGGCGACGCGGATCGGCGCATCTACATCCGCGGAGGACGCATCTCACGCCGCAGGATGACGACGGCGCCGCGGCAAGCGACAGCGCGCCTACCGCTTCACCGTGAAGCCCATGGCGTTGCTCTTGCCGGCCGTGGTCTTCACCGTGACCTTCACGGCGCCGAACTTGGCCTGCGCCGGCACCCTGCACTTGATCTGCGTATCGCTCCAGGAGACGTACTTGGTGCACGTCTTGCTGCCGAACTTGACGGAGCTGGTGCCCTGCGCCGCGCCGAACTGCGTGCCGCTGATGGTGACGAGCGCGCCGCGCTTGGCGGAGGCGGGCTTGAGCGTCGTGATGCTGGGCGCTGCCGGCATCGGAGAGCCGCCGCCGTCCGTGGTGGCCAGGATGGTGCCGCCCACTGCCCAGCCGTGAGTCGCGTCGCTGAAGGCGACGCCCGCGAGATCCTTTCTGCTCCCCGAGCTCTGCCTGCTCCACGTGGCGCCGCCGTTCGTGGTGGCGAGAATGAAGCCCCTCGCGCCCACCGCCCAGCCGTGAGTCGCGTCGCTGAAGGCGACGTCTCTGAGGCCCGCGCTGGTCCCCGAGCTTTGCTTGCTCCAGGTGGCGCCGCCGTTGGTGGTGGCGAGGATGGTGCCGTCCTGGCCGACCGCCCAGCCGCGGGTCGCGTCGCTGAAGGCGACGGCGAGGAGCCACACGCTTGTCCCCGAGCTCTGGGCGCTCCACGTGGCGCCGCCGTTCGTGGTGACGAGGATGGTGCCGGCCTCGCCGACCGCCCATCCGTGGGTGGCGTCGCTGAAGGCCAGGTTCGCGAGGTACGCGCTGCTCCCGGAGCTCTGTGCGCTCCAGGTGGCGCCGCCGTTCGTAGTGGCGAGGATGACCGAACTGGCGGGCGGGTCATTCGGCCAGAAGCCGCCCACCGCCCAACCGTGGGCCGCATCGCTGAAAGCGATGCCCTCGATTGTCGCGCTGCTCCCCGAGCTCTGCTTGTTCCACGTAGTACCCCCGTTCGTGGTAGCGAGGATGGTGCCGTTCAAGCCCGCCGCCCAGGCGTGGGTGGCGTCTGTGAAGGCGACGCCCCAGAGATCCTCGCTGCTCCCCGAGCTCTGCTTGCTCCACGTGGCGCCGCCGTCCGTGGTGGCGAGGATGGTGCCGGCCTCGCCCACCGCCCAGGCGTGGGTGGCGTCGCTGGAGCAGACGTCGAAGAGGTCCTTGGTGGTCCCCGAGCTCTGCGCGAACCAGCCGCCGTCGCCGGCGGAGATGAAGGCCGAGGCGCCGGCGGTCAGCGCCAGGGCGAACAGCAGCGCCAGGGCTGCCAGCAGGCTCAGTCGTGCGATTGGCTTCTTCATGACGTCATCCCCTTGTTCATGGTTCCTCGAATAGCCGCCGTGCACGGCCCTCAGAAGTGGTGCAGGCGATCGTGCGACGAGCACAAACACAGCATCAGCATTCGCATCAGGTGGCGTTCCATGGAGTTCAGTTCGACTGCGCTGCCGCACCCGCCCTCCGCGTGCTGCCTCCGCCTTCAAGGGCGTGCCCCGGTGAGTTGGGGCTCATCGCTAGAGGCCGACGAGAGCGCAGCAGGCAGCAGGCGCTGACTAAGTGAACGCGATGGGTCTCTCCATGCGGTACCCCCTTCTGTTCCTCCGTCCCCTACGGCCCCCGACTCCCGAGCACGTCCTCAAGGAGCACGAAGACCGGCCCGCGGGCCGCTCTCACCAGTGGCTCCCCGCCGGACTGCGGTGGCCGCAGTGCTGCGTCCGGCGGATCACAGCCTCCCGTGTTGAGCGTCGCTCATGTCGGGAGTCTCGTATCCTTCTGGGCTACCCTCTTGGCCCTGAGTCACACCGTTGTTGTATTACGAGGGTGCGCCGGCGCCAAACCAGCCTGCTGGTGGGCGCCAAGCCTGACCGGACGTTCTGTGCGTGTGGGCGAAGTCCCCGAAACGGTGGCCGGTCACGCCTTCACAGCCAAAGGGAGCCCGCTGGCGCGTTCGGCGGGCTCCCCTGCGTTTGTCACCCTTGCCCGGCGCGTCGTCAGCCTTGGCAATAGATACGTACGGTGTGACTGGTAAGGTCGGCCGCGCGCGGCGGAGCGGGCGACTTCTGAAGGTGCCGCGTGACGGTGATCTCGATGCACCAACATGAGTGCGTGGCCGCTGCGGCGGCAATGAGGTGAGGCGAGCGGGGCGGGCTACTCGACGCCGCCCCGCTCGCCGTGTCTCACGGGTTCAGGTGCTTCAGGAACTCGAAGACCAGCGTGGTGTAGGCGTTGAGCCGCACCATGGGCCGGTCGGGATAGACCGCCTCGATGGCCTCGAGCGTGTCGTTGGGCGTGTGCCAGTAAGACCCGTACAGGACCGTCTGCGTGTAGCCGTCCAGGTCGCCGATCTCCCAGTTGGTCGACTCGAAGGCGACGATGGGGATGCCGGCCTGGTTGAAGGCGGTGTAGTCGCTGAAGCCGTCGGGCGTGAAGCCGGCGGCGTAACCGGGATCCGCGGCGGGGTGCGCGATGAGGTAGAGGCCCGGCTGCGTCTCGATGGGCAGCTTGCGCAGGCGGATGAGGCGCAGCATCTCATCGCGAGCCCAGGTCTTCATGTTGTTTCCGGCGTGGATGTAGAGCTTGTCGCCGAAGATCAGCGAGTCGAAGTTGACCATCACGATGGCGCGGCCCTTGTCGGCCTGGCTCATCTGGTTCACGAAGTAGGCAGAGCCTTTGCTGCCGACTTCCTCGGCGCCAAAGGCGACGAACACGATGTCGTAGTCGATCTTGAAGTGGGCCAGGCGCTCGGCCACCTCGAGCATCACGCCCACCCCGGAAGCATTGTCGTCGGCACCCGCGCCGGCGCGTGCGGCGTCGTAGTGCGCCCCGACGATCACCAGCGGTGTCGGTTGGCCGCGCCGCTTCAAGTCGGCAGGGCGGAAGGCGACCACGTTCTGCGAGTTGTACGTGACGCCACTACGCACATAGCTGAACGCCTGCAGCCCGGTGAGGTAGCCGGCGTCGCCGAGCCAGCCCTGGACCTTCTGGGCGGCGGCCCACTCGCCGGGCGTGCCTGCCACGCGGAGGATCTTGGTGTAGGTGCCGTCGCCGTTCGCGACTCGCGTGAGCTGGTCGATGTAGGTGTAGGCCTTGGCGCCGACTTCGTTGGGCGCAAGGATCTTGGCCGGCGCAGCCGGGGCGACCACCGCCAGGGTGAGCAGCAACGCGGCCAGCAATAGAAGGGTCAGGGATCTCCGTGTTATGCGCATTGTCGAAGCACCTCCACTGGTTGACGGGATGACCTCGCTACTCTATGCAAAGAGGGCGGCGAGATGTCAACGTTCGGGAGGCGCCGCGGCACAAGGTGACGTTGGCGAACGACCGCCTGCGCTCTTGCTCTCCATGGTTCCTCCCAGATGTGCGTGGTCGCACCGCGAGGGCGCACGGATCGTCCCCTGCCGCCGCTCGCGGCCGCCGCAGGCCGCACTGCTGTGGGCTCTGTGGCAAGGGCGGACGGCGGGCGCGCTCAGGCAGCGCGCGGCGCCAGCGGGGTGGGCGCGACGGGCTACTCCATGCGGTGCCCCCTTCTGTCCCTGTGGCCTCAAGACCTCCCGAGCGGCCGGTCCTCAGGAATGATACGGACCGGCCCGCGGGCCGGTCTCACCAGTGGCTCCCCGCCGGACTGCGGTGGCCGCAGTGGCACGCCCGGCGGATCATGGCCTCCCTAATTGAGCGTCGCTCATGTCAGGAGTCTCGTATCTCGAAGGGCTACCCATCTCGCCGAGAAGCAGTCCCGTTGGGAGAGATCGTCACCCCTCCGGGTTCACCGGAGCGTTGCCCACACTGTATACGACCGGACGTTCCGTGCGTGTGGGCGTAGTCCCCGAAACGGTGGCCGGTCAGGAGTGACAACTGGCCGGCCGCTTCTGCTGCCTCGCAGGCATCGCGTCCCTTGAATCGAAGGCAGGCTATTGGGTCTGCGCGTTGACGGCGTCGATCTTCTCAAGGATGGCGCTCATCGCCTTCTTCAGATGCTTCCGCTGAAACTGACGGCTGTACTGCTGCATGTTCTCGCCGAAGTCGGGCGCGTATGGCCCAGCGTTCCGTATCGCCTTGAACTCATTGACCCAGTCGACGATCTGATTGGTCGCGTCGATGAAGTCGTCTGAGATCTCAGCCACGGCGTCCCACGTCTTGCCTTCGACGCCCGAGAACGACGAGAGAGTGTCGATCCTCGCGGTAGCGTCCTCCACGATCGCAACAGCCTTGTTGAGGTGGCGTGTCCCGCCGTTCCACTCCTGGACGCTCCCCGTTATGGCACCTGTGGAGTAGTGTCCGGCGCACTTCGCGAGCTGGGGCATGGCCTTGCGGAGGTCCGGAACTCCCTCGTCCTCGATGTAGTTGAGCCACTTGCGTTCCGACGGGCTGAGCTGGTCGTCCCGGGCCGTCGTGTCACCACCACAGCCTGCGACCGCCAGCAACGCGACGGCAACGATCAGCAGCGCCGCAGCAGATGCCCTCATCCCACGACTCCTCGCCGTCCCCACCTTCCTTGCCCGAGCCGTCCCTCCCACCCGGCCATCCATGGGGTCTGCTCTTTTGCTCATCGTTGGCCCCCTCAGCCGAGCCCCCCGTCCGTGCGCTTGTTCCCCGCGCGCGGACCGGTCTCACCGTTGTCTTGGGGGGTCACGGCGATCGTCATCCGTGCAGGTTCAGCGGCGCGTCGCGTTGGGTCGCGTCCTGCAGGACGTTCTGTGCGCGCGGGCGAAGTCCCCGAAACGGTCGCCGGGCTCAAGTCGGCCGTTGGGTTGACCTGGGCGCCGCGCGTGACGGGGCATCACGCCTGGACAACCAGCCGGCCGCCGAAGAGGCCCGCTGCCCTCACGGGCGGCGGGCCTCCGCCTGTTCACGGTGCCGGTGCCGCTCGGCCGAGCCCCGGGCCGTCAGCTGGGGCCGACGGACCGCAGGGGCCACCTCACTGCTGCGGTGCCATGTAGTCCTTGCGGAAGTCGACGGTCCATAGCTTCTTGACTTCCTCCGGGGATGCCGTCTGCCAGTCGACCTTCGCAGCGACTTCGCCGGGCAGCGACGCCCTGTAGATCCGATCCCAGACCCCCAGGCCGAACTGGTCGGACGCCTCGATCTTCACTTCCACCGTCGCCTTCGTGACGCTGCTGCCCGGCGCGAACAACACGCGGAAGGCGTCGAAGCAGTCCTGTTCTGCCACGACGAGGAACTCGCGTGAGACATCGGTGCGCGAGTCCTTGAGCACGACATCGGCGTGACCATCAGAGATGCGGCAGGAGTCGGCCACGACGTCGGCGGGCATCGCCTTGGCGAGGCGCTGCTGCATCTCGGACGAGGAGACCGAGGGCGTGCTCGGTGCGTAGTCAGTGTTCAGTACCGCGGCCGCAATGACGATCGCCACCACCAGCGCGATGCCGATGGCGAGGGCGACGCGCACGCCCTTGCTCAAGCCTTTCTTCGTGGCCACAGCAGCCGTAGGGGGAGGCGCCGTGACGGTGAGGCCGTGAACCCAGGCGCGTGTCCCCTGGCTGGCCCAGAGGAGCTGCCCTTCCCGGTCGTAGTCGAGGACGGCCCGCGGCGTTATGGGGCCGAAGTCCTCAAGAGTGAACCGGCCGTTCTCGTAGGAAATGGCCTTGCCGGCCCACTCTGCGGATGATCCGACCGTGGCGACAAGCATGCCCCCTCCCCCTGTATCCCCGCGGTGAGAGTAGCACAGGAGTGGGCCAGACCACATCGTCACCCCGTCAGGGGCATCGTCATCCTTGCGCGTCGTCCTGCACCGCGCCTACGCTCGGATGCGACCGGACGTTCTGCGCGTGTGGGCGAAGTCCCCGAGACGGTGGCCGGTCGCGTGACGGGCGCCGGAAGGGATGCCCTCGCTGCAGAGTTGGACGGCC
>Ga0315275_10008134_pt1 | contig 10196 bp, 17 predicted proteins | sample YL17G03_0_MG_FD_205557 | JGI IMG/M metagenome (GOLD analysis project Ga0315275, IMG submission 205557) | Sediment microbial communities from Yellowstone Lake, YNP, Wyoming, USA - YL17G03_0 | ecosystem: Environmental > Aquatic > Freshwater > Lake > Sediment | place: USA: Wyoming | collected...
GGGACGGTGACCCTCTGCTCGACGCCCGGAATAGGTGTCGGGATGTCCACCTGGAGGCTCAGCGGGCGTCCTTTGATGAGGTAGCGGTAGAGGAAGTAGAAGAACGTGCCGGCGACAGCCACCGTGAAGACTGGGCCGAGATGCTCCAGCCCACGGTAGGTGTACCCACCGCTCTTCACTTCGACCCCAGAGAGGGAAGCAGGCTGCGAGGCCACTGGAAGGCTCTCTCCCAACGCACCCGCTCCCAGGCCGAGACTTGAGCGATTGAAGCCTCTCCCGACATCTTGGGTCCGACACCTAGGGCGCCCGTCATCTTCGCATAGAGCGCGAGGGCGACGTAGGCTCCGGCAGCTCCAGCAACCAGCTTGAGGGGTGTGTTCATGAGGCTGCCCGCAGGCCAATGGCCTCCGCAAACTCCGGGGCTCCAGAGAGGAAAGCGTCAACCGCGCCCTGCGTGCCGAAGACCTTGGGCTCCCCCGTCATGAAGACGATGGCGCGCTTTCGAGCCATACGACTCAGAGCTGCATCCGCAGCCGCGAAGCCGCCCTCTCGCGTCTCGTAGGCGAGGAGCACGTCAAGCCTGGGCTGGCCGGGGAGAGGGCGCAACGTATCGAGCATGACGCCCAAACGGTCGGGGCGCTCGACGGGCTCGACAACGTTGGAACCTGAACGCCAGACGCAGGCCCATGAGCGACAGGACTCTGGACGGGTCTCGTAAGCGGTACACCCCTTCCCCTCTTGAGGGTTGAGATGCTTGCACGCAAGGCTCGGTGCCTTATCCAGCTCCACGACCGGCATCAATGTGCAGCACGCTTTACACGTGCCGCAATCCCTGGTGAGGTAGAGCCTGCGCTTGAGGCGTTCGTCGCTCATCTCTACCTCTACGGGTTGCGATTGACGAAGTACGAGACGGTGGCAAAGATGAGAGCCCCTCCCGCGAAGGAGGCGCCGATGATGGTCCAGCGGTTCTCGATGAACCACTTCGCCACGGCCAGCTCATCCGTCACACCAGCCACGAGGGCAGCGCGTTCGGCCGCTTCCTCGCACGGCGTCTTGAGACCGTGAGCTTCGGCGTCCTCGCAGCCGCCGCAGCACCCCTTGCGTGGTGCTGCGGCTAGCAGCGCAAACCCGATGTCTGCGCGCGACGTCATCGCTCAGCGGTAGCCGTAGTAGTAGGCGAGACCACCCGCGAGGGCAGCGGCGGCGAGCGCGACGGCGACCTTGTTGTTCGACAAGAAGGAGCCGGCATCGAACCCGACGAGCGGGTACGTGGGCTCACGCCACGAAGAGAGCGTCCCGGAGACGGCGACCATCGGGGCAGCGGCGGGACGGCTCCCGAGGGCGGGGCGAGAGAACGGGCTCATCTCCGCAAGAGCTGCGGTGCCTCGATTGGAGTAGTTCATAGTGCAGTTCTTTCTTCTTGGGAGAGAGGTTGGGAGAGAGCCCCCGCGTCCTTGCATGCAAGGACGCGGGGTCAGGCTCAGTGGCCGGACGGCATGCGATAGAAGGAGGCGGAGAAGTCGACCGTGTCATCGGCCGCGCCCGCCGCCAGGGTGTGGATGCGCTTGACCGTGGCAGAGACGTGCTCGACGAAGCACTGCGTGTTCGCGACGACGCCCTTGGGCGTGGCGAGAGCGACGCACTCGGTCTCGTCGCAGGGCTCGTCGAGAGTGACCTCGTAGAGTCCGACGCCGGAATGGGTGAGGATGGCGCAGTTCGCGCCCTTCGTGGTGGCCGGCAGCGCCGGGGTGGCCGCCGCGATGGCGACGACGAGTGCAAAAGGCTTCATTGAGAGACTCCTGAGGTTTGGCGGGTTCTTGGTTCACCCCTGGCACGCGCCTGCAAAGAGACGCGTGCTCAGGAGTTGGCGGTTCAGTGACCGGCCGGCATGCGGTAGAACGCCGCCGAGAAGCCCACGGTGTCCACGACGACGCCCGCTGCGAGGGTCGTGATGGTCTTGACCGTATCCGAGGTGTGCGTGACGAAGCACTGCGTGTCCGCGATGACGCCCTTCGGCGTGACGATGGCGATGCACTCCGTCTCGTCGCAGGGCTCGTCGAGGGTGACCTCGTAGATGCCCTTGGCCGAGTGGGTGAGGATGGCGCAGTTGGCACCCTTGTGGGTGGGAGCGGTGGGGGTGGCAACGGCGGCAGAGACGACAAGAGCGAAAGCTTCCATGAGATGACTCCTTCAGGTGTGGGTGAGGTTGCGAAGAGCGGCCTTGACCGCCCTCAAGTCTGGGAATGGTCGCAAGCCTGAATGCTTGCGTGCAAGGAGGATAGTACCACCTACCGCTATCCCCACAAGAAGGAATGCGGTGGTCCAGGGGAACGAATTGGAGGTCGTTCCGGGCACTTGACTCAGGGGAAAAGGCGTCGGAGGGCCTCCCGGGGCCGCGAGGGGTAGGGCCAGGCTCAGGGCGGCGCCGTGAGCGTCCTTACGAGGGTGGAGGTGGTCCGAGCTGTCGAAGGAGGGGCCCAGCCTGTCCTGGTCTCCAGGGGCCCCCAGAAGCTTGTCCTGGTCGACGACAGCATCCGGGATGCTCGACGACAGGATGGCTGCGTTGATAGCCTTGCGACAGGCGTTGACCGCGTCGAAGTTCGAGGCGAACCCTGCATACCCCTTGGCCGGAGGAACGGTGAGCGCGATGACGCGGAGGCCTCGGCTCTTACCCACGACCCAGATGTCGGTGATGGTCTTGAAGATGCTCGTAGCCGAGCGACCGCTCCCGATGTCGTTCGTGCCGATGAGAACGACCATGTTCTTGACCGAGGCAAGCTTGGCCTGTCCCTCGGGAGCCTGAAGGAGCCTGAGCAGGGTCGCCGCTGAGATGCCTCCTACGGCCACCATGAGCTTCGCTCCGTCCACCTTGACGAACGGAGGAAGACCAACCGTAATCGAGTCGCCCGCGAAGAGCGTGTCCCCCTGGAGGTTCATGCGATGGCCTGCGCTCGCTGGAGACGCGCTCGCAGCTCGTTCCACTTCGCACCGCCCACGTGGTTGACGACGAACTTGGCCATGTCACCGACCTCGATGTACCCCTTCTTGGGGTTGGCATCCACACCCGCGTTCTCGTTGTAGTACGCGGGGCCGAAGAAGCCGGTCGGGTTGGACTTGCTCTTGAGGAAGTCGTGGGTGATGCCTCCAGGGCGGTACATGACGAAGTTGTCGGGCTGACCGAGGAAGGCCGGCGAGAAGTTGACGAGGTAGAGGTTCGACAGGTTCCGAATCCGAGGGTAGACGTTCCCTTGCTTGTCGAAGTAGGCCTGGACGAAGTCGAGCTGCCGCTCGCCTGGAAGAGCACGGTACTCGTCCTTCGAGCCGGCGAAGCCGACGCTCTTGAGGTCACCACATATCTGGTTGAGCCCGACACACCCAATCTTGTTGATGCTCGCCGGGTTCACGCCGCCCGACTCGACATAGAGCACGGCCAAAAGCTCCTCGTCCGTGACCTTGGCACCCCGAGAACGGAAGTAGTTGCCCAGCTCCGCGAGCCGACGAAAGAAGGCCTCCGAGAGGTAGCTTGTGAGGCTCGTGGTGCCTGCCGGAAGCGGACCACTCGGCAGCTTCGGTGCGGCGGGAGTCGTGCCGGGCAACGTGAGCAGCGGGTTGCCCTTCTGGTGGTTGACCAAGGCGATGACGCCGAGCACGCCGACACCCACCAGCCCCAGCGCAATTGCTGGGTGCTTCTTCGCCGAGCGCACAGCGGTGTGTGCAGCGTTTTCGAGCATGTACTGAAGGGTTCGGAGCATGGGATTCCTTGCGTGCAAGCCTGACTGGGCTAGCCCTCGTCGATGTTACCCGTCAGCTCGAACCAGTAGGAGACGTCGAGAATGGCTCCCGCACCAGCTCCGTAGTTGATGAGGGCAACACCCTCCTGAGTGACGTCTCCGGCATCCGTGCGGACGTCGAAGCCGGCTGGGAACTCCCAGAGGAACGACTGACCAATGGCGGCGGCGAGGCTCCTCTTTCGCTGCCACGCATTGAGGGCGAGATTGGAGTTGTAGACGAGCGCGGTGGGCTCGACGCTCCACTGAAGAAACACGTCAGGCTGGTAGGCTGGGGCTCGTTGCCGTGCGTTCTCGCGAGGGTGAGCCGGCGAGGTGTAGGCTCCGCCGTAGTAGCCCACCACCTGGCTGTCACCGCCCGACGGTGTCCCGTTGTCTGAAGTCCTGACGAGACCAACGAAGCTCGCAACGGCCGTCTGGAGAGTGACCTCGATACCGTAGATGCGGAATCCGCCTCCTCCAGACGTGACGAAGTTTGCCCACGCCTTTCCTGCCGCTGCGGCGTTGGTGGAGAAGGCAGCGGACTGAAGCCTGGGCTTGGGGAAGCGAGTCAGAGTCAGCATGATTCGGTCCTTACAGGCTCAGGTCGAAGATAATCTCGGGCTGAGCTACCTCCGGGTTGTTGTTCATGATCTTGAAGTAGTTGGCACCGTTGGGAATCGGGTGAGGACCCGCTCCCAGGTAGGAGGCTCGGTTGCGTGGAGTGGTCGGATAGTTGTTCTCGAAGAACCTCACCTCGATGTCATCCGTCTGTAGCGGTACGACGCAGACGACACGCATCGAGCGAGCGAAGTTGGGAATCTTCTGAGCATCGTAGTCGGGGCCGCCATCCGCGACGGCTCCGGCTGAATGGGCCTCGATGGAGGTGCCGACAACACCATTCGGGAACATGGTCCGCTTGGCTCCGCTGTCGGAGATGGCTCCATATGCGAAGCCGACAGACAGTGCCAAGTCGGGCGCCGTAATCTGCTGGAAAGAACCGTCGAAGCCGGCCCCGATGATGGTGACAATCGCTCGTACGGTCACCGAAGAGGCGGCGATGGATATCTGCTTGCCTCGGTCCCAGTCCACGAGCGCGATGAAGGTGGCTCCGCCGATGCCCCACTCAATCTCCGCCACAACGTAGAAGCCGGTGCGGGGAACAACCTCTGGGTCCGGAGACGTCTCCAGCCCCAGGGTGATGATGATGGACTCGGCATCCTCCCCAGTTCGTCTCCCCGTGGAAAGCACGTCGATGGTCTTGGTCCCTCCGGTCTGAGGGTTGAAAGAGGCTGCTGATGGGAAGATGACCGTGTTGCCACGGTTGTTGGCCTCCAGCCCTTCCAGTGGTCGCTTAGCCTTCGCCTCCGGTGCAGGCCCTCGGCGCCCCGCCGTGGGCGAGGGGGAGCCACCGTAGAACGGGTCCTCGTCTTCGGGCTCGATGCCTTGAGGAGTGAAGCCGGTAGCTGAACGGTGCCTGACCATGATTCGGATTCCTTATGTGCAAGGAGAGTACATGCGCTGGAGGGTTCGGCCTCCGAAAGGGTATCACATCTTCATTCCGTCGAGGAAGCCCTTGAGAAGCTCCGGGTCGACGGAGAGGCCGGGCGTGACGAAGGCGATGAACTTGGGGTCCACCTTACCGGCGCGGACACCCATGGCCATCGTGAACCCTCGCTGCTGGGTGAGCGGGAGAGAGGCGCGAAACGCTGACATCTGAGAGTTCTTCGAGACGATGGCCTCCCCAGCATCCGTGAGAGCGACGCGGTAAGCCGGGTCGTTCGGGGTCGTGGCGTCCGCGAAGTAGAGGCCTCCCATGATGTTCTGGCGTCGAACTTCAGCGCACCGCTTGGCGAGGCCGGGATAGGCCGGCGACTTGCGTAGGCGAGCGCTCTCCGCCTGGTTGCACATGCCCTGGTTGGCCAGGAGGTTGGCCATCTCAGCATCCGTCATGCGGGTACCGACGCGACCGAGCGACTTCACCGTGGTGGGGGCAGAGACCACCCCTTGCTTGTTCAGCTCGTACGTCAGGGTACGTGCCTCCAGGAAGCCCTTGTTGCGGAGGTTGCCGCGCATCGGCTCGTTCGGGATGTCGCCGAACATGCTGTCGCGGATGGCGTTCTGGCCAGGCCCCTCGGCCGTGTTGCCGAGCGAGGCGGCGATGCCGATGAAGTAGCCAAGGTCCCAGTCGGCTCCCTGGCCGAGCTGGTCACGCTTCGCCTTGAGCGCGGGAGTCGCGTTCATAATCATCTGCCCGGCGCTGTAGCGTCGGCTGTTGTCGGTGAGCTGGGCCTTGTAGGCCTCCAGCTCTGCCGGGGTCGTCGGCAGCTTCTTGGTGAGCGTGTCCCACTCCGCCGATTGGCTGGCCGAGCTTTCGGCGGGGAGCGGCACGTTGGAGAGCGCCGAGGCGGCCGAGCCAGAGGCAGGCTTCGACACGGACCCCTGGAGCATCATTGTGGTGAGCTTGCGCTCCACGTCCGGGGTGAGCGTCAAGAACTTCTTGACCTGGGCGGAGACGGAGTCACTCCCGCCGATGATGAGGTTGCCCTGAGCATAGGCACGAGACGGGCGGTTTCCGAGGGTCATGGAGGTCAGGTTCCTTACGCGGGTGTTTTGAATGTCGTCTTCTGCACCAACGTCGGGCGAGGCCCATGCGCTGGCAATGTTCTTGTCTCGGCACGCGTTGAGCATGCCCAGGATGAGCCGAGCCTTGGCGTCCCCGCCCTTGGCCCTGGCCTGTACTCCCAGAGCCCACTTCATGGCCTCTTGGTCGCCCTGGTCGATTCGTTCGACCATGATGCAGGCTTTACCCCACTTGCGGGGGTCCTGCTTCTGGAAGCGGACGACGGCGAGGGTGTTCAGGGCCGCGACAGCGAAGACGTCACCGTCCGAAGCCTGGTCTCGAAGAGAGAGTAGCTTGGCTCTCGCCGCTTGGTCTCCCTTGAGGGCCCCATCATGCAGACGCTCGACTCCGCGAAGAAGGCTTGGGTTGGTGGGCTCGTGCATGGTCTTTTCCTTATACGCAAGGAGTGGTGTGGCTGCGCAAGGGGGTGTTGTTGGCTATCGCGTGGCCTGAAGGGCAGCGTTCTTCGCGTCCCGAGCTGCCTTGTTCCTCATACCCCAGTAGACGAGCCCGCCGATGGCGAGGCCGCTGACCGCGAGGACGGCGAGGATGACGGGAAGCCCCTCCTCGCCAATGCGAGGAGCGGGAAGCGCGTAGCCGGTCACGCCTTCACCAACCACTCCAGAGGGAGCCACCCCTCCAGATTCTTGTACTTGACGAGCGCCCAGCCACCCTTGCCGGGGCTGAACGATTCGAGCTTCTTGCCAGGGATGGTGCGGCGGACGGTGACTGCCTCACCGTTGCCGACGATGGCTCGGAAGTCGGCCACCGCGCTAGGGCTGCGCCGTAGCCTGGCGCCGCTGGGAGCCATCACACGAACCTGAGGCTGGTCGAGACCCGCGATGGCCGTGCCGAGCGGACCTACCGCGCTCGCGCGAAGGAAGGCGCTCTTGACGAACCCGGAGGCCGGAGGAAGGCGAGAGCCGCCTCCCCAGACGACCTGAGACCAGACCCCGTCGCCGAGGACGTCCTTCTTGATGACCGTGACGATGCCGTTCTTCTCGGCGCCGACGCCCGGCGTTCCAGCCGCGTTCGGAGCGGGGCGAATCATGAGGTCTCCGGACGGTGCCGGGTCGCTCGTGGTGACGACTGCGAAGCTCGGAAGCGCGGCAGGAGGAGCAGCCGGGGCCTGCGTGAGAATCTGGTTGGCAACCGCCGCACCAGCATCCGTTGCACCCTTGAGAAAGCCCGGAGCGTCCACGTCCCCGAGGTTGCTCGGTGCCGGCTGCGGCGTGGCCGGGCCACCCGTCAGACCAGTGCGGGAAAGCGCGGGCTGAGGAAGCTTCGGTGCTGGGGGCGGCGGCGCCTGCACGCCGGCCGTACGCGCCTTGCGGAGCGCGCCGGCCTGAGCGCGAAGCTGAGCGGCTTCGGTGAGAAAGCCAAACGGCTCCAGCGCCGAGGCGCAGGCATCCATCGCATCCGGGTCCGAGCCTGCCATGAGAGCGTCGAAGGCCGACCGCATCTGCGCCGACATGACCGGGGTAGCTCCCTGCGGTCCGACCGGCCCACCGCCCGGGACGGGCTGAGCGTTGGGGTCCGTCTTCTTGTGGGTGACGACGTAGGCGAGGACGCCAAGACCAGCGAGCACGGCAACGGGGACAGCGAGAGGGAGCATTCTGTTTTTCCTTGCGTCGAAGACTTGGGTTACATACCGAGTTTGCGTGACGGGTCTTCTAGAGTCCCGTCAGGATGCTTGACGAGGATGTGGTAGAGCATACCCCCATTCGCTCGCTTCTTGACCGTAAAGATGGGTCTGGCGGGAATCTTTTCCCGGATGGTCAGTTCCGCCGCCCTCCAGCAGGCGAGGTCCTCACAATCCCCCTCGCCGAGGGTGATGGTGGTAGGGATGTCCTGCCAATCCTCACGACCCTCCTCTTCGCGATGATAGCGAACGAGTGGCCTCTTCGTGATGAGGTTGGGGGTGTAGATGCCCGGAGCGTTCGGGTTATCCTGGAGGTAAAGGCAGTCCACCTCGTAGAGAGTGTCCAGCATCAACTGCAAGACCTTGTGGGAGCGGTCAGCGTCGGCAGACCCCTGAAACAAGTCGAGAACGAAGGTGATGCGGAACGCCATGTCGTCAACTCAGAAGTTGATGGGGATGAAGGTCCCGCCCTGATTCGACGAGGTAGCTCCGCGTACCATGTCGTTGAGCGATTCCTTATGTGCAATGAGGAGACCGCTTGGCATTCCCAGGAGCGCTGCGGTACCCTGACCGGCCGTGAACGCGATACGCTCGCCGTCCGGGGAGACCCAGGACACGGGGAAGCTACCGCCTGCGCTGCTCGACGGGTCGAGAGGTTTACGCAAAGCATCGGATGTCCGGATGGTGACCTCCGCAAGGAGCGTACCGACCGGAACGGGGCCGATAGCCGTGCCGTTCTGCTCATCCATGGCGTTGGAGAGCCGCAACGTACCGGTGAACGTCGCGATGAAGTTGCCGGGAGGCACTGCCGAGTTCGAGGGAGGGTCTTCCGTGCGACTGACTGGATTCGTACTGATGGGGACCGGCGCCGGGAGCTGCTTGAATGGAACGGGAGGCGGAAGTGCTGCCGCGCGTTGGGCTTCCAAGACCGCCAACGTCGTACGTTGGTGGACTACGAAGAGAACGCCGACCGCTGCCAGGCCGCCAAGCAGAATCTTGGTACTCGTCTCCATGCCTAGCCTCCATTCCTGGTGTTCATCACTTGCACCAGCCCAGCGTCTTGCCCGTGATGTAGAGGCCGCCTGCGCCGAGCAGGAGCCCGAGGCCGAGACCCATCCAGGTGGACTGGAACTGCTTCTTGGCCAGGCGCTCCGAGGCGCCGGAGCGAGTGGAGAGGACCTCGAACACGGCGGCGCGCTCGGGCGCCGAGAGGTTTTCGAGGCCGGTCGTCATGGCCTGGGCCGCAACCGTCATGCTCATGTTGCCGTCGCCCGGAGGGGGAAGAAGCTGAAGGTTCTTGAGGGGGTCCATGTTCAGGCCTTCTTCACGATGGCGGAGCGGTTGACGAGCTGCGGACCGAAGATGCGGAACTCGGGGCTGACGAAGCTCGCGAGGAACTTGTCCGGCGCACCCGACTCCAGCGAGTCGACGTTCATGAAGATGAGACCGACCGCAGGAACGCCCTGCGGGATGGCCATGCCGGAGCGGAACATGTCGACGTCGACCACATCACCGTTCTTGACGAGGGTGGGGTCGTCGAGGACTCCCGTTCCGTGTCCGTCGAAGACTCCCGCGCCGGGATTGGATGTGGGGATGCCCTGGAGAACGTTGAGGGCGGCTTGCGCCTCGGGGCTCGTGGGGAAACCACGCAGCGTGTTGAGGGCGGCCTGCGCCTCGGGACTGCTCGGCGGCACGCTCTGGAGCGTGCTGAGGGCTGCTGCCGCCTCCGGCGAGTTGGGGAAGGTAGCCGGAACGGACTGGAGCGCGTTGAGCGCGGCGCTCACTTCCGGCGAGTTGCTCGCGAGACCTCCGGGGGCTGCACCAGGGAGAGCCTTGGTGCCTGCCGGTGTAACCGTAGGCGTCGGGGTGGCCTTGGGAAGCGCCGGGCCCGTGGTCTGCTTGCCCAGCAGAGAGAGCGGGTTGTAGCTGTCCCGCTCCTTCTTGGCGTAGAGAGCGAGTCCAGTGAGAGCCGCGAGTCCGATGAGAACCTTGGTCGACGTTTCCATGTGGTCATTCCTTGCGCATAAGGGCGTGGCCCTTGCGGGCGAGAGAACTCGGCGGGCCTTCGGGGGCGAGAACGATGACGTTGTTCTGGTTTGTTTTTACCAGCGCCACCGTTCTCGACCTCGAAAGAGAGAAACGAAAGCCCCACTTCGCGTGGTTA
>Ga0315275_10008135_pt1 | contig 10196 bp, 14 predicted proteins | sample YL17G03_0_MG_FD_205557 | JGI IMG/M metagenome (GOLD analysis project Ga0315275, IMG submission 205557) | Sediment microbial communities from Yellowstone Lake, YNP, Wyoming, USA - YL17G03_0 | ecosystem: Environmental > Aquatic > Freshwater > Lake > Sediment | place: USA: Wyoming | collected...
ATTAGAGAAATTAGAAGAAAATGAAAGCATCTACTCCGCAAGATTTCTTGGCGACAGATTATATCTGGTCACATTCAGAAGAATAGACCCATTATTCGTAATTGACTTGTCAGAGCCAACTAATCCGAAGGTTCTCGGCAAGCTCGAGATGCCTGGCTTTTCAGATTACTTACATCCATATGATGAGACGCACATAATTGGAATAGGTAAGGATACAAAAGACAATGAATGGGGAGGCCAATCGCTTGCAGGCTTAAAATTAGCACTGTTTGATGTTTCAGATGTGAAAAATCCAAAACAGGTGGCCACCTATCATATTGGAGGGGCAGGAACAGATTCAGAAGCCTTATCCGACCACAAAGCGTTCCTCTTTGACAAGGATAAGAATCTGCTTGTTATTCCGGTTCGCGAAGTAATTACCCAGCCCTATTACGATTCAAAATATGGCTATTACAGGGAGAATGTATGGCAGGGAGCATATGTTTTCGGATTAACGCCTTCGGATGGCTTTACATTAAAAGGCAAGGTAAAGCACACTCAGGAAGATGAATACGATTACTGGTATTACACTGCTCCAAGCGCAATCAGGAGAGCTTTGTACATGGACGATGTGCTTTATACAGTCTCTTCCACTACGATTAAGGCTAACGACTTGAATAATCTGGACAATGAGCTTGCAAGCATAAAGCTTCCTGGCGAGCCGGATGTTTACAGAACGGTTCCTGATGTGGAAGTAATATCTGTTCCAACCATGAAGTAATTTTTTTATTTATTTTTGAGCAGTAAAAAGTTTTAAAAAAGGAGTTCAATTTCTATGTCGCTGCAAGGCGAAATTAATGCCCCCAAAATATTTTGAAAGAATCAATATAGGAGAAGAACTTGAAAATAGAATTCTTGAATTAGCGCAGAGTACTAAACAGGATAAGGGAACAGTTCTGGAAGGATTGCTTTCGCTTATAGTGCACGATATTGATGCATATTTAATTAACAACATGAATGGAAAGAATGTAACGAAAGATCTTTTTGAGGACCCGTCGCGCAGGACATATGTTAGAGCAAGCTTGCCTGAAAATGTTGAGGTAAGATATGCACATTTATCTTCAAACGCGGCGAACCAAGCGCGATTAACGCTCAGGATTGGTTCGAATGAAACTCATGTAGATGACATTAAGCGGGAAATTCTAGAGCTCATGAAACAAACCAGCGATAAATATGCTTGGATTGCAACGCATTCCTGAAATTGTTTTCATCCAGAATTCATTTTTCAGGTGGAACTAATGCCCCGCTTGTCGTCTCTATCGGTTGTCCCAAACGTGGATAATAACCGTGCAGTTCCTGTCCGTATTCTATTCTGTAGGAAAACTGGTCATGGGTGCGACCACGAGTGACCTTAATCCGGACTTGGTCTGCGTCGGGAGGTGCAGAATTCCAGATTATTTCAACCAGTCTTTTTCTGTCAATTTTGAGAGCCTCTCTTGCCCATTCACTAGTCAGCAACACGCCGGATGTGTCTATGCTCATCCTTAAGTTCTCCATATGCTTTGGGAAGCTTTAAGGAATAATAAAACTTTTGGCAAAAATCCCTTAACTAGCGATGATAGAATTTATAAGGAAATACATAGGAAAGAATTGCAATTTGGATAATGAGCAATATGATAAATCCGAACAAGCCCACTATCCAAAACAAATATTCATAGGTTTTGTTTTCGCTATGCTTCCATTTTAAATATAGAAGGATAAATGATGAAGCCATTATTAGAAAAGGAATTAAAACATTGACTATTACAAAGGCTGTGCAGTATCCTCCCAAAAAACAGAAGCCCCCGATATAATAGAAAATTAGAATCCAGATTGTTCCGAAAAGCAAATTATAGGCTAAAACCAAGCCTTCCAGTAAAGTTTTAAATCCCACATTAATCAACTCATTTTCCTATCAGCTTGAGCATCTCATCTTTAGTGTATTCTTCTTTCTTTTTTCTCTGGCTGTAATAAATCCACAGAAGTACTCCTGCAATAAACGAAACACAGCCAAAAGCAAACAAATACAGCGAAATAGGTGAAATCAAGTCAGCGAATATTATGGAAATTGCCGAAAATAAAAGGCCAAGGCCGATCATATATTTGAAAATGGTTTCTTGAGCCATGCAATAACTAATTATAGCTGAGTTTTTAAAGGTTTTTAGAATTTCAGTAAAGATTTATAAACATCTTAACAATCCTATGCCTATGAATATAGACGATAAAGTTCGGGCTAAAGGAAGGTTTTTTCTTAAAGCAGGAGCTATAGCTGTGACTAGTTTATTAGCTGCGTGCTCAACTGGCAATGCAATAACTCCTCAATATTCCATACATGAACCGTTAATGTGCACACAAAACATAGTCATTGAGAGGTCCTTAGCTGAAAAGTGCAAGGCTCCCGAATTAGAAAGACAATATCTAAATCCGTTGGTTGATCCTGATGATGTTTTGCACATGTATGCATCAGAAGACACTTACACTGGAATAACAAGGATTTATATTCAAGCGATGCCTGGCGCTGAAGTGCTGGCTCCTGTGTCTAGTCGGGTTTTTGCTGTTAATGAGATGAATCAGGAAACTGTGACTTTATATGAAAGCAATGGCAGTCTCTATGCCGAACTTAGTTTTGAAGGCATCACATATGCCAGTTCTATTCCAGGCAAAATGATTGAGGCCGGAAGCGCAATCGGCGCAGTGGGTTTCGCTAAATTATCTAATCTGCCTCAAATATCTTCTGGTTCAAATATTTATGCTGCTATGCTGTACATCCCAAAAGAGCCGGGCCATCCAAAAAGTCCAGAACTTAGTGTGTGTGTTGATGATGCTGGAAGGCCCTTTTATCCCATTACTGTAAGTTGCCATAATTGACACTTGCAGAAGTATGATAATCAGTTCTTTCCAGACTTTTTAAGCCCGACTTTGGCCTCCAGACTTTCTTCGAAGCCATTCTTCAATTTATCATCCAATTTCCTGTCCATCATGGCTGGGGTGACTTTTCCAGTGTGAAAATATAGAAGTTTATCTTCAGCCTCCAATACTTTGATGAATCCTGCTTTCCTAAATTTGTTTACAGCTTTTTCAATTTCCTCCCTTGAGGCACGGACATAGATTGCTATCCATTTCGCCAGCTCATCCATGTCAACGGTTGCTTCATCCAGAAGGGTTAAAATCGCCTTTTCTTTTTTTGAAAGTTTCATTTTTTTATTTAATTGAAAATGAGATATAAAAATGTTGTTGAATCTGCAAAACCTTTATTATCTATGAGAATATCCCATCGTTAAGGGGGTTAAAATGGTTTCAACTGATATAGCTAATTTGTTGAGAAGAATAGAACATCAAAGGGTTCCGACAGAGACCATTACTCAGGATGTTACATTTAGTAAGCCCACAGGAATCGAGATTGATGAAGAGCATGAGCTGATTTGGTTGTATGCTCGTGGTGTCACTGCTCATGAAAGTGGGCTCACAGATTATGCTGTTGTGGCTTACTATGTGCCTAAGATAGCAGGGATGCGAATGCTTGAGGAGCTAGAGAATAGAAGACGGCTGGTAAAACTTGGAGATAGAAGTGCCATTGCGTTTGTTGACGCAGAAGGTTATCGCGTCAGACAAAGCGGAAACACGGCTTTTCCTCATGATGACAGCGCAACAATAGAATCGGGGCACATAAGTGGAAAACTGGAATTGTACTTGGCAACATATCAGCTTGAACTGGATAGATTGAATTTTGTCCCAGCTGGAGACGCCATAGAGTTGAAATCTGACGGGCCTGTTAAACCAGAAAGAATCATCGAAGCAATTGCAGGTATGAGATAATCTATTTTTTCTTTACCATTAGCCAGTCAAATATTGAGCCAATAATGAAATACATTGTGCAGGAAGCAAGGAAGAAGATGATATAAGTAACATTGTAGGGTATCGAGGGGCTCAGGAAGGCATTGAAGACAGGTATTAAAGGAGATGAAATAAGGGCAAAGAAAAAAGCCCCCTCTCCCGGCGTGCCAATGACTTTATCGAGCAACAAATCAATGATAAAGACAACTGGCGGGAATAATGCTCCTATGATTCCTCCCTTCAACCAATGCGGAATATTTTTCCAGAACATGATTATTCCCCCGGGCACGGTGCAAATTCACAGTCAGGCGAAACTCTGCCAACAGCGGTTCCGTCAGGGCAAATCTTTGCCTCTTGTGTACAAGCAACTGGCACATTTCTCTTGCAAAAAGCATTCTTAACTGCGACTCCCAAAACTGCATTATGGCTTTGAGGATCTTCAACCAGTTGGACATCGTAACTTTTTGTGCGTGTTGTTAGGGATATTGTATCTCCGGGTTTTTTATTTGCCAATTCTTGCCTTAAGGCATCCGTGGTGTCCACTCGGGTTCCATCTACAGCGGTTATGATTTCACCTACTGTAATGCCCGCGCCAAATGCAGGGGAATTGTCAGAAAAACCTGCAACTTGAACGCCACATGGCTGGTTAATTACTGTGTTGTTGAAATTCATTATTTGTGAAAGAATTATGCTAAGGGTAAACGGATTCCAGATTATAATAATAGCTATAGCAATTCCCAAATATTCCACTTTTGCCTTTGTAATTTTTCTGTAAACTGTAACAAGGCTCCATGTCAGCGGATAATAAACAACGAGTGAAAATATGAATGATACTAGCACAGTTGTTGCTTTCTGCTGCAAGCTTGCTGCCAAGAATGCTTTCTGAAATCCAAAGAAAGGAACCGCAAGGAAAAGAATTATCCAGAAAGCTGCAAGAATAATATCCGCAATTATAACCTGTTTTGTCGGCTTAAATAGGGTTTTCAAAGACATTGATGCTATTTTGGATTAGAAGGTTATATATTTTTCTTTTTATAAAATAAATTCTTATCTTCTTAGCGCCTATGGTGGCGGTGCGACGCACTTTCGTGCTACTCGGCAGCCCGAAGGGCGCATCCCCAGCCTCGCCGCACGCCACCCGGCGCTCACGAGTCGGGGGAAGTCCCTTACGGGGTGGCTCGTAGGACATGCGTAGCATGTCCGTCAGCGCCATTGTGGCGTGCTCCATTAAGTCTGTAAGTTTATTCAAAATTTTATTTATTCCTATCAGAATATTTCTTTCAAGAATCTATATAAATGAGAATAATTATCTTTGATGCATGGGTGAGGAACCTTCTTTAGATTCAATTCTGGCGCATGGCGCGGGTCCTGATTCTGAAACAGGCGCATTAGCCAGGCCGGTGGAAGCGTCTGTTGTTGGTGCGTTTCGCGGCTTGAAACCTGGTGATGAAGCACCTTTGCAGTATTCCCGAGGAGGAACACCCTCCAGAAGCCAGCTGGAAAGCCTTCTTGCAGCATTGGAAGGAGGGGGCGAGGCATTTACATTTGCTTCTGGAATGGCGGCAATCAATTGCTTTTTTCAAACAGTGCCAAAGGGAAGCCACGTAATCCTTGGCAGCCAGCTTTATGGAAGAACCAGAGTTCTTGCAGATGAGCATTTGTCCAAATTCCTTGAGATAAGCTATGCTGATCCCAATGATACTGAGGGACTGAAAGCTCTTGTAAAGGATAACACAAAATATGTCTTTCTGGAAACAATGACAAATCCCTTGCTTAGGGTTGCGGATCTTACTGCATTACAGGAATTCTCCTTTGAAACAGGCATTCCATATGTTATTGACAATACATTTGCGCCTTATCTTGTAAGAGGGTTTGATTATGGAGCAGAGGCAGTGATTTATTCACTTACAAAATACATAGGTGGGCATAATGATGTTCTTGGAGGAGCTGTTGTTACGCAGAATGTGGAATTGGCGGACAAGCTAAGAAGGACTTCCGAGACTTTGGGAGCTGTCCTCGGCTCGGGCGAAACCACTCTCACAATACGAAGCTTGCAGACTCTTCCGGTTAGAATGGAAAGGCATTGCAGCAATGCCCTGAAGGTTGCAAGGTTTTTGAAAAACAGGGTTTCAAGAGTATATTATCCCGGCCTGCCTGGCGAAGATACTTATCAAGTTGCAAGGAAACAGTTCAGGCATGGCTTTGGAGGCGTTGTCAGTTTTGAGATTGAAGGAGATTACCAGAAATTTGCCGAAGCCATTGCTTGGCAGGAGCCGGCAATCATCCATATCACAAAATCCCTTGGCGGCACAGCATCTATGCTCTCTTATCCTGCTACTATGAGCCATGCAAATCTCTCGCTGCAGGAAAGGAATGAGCTGGGAATTTCCGATAATTTATTCAGGCTTTCAGTTGGTCTCGAAGATTATAAGGATATAATTAGAGGCTTAAAGACAGGACTTGAGGCGGCGAAGGGCTAGATTATTTCTACCAAAACACTTAAATAGTCAAATAAATTGCTACTATTAAATAACTAAATTTTGAATAAATTGGGGGGAATTGAAAATGAAGAAAATATATCTTATGTTAGTTTTTGTATTTGGATTGTTGTTGTTGACAGGATTTGTTTCTGCTTTAGACTGTGTAACTTCTGGCTGCGTGCCTATTCTTGGTAATCCCTGCGCGTTTACTGTGGGTCCATTTGGAACACCGGGAGCCCCTTGCTCAAGTGATGGCGATGCATGCACAACTGATGTTTGCGGCGCTGAGGCATTCCAGTGTTTACATAATCAAAAAAATTGTGATGATGGAAATCCAAGTACAGCTGACGGATGTAATCCTGGTTCAGGAATATGCATCCATACTCCTCAAGGAACAAATGGTGCTCCCTGCAATGATGGAAATGCCTGCACTGTTAATGATGTTCTTGCTGTTGTTCCCGGTGTTGGCAGTTTTTGCACGCCAGGGCAATTCTTGACTTGCGATGATGGAGATCCATCAACAACTGATTCATGTAATCCTGCAACTGGATGTGTAAATACCTTGCCTCCGCCAGTTGCCTGCAATGATGGAAATGCCTGCACTGTCAATGATGCCTCATACCCCCTGATAGGCTGTGTTGGACAACAATTAAATTGTGATGATAATAATCCGTTAACTACCGATACTTGTAATATGACAACAGGATGTGTGCACACGACGCCGCCTGCACCGAGCTGTGATGATGCCAATGCATGTACGAGCGATATCTGGGGTGGAGCCATATGCATGAATATTCCGATTACCTGCAACGATAATAATTCTCTCACAACAGACACCTGCAATACTACGACAGGTTGTGTATATACGCCTATTACGCCGACATGTGTGCCTTCAACTGAAGTCTGCGATGGAGTGGATAATGATTGCGACACATCAATTGATGAAGATTTTGCTTCAACTCCTACTTCATGCGGCGTAGGTGCCTGTGCATCCACAGGAGCAACCTCCTGCACTGGCGGTACTGTAGTGGATAGCTGTGTTCCAGGAGTTCCTGGACAGGAGATTCCAAGCAATGGAGTAGATGATGATTGCGATGGAATGACTGATGAGCTCAGCCAATTTGACCCGTCACTTTATTACACAAAAACAGAACTGGGTTCAACAAATTCAACTTTAGGTTCAGCCTTAATTGGCTTCAGCGGCGCTTGGGTTGATTCCACGGTTGCTGATGCATTACAATGGCTGTACAATGAATTCGTTGATTTACAAAATCAAATTAACAATATTCAGTTAACTCCTGGACCTCGGGGAGAACAGGGCCTACAGGGTCTTGCAGGTGTTAACGGAAGCCAAGGTCTTCAGGGATTGCCAGGTGAAAAAGGTGACAAGGGAGATAGAGGCGATCAAGGAATTCCAGGTGTAAACGGAACCAATGGAGCGCCAGGCGAGAAAGGCGAAAAGGGAGACAAAGGAGATACTGGAGAACAGGGTATTCCCGGCATCAACGGCACTAATGGTGCGCCAGGCGAGAAAGGCGAACAAGGTCTGCAAGGTATTCCCGGCATAAATGGAACACAAGGACTTAAAGGCGAAGATGGAGCAGACGGACAGCCAGGACAAGATGGCTACACTCCAATCAAAGGAGTTGATTATTTTGACGGAATAAACGGATCACAGGGACCGCAAGGTCAGTCTGGGTCTCAAGGATTGCCTGGTTTAAATGGAACTCCTGGCGTAAAAGGAGAACAAGGCATACCTGGTGTCAATGGCACTCAAGGCCCGCAAGGAATTCTGGGATTCAATGGAACGGATGGACTGAACTGCTGGGATCTTAATGGCAACGGGGTTGGTGATGCATCAGAAGATACAAACAATGATACTGTATTTGATGCGCTCGACTGCGGGGGCCCGCAGGGAGAACCAGGACTCCAAGGTTTACCTGGTGAAAAAGGTGAAACTGGCGAGCAAGGGCCTGCTGGTTCCAATTCCTTTACACTGAAAACATACACCTGCGACAATTACTGGAACACAAAAGAGAAGACGTGCTGGGTAGGAACGCATCTTTTCTGCTATTTGACTGGACAGAAATCAACCGGCTCCTTAACGACTTACTGCGATGTCAATGGAAATCTGAAAGGGAGTTGGTCAATTAAAGCAGTTAGGGCATGGTGTGAAGTAAAATGCATTAACGGATAATTTTTTTTATTTTTTTTAATAAACTTTATATAACTCACAAATCCTTTATACTTGGATGATAAAGAATTCTAAAAATTTTTGGGTGAAGGGTATTTCACTGTTAGCTCTGACAGTTGTAGTTACGGGCTTACTATTGTTCTTGCCTGCAGGCTCATTTAATTATTGGCAGGCATGGCTCTTCATGGGAGTTTTGTTCATACCCTTTATTTTTGTGGTGCTTTACCTTATAAGGAACAACCCCGACCTTATTGAAAGAAGGTTAAGATTCAAGGAAAAAGAGGCTGGTGAAAAGACTATCATAAAACTTTCGCAAGTAGTTTTTTTCATCGGCATTTTGGTGCCAGGCTTTGATTACAGGTTCGGATGGTCGCATGTGCCCTTTTGGCTTGTTATTGCAGCGGATATTGTCATTTTTCTGGGATATATGCTGATATTCCTGACGTTCAAAGAAAACAGCTACGCCTCGCGCATAGTGGAGGTTGAAAAGAAGCAAAAAATCTGCACAACTGGGCCTTATGCGATTATAAGGCATCCCATGTATGCGGGAATAATTCCGATGTATATATCTGTTCCTCTTGCCTTGGGCTCTTATTATGCGTTAATATTCTTCGTTCCAACAATAGGCGTTGTATTTTACAGAATATTTGACGAAGAGAAGATACTGTCAAAGAATTTGAAAGGATACAGGGAATACATGAAGAAAGTAAAGTATAGATTGATACCTGGAATATGGTAGAACCAGTTTATTGAATTTTGCACAAAATATTTATTTTTCATGGTTTCTCTATGTCGAAATGTTGTCTTTTAGGGAGTATCGGGACAAGAGACTAAGGAGAAAATGCATTGATGAAATACTTGCAGCTGTGGATGAAAAAGGCATAGAACTTACAAGCTTTCCCGTAGATATCGACAATGAACCATGGACGTATAGGAGAAACGCCGCCAGGATTAAATTGGAGGAGCTGAAAAGAAGCAGAGCAGAATATTCTCTGGACATCGTATCTATAGACATATTGGTGCACATGGAGACTGATAGATACGGGCGTGAAATATGGGACAGGCCAAGAAAAGACCAGCATGGAAGAATTCTGGATAGAGATCTCCGCCCTCCAGTGCCCTCAAACCATTATTTTATAGGCTACATTAGAAATCCCAATTATGACGCTGAAGCAGATAGATTGGAGCATCGAGAGCTGCACGATGCCAGTTCTGACAGAACACCATTAGAGCAGTCATGGTATATACCTCAAATACGCGTGGTGCCCCAGAATTATTTGCCTGTTTATGCCGTAATCACCGCGGCATGGGAGGTAGGGGTGTATGATAGGCGGGTTGAGACATAAATCCTTATTTTTTCTTCTGAAACCAGCCAATAAGAAATAGGATTCCAATAAAGAATGCAGGTCCGGCAATTATAAAAGAATAGGATATCATATATCCCCCAAATGGGTTTGTCAAAGCATTCCTCAGCATTATTCCAATATATAATAGCCCTGCCAAAATATAAGCAATTCCTCCGACAATTTCATACTTCCAGGCGATTATAAGAACAATCAGCAAAACGAAGACAGGAATATTATGCATAAACAATCCAAGAATTGTTCCCCAAAAACCATAGTTTGAATCAAAAATATCTAATGAAAACATTGCCAGGAATAAAAGAAACA
>Ga0315275_10008136_pt1 | contig 10194 bp, 10 predicted proteins | sample YL17G03_0_MG_FD_205557 | JGI IMG/M metagenome (GOLD analysis project Ga0315275, IMG submission 205557) | Sediment microbial communities from Yellowstone Lake, YNP, Wyoming, USA - YL17G03_0 | ecosystem: Environmental > Aquatic > Freshwater > Lake > Sediment | place: USA: Wyoming | collected...
CACAATACCAATTTCCGAATTACGGAATTTCTGCCTGGATTTTTTGCGGGACAAATAAATCGGAAATTGGTATTGTGTCACTGAAAGAGAGAGAGCCATGGAGATTAAGATAAGGAAAATGACCCCGAACGCAAAGGCCCCGGCATATGCACATTCCGGCGACGCGGGCATGGACCTGTTCTCGTGCGTCGAGATGACCCTGGCGCCCGGCGAGACCAGGCCCGTCCCCACGGGCATCCAGATGGCCATCCCGCAGGGGTATGTCGGCCTCGTCTGGGACAAGAGCGGCATCTCGATCATGGGCGTCCACCGGCTTGCCGGGGTCGTCGACGCCGGCTACAGGGGCGAGGTCCGGGTCGTTATGGTCAATCTCGGGACGGAGCCTTTCGAGATCAAGCCGGGCATGAAGATCGCCCAGATGCTCATCCAGCCCGTAGAAGCTCCGACGATCGTCGAATCGGAAAGTCTCGACGACACTTCGCGCGGCGCCGGCGGCTTCGGCTCAACCGGGCTCTTTTAGGGACACAATACCATTTTCCGAATTCTCAATTATTCCTCCGGAGTTATTGTTGTTTTTGAAAATTCGGAAAATGGTATTGTGTCCCCAGGTCGTCCCCGCTTCTTCGGGGCCAGGGCCCTTCCGGTCAGCTCTTCGAGTTTTTTTACGAAAGCTTTGTCTCCGAGCGGCCGACCGGTGCGCTCGTGAGCAACGAGCTTCCGGACCTCCGAATCCTCGTCCTTCTGTCCGAGGTAAGACGCCCAATCCTTGATCTCCTCCGTCAAAGGACATGCCGACAGCAGCTTGTCTTGCGCGTCGAGGACGTGAGCCGGGGCGCTCGACCACTTGTACTGCTCGGCCCTGGATACGATCCGGGCCCTAACAGGATTTCGTTCGATATATCGAACGGCCGCAAAAAGATGCCCCCCATCCATCGGATATGAAATAAATCGCCCCTGCCATAAATAGCCTTTCCAATTCTCCCGGATGTTGATGAGGCTTGTGTACTTGCGGTGGGCCTCGCCGAGCCCGCGAGCCAGACTGTCCCCCTCCTTGGGGACCATGACCATATGGACATGATTGTCCATCAGGCAATACGCCCAGATGGATAGGCCGCATTTTTGGGCATGCCGCCGGATGAGTTCGAGGTAAATTTCTTTATCGGCGTCCGAAAAAAATACCTTAAGTCGCCGATTACCCCGTTGGACGACATGATGCGGGCAACCGGGAATGACGACGCGCGCGATTTTTGGCATAGGATAACAATATAGACGTCCCGCAGGATGAAAAATTCTCAGGTGACACGATACCAGTTTCCGAATTGGCTGTTTTGGATAAAGCCCAGGGGGAAAATTCACAAATCGGAAATTGGTATTGTGTCCCTGAATTTCCCGCCGAAGAATTCGGGGCCGCGCGGAAGATAGAAGAGGAACACAGCCAGCGTCAGGACGCCCGTCAGGACGAAGGGGAATTGGATGCCGACGGCGTCGGACAGGAAGCCGGCCCCGAGCGACACGACCGCGCCCGAGAGGAGCTGGATGTTCGAGACCCAGCTGAACGCCTGTGTCTGCCCGCCCTCGGGGACCGTGGACCCAACGAACGTGTGCAGGGACGGGTAGGTCATCAGCAGGAAGCCCCCGAAGGCGACGAGCCCCGCGACGGCCAGGGCCTGGTGCCGGGCGAACCCGATGAGGAACAGGCTGACGGTCGCCCCGCCCAGGCTCGTGAGGAAGACCCTCTTTCGGCCGAACCTCCGGCTCCAGACGCCGTAGCCGTATCCCGTGATCGTCCCCATCCCGATCCAAAGCGCCAGGAAAAGTCCCGTGCGCCCCATCGGCACGCCGAACCTGTGGTTGAGGAGGGAGGGGGCGTAATAGACCGTGACCGACCAGCCCATGCCGCCGAAGAAGAATCCCGGGATGTACCGCTTGATCCCCTCGAGCGATCGGGCCCAGGAGGCCGGGCTGAGGGAAGGCCGCTCTGCGGCCTTGGAGGAGATTCCCCGCAGAATGACGATCCCGACGGCGCCGAGGACGAGGCCGAAGAGACTCCAGGCGAAGAGCGGCGTCTTCCAGGTCCACCGCTGGGCCATGAAGCCGACCGTCAGGTAGGCCAGAATGACGCCGAGGTTCCCCGAACCGCTCTGGATGCCCATGGCGTCGTCGAGTTCCTTGCCAGCGCCCGTCCGGCTCTTGGAGATCCAGGCGATCATGACGGGATGATAAAAGCTCGAGGCGATCCGGAGGAGGAGGAAGAGGAGGAGAAGGACGGCGAATGTCCGGGCGAACGGGATGAGGGCCATCGTCGCGCAGATGCCGAGCCCGCTCGCGAGGAGGAGGGTCCTGTATTCGAGCTTGTAAGAGACCCGGACGACGAGGAACTGGACGAGGACCGTCGCGACGAGCCCGAGGTTGGACAGGAGGCCGATCTGAGAGTAGCTGGTGATGAGGAATTTCCGGCTGTACAGGATGGGAAAGACCGTGGGGATGACGACCGTGGCCGCGTCCGTCATGGCGTGGAAGAACGAGGCGGACATCAGGATCCGTTTTTTCATGGCATGAAGGGTAGCATATAGGGAGACACAATACCAATTTCCAGATTCTTTAATGAGCGCGGGATCCAGGGGGGAATTTCGTAATTCGGAAATGGGTATTGTGTCTCCAATTTTGGGGGAATTGCTTGGTTGGAAAATTGGCATTGTGTCCCCGAATTGGTTATATTTATGGACCCATGCGAAAGATCCGTTCGCGTCCGGGAAGACCAGATGATCGCGCCGGCGGCCTTTATGATGTCGCGGTGATCGGCGGCGGGGTCGTCGGATGCGCCGTCCTAAGGGAGCTCGTACGCTACCGCTTCCGTCTCCTGCTTCTCGAGAGGGAAGCCGACGTCGCCGAGGGCATCAGCAAAGCCAACAGCGGCGTCATCCATGCTGGGTTCAACGTCCCCCCCGGTTCGCTCAAAGCGAGGACCAACGCCGCCGGCCTGATGAAGATCTACAGGCTGGCCGAAGAGCTCGGCGTCCCGAATCGGAAGACGGGGAAGCTCGTCGTCGCTCTCTCCGAATCCGATTTCCCCAGGCTGGACGAGCTCATGGAGCAGGGGGCCAGGAATGGGGCGCCCGGCCTGACCGTCGTCGGCGCGGATGCCATCCGATCCATCGAACCCGGAGTCCGCGGACTTCGGGCGCTCTATTCGCCCGAAACGGGGATCGTCTCGCCCTATGAGCTCACCATCGCCCTGGCCGAGTCCGCCCGGCGGAACGGGGCCGCCGTCATCCTTGAGGCCGGCGTCACGGGCGTCGCCGTCCGCGGGGACGTCTTCGTCCTGTCGACGCCGAAAGGGGATTTCGCCGCGCGCTGGGTCGTCAACAGTGCCGGCCTGTCCGCCGAAGACGTCGCCGTCCTCGCGGGCGTGCCCGCGCCCCGGGTGCGTCCTTTTCGGGGAGAATACCTTGTTTCCGACAAGGAGGCTGGTCCCGTCCTCAGGATGCCGGTATATCCCGTCCCGCCGCGGGACGATTCCTTCCTCGGCGTCCACCTCACGCCGACAATCGAGGGCAACATCCTCCTCGGCCCAAGCAGCGAGCCCGTCGATGACAAGCAGGACACGGCTTCGACCGCAGCCGTCGTGGACAGGCTCAAGGCCGAGGCCTGCGCCCTCGTCCCGGACCTGGCCCGCTTTCCCTTCATCCACGCCTACGCCGGCGTTCGCCCTAAGCTCGAGGATTTCGTCATCGAGGAGAGCCCTGTCCGCCCGCGTTGGATCGATCTCTTCGGCATCGAGTCCCCGGGCCTGACCGCCGCCCCGGCCATCGCGGAGATGGTCGCGGGTATGATCGGAGCTCGGGAAGACCTCGAGCTCCGGAAGGACTTCGAGCCCGGGCTTCCCGGATCCGGGCGTTTCGCGCATGCCGAAGATGCGACGAGGTACCGCCGAGTCGCCGGGGACCGCGCCTGGGGCGAGATGGTCTGCCGCTGCGAGCACGTGACCCGAGCCGAGGTCCTGGCTGCTCTCCGGTCCCCGCTCGGTCCCCGGACCTTCGACGCGATCAAGCGGCGGACGCGCTGCGGCATGGGCCGGTGCCAGGGCGGGTTCTGTACGCCGAGGCTCGTCGAGATCCTCGAAGCGAAAGGCCTGTCTCCGGAACAGATGACAAAGCGCGGTGCCGGATCCGGGATGTTCTACGGGCGTCTAAAGTCCCCTCACAAATCCCCCCTGCCCCCCCTTTTCCAAAGGGGGGGAATTGAAGAACCCCGCGCCCCCCTTAGCAAAAGCAGGGACGAGCGAGGCTTGGACTCCCCCCTTTTACAGAGGGGGGATGGGGGGGATTTGCAGGAGGAACTAGGACAGGACGATAGCATTCTCGAGCGGCATGACATAGGCATCGTTGAGCATCATGATGCCATCGACATCGATCGTCGTGAAGCCGACACTTCTGTCGGTCACGAAGCCGGGAGGGTCGTTTCCAACATAGGCGGCGGCATCTCCAGCGAGCGTTACGATGTCAGCGGCGTCGATTGCCGTGGCGATATCATTGTCGAGCGCCACGATGTCGTCGTCATCGGCGGCGGGCCGGCCGGCCTGGCGGCGGCCATCGGGGCCCGAAGGGCGGGCGCGTCCGACGTCGTCGTCATCGAACGCGACCGGGCCCTCGGCGGGATCCTCAACCAGTGCATTCACGACGGGTTCGGACTCTTCCTGTACAACGAAACCATCAGCGGCCCGGAATACGCCGACCGGTTGACCGAGGACGCCGCCCGCGCGGGCGTCCGGTTCCGGCCCGGGGCCATGGTCCTCGATCTTTCTCCGGACCGTCACCTGCGGCTGAATTCCCCCGAAGGCTACCGGATCGTCGAGGCCGGGGCGGTCGTCCTGGCGATGGGCTGCCGGGAACGGACGCGGGAGATGATCGGCATCCCGGGGACGCGTCCCGCCGGGGTCTTTACGGCCGGCGCGGCCCAGAACCTCGTCAATCTCCACAACATCAAGATCGGCAACGACGTCGTCATCCTCGGGTCGGGGGACGTCGGCCTGATCATGGCCCGGCGTCTCGTCTTCGAGGGGATGCGGGTCCGGGGGGTCTTCGAGATCCTGCCCTGGCCGAGCGGCCTCGAACGGAACGTCCGCCAGTGCCTTATGGACTTCGAGATCCCGCTCGAGCTTGGCACGACCGTCGTCGAGGTCCGGGGGCGCGAGCGGGTCTCGTCCGTCGTCGTCGCCCGTGTCGGCCGGGACTTGCGCCCGCTCGCCGGGACCGAGCGCGAGGTCCCGTGCGACACGCTCCTCCTCTCGGTCGGCCTCATCCCTGAGAACGAGCTATCGAAGAAGGCCGGGGTCACGCTGTCGCCCCTCACGGGAGGGGCCGAGGTCGACGAGACCCTGATGACATCCGTGCCCGGCGTCTTTTCCTGCGGTAACGTCCTCCACATCCACGATGTCGCCGACTGGGCGTCCTTCGAGGGCCTGGCCGCGGGCAAGGCCGCCGCGGAATTCGCCGCCGGCCGCCTGAAACCCATCGAAAAGTTCCGCGTGACCCCGGGCGAGAATGTCCGGTACACCCTGCCCCAATCCGTCCGGGCCGGCTCGGAGCGCTTCGAGGTCGCGTTCCGTGTCGCGGCACCGTGCCGCGACCGCTGGATCGAGGTCCGGGGTCGAACGACGGGGGAGAGCCTCTTCCGGAAGAGGGCCCCGCGCCTCGTCCCGTCCGAGCTCCAAAAGATCGCGGTCCCGGGACCGGCCGCTGAGGACATGGAGGTTTCCTGCCATGATTGACAGGCTAACCTGCGTCCTCTGCCCGATCGGCTGCGAGCTCGAAGTCGAACGCACGGCCGGCGGCCTCGACGTCGGCGGCAATCAGTGCGACAAGGGGCCGGATTTCGCGGCCGAGGAGGTACTCCATCCCATGCGTAACCTCGCGACCTCGGTGCCGCTCGAGGGGACCGAGTCGCAGATGGTCTCGCTGCGCCTGAGCGGGCCCGTCCCCCGCGATATGATCTTTCCCATCCTCGCCGAGATCGCCAAGCTTATGCCCGAGCCGCCGGTACGACGCGGCCAGGTGCTTATTAACAATGTTTTGGAAACAGGCGTTGATGTGATCGCGACGAGGGGTCAAGTCTTAACATTTAACATTCCTTCGACTGGCAATCCCCCTTTAGTGTCTAAATGGGGAAATGTTAAATGTTAAGACTTGACCCCTATGCCATCGGCCTCGACCTCGGAGGGAGCAAGGTCGAGGCCTGCCTTGTCGATGCCCAGAGGTCCATCATGGCCCGCGAGCGCATCCCGTCGGAGCCAAGCCTCGGGAAGGAACGCCTGGTCGCAAACATCCTGAAGCTCGTGGCGGATACCGCGGGCGGGAGGACGTTCGCGGCCGTGGGAATGGGGACGCCGGGGAACTATGACCCGTCCGACGACATCATGCACGGGGCGCCGCACACCCCGCTCTACGAACAGTCAGGGCTGGTCAGCCTGCTCCGGGCGAAACTCCCGGTACCGCTCGTCGTCGAGAACGACGCGAACTGCCTGGCCCTGGCCGAGTTCTTCGAGTCCTGCCGGGGACGATATGCTTCCGTGATAGCGGTCATCCTGGGGACGGGCATGGGCTCCGGCCTCATCCTCGACAACAGGCTTTACCGGGGCGCCCGGGGGAACGCCGGGGAGATCGGTCACGCGAGCATCGACATCGACGGGCGCCCATGCGAGTGCGGCCGCCGCGGCTGCGCGGAAGCCTATCTTTCGGGCCCGAGCCTGAGCCGCCGCTTCGCCGAGCTTACCGGCGCCAAGCTTTCCCCGCGCGAGATCTACCTCCGCTATGAAAAGGGGGATCCGCGCGCCCGGGAATTCTTCGAGGAGAGCTTCCGCATCATGGGCGAGGTTTTTGCCAACGCGGTCAATATCCTGGACATCGAGGCCATCGTCCTTGGAGGCGGCGTCTCCAATATTCCCCTGTGGTATGACCACGTCCCGCCCTATCTCCGGAAAGGGCTGTTCGGCGTCCCGGGGCGCGACATTCCCATCCTCAAGGCCAGGCTCGGTGACTCCGCCGGTGTCATCGGCGCCGCCTATCTCGCCCTCCGGGCGATGAAGCTTATGGAATTTTAGCGCTCGCCCTTCGCCGGTCGTGTGGATCGCCTACTCAGGACTCGGGGACATCCCTCCGGAAGACGCGGATTTTCCCCGGCGAGGAAAATCCGCTCGGGTTTCGGGTTCGCTCTCCCCGTCCTTTTGGGACGGGGAACCGTGCCCGCTCACCCTCAAACCGCTTCCTCCGGGATATCCCCTCCGTCCTTCGCTCGGCGATCCCATGGCGCCGCTTGTAATGGCCGCGGGTTCCCGGTAAAATTGTCGTGATCCTGAAATTCCGCGGAGAAAGGGAAGACCAACATGCCAAAAAAAACCCTCTTCATCGGTTGCCTGGGAGTTCTGATCCTTGTGGCGATCCTTGTTTTTTCGGTGGGCACAGGGACCTATAACACCCTCGTCAAGCTGGACCAGGCCGTCAGGGCCCAGTGGGCCCAGGTGGAGAACGTCTACCAGAGAAGGGCCGACCTCGTCCCGAACCTCGTCGAGACGGTCAAGGGCGCCGCCAATTTCGAGAAGGAGACCTACACGGCCGTGACCGAGGCCCGGGCCAAGGTCGGCCAGATGAAGATCGACGAAGGCGTCGTCAACAACCCCGAGAGCTTGGCCAAGTTCCAGCAGGCCCAGGATGAGCTCGGCGGCGCGATCGCCCGGCTCCTGGTGGCCGTCGAGAATTACCCCGACCTCAAAGCCACCCAGAATTTCCGGGACCTTCAGACCCAGCTCGAAGGGACGGAGAACCGCATCACCGTCGAGCGCCAGCGCTTCAACGAGACGTCCCAGGCGTTCAACACCAAGCGGCAGAGCTTCCCTACGGTCCTTATCGCCGGGTTCTTCGGCTCGAAGTTCGCCGAGAAGGCCTACTTCAAGGCCCAAGCCGGTGCCGAGACCGCGCCCAAGGTCCAGTTCTAAGCGTTGTCCAAGAATCGCTCTTTCGCCGCGTCCCTCGGCCTCCTTGTTCTTGTCGGCCTTGCGGGGACGGCCTTCGCCCAAAGCCCGGACATTCCGAGGTCGCCTGACCGCTGGGTCACGGACAGAGCCGGATTCTTGTCTGCCCCGGCTGTCGACGCCCTCGATTCCACCCTGGAGGATTTCGAGCGGCGGACCGGACGTCAGGTCCTCGTTTACGTCGACGGGACCACCGGGGGGATCCCCCTCGAGGATTGGGCTTCCAGGGCGTTCCAGGCATGGAAGGTTGGCCGCAAAGGCCTCGACGACGGTCTGGCCGTGTTCATCATGGCCGCGGACCGGAAGATAAGGATCGAGGTCGGCTATGGCCTCGAGGCGCTCGTCCCGGATATCACGGCGGGCCGGGTCATCAACGACATCATGGTCCCGGCCATCCGGAACGGGGAGAACGACAGGGCCGTCCGGGACGGCGTCTCCACCCTCCTCGGGGTGATCTCGGGGGAGCCCGGAGCCGCCGGATCGGGAGAAGCGGGCGCCCGGACGACGCGGCGCATTTCGACCGGGGAGAAGATCCTCGCCGGCGCCGCCATCCTGTTCTTCCTTATCCTATTCATCACCAATCCGTCCATGGCGCTCTGGCTGCTGTTCAGCCTTCTTTCGGGCGGACGCGGCGGTGGAGGGGGTTCGGGGCGAGGCTCGTTCGGCGGCGGCGGGGGCCGATCCGGGGGCGGAGGGGCCTCGGGCTCGTGGTGAGTGGTGAGAGGCTGGAGGGCAAGATGTTGAGATGGGGACGCCGTAAGCTGCTCAAGGCGATCGACCGCGAACGCCTGCTTTCGGTCATTCAGGAGGCCGAACGACGGACCTCGGGCGAGATCCGCGTCTCGGTTGCCCCGTTCTTTTGGGGAAACGTGCGCAAGGTCGCCGAAAGGGCCTTCGTCCGGCTGAAGATGACGGAGACCAGGGATCGGAACGGCATCCTCTTCTTCATCGTCCCAGCCCGCCACCGGTTCGCGGTCCTGGGTGATTCAGGGATCCACGCCAGGGTCGGACAGGAATTCTGGGGCCTGGTGGCCGGATTGCTATCGGAAAGTTTCCGGAAGGGGGAATACACCGAGGGGCTGGTCCGGGCGATCTCCGCCGCGGGCGAGAAGCTTGCCGAGCACTTTCCCTACGACGCCGCCTCCGACGTCAACGAGCTCCCCGACGACATCGATTTCGCGAAGCCCTCAAAGGGCTGACGCTTCTTCCCTCCCTCTCGACCCAATAAGCTCGCCGCATTCTTTTTCGAAACTCTGAGGAATACCTGGGGAACGTCCATGTCACTCACCGTAGTTGAAATGTATGTCCATGAGTTCCTGGGAACATAGCCGCTCGAGGCCCGTGATGGGAGGGCTTTGACAAAGGGCTGCAGCGACCATGCGGAGGTCACGGAGACGTGTTCTAACTATGGGCGAGGAAGGCCGCTCCCAGAGCCCCCATTGGGAAGGGGACCCGTCGTCAAGGCCTTTTGGCCTTGACGATGGGGGAACCTGTTGACAGGTTCCTGGGGCCTGGGGGCGGCCTCCAAGCCCTGCGAAGGCGATCTTTACCGGAGCCGGGAGCAAAGCCCTTTGCAAAGACCTCATGGCCATCACGGGATGGAGAGCGATTGGCTTGTTCCGGAAAATCAGCGGCAGGCTTACTGGTATTTCCCCATGATATAATTTTCGAGCTGCTGAATGGTTACCTTCTGGGTCGACATGATCGCCTTGACCACGTCACCGATGGAGATGATGCCGGACAGCTTGTCCTTTTCCAGGACGGGGAGGTGGCGGATGCGCCGGTCCGTCATCAGCGCCAGGCACTCCTCGACCGTCGCGCTGGGATGGACGCCGTAGACCTGGGTTGTCATGATGTCCCGGACGGGCGTTTCCTTGGAAACCCGGCCCACCAGGGCGATCTTGCGGGCATAATCGCGCTCGGACATGATCCCGGCGACCCGGGCTTTCTCGACGATGATCAGGGCGCCGATGCCCTTCTCGGACATAAGCTTCAAGGCGTCGAAGACCGTGGCCTCCGGCCCGATCGTCCAGGCCTCGCGCCCCTTCTCGTCCAGGATCTGTTTCACTGTGATCATGACTGGGCCTCCTCTTTTTCTCGTTAGTCACCCATTAATAGCCCAATCCAGACCGGCTGTCAATTCCCGGGTTCCGGCTTGAGGCTTGTCT
>Ga0315275_10008137_pt1 | contig 10192 bp, 9 predicted proteins | sample YL17G03_0_MG_FD_205557 | JGI IMG/M metagenome (GOLD analysis project Ga0315275, IMG submission 205557) | Sediment microbial communities from Yellowstone Lake, YNP, Wyoming, USA - YL17G03_0 | ecosystem: Environmental > Aquatic > Freshwater > Lake > Sediment | place: USA: Wyoming | collected...
TCCTTCATCTAAAATGCGTTTGTAATACTTGCCACGAACAGCTTTTGAATAGTCAAAGTTGTATTCGGGGCGTAATTCATCACTAATTTTTTTTGTTTTAGCTTTCATGTCGTTTCCTTTCTTGAGGGGAATTTTGGGGTCAGGGTCAGGCTTGCAATATTGCAATTTATCCGATTGTCTCCAACAACTCTTTCATTGTCGATGACAAACTTCTATCACTTTTTGCGCACTGTTGCAAACGTCTTGCAGCGGAAAGAGAGATATGAACCCGCCCCAAGATTATTCCAATATCGCAAGCCTGACCCCAATTCTAGGTAATCGTCCTCTGTCTCAAATACCGTTTGGCGGTAATTACCGCGCTGGGTGATATGGTGGGGGTGCCCTCTGGCTACTGCTCGGGCTATTCGGGGCATGGTGGAAATCTATCAAGAAACAATGGGGCTGTCAAGAAAATAGGCGCTGTCCCTATTTTCCGCTTTTTCTTACTCGTCCCCTTTTTCTTAGGCCATCTTTCCCTCCTCCCAAGTTGTAAATGGTGTTGACTTAGCTTATTGCTTGTCCGGAATGTGAGCGTCTTCCAGGGGTAAGGACATTTATAAGAATACCCTCGACCCCGGCTCTCCGGTTTTTTCCGCTCCCTTGCGGAGCTGCTCCGCCATCATTGAAAGGTCTGCGTTGATTGCCTTCTCAGGGCAGAGGCGGACACAGTTATAACAGAGAAAGCATGCTGCGCCAAAAACGGGAAACGGCTCCAGGGCGAGTGCTCCGGCCGGACACTTTTCAACACAGATTTTACATTTGGTACATATCTCCGTATTCACCTGTCGCGGCGGAAGGAACTGGCGGGCTGCAGCCATGGTCACCTTCTTCATACCCTCCCGAGCCGGCACCGGCTGGTAATCAAGCTCGGAAAGGGGAAGTGCCTTGACGGGTTTAGTGGAGAGCTTATCAAGAACCTTTCTCACCATTTCGTTTACCACCCACGTGTCTGCATCATCCGGATGTCCCTCACCCAGCGGGTGTTCAGCGCACCATGTGAGCGAGTGGACCGCAAGGACCTTCGCTGCCCCTATGACGGTGTAGCCTTTTTTATTCAGCACCGCTCCCATCTCAGGGAGTGCAATGCCGCTCGTGACCACGCCGTACGTAACAAAGGGGACGCTGAAACCTTTACCCTTAGCAGGCAGTTGTGCAATGAACTCCATGACCGGGGGGACTGCATGGGCCGCGTAAACCGGCGAACCGATGAAGAGGCAGGTCTCATCTCCTGCCTCTTCAATCCTTGCCATGAGAGATGGAATACCGACCCTTGCACCTAGGTCGAATGATTCGACTTCAGTTCCAAGGTCAAGAAGTGTCTTTCCGATGGTCTGGGCAACCTGCCGGGTGGTGCCTGCCGGGGAGATGTAAATGACGAAAGATTTCATATGGGCCTCCTTGTTCCATTTCCTCTTCTATAGCCTCATAGGGTGAGACAAGAGATTCTCATGACAGTTTCTTGGAAGGCTTTATAAGGTAATACTTGTCTTTTTCAAGGACCTTGACGATGGCTGCACCGATGCAGGGCCTTACGAGGAGTGATTCCTCCTGTGAACCGAGAAGGTTGAAAACTTCAACGCAACAGGTGCCTATGTGAGAGGTGTCGGTGATGGAGTAGGGTGCACGGGAGAAGGTCTCATCCGCCCTGAGCTTCGGGTTCGCAAAGTTCGCATGGACCGCGTTCCATGACCTGAGAAGGCTTTCCCACGGCTCCGGTTCGGAACCGGACATCTGGGCAAGCCCCTTCATAATGGCCTCTGTCATCTCTTTGGGGAATGCGCACCAGCCTGAGGGTTCTTTGGCGAGGTAGGCTGTATCCGATGCCAGATTCACCATCTCCTCCTGTGTGGCCATGCGTGGGGGCGTAAAGGAGACAGGCTCGATGGTGGTTTCGAGGAACGGACGGTATCGCTCATCCAGTGGAAACGATGAAACGACGAGGTACTCCCCCGCATGGGGCGAGGCGAGATACCACGGAGCCGCGTCGTACTTGCAGATGACCAACCAGGTGTGGGGCTCTGCACAGCCGACGGTTCCTTGAAGCGCCTCACAGGGATTCTGCTTGGCCCTGATCATCTCAATCTTCTTATCACGCAGCTCACATTCCAACATTTCGAAGGTCTCTTTGTCGAGCCAGTAACTATACTTCCAGACCGCATTTTCTGGTGCCATGATTGTTTTCCTCCCCATATCGGTTGGTTTATCCTATTGCTCTATCGCTCAAACAAAATCGATCCCTATTGGGAACCGGACAGATGTTACCATATATCATATGACGATGAAAAGTATTAACGGTGCCGATCGAAAAAAGGGTCATTCCAGTCCTGAGAGTCAAGCGTGACACGTACCTTTTCGTCCCATGCTATTCCTTATCATGAAGTCTCGTGTAGTAGCTCGAGGCAAGATAGAGCGCGGCCATGGGATTGTGCCTCAGCACCCTTTCCTTCACTGCAAAGACCGTCGCACGCAAATTGGGGTCAGGTCTTGGGATATAAGTTTTTTCTGTCATTCCTTGACCGCATTGATGACCGTAGTATAGTGCAAGTGCAAATGGTCTGCAATCGCTTATCGCGAGGCCAGCTTGTCAATCACTAACAGCGAATACTCCTCCCACCCTGAATATTTCTTTTCCCCATCCGCGAGGTAGTAGAGTTCATCATTCATCTTCTTGAGCAGGGTGTTCACTGTCTTTTCATCCATCCCCTTTTCTGTCTCAAACTTCCACCCTCCCAGGCTGAAGTCAGCCTTATACTCTTCGTGCACCTTTATCCCGAACTTCTCACGCTCCCGGTTGTAGCAGGAATGCCGGTCCAGGTGAAAGCGGTTAATCTCGAAGGTATTGAAGGGGGATTTCAGGTAGTGGATGTTCCGCTTAAAGAACTCGAAGGTCTCCAAAGCTTCTTTTTCTGTCTCATCAGGGAAGCCAACTATGGCAAAGAGCCGGAAATAGATCCCTGCCTTAGTACAGTTCTCCATGATCTTCTCAGACTGTCTCACAGTCATGCCTTTGTTCATCTTCTTCAGCATGCCGGGGGAGCCGGATTCCAGACCAAACATTAACTTTCTCAATCCCCCCTCATAGAGATGCTTGCAGACTTTTTCGGTAAATCCCTTATCAAAACGGGCGTAGCAGAGAAAGCGAATCTGGAGGTTACGGCGGATGATCTCGCTTGCCAGTTCTGACAGCAAATCTGGGGAACATGACTCATCGGTGAACTGGAAATAGGGGGTGTGATACCGTGACGAGAGTTCTTCGAGTTGATCCACTGATCTTCGCACATCACGTACACGGTATTCAGTTCCGGGGAGATTGTTGATATAGGGGATCTCGCAGAAGTTGCACCTGTTCCAGTAACACCCTTTGCTCAGGGCATACGGCAGAACACGTTCAGGAACGAGGTAATCATCCAATGGCATGCCGTCAAAGTCCGGGCAGGGAAGAAGATCCAGGTTTTCAACTTGAAAAGGACGATTTACTTTCACCTTTTTCCCATCCTTCCAGATGAGGTTTGGCACCCGGGAAAACTCAACCTCTGAAGCAAGTTTTAGCAAGGCCTGCTCCCCTTCGTAGACCACCAGTCCATCACAGAAATTAAAAAATCCATTTTTCTTTTCAATCTCATCAATGAACTTCACATAAACTGTCCCGCCGATAAAAACAGGGAACCCGCGCTGATGCAGCTTGCAGGCAATGGTAAGGCCGGGGATGATCTGCTGGTAGTTGAGAATGGAGATACCGACGATGTCCGGTTTCTCCTTCCCGACCTCAGCGATATATGAGTGCTCATACCATTCGCCAAATAAATTTTCCGTATCATCCGTAACAGCCTCTTCCAGGTCAGCCAGGACATCGGAACGGAAGCGCGTCTGGAATATCTGTCCGTCCATTCTGCAAAAAAGGTGAGGAGAGCGGCTTGCAGTGATCAGGGCGAGGGATTCATTGATTATTCTTCGGGCAAAGCGATACTTGTCAAGCTGGTAGAACTCATCACCCTGAAGGATCTCGACGGCCTGCCTGACTGAATTTACCAGAAAAGGTGCCTGCTGAAGGCAGGTGGAAAGACGGTGGCGATAGGAAGAATCCTGCCAGCTCAGCTTCCCTTTTCTGTCCAGCGCGTCAATCTTTTCCTTTGCCCTCTGGACAGAGAGGTTTAAAGTCTGAGGTGTAAGGAGACAGGTTACAATTTCCAAATCAAGGTCTTTGAGGATGACCTCATGACCGGACTTTCTTAAGGTAGCTGCAAGTGAAGGCAGGGAAAGGTGGGGTCCCCGGGGATCAGAAGGGGGAGGAAAGATAAGGTAAACCTTCATGAAAGGATGAGGAGGGAATCCCTTCTGTGTATCTCAGAAATTCCCTCCCCGATTGTTGGTGAACTACCCTTTCAGAATCTTCAGAAGGGTTCGATAACCCTCTTCCTTGGACTTGTTGAATTCGCTGGTATTCAGAACCTTTGACTCATTGTGGAGTATTTCCACCAGGCGCTCATAGCCAGCCAGCATGGCACGCCTCTCCTGAGCATCACTGAGGATATTCTTATCCCTCAGGATCTTCATGAGGAAGGGGAAATCCCCCGGGTTCTCCATCAGTTCTTTAAATTGAGTAGCATTGATAACCGCCATCTTCACACTCCTTTACTCAATGTTGATACAGAATCTCCCTCTTATTTAAGAGGGAAAACCCTCGTTTTATCACCCTGACGTTCAGTCCGCGGGTGAGCTGATATGATTGTCAAGCTCCTCCGCTGATCAATCCCAACTCCAGAAGGTCACCCTCTTTAACCGGAGTATTCAGCCCCAGGGGGTGATCCTCTTTGAAGTGGACATTCTTGCCGTTCAGGTAGACATTCGGGGTATAGAAGACCTTGCCCTTGAACTCGGTCCGCACAATGGCGTATTCGCGAAACTTGCTGCCATAGCGGTTACACAGGTCTTCTACGATCTCTCCTACTGTCTTCCCCTCCGGAACATCAATCACCTCATGGAACTTCTTGGTCGCCTGGGTGATTACACTGTAATATCTTACTGGGAGTTTCATTACTACAACACTCCTCACTCACTTATACTATTTGCCGGCCTTTTTGCCCATTGCCTTATACTTCTCCCGATAAGGCTTGAGATCCTTGGCCACATTTTCCAGACCGAGCTGCTTGAGTTTCCGCTCGCTGGGGAAACCGGTCTCCGGATCATAATCCCGGTAGACGTAATATGTCGGCAGCATCCTGTCAAGAGGAAGGGTAGCACCTTCATTGGTCTGGTAAGGAACCGTCTTTGGCATAGGCTCCTTCGTGAACCGATCAGGAACTGTATCTTCTCTCTTACCGCTCAGGTGCCTCGCCCAGTAGGCCCTCTCCAGGTTGATGAGACGCTCGCCGATCTCCTGGAACTCTTCTACGGTGAAGTCCAGACCGGTGCAGGCACTCAGGTACTCCACTTGATCCTCGGTCAAGACTGCATAGGACCAGTGGGTGGTAAAGCAGCATACCTCGAGACAGTCAGTTGAACCCTTCTGGTTCTCTTCATAGTAAACCATGTACGGTTTACCAACTGTGGTAGTAGGCTTGGCTGGATCTTCACACCCTATTACCTTGGTGTTCAACCCCGGATACAGGAAGCCGGAGAGTTCGAGGCAGCAGAGTGACCGTAAGTGATCCTCTCCACCTCTGGTACCCATGGAAAAGCTCAGACCATAACCGAATCCCAATCCTCTCGGATCGTCTCCGGGAAGGGTCATGCCCCGTGTGCTCAGCGTGTATTGATCTGACTCTTTGGACACACCAAGCTTCTTGCCTGCCTTGCAGGCACCTTCAGCTAAGATAGCACCAAAACCTTCACGATAGGCAATCTGATGGATAAGCTTATCCACTACATCTTCATTGCCCCATTCCAATTCCAGACCACCGGTATCTTTCTTGGTGAGGATTCCTCTCTGGTAACACTCCATTGCCCAGGAGATCACACCGCCGGTCTCGATACCGTCCAGACCAAAGTCGTTGGTGAGACGGGCATTGTGCCACACATCGTTGACATCATCCCCAAACCCGATTCCTACCCTTGGCCCTGTTGGAACGGCATGCTCGTACTCAGGACCGCCAAAGTACTCTCCAGCCCACCTTCCTTCCTTGATCACGGTGAACTGACCGCAGCAGATGGGGCAGGCAAAACATCCTTCCTTACCCTTGCTTACTGTGGCCTTATGACTCTCACCGCTGAAATTATTGGCATTTGGGTGCGCACCAAACTGCATGTTATTCACGGGCAGCCAGCCGTCCCGGTTAGCCACATTGATCAGACAGAGGCTCCCATAATTCCAGAGTCCCGCTCTCATCGGGTCAGTCTTGAACTTTTCTCTCAAGCGATTGCACACCTCATAGAACTCCTTGGGCTTGGCGATCTTTACCCCGCCGGTGCCCCTTACTGCAATGCCCTTAAGGTTCTTAGAACCAATCACGCCACCGGTTCCCGTTCTCCCTGCAGCCCGATATACATCATTAAAGGTGCAGGCAAAACGGACCATATTTTCACCACCAGGCCCGATCAGGACGATGTTGATATCCTCATCACCCAGTTCTTCCTTAATCATGGTATCTGCCTCTCTGGGATACTTGCCCCAGATGCGAGAGGCATCCCGGATCTCCACCTTATCATCGTCAACCCAGATATAGACCGGTTTCTTTGCCCTTCCCTGAACCACGATCTGGTCATAGCCTGCATACTTGAGCTCAGCGCCCCAGTGACCACCCATATTAGAATCACCCAGACCATCGGTTAAGGGGGATTTGCAGGAAACAGTTACCCTGCCGGTAGACGGGGCTGCCGTTCCAGAGATCGGGCCAACACCAAAACATACCCGGTTTTCCGGATCAAAGGCATCAACCTCAGGTGGTACCTCACGGTAGATCACCTCGGAGTTGAATCCCCGACCTCCCAGCCATTTCCTTCGATACTCATAGTCCAAGGGTTCTTTGATAATCTCGCCCTTGGTCAGATCAACTCTTAATCTTTGACCAGCCCATCCATACATAGCTTATACCTCCTTTGCAGCTTCCACTAACATCTTGCCCTGTGTAATTTGTAGGTCACGCCGTTTCTTCTTCAGGGAGATGTCAGGATAACCATAGGTGATGGCATCTGATGGACACCATCGGGCACACACTGGATCTCCGTCACAGAGATCACATTTGAATGCCTTTCCTGTTCGGGGATTGAAATTGGCTGCCCCAAATGGACAATAAGTAACACACTCCTTGCAGCCGGTGCACACATTCGTATCGATGAGTGCGATCCCTTTTTCCCTGTCAATCTTGTTGGCCCCAAAATGGCAAACTGCAGCACAGATGGGGTCTTCACATTGATTGCAGCCGGAAATGTAGTTATCTCCGGACTCCTCTTTCTTCACGATGTGGATACGAGAGAGGATCTTGCTGCATTCTCCTTCATGCTGCAGGGAGCACCCAGCCATGCAACTCCTGCACCCCGTGCACTTTGATGAATCATAGATTAAAACCTTCTTTCTCGGAACCATGTATTAACCTCCTTTTCTCTTAATACAGATACCACCCACGTAATAACGTTACCTCTTTCTCTCTTTCTTTCTTCACATCCCTCCTCTCAGGATACCTTACTTCTAAGGTTAAGATTTTATATCACACTAAACTTTTCAATGCGTACGTTCTGCTCCACATACCTGACAGATTGGATTCCTTGGCAGAATGCAGGATCTGGTTGAGGCTGAGAGAAGATCATACTGGATGAAATTGTAATCACAGGGAGCTTCAATGCCAGTCAAATGAAAGATGATCTGGGAAGCCATGAACAGACCGCACATTGCTGCCGCCGCTCCGAAGACTGCCACTTCCGGGGTCTCAATGCTCTGCTCGTTCACATGGCAGTTGAGACAGGCCCCCTGTTTCACCTTATCTGGATGGTAGAGGAGCAGGGAACCGCTGAAACTGTGAATGAAGGCATGAGAACCGGGAATCCTGTTTGCCACGAGAAAACGGTTCACCATAAGCCTTGATTTGTTCTTATCAAAACTGTCCACCACGTAATCACAACCCTGAAGAAGCCCTGGAAGGGTATGCTCATCCACCCAGAAGTCATGGATGTCAACGGTGATCGTCGGGTTGAGCTCCATAAGCTTCTTCTGGAGGAGGGGAGCCTTTTTCTGGCCAAGGTCTTTGTCTCCGTATCCAATCTGCCGATTGAGGTTGGTTATCTCGACCACATCACTATCCGCTATGGTCAGGTGGCCCACGCCTGCCACCGCTAAATAGATGGAAGTCGGGCACCCGACACCGCCTCCACCCAGGACCACCACCCGGCTATTTTTGAGCCTCTCCTGAATGGACTCATCGAAGTTGATTATATTCAGCTGTCTCCGGTAACGGAGTTGATCTTCCGGGGTCAGTTTTACTCCCATGTAACGTTCATACTCTCTAGGTGTGTTTTTATTGAGTAACAATATTGTAGTTTAGTATAGACATACGCTAAAGTCAATTCTTCTACGTCAGGCTAATGAGCTGTCCTTTTGTTAGCAAATCACCCCGTTTACTGAACCTGAGTTACAATGGGCAAGAGATGTGCATATGGCTGCTTTTTTGCTTCATCCCAGGGTATCTTCTGTTCTATCATGCTCCTGATAACCCCGGAACCATCCACATTTCCTACCGCCATGAACCCAACCGGGATATTATCTTTCAGCAGGAGTTTCTGATATACGGCCGGGGTTTCATATTTCAAGCACTGTATCCCGTCCCTGGCCTGGACATCACCGATGGCGGTAATCCAGAGGTGAAAGAAGTCAACACTGTTCATGGGGAGATTGCCGGCAAAAACCTTTTCCATGCCCAGCATGTTATGGGCAGCAACCCTCCCCTGGGCAGCTGCAACAGGCCAGATGGCATTGTAGATCCACCCCTTGGATACGATATGCCGGGACTGGGCGACATCCCCGGCAGCATACACATCCCGAGCAGCAGTCTTCTGCCTCTCATCAACCTGGAGAGGACCCTTGCCGTGGATCGCCGTACCCTGGACCAGATCAGTATTTGCCCTCACTCCAACTGAGGCAACGATAAAGTCAACCTCTGCCTCCGCTCCGTCACTCATTGCCGCCCGATACTTGGTACCGGTCCTGGTATTCACCCTGGAGACGCCGACAACAGAGCTATTGAGCTTTATCTCTATGTTCCCCTTGCTTTCACTCGTGAGCCGGTTCACGACCCGGTTGCTCGCCTCCAGATCCGTCATCCTCCCCAGGACCGTGGGAAGGAGTTCGACCACCTGAGTCTTGACCCCCAGCTTGCTCAATCCATACGCGGTCTTCAATCCGACAAAGCCGGCACCGATGATAAGGGCCTTCTTTCCTTTCTTTGCCCACGACCTGAGCTTCTTCGCATCTCCATAGGTCCTCATCCCGATGATTCCATCAGGGTCATAGGGAAAGGCATTGAAGAAGATGGGGGAAGCACCGGTAGCGAGGAGGAGATTATCGTAAGCGATCCGCTTCGTTCTTTTTTTTGATTCTATGCTCAGTTCCTTCTTGTTCGGATCAACCTTCAGCGCCTTTGTGTTGAGCAGCAGGGTAATGTCACGGTGACGATACCACGCCAGGGAATGGGAGAGGAGTTGAGACTCCTCTACATCGCCTGCGAGATAGTAGGTGATGAGGCAGCGTGAATAGGCAGGCACATCCTCGTCGCTGATCATCATAATCTCGTCCCGCTGATTGTGCTGGCGAAGGGTCTCAGCGGCACTCACTCCCGCAATGCAGTTCCCCACAATGACAAAGCGTTTCTTTTCACAGTCCATCTTTACGAGGTATCTCCATCATTCTCTTCCTGCGCGTCTTCTTGGTTTTATCAATCACCTCGTCGAAGGTGAGAGCCCCGCGGTCACAGCTCTTCACGCAGGGAGGTGCGCTGTTACTAAAGTCACACTGCTTCGTGCACTTGAAGGCCTTCTTGTGGATATAGGAAGGAACCATGGCTGCATTGGGACAGACCATGTTGCACATGAAGCAGCCAATGCACCGCGATTCGTCCTGGATAACGAAATCCCCCGGTCCCATCTGGAGAGACTCTCCAATACAGGCATCTACGCAGGGGGGTTCTTCACACTGTTTACAGAAACGGAGGACAGGGCCCTTGCTGCT
>Ga0315275_10008139_pt1 | contig 10192 bp, 10 predicted proteins | sample YL17G03_0_MG_FD_205557 | JGI IMG/M metagenome (GOLD analysis project Ga0315275, IMG submission 205557) | Sediment microbial communities from Yellowstone Lake, YNP, Wyoming, USA - YL17G03_0 | ecosystem: Environmental > Aquatic > Freshwater > Lake > Sediment | place: USA: Wyoming | collected...
CCTGGTCCTCCTAGTCCGACGTCAGGAATCCCGTTCGGTGCTTGGGCTTATCCTCCATCCGCCCCAGCACATACACCGTAGCATCGGGGCGCTGCCCGATGTCTACAATGCGCCAGCCGTCGGCCAGTAGTTCGTTCACGCGGGCCGCTTGCTCGTCTTCTGTAACGGTCACCTGGCAGAGTTGCGTGTATTGACGCTCGCCAGACATTGCCACCGGTGTTTGCATATCGGTCATGGTGAGATCCTATCTTGAAACCACGATCACGCGAAAGAAGGGGGTCTCGCCAGCAAGCGCCCTCACCCATCGGCCGTCGATGTGGTCTCTGTTCATCTTTCTTGGTGACAAGCGCAACCCTGCGCATGCTGGCAGCTGGGGTATCGGCTTGCGCCACAGGCCCTATTCTACACTAAGAAGGGCGTTTTGGCAAGGGTTGCGCCGAAATTGAGGGGCGGCTTTTGCGAGAAAACCCATCAAGTCCCTGACTTGCTGCACTCCCAGAAGTATCGGCAGACATCGTTCAACACACAAGCCGGGCAGCCCGGCGCTCGCGCCCGGCATACCTGCCGTCCATGGCGAATCAGGTTCAAATGCAGCGGGTAGTACCACTCCGCCGGCGCCAGCGATTCCCAAGTCGCTTTGATCTTCTCCTCGGTCTCCCTCGCTCCCGCCAGGCCGAGCCGCCGGGTGACCCGCCCGACATGAGTATCTACCGGGAAGGCAGCCTTGCCGAAACAGAAGAGCAGCACAATGGATGCCGTCTTGTGGCCGATGCCGTCGAAGGAGGTGAGCCAGCGCATTGCCTCATCGGCCGTGAGATCGGCCAGAAAATCAATACTGAACTCCCCGCGCTCTCGGAGGATCCGCCGGAGGGCGTCCTGGATGCGCGGAGCCTTTTGCTGTGCCAGCCCACCCGACCGGATCGTTTCGGCCAACTCGGCCGTTGGCGCGTCCAGCACCGCCTGCCAGGTTGGATAGCGCACTCGCAGGGCATCAAAAGCCCTGCCCGAATTAACGTCATTGGTGTTCTGGCTCAGAAAAGTCAGGACCAACTCCTCCACGGGCGGGAAGCGCGGCCGCCAGTCCGGCGCTCCATAGGCGGCAGAGAGCCGGCGATAGACCTCGCCAGCAAGCGCCTTCGGATCCAGCACGGTTGACAATCGAATGCCCTCCTTCTTCACTTCAGACCGGCCTGCATCATAGCCAAGAGAGGGAGGACTGTCAAGGGATGTGGCCGGGAGCCAACTCGCTTGCTCGCGACGTTGTCGGCGGGACCTCCACGTGTTATAATCGCCGGGAGTTGCGACCAGCCGACTGCCACGCAATAGAGCCGGCTACGACGCAGCGACCCGGTGGATTTCATCGAGGCTTCATATGTCAGGACAAACCAAGGGGCGCCGGACCGCAAGCAATGTGCTCATAGCCGTCGGCGCCGTCGTGCTTCTGGCCGTGGCTGGCTACTTGCTCTGGAACCAGTACCAGGGCTATCAACTGCGCGCCAGGTTGGAGCAAACCCCGGCGCCGTCCGGCGCGCCTACGAGCGCTGCCCCGACAAAGGTTTCGTCTCCGACCGCCCTGCCGCCAACGCCCCTTCCATCCCCAACCAACGCGCCCCCCTTGCCGACCGCCGCCGGTACGGCCGTACCCACCATCGAATCGACACCAGCACCCACCGGCACCGTCGCCGGTGTCATGCCAACGGTTACGCCTCCCACCCTTCCTGCCCCTGTCCCGGCAGGCCCGCCGGTGCGCCTCGTGATTTCGGACCTCAGCGTTGACGTCCCTGTGGTGGAGATGGCCTGGGAGGTAGTGCAGACCGCGACGGGGCCCCAGACTGACTGGGTGATTCCTGAGAACGAGGCGGGACACCATATTGACAGCGCTCAGCTCGGCCAGGCCGGCAACCTGGTGATCTCGGGTCACAACAACATCTACGGCCGCGTGTTTGAGCGTATCAGCCTGGCATGGCCCAGTAAGAGCAGCAAGGTGGACGACATCACCGAGCGATCGGATATCCTCAATGGGCGCCCGATTCAGCTCTACAACCAGGCGGGACAGCGCTTCGACTACGTGATCACGGACTTCCTCCGGCTTAAGGACACCGGGATCCCGCTGGCGCAACGGATTGAGAATGCCCGCTATATGCGGCCCGCCGACGACACCCGGCTGACCCTGGTCACCTGCTGGCCGCCGTGGAGCAACACGCACCGCCTGATCGTGATCGCCAAGCCGGCGGCGCAGCCGTAGGACCCTCCTCGACCAGCATGGAGCAGGATCGAAGACGCCGCAAGATCCTCTTTTGGGTTCAGGTCTTGTTGGGCCTGGTGCTAGGCCTGGCTGCGCTCTACCTCGCCGCGCGAGAAGTGAGTTTCCGCGAGCTCGGCCTGGTTCTGAGAAGCGTAAATCTGCCTCTGCTCGGCCTGACCCTGGTCAGCAGCCTGCTCACGCCAGTCGTCAAGGCGATCCGTTGGCGCTGGCTCTTCTATCCTCAACGCCCAGCCCTCGGCCTGGCGCGCCTGACCAGTCTCCTGGCGCTCGGGCAAGCCATTAACATCCTGCTGTTGGGCCGGTGGGGTGAACTGGCGCGCGCCTATTTCACAGGAGAAGAGGCGGGCATCAGCAAGTCCTTCGTGTTCGGCACGATAGCTGCCGAGAAGCTGCTGGACATGGTTGTCCTGGCATTCCTGGCCATGGCGCTCATCCCGTTCGTCGCGTTGCCCCCCTGGTTGGCAGAGCGGGTTGGCTACGTGGTCCTGGCGGCGCTGATCGTCTCGGCCATCGTCATCGCATTGCTTGGCGGCCGCGATGTCTGGCTCCGCATCGCCGAGAAGGGTCTTCGCACACTCCCCAGACCCGCCGCCGACCGCTGGGGAGCTCGCCTGGCAGCCGCCCTGGATGGCTTGAGGGCGCTGCGGGATCGCCAGGCGGCCGCGGCTATCTGGGGTTGGACGCTGGCCGCCTGGCTTGTGGGTGCGTTGACCAACCTCCTGCTCCTGGCGGCCTTCGGCCTGGAGCCCTCGCTGCGGATTGCCCTGTTCCTCCTGGTGGTGTTACAGGTCGGGATAGCCGTGCCATCGACCCCCGGCAAGGTCGGGGTCTTCCAGTTTCTCTGTGTGCTGGCATTGTCGGTGTTTGCAGTGCCGGCATCCGTGGCCTTCGGGTACGGGGTGGTGCTGTACCTGATTGTCCTGGGGAGCATCTGCGGCTGGGCCGTGTTCGGCCTATTGCAGCGAGGCTTGTCCTTGCGCAGGCTGACCCAGGTTCCAACAGATTGGCACTGAAGTCGTACCTGTGCTAAAATCAGATCGAAAAGGCCGGTGAGGAAGTAGTTCGGCGTCGGTGCAAGGGTTGAGCCGCCGGCCCGGAGAGGATTGCGATGAACCGCGGAGCACGTTTTCTCGGATATTTGCTCGTCTTTTCTGCGCTGTCTGCCCTGCTCGTGGCGATCCCCAGCGCATGGGCAACTCCTGAGCAGAGCCAGGCAGCCCAGATGACCGTGCCAACCCGGACGCCAAAGCCCGCTGTCTCGCCGCCACCGCAAGCAACGGATGTGCCACAAGCGACTGAGCAGCCCACCAGGCAACCCACGGACCTTCCGACCGTCCTGCCCGGCACGCCGGTTCCCACACTTTCTGCCGCAACGCCTGCAGTGCCCGCTAACGCCGCCGAGCTCGTGTTGAAGAAGGAAGTTGCACCCGCCGCTGCCTGGCCTGGCGCCACGCTCGTCTACACCCTCACCGTGTCCAACCAGGGGACGGCTTCCGCCCAGCAAGTCGTGGTCCAGGATACGCTGCCGGCGGACCTGGTTCCCGGCACAATCGCACCGGGGGCCGACGCGCGATGGGAGGGACAGACGCTGCACGTCCAGGCCCCGATACTGCCCCCAGGTTCGAAATTGGTCATCGCGTACAACGCAGCGGTGCGGGTGAACACGCGTCCCGGAGGCGTCATCTCCAACCGGGCCAGCGCCGCGGCCGCCGGCAACTTGCGAGCGGCTGCCAGCGCCTCTGTCACTCTGCCTCCGGCCGAGCTGCCGCCAACCGGCGGATCCTTCAATGGGATCCCTGGGACCGCGGGTTCGCAACGCTGACGCCAGGGCCGGGGTGGCCTCTCCATCCGTAGGGCATGCGCCCAGCAACTCCCTCACCCGGTGGCCGGCCGTGGTCGCCGGCATCGGCGCGCTGGTGCTCTATGCCCGGTGCCTGGCGCCCGGCCTGACCTGGTCGCACGATGGTGCAGACGGCGGTGATCTGCTCGCTGCCGCGCTCACGCAAGGTGTACCTCATCCCACGGGGTATCCCACCTACCAGCTTCTTCTACGCGCGGCGATTGCTCTCTTCCCCGGTGAGCCGGCGCGGGCCGGTAACTGGCTCTCGGCGGTGTGCGCGGCCGGTGCAGCCGCCTTGCTGGCGGATATGGCGCTGCGGATGCTGCCGGCCCGGCCGTGGCGGGGGGCCGTCGCGTTAGCCGCCGCCCTCACCTGGGCCGCCTCTCCCACCCTCTGGAGTCAGGCGGTGATCACGGAAGTCTACACACTGCACGCCCTGTTGGTGGTGGTGTTGCTTTGGCTCCTGTGGCGCTGGCGCGAGAGTGCCTCAGTGCACCACGCCGGATGGCCGTGGCTGGCTGGGGCCGGATTCGTGTTCGGGATCGGCCTGGGTAACCACCTCTCCATGGTGTTGGCCTTGCCGGGAGTCGCCGCCTGGCTGTGGACCAACCGTCCGCTCCTGAAGCCTCTCCGCGCATCGGGCTGCGCAGCGATCGCCGGCGTCACTCTTCTGGGGCTGAGCCTGTATCTGTATCTGCCTGTCGCAGCCATGGGCGCCCCTCCGGTGAACTGGGGTGATCCGAAGACCCTGCAAGGGTTCTGGTGGCTGGTATCCGGTCAGCTCTACCGCAACCTGGTGCTTGGCTTGGGGGCGCGAGATCTTCTGGCTCGAGTTGCCGCCTGGGCGGGCGAGGCATCCCGCCAGTTCGGCGCCGGGCCCTGGGGCGCGCTGGTCGCTTTCGCCGGCCTGTTCTGGCTTGACCGGCACGACCATGCCTGGTGGCGGGCCACACTGTTGATCGGCCTGGCTTACAGCCTCTACGCCATCGGTTATAATACCCGTGACTCATACGTCTACTTGATCCCGGTCTGGTCTGTAGCGGCCCTCTGGCTCGCGGCGGGACTCTTCTGGGGCGGGCAGGCGATCACCGATGCAGGGCTATCCCGGCAAGCCTTGCGCCTTCTCTGGATCCCGCTGGTCCTCGTGCTCATCGGGCTGCCTGCCTTTTCCCTGGTCCGCAACTGGGATCGAATGGATCTGAGCCACGACCACGAGGCGCAGGATTGGGTGGCGGGCGCCCTGGCCGGCGCAGATCCCGGGGGCGTGATCCTGGCCGCGGGCGATCGGACTACCTTTGCGCTCTGGTATGCGCTTTACGGATTGAAGCTGCGTCCGGACTTGACGCCGGTCAATGTTAGCCTGTATGCTTATCCCTGGTATCAACGTGCCCTGGTGAATCATCACTCGCTCCTGGCGAGCAAAGCACACGGCGGCGAGCTGCCGTCCTTGGAGCAGTTCGTGACCGAAGTCAGCAAGGAACGTCCGGTCTATCGCGCAGAGCCGATGGATCTGGACTTCGCGATCGCCGCGGAACACCCCGCCGGCACACTGGTGCGAATTGAGCCAAAGTAGTCGGATAGAATGACTTTCCGAAAAGCATTCGCTTATGCGCTGTTTCTCGTAGTCCTGGCCCTGGTCGCGTGGCTGGCATGGGGCGCGGCGCGCGCCTCGATGCAGGCACGGTTGGCCCTGACCGACCTGAACCGCATTGAAGCGATCGCTCGCGACCCCAAAACCGACTCGCTGCCCGCGCTGAAGGAGCACGTAGCTGCCCTCGATACCCACATGACGGCAACCCGTACGGCTGCGCGGCCATTCCTCTGGCTCGCGTCACGGCTGGGGTGGTTGCCATCCGTCGGGCCGAGCCTGCGCGCCCTGCCCCCGCTTATGAATGTGGCAGCCGAGATGGCCGGCGGTGGGCATCAAGCGCTGGACGCCTTGGACCCCATCCTATCGCTTGCCGGCCCGACCGGGCAGGGTGACCTGGTGGCTCAAGCCGTGCCCGCTCTGGCGGCCGCGGCTCCGGAACTCGCTGCAGCGGAGGCTCGACTGGCCCGGGCAGAGCAAGAGCGTGCGGCCATCGCGGGACCTCTCCACCCGCGGCTGGCGGGTCTCGTGGAGCGCGTGGACCGCATCCTCCCGTTGGCGCGCACCGGTCTGGAAGCCGCGCAGGCCGTACCGGCATTGCTCGGCGCAAATGGACCGCGCACCTACCTGATCCTGGCCCAGAACAACCATGAGTTGCGCGGCACCGGCGGCTTCATTAGCGCCATCGGGTTCGTTCGCCTGGACGGCGGACGGATCACCGACCTGAAGCTGACCGACAGCTACGCCGTAGACAACTTCAAGCAGCCCCATCCGCTCCCGCCGCCTGCGCTCAGCGAGCAGATGGGCGCGCAGCTTCTACTGTTGCGAGACAGCAACTGGTCCCCCGATTTCCCCACCACCGCCCAGGTCGCTCGCGCGCTCTATCAGCAAGACCAGGGGGTAACGACGGACGGCGCAATCGCACTGGATCTGGAGGCGGCGCGCCTCATGGTGGGGGCGCTGGGATCACTGAACCTGGAAGGGGTCGCCGGGCCGATAACTGCAGAGAACGCCATCGCAAAAATGAAGCAGGCATGGGAAGCACCCGCCGACGGCCAGGCATCCATCCAGAACGGAGACACCGGGGAGTGGTGGCGCAATCGCAAGGACTTCATGGGTGAGCTGATGACTGCCGCTCTCGGCAAGCTGCAGGGTGGCGCCGACCTCAACCCCGCAGCCCTGGGCAGCGCATTGATGGCAATGCTCGAAGGGCGGCATTTGCAGATTGCGGTGGATGACCCCACCCTGTCGGCGTTGTTGGCTGACCGCGGCTGGGATGGCGCCCTTCAACCCCGAGAAGGGAACGACTTCCTCGCCGTCGTGGACAGCAACGTGGGCTTCAACAAGGCCAATGCGGCGGTGAAGCAAGAGCTCGCCTACCGGGTTGACCCGGGATCGAACGGGATTGAAGCCACCCTGACCCTGACTTACACGCACACGGCGCCCCCTTTGCCGGCGAGCGAGCCGTGCGACCGGGCGCCGCGCTACGGGCGTTCCTACGATGATTTGATCCAGCGCTGCTACTGGGACTACCTGCGGGTCTATGCACCGGCCGGCAGCGAGCTGCTGGCAGCCGACGGCCTGAAACACGCCGCCGCTGCGCCCGGCGAGAAGGGCACCACGGTCCTGGCGGGTGATTTCGTGCTGCGCCCCTCCGAGCGGCAAACGGTAACGCTGCGCTACCGCTTGCCGTTTGCCGCCGGGAGCGCCCCGTACCGGCTCGACGTCCGCAAGCAGGCCGGCACACTGGCGCCGCCGCTGTCCGTCACCGCCGGGCAATGCCAGTGGAAGAGCACGCTGGATCGAGACCGCACTTTCGAGTGTCCTGCCGGGACAAAGTAGGGCCGCGCCGTAGACTGGAGGAGAGTCGCTGTGTTGAGACTTCGCTGGGTAGTTCTGATTACCTGGCTATCTTGCCTGGCGCCCATGATGGCCGCCTGCAGCACGCCGATACGCGTCGAGTGGAGCACCGAAACGGAGATGAATACCGCGGGGTTCAATGTCTACCGGGGTGAGTCCCCGGACGGGCCGTTCGACATCAAGGTCAATGCAGAGCTCATCCCGGCCTCACCGGACCCGCTCAGCGGCGGTAAATACAGCTTGATAGATCCCACCGCCCGGTCCGGCGTAACCTACTACTACCAACTGGAGGAGGTCGAAAAGACGGGCCAGGTGAGTTCTCACGGCCCGATCCAGGCGCGCGCCGCATCTTTCACCTGGCAACAGGCCCTGATCCTTGGCGCATTGGCCCTGGTTGTTTTGGGCCTATGGATCTGGGGTGGACGGCGAGCCGCGCGGACAACTCGATCGGAGGAACGCGACGAGGAAGATGCCCGTGATTGACCTGGATCTTGCGGGATGGCGCATCCGGTTGGACATCGAGGCGCCGGCCCTGGCGCGGCAAGCGATGGACCGCTACGACGCCTTCATTTCGGCCGATGACGTCTCTGCGTTCTTCACGGCGCGCGTGGAAGTCGCGGGGCGGGGCGTGGACGGGCGCACCAACCCTGAGATGGACCTGAGTCTGGACCAGACGAGCGACACGGATAGTGAGTACCGCCTGGACGCCCCGGGCTTTCGTGCCCACATCGAGCTGGCCCGCGGGGTAGGCAAGCTCACGCTCGCCAGTGCTGCACCGCTCGCGGGCTTGGAGCACTTCCTGCGTGCTCTGGTGGCTCTGCTGGCGTTCCGCGAAGACGGGCTTCTAATTCACGGTGCCGGCCTGCGCTCCGAGGACGGAGTTCACCTGTTCATCGGCCAGAGCGGCAGCGGGAAGTCCACCGTGGTGGCGCTTTCTCCTGACGCCGTGGCGCTGAACGATGACCTGATCGTCTTGCGACCCCAAGGGCAAGACTGGGTCGCCTGCGGAACGCCTTTCTGGAACATGGAGGCTGGCCATCGCGAGGGTCAAACCACCAGCGGCCCGCTGGCCGGCATTTACAAACTGGTGCAAGACCGAAATGTCTACCTGGAGCGGTTATCGCCCGCTGCCGCCACAGCCGAGCTCGTAGCCAACTGCCCCGTAATCAACGGCAGCCCGGCCCATCTGGCCGCGTTGATCTCCAGGTGCCGGCAACTGGCTTCCGCCGTGCCGACCCGGCGGTTGCACTTCCGCAAGGACGGGAGCTTCTGGCAAGTGCTTGAGCGGCAGGGTGCTGACCTTTGAGAGGGGATGCCTGTGGATCTCATTGAAGTTCCGGCCCACGCCCCTGGCGTGATGAGCCGGCTGGTTGACGGAGAAATGGTCCTGGTGCACCCGGCACAGGGCAAGATACGGGTGCTCAACCGGGTGGGGTCCCGCCTGTGGGAGCTTGCCGACGGGCTTCGTTCGGTGGATGAGATGGCGCGAACGGTCGCTACCGAGTATGGCGTGGACCTCGACCGCGCCAGGTCCGACGCGCTGGCCTTCTGTACTGACTTGGTGGAGCGCGGTGTGCTGGCGACTGCCCGATGATCGGAGCCGCGCGACGCATCCACGGCATCCGACCTGCCGTTTACACTTCTCTCCCTTGGGCTTTGTCAACGAAGCTCAAGCGCGTTACAATCCCGTCATGACGAAACAGCTCCGGCAGTTCCTGGGTCGCCCCCTGCTGGCGGTGATCCTCGCGGCGCTCATGTTGCCTGCGGGGTCCCCGGCAGGGCAAGCCGTCGCAGCCGCGCCGGTGCGTCTGCGCGTTGGCGTCACGCACGACGGGATCGTCCAGATCACGGCTGCCGACCTGGGCGCGGCCGGAGTGGATCCCCTCACCGTGAACCCGGAGGCCGTCGCCATGAGCAGCCTGGGCCAGCCGGTGGCGTCCCGCGTGATCACCGACACGGCGACCGGCCAGTTCCAGAGCCTGCAGTTCTTCGGCCAGCGGTTCCGCAGCAATGCCGTGGTGTATCCTGAGCAGGAGGAGAAGTATACGGATGAGCGCGTCTACTGGCTGAACATCAACGACTCGCCCGGCTTGCGGATCAACGACAGCGATGCAGCGCCCAGGCCAGGGGAGAACCTGATCCCGCCAAACGACTTCCTCACAACCTTGCACGCTGAGGAATCGAAGGTTTGGTGGACCCTGACCAGTGGGACGGCGAATCCAACCTGGGACCTCATAGAAAAACGGGACACCTGGTTCTGGGATGTGCTCCAAACCCGGAACACCGTCTCCGAAACCCTCCCTTTCCCTTATGTCGTACCCGATCCTGCGCCTGGTTTCACGGCCACGTTGCGCCTGGAGGAGATCCCTCTAGACTGGAGCTCAAAGTGCAACCCAGATCACCGGACGGTTGCCAAGTTGAACGGTACAACCCTGTTGGATCAAACCTGGGATGACAAGGTGCGCAAGATCTTCACAGCAACCGTTCCGATTGGCTTGCTGGCGGACGGAATGAACACGGTAACAGTCTCCGCCTTCAACCCGCCGAATCTGGAGACATGCATCTACGCTCCTCAGCCCCCTAGACCGGTTGCATATAGGGTCTATCTGAACTACTGGGAGTTGGATTACCGCCGCCT
>Ga0315275_10008140_pt1 | contig 10191 bp, 10 predicted proteins | sample YL17G03_0_MG_FD_205557 | JGI IMG/M metagenome (GOLD analysis project Ga0315275, IMG submission 205557) | Sediment microbial communities from Yellowstone Lake, YNP, Wyoming, USA - YL17G03_0 | ecosystem: Environmental > Aquatic > Freshwater > Lake > Sediment | place: USA: Wyoming | collected...
CCCTTAACAATCAGCCCCGTCGGGTACCCACCTTGTCCTCGGCCCTTATGGGCCTGTGGTCAAGGTGTGGTACCCCCAGTAATAACGGGAGTCAAAGAATGCAAAAAGGGACTGGCGTTTGGAAAAAACGCCCGTCCCTCTTAAATTCACCCTCTATTAATAGGATAGCACATTTTGAAGGGGTTTCGAGATAAATTTTCAAACTATTTTCAATTACCCTTAAAATTCAAATTGATAGGGCACAGCATTGCTACTATTTGCCAAATGTTATTTGACAAATTGTAGCACACGCGCCTCGTTAAGACCCCTACGGGGCCCGCGTGTATTGTTTGCACCCGAGAGCGGGTGCGCTACAAAAATTTTGATTCTTAAGCCTGAGGCCTCAGGCCTTTAGTCTGATGCCTGAAGCCTTGTTTCTGAAGCCTTGAGCCTCTTTTCACGGATGATATTCGTACGCGCCCATTATGTGTTTAGCTCCCGGCGCTAAAGCCGGAAATATGACCATTGGATACCATACTCCCTTGTGGTATGCGGAATTGAGGAAAAAATCGGGACATGATTGCGATGCCACGATTGCGATTTCAAAGCAACACGGGGCAAAATAAAAAATAATTAAAATATACCTGCACCGGAATGAAATGCTCAACTCTCGATTGGCTTATTATGGGCAGCATATTTGAGGACGTGCGGATATTGAGGGCGATATATCATTCATAACCGCTGTTCCAGCCTTTTTTCCAGCCGCATTTTTTTCGCCATAAAATCGCTCGCTGCCGAAGCGCGTCCTGTTTGACGAAATCCCACAGCGCCGCCAGATCGGCTTCGGCTATCCCCGCCTCCTTCGCGAGCCTCTTGTTTGCGGCTTCGGGTTGCGTCGCCATTTTATCGAGCCATTTTCGCAGTGTATCCGACTTCATCTCGAGGATTTCAGCCGCTTTCCGTATCGGTATGCCTTTAGCCAGCAGCTTAAGTGCGGATATAATTCTTTCTTCCGGAGCGCGCAGGCCCTCGAATATTGTCCCGCTGCGGCTGCAAAAGGATCCGCCGCAGGTTTTGCATTTATATCTGCGCGTTTTTCCTTCCCGAGTAGTATATGTGCCGTTAGATACTATTGACGAAATTCCGGCTTTTCCGAAATCGGGACAATCCGGGTTCGGACAACTTACCTTGGAAAGATCATGAGCGGGTTTCCTACCCCGTTTCGCCATTTTTCAGACCCCCAGTTTTTCGTCGAAACACAAGATAACACGACCTAGATATAATGTCAACGGGTATTGGCTATTAATAATATTAAAGATTCTCAAGTTCTTGCCGCTTTAAGTATCCCACGACGCTATATGGTGATAACACACTGATATATTTAAATAATATTACAGTTCTGAACAAAATAAAAGGGAATTTAGAATTAGGCATAATATTATCAACACATAAAGGTAAATAAAAATATAAAAAATATTGATGAGGCACTTGACAAGTAAAAGAGATTTGTATTATTATGCAGAATGAGGCAATTTTCAACCTTGGAAGGAGGTAATAAATGAGCGAGAGTTTCCAGACTGGCGTAAAGAAAATATGCGGCGAATTCGGCAACGATCGCACCAGAATGATGGATATCGTTCAGGCGGTTCAAGCCAAGTATGGTTGGGTATCGGGGGAAGCGATGGAAATCATTGCTCGGGAGGTGGGCTCGCATCGGGTGGAAGTGCAGGGAATGGTGAGCTTTTATGCTTTTCTGACGGATCACCCCAAGGGCAAATCCATAATTCGCCTTGCCGACTGTGTCACGTGCAATATGTTGGGTGGAAAACATATAGCGGACATATTCAAGGCGGAGCTGGGTGTGAATTTCGGCGAAACCACTCCGGACGGCAAGATCACACTGGAGCGAACGTCCTGCATGGGGGTGTGCGACCAGGGTCCGGCGGCGTTGATAAACGACGTCGTCTTTACCCATCTCACCACCGATTCCGTCAAAGAAATCGTGGGTACCCTTAGGAAAACCGGCGACCCCCGGAAGCTGGTTAAAAACCTTGGAAGCGGCAATAACGCTTCCAACCTGATTCAGGCGATGGTCAACAACAACATCCGGCGAAAAGGCGCCGTCATCTTTGCCGAGATGAAACCCGGTGTGGCTCTTCGCAACGCGCTAAGCCTCAACGCGGCGGAAGTCATCCGGGACATCAAAACGGCGCGGCTCCGGGGCCGGGGCGGCGCGGGTTTTCCGACCGGTATGAAGTGGGAGTTTGCGCGCGAAGCAGGAGGGACGCGCCGCTTTGTCCTTTGCAACGCCGATGAGGGCGAGCCGGGAACATTCAAAGATCGGGTACTGCTCACCGAATGCCCCGATATGATCTTCGAGGGGATGACTATTGCCGGATATGCCATCGGCGCTGAAGAAGGCATTATATACCTCAGAGGCGAATACAAGTATCTGCAGAAATTTCTCGAAAAAGCGCTTGCCGACCGTCGTGCCGCAAACCTGCTGGGCAAAAATATCTGCGGCAAGCAGGGCTTCAATTTCGACATACGCATTCAAATCGGCGCCGGGGCTTATATCTGCGGTGAGGAAACCGCTCTTATCAGTTCCTGCGAAGGGCTTCGGGGCGAACCTAAAAACCGCCCGCCCTTCCCAGCTCAGGAAGGTTACCTCAGTGCGCCTTCGATCATTAACAACGTAGAAACTTTCTGTTGCGCGACCCGCATTTTCGAAAAAGGCGCGCCGTGGTTCGCTCAAATCGGCTCGCAGGCCAGCTCCGGCACCAAGCTCTTCAGCGTTTCCGGGGATTGCAAGCGGCCTGGAGTTTACGAACTCCCCTACGGGATCACCGTGAAGGATCTTCTGGTTGAAGTTGGAGCTGAGGACGCCATTGCGGTGCAAGTTGGCGGGCCTTCCGGCCAATGTATCAGCCCGGAAGGTTTCAACCGCGTGATTTGCTATGATGACCTGGCCACCGGCGGCTCAGTCATCGTGTTCGGTCCCGGTCGAAACGTGCTGGACACCGCCAGCGAATTCATGGAGTTCTTCATAGAAGAAAGCTGCGGCTGGTGCACTCCGTGCCGGGTCGGGAATGTGTTGATAAAGGAACGGCTGGACAAGATCAGAGGCGGCAAGGGCGAACCGGAAGATTTGAAATACCTTGAAGAGCTTTGTCGCACCGTCAAAACCATGAGCCGCTGCGGCCTCGGACAGACATCTGCCAATCCGGTGCTGACCACCATGCAGAACTTCCGGCATATATATGAAAAGAGTGTCTCGAAAGTCGAGGACGGGATGCAGAGGACATTCGATATCAACGCCGCCCTGGAGGACGCCGTTAAAATCCAGGGTCGCAAGCCGGTTCATTTCCACGACTGAAAGGAAAAATGCCATGAATGATGCCGTAAATTTCGTCATTGATGGAGTAGAGGTTACCGGTCGAAAAGGCCAGATGATAATCCAGGCGGCGGAGGAGGCGGGCGTTTATATCCCGCGGCTCTGCTGGGTCAAGAAACTTAAACCCGGCGCCACTTGCCGCCTGTGCACCGTAATGGTCAACAACCGTCCGGTTCCCGCCTGCGCGCAGCCGGTTACGGAAGGAATGATCATCGTCAACGACTCGGAGCAGCTCAACGCATACCGGAAAAATCTGGTCGAGATGCTCTTCGTCGAAGGGAATCATTTCTGCATGTTCTGCGAGAAAAGCGGCAACTGCGAGCTGCAGGCCATGGGTTACCGATTCGGAGTTACCGCGCCCAAATATCCGTATATGTTCCCCAAGCGGGACGTGGACGCGACGCATTCGGATATATATCTGGACCGCAACCGCTGTATCATGTGCGGCCGGTGCATTCGCGCATCGCGCGATCTTGACGGGAAATTCGTCTTCCAATACATCGGTCGTGGTCACAACAAAAAAGTCGGCGTTAACGCGGAGGCCCGATTGGCGGACACCGACATGTCGGCTGCCGATGAAGCAACGAACATCTGTCCGGTCGGGGCCATATTGAAGAAGCGAGTGGGATTCGCCGTCCCAATCGGCAAGCGCCTGTATGACCATCAGCCGATCGGATCGGAAATTGAAGCCAAGGCCCGTCGGGCCGGCGGCAGAAAGTGAGGACTATAACCAATGGCTAAACCTAAAATAGCAACTACGTCATTGGCCGGATGTTTCGGATGTCACATGACCATTCTGGATATTGACGACCGGATACTTAAGCTGATCCAGCTGGTGGACTTCGACAAGTCGCCGGTGGACGACATTAAAAAGTTTACCGACCGCTGTCTGGTGGGGATTATCGAAGGCGGATGCTGCAACGAGGAAAACGTGAAAGTGTTGAAAAATTTCCGGCAGCACTGCGACGTCCTCATCTCGCTCGGCGACTGCGCCATAATGGGCGGCTTGCCGGCAATGCGAAACACCATCCCGCTGAAGGAATGCCTTGAAGAGGCTTACCTGAAAGGGCCTAGCGTTTATAACCCGGCAAAGCAAATCCCGAACGATCCCGAGCTGCCGCTGATTCTGAACAAGGTGTACCCGTGCCACGAGGTGGTGAAAATTGATTACTACCTTCCCGGGTGCCCTCCCCCGGCGGACACCGTCTGGGAAGCCCTGGTGGCGTTGCTGAACGGCAAACCGCTCGATCTGCCTTACGAGCTGATCAAGTATGATTGATCGTGGTCGAAAACCTTTACCCATAAAATAAAGGAGACCGAAGTGGCAACGAAAGACAATCTCAAAAGAATAGCAATAGAGCCGGTGACCCGTATCGAGGGTCACGGCAAGGTTACCCTGATGGTTGACGAGGAGGGTCATGTCAAACAGGCCCGATTGCACGTCGTCGAGTTCCGGGGCTTCGAGCGCTTCGTGCAAGGCCGCCCGTATTGGGAGATACCGGTTCTGGTGCAGCGGCTTTGCGGCATTTGTCCGGTCAGCCATCATCTCGCCGCCGCAAAAGCGATGGACCGAATTGTGGGCGGTGAGAATTTGACGCCGACCGCCGAAAAGATGCGCCGCCTGATGCATTACGGGCAGACGTTCCAGTCCCATGCGCTGCACTTTTTCCATCTGGTGTCCCCGGATTTATTGTTCGGGTTTGACGCCGACCCGGCGATCCGGAACGTCATCGGCGTGGCGAAAAAATTCCCCGATCTCGCGGTGCAGGGAGTGATGATGCGGAAATACGGCCAGGAGATCATCAAGGCCACCGCCGGGAAAAAGATTCACGGCACCGGCGCCATACCCGGCGGCATCAACAAGAACCTGAGCATCGAGGAGCGCGATGTGTTCCTAAAGGACATTGATCAGATGATGAACTGGTCGGTCGCCGCGCTCAAAATCGCAAAAGATTACACCTCCGAGCATCTTGAAAAGCTCGCATCGTTCGGGTCTTTCCCGTCGAACCATCTCAGCCTGGTGCGCCAGGACGGCGCGCTCGATCTGTATCACGGGAACTTACGCGCGAAAGACGCCAACGGGAAAAAGATTTTCGATAAGGTGGATTACAATAAATACCTCGATTACATCGCCGAAGAAGTGCGCCCGTGGTCTTACATGAAATTCCCGTTCATCAAATCGCTCGGCACGGAAACCGGCTGGTACCGCGTCGGGCCGCTTGCGCGCATAAACAACTGCGACTTCATTGACACTCCAATCGCGGAGAAAGAGCGGAAGGAATTCATGAAGCTCGGAAACGGCAAGCCGGTAAACGTCACTATGGCGTATCACTGGGCCAGGATGATCGAGCTGGTGCATTCGGCGGAGAAGATCAAGGAACTGCTGCACGACCGCGACCTGCAAGGCGAGAACCTGGTGGTCAAGGGCAAGCGCCGCAATGAAGGCGTCGGGCTGCTCGAAGCGCCTCGCGGAACGCTCTTCCATCACTACAAGGTCAACGATGACGATCAGGTGATAATGGCAAATCTTATCGTGTCCACTACTCACAACAACGAGCCGATGAATCGCGCGGTGCAGAAGGTGGCGGAAGAATACCTCGACGGCAAGGAGATCACCGAAGGGCTGCTCAACCACGTTGAAGTGGCCATTCGCGCTTACGACCCATGCCTGTCCTGCGCCACACACGCTCTTGGGAGGATGCCGCTGACTATCGAGCTTATAGATACCGAAGGAAATCTTCTGGACAGGAAGAGCAGGGATTGAGCGAGCAAGCCAACAAAGTGTTGCTGATCGGGTATGGCAACCCCGGTCGCCGCGACGATGGTCTGGGGCCGGCCTTGGCCGAAGCGGTTGAAAAGCTTAATATCCCCGGTGTGACCGTGGATGCGAACTACCAGCTTTCCGTGGAAGACGCCGAGGCCGTTGCCAACCATCAGGTGGTTATATTCGCCGATGCGGACTCTTCCGGGCCGGAACCGTTTTCGTTTCGCGCCATCGAGCCTCGAGCTTATTTAAGTTTCAGCAGCCACAGTCTCGATCCGGCGGCGGTATTGGCGCTGGCCAACGATCTTTTCGGAGCGCGGCCTGAAGGATATCTTTTCGGAATTCGGGGATATGAGTTCGACGAGCTGCGCGAAGCATTGACCGAAAAAGCCAGAGCCAATATGGAGCGGGCCGTGGATTTTCTGCAATCGTTGGTTGCAAAAGGTTCCTTCCGCCGGATGGCGGCGGATTTCAACCGGACGACACCATTGCACAACAAGGAGGAAATATGAAAGACCAAAAATACGTTATCCTTTGTGTGGACGATGACCAGGATACTCTCGATATGCTTCGGATTGCCCTCGAGTCCGGCGGATATAAAGTTTGTGAAGCCGTGACTGCGGAGGATGGTTTAAAGAAGTACAAATCCGATAACCCCGATTTGCTCATCGTTGACCTGATGATGGAGGAAGTGGACGCGGGTACCCGCTTTGTAACGAAGCTGAAAGCGATGGGAAACAAGGCCCCGGTTTTCATGCTCAGCTCCGTCGGGGATTCCTTGGGCATGCAGAAGGATTATTCGGATCTCGGGCTGGCGGGCATTTTCCAGAAGCCGATTGATCCCCACACCCTTTTAACGACAGTCAAGGTGAAGCTGGGGAAGAAGTGATCCTGTACCGATATTGAAACCCGATTCTCTCATTTTAAAAGGGATCGCCCAAGAGAGATAATATATAAATTTTATGATAAATATAACAATTCCACGGCAATCGGAACACGCTATTGTTGCGCTGGGAGCCGACCTGAAATGTCGGCCTGCCGCTGCGGTCTCCGGGACGGCGACCATATTCGATGAAATCGGCGACTTGGCCTTCCCGGAAAATCAGGAAGCCCTGGAAAAATTCCTCGATTGTCAGGCGCCGAAGCTCCTGTTATGCGACAGGCATCCGGGGTATTTTTCGACCGAGCTTGCGCATCGTTTCGCTGTCGAGCAAGGCGTGCCGGTCAAAGATGTTCAGCACCACAGTGCCCATGTGGCATCGGTTTGCGTCGAGCATGGGCTATATGAAGAGACTGTCGTCGGCCTGGCGTTCGACGGCACCGGCTATGGGGATGACGGGACGGCGTGGGGCGGCGAGTTTCTTGTCGGATCGGTGAAAAGCGGATTCGAGCGAAAAGCTCACTTCGCGCCTCTGCCGATCCCCGGCGGTGATGCGGCAGTCCGGCAGCCGTGGCGGATTGCGTTGGCGCTTCTTATCGAGCGCGAATCCGATCCGCTTATCATCGAGGATTGGATCGCGCGGCGGCGGGTGCCGGTGCGGAATCTCCCCCTGTTCCAGAAGGCTCTCGAGTCCGGTCTCGCGGTCGGACGCTCTACCGCATTGGGCAGATGGTTCGACGCCGTTTCCGCCCTGTTGGGCGTCCGGCTTATCGCCGATTTTGAAGCGCAGCCCGCAATCGAGCTGCAAAAACTCGCTGAAAAAAATATCTCCGAATCCCCCAAACACGACTGGCCCCTGGAAGTGCGGCCCGGCGATCCGATAATCATAGATTTCCCGGATATCGTAAGAATCGCCACCCAGGAGGAAAAAAACATTCCCCGGCTCGCGGTGGCATTTCATTTTGCGGTTGCGGAAGCCGTCGCTCAGGTCGCGCGACATCTCGCTGAGGCGGCGGTGACAGGGATGGTTATCGCTTCCGGGGGATGTTTCCTCAATGCCCTTTTGGGCCGATTGCTTTCGGAACGACTATCAGATATGGGATTGGCATATATAACACCCAAAAATCTTCCACCGGGCGATCAGGCGATATCGCTTGGCCAGATCGGGCTTGTGCTATCCTCTCTTCAGGGTTAGAATTTATCGAAGAAAGAAAATGCCGATATGTGTCTGGCGGTGCCGCTGAAACTTCTCGAGATATCTCCTGACCGGAGCGAAGGCCGGGTTGACATGGCCGGTTCCTTGATGACGGTGGATCTTTCCCTTGTGCCGGAAGTCAAGCACGGAGATTACGTCCTCATCCACGCCGGCATGGCGATTGAAATTCTCAAGGAAGACGAGGCTCAAGTGACCCTGGATGCGTATCGTGAATACGCGCATATCCCAAGCATGCTGGCGCCCGGGGCCGAAACCGCTGATGACTGAAATACCTTACCGTTCCAAAGAATTAGTGCTGGACCTGGTCAACGCTTTGAAAGAAGCGGCTGATGGTATTCCGCCGACAAAAATCATGCACATCTGCGGCACACATGAACATGAGATCCGCCGATATGCGTTACGGCAGTTCTTCCCACAAAATCTCAAATTGATTGCCGGACCAGGTTGTCCGGTCTGTATAACCCCCGCATCGGCGATAGCGACCTCAATCAAGTTGGCGGCTTTGAACCCGTCGCCGATTTTATGCGCTTATGGAGATATAGTGAGAGTTCCGATATCCGGCGGATCGCTTTTTCAGGCGAAATCGGACGGCGCAGATATACGGATTATTTACGGGCCGAGGGATGCGATTCGAATTGCGCAGGAGAATCCTGATCGGAAAGTGGTGTTTTTCAGTATAGGCTTCGAGACTACCGCGGCGCCGGTAGCGAATTTACTTATTTCGGAGTTGCCGAAAAATTTTTTCATTTATTGCTGCCATCGCTACGTTCCGACGGCGGTGGAGGCTCTTGCGGCGCAAGACCAAAACGAAATCGCCGGTTATCTTCTCCCGGGCCATGCGGCGGTCATAAGCGGTTATAAGGCTTATGATTTTCTCCCGACGCGATTCGGCAAACCCGCAGCGGTCGCGGGCTTCGAGCCGGTGGATATTCTGGCGGGTGTAGTTTCTCTGGTTCGACAAATCCAACAAAATCATCCGACAGTGGCAAACTGCTATCCTCGCGCCGTGCGCCCGGAAGGCAACGTCAAGGCGCAACAGGTGATGGAACAAGTTTTTCGCCGCACGGATGCAAATTGGCGCGGGATCGGGGTGCTTCCCAAGACGGGTCTGGAATTGCGGGATGGTTACCGACACATTGACGCGCCGGCTCATTTCCGGATTGAGGAAGAACCGGCGGAGGATATCATCCCCGGCTGCTCATGCCATCTGATTATGACCGGGCGACGTCAACCGGACGAATGCGGCCTGTTCGGAAAAGTCTGCACGCCTGAAAACCCGAAAGGACCTTGTATGGTTGGAGGCGAAGGCACTTGCAAGGCGTATTACCTATACCCGGAGAGTGACGATGTCTGACACTATTTCGTTGGCTCATGGATTTGGAGGGCGACTGACGCAGGATTTGCTGGATGAGGTTATCGTTCCCGCGCTGACCGGCGCGCTGGGGCATGCGACGACTCTGGACGCCGCGGTGTTGACGGATTTGAAGCCGCCGATTGTGGTTTCGACCGATTCGTTCACCGTGACCCCGCGCTTTTTCCCCGGCGGAGACATCGGCAAACTCGCGGTATGCGGCACGATAAACGACGTCGCAATGATGGGAGCAAAGCCATCTTATTTTTCGCTGGGATTGATTCTCGAAGAGGGTTTGCCTATCGAAGAGCTGCGCCGAATTATGGAGTCAATCGGAAAAACAGCCCGGGATAACGGCGTGCAGATAGTCACGGGGGACACCAAGGTGGTGGAAAAAGGCTCCGCAGACGCCATCTATATAAACACCACCGGATTCGGGACAAGAATTTTCGGGCCGGTCGGGCCGGAACAGATACGCGCGGGGGACATCATCCTGATTTCCGGGACGATAGCCGATCACGGTGCCGCGATTTTGAATGTTCGTGAAGACCTCGGTTTTGCTCAAAGCCTCGAAAGCGACTGCGCGCCGCTTTGGGAATTGGTGTCG
>Ga0315275_10008141_pt1 | contig 10191 bp, 25 predicted proteins | sample YL17G03_0_MG_FD_205557 | JGI IMG/M metagenome (GOLD analysis project Ga0315275, IMG submission 205557) | Sediment microbial communities from Yellowstone Lake, YNP, Wyoming, USA - YL17G03_0 | ecosystem: Environmental > Aquatic > Freshwater > Lake > Sediment | place: USA: Wyoming | collected...
TTTGGGTAAATATGTTTATGAAAGCAGATTAGTTGCTGAAAAAAAACTTGGACGATTATTAAATAAAAAAGAAATAGTGCATCATATTGATGGTGATGTTACAAATAATAATCCTAAAAATCTTGGTGTAATGTCACGGTCAGAACATTCACAACTTACAAATTCAAAGGTGATGACTGATTAATTTATCAGAAAATATTTTAATTTTTGATATTGAAAGTAGAGTATTTGGAAAACCAGACTCTACAAAAGATGAATTGAGAATATTCGGATGCTACTCATATCAGACGAATAAATATTATCTCTTAAAAAATGTAGATGATATCCAAAAGATAATTAATGCTCACAAATATCTTGTTGGCTTCAATAATCTTGGGGATAGAATCAACCCTGGATATGATGTTCCTATTCTTGAACGTGCAGGAATAAATTTTCAATATAAAATAATCATTGATTTACGCAAGATAATAAAGGAACGGGCAGCACAGATGAAAATCAAGAAGGGAATATTAAAAGACCTTCTGATGGAATATAGCTTGGATTTTATAACAAAAACTCTTGGATTGGTTGATGAGGGGACTGCAAAAAAGAAGATTGATTATAGTGTATTTATGAAAGAGACATGGACTGTTGAAGAGACTAATGAAATATGTGATTATGCCCGAAGAGATTTAGAAGTTACAAAGAAACTTTATGAATTCTGCGAGGATTATTTCTGGAGTTTTAGGGATTTTTTGAATGAGAAAGACGTTGATAGGAAATCATATCTTCGGGATAGCCTTGCAAAAGTGGCTTATAAAGCCATATGTAAAGCGATGAATTGGGAAGAAAAGTATAACACTAATGCCTTTAAAGACGAGAATGGAGATGATGATGAAAGGATTAGCGGTGGATATGTCTCTTATCCTGCTGGAGAGTTTTTCAAGGATGATGTGTATTGTTTTGATTTCAACTCTTTGTATTCAAGGCTAATGATTCAATGCAACCTTTATGGAAGGAAGAAAACTTATGATAATAGACCTTCATGGAAAGGCGGTGAAAAATTTGAGGTTGAGGGGGAATATTATTCTGATGAGATGCATCCTGTAGGAAAGCTACTGAAGCAATGGTATGAAGATAGATTAAAATTACAGGCAATAAAAGATAAAAGAGAATATGTTTATAAGATTTTTTTGAACATTGTGTATGGGATAACTGACAATCCTTATTATCAATTAACTTATGACAAAATAGCTGCTGGTGATTGCACTCGATTAGGAAGGCAGTGTAATCTTTATGTAAGAAAGAGATTTAGGGAAAACGGATATAAGGTAATCTATTCAGATACAGATAGCTGCTATGTTAAGGATACATATAAAGATAAACAAAATATTTTGAATATGGTAAAACAATTTGTAGAGGAAATAAAACAATCTTTCATTTTTCCTGATAATAGTTTTGACATGAAGCTTGAGGCAGAGATAAAATATATGTTTTTCTTTAAAGGAGAACCAAATGAAGTGTAATTATTGTTTATTGGAATTTGAAAATAATAAATGTAATAAAAAATATTGTTCAAGTAACTGTCGTGAAAAAGCTCATTATATTAAAAATAAAGAAAACTATAAAAAGAATCGTGATAAAATATTGGAGCATGGGCGACAAATGTATTATAATAATAAAAAAGAAATAAATTTAAAACATAGGGAATATTATTATAAAAATCATGATAAAATATCAGAATATCGAAAACAAAAAACATTAATGAAAAGAAAAGATAAGATATTGAAATGTGTTTATTGCTCATCAGAATTTATTACACAACATAAAAAAAAATATTGTTCTGATATATGTCGTATAAAAAATAATAGAAATATTAGGCAACAAAAAAGAGTAATAAAAACATCAAAATGTGATTACTGTTTATTAGAATTTAAAGATAACAGAAAAAAATATTGTTCTAATAAATGTGCAATGAGAGCAAGAAATGAGAGACATTATATTAAACATAAAAATGATATATCTATTTTAGGGAAATTAAAATATCAAAAAGATAATAATATTTTAAAATTAAAGTCTAAAGAATATTATTATAGGAAACATGATACAATATTACATAAAATAAAAACAGATGAATTTAAAAAGAAACGAGTAAAATATCAGAAAGAAAGAGCTTTAAAGGATTTTAATTATTGGTTTGGATGTCGTATCAGAAATATGACATCCTCTAACGCATTGAAATGCGTAGTTTCCGACTACGAGACGACGACTAACGAGGTTGCACCACGCAAACCATTTAACATAAACCCTTCGGTCTTGATAGACACGAAAAGTTTATTGTATGGTTTGCTACAAGGCACAACCTCTAACGACGACACAACCACCTCAAAGTGTGGAGGTGGTCGCTATGACTACAAACGAATACAAGCATTTCAATCCAGTAAAATACAATCTGGATGTGAAGATAGCAACAGTGAGGACAGGTTCTCACTGCAAATACAACATCAATTATCATATAATATGGATACCGAAGTTCAGAAAGAAACTTTTGGTTGGCAAGGTGGCTGAAGTGTTAAAAACAATAATCAACGGACAATGTGAAGATTTAGGCGTAGATAATTTGGCTCTTGAAGTAATGCCAGACCACATACACTTATTTGTGGGTGCAAAGCCGACTCATACACCTTTCAAGATTGTTAAACAACTAAAGGGTAACGCAAGCATTCAGTTAAGGCGTGTCTTTCCTGATTTGAAGTATTTAGGATACAAACAGCATTATGGTAAAGGATACGATTCCTTATGGGCAATCGGTTACTATTGTGGAAGTGCAGGTCACGTTTCACAGGAAGCAGTTAAGAGATATATTCAAGAGCAAGAAGGTAAAGAGATATTTGAGTATTCTGTATTCGGAAGTCCACAACAGAAGATAGGAGACTTCACACAAACAAAGTTAGGTGGTTTCGTATGAGCTTTAAACTATTAATGCGGAGGTCTGATATTTTAGAGTATGGTTCACAAGATGACCTTTATGAGTTTCCAATCAAAGGACACTCATTAAAGGATGAAGATATTATTGTTTTTATTGATGCAGAACTTTACGATGAAGGCGAGAACCTCAAAGTAAAAAAGATTGTTAAAAAGGATGAAATTGCATACAAGACTTCAAGATTCTTTGAAGGACAAGATGCAAAAGATGATGGTTTTTCTTGTTATATAGATTTCTTTGCATTTAAAGATTATAAGAAAGGGCACGGTAAATGCACAAGTTATACAGTAGAATTAGAGAGGTTTAACGATGAATAAAGAATTTCCACAAACAAAAAAACAAGAAGAAATATACTATTTTTGGTCAGCAAGAGGTTTTGGTAGAGCAACAGCAGTATTAGGTAATTTAAATGTTTCTTTGCATCACGATAATCCACAACACGAATGTTTAGGAATAAGTTATATTTATCTTGAACAATTCTATAATCAAGCACAATTAGATGTTCTTGAGATGATGCAAAAGATTATAGATTCTGAAAAGAAAAGATGTGGCGAAGCTAATGCTGTTACTTGTTGGGTAATGTTAAAAGAACAGATACTTAAAAACAAGGAGGTAAAGTCAGGATGTGATGCTAACGACGACGGCATTCCTCCCAATAATAAATTATTGGGTATCCTGCCTAACGAATTATGATTTATATGAGACTTAAATATTATAAAAATAAAAAACATTTACATACTGAAAAATTATGTGGATGTTCTATTGAAGAACTTAAACAACATATTGAAAAACAATTTAAGTCAGGAATGACATGGGATAATCATGGACGAGGAGAAGATTATTGGCATATTGACCATATACGACCAGTTTCTTCTTTTAATTTATGTGATACAGAAGAACAAAAAAAATGTTTTCATTATATAAATTTACAGCCTTTGTGGGAAAAAGAAAATTTTTCAAAGGGGGCTGCATATGTTTAATGATGAACAAATTGAATTTGATAGTGACGAGGATAAAACACTATTAAAAAAAAATTATATATATGTAACTATAGATGGTAAAATGGTTATAAAAAATCTTGGTATTGTAAAGAAAAGCACTTCTGCTTTATCCAAGAAAATATTTTGGGATTATCTTATGCCAAAAATAAAGGAAGGGCAGATTAAGTTTCCCAGGACGATGATACAGAACCTTATTTATGAATGGCTTGAGAAGGACATAAGCCTTGCAGCCATGAGAAAGGAAGTTGGAAATCCAGAGCAATATACCAAGTCTGAATCATCAATGGCTTTTCAGATAGCACAAAAGTATGGTGGTGGAATACATTTTCTTATTCCAATAAATAAGAATATAGGGGTAGGAAAGGATAAGCACTATCTCTCTATGGAAGAATTTAATAAGCTCAATATGAAAATATCAGATATAAATTTAGACATGATATGGTCTGAATTGGAGTATTTTATTATAGGGGTCAAACAAAAGAATTTATTTGATTTTGGAAACAATGAAAAATAAAAAGATGGTATGTTCGGCTTGTGGAAAGCCAAGCTCTATGGAGAATATGATGGTTGGGGGATGGTGCAGCAATCTGCATCCTGAATGCTTGAAGATTTCCAGAAATGTGATACAAAGATATCATTTGTGGATAATGTTTCAATTTATGGATGCTCCATTGATAAGAAAAGCTTTGAATAAGAAAAGGGTGAAAAAATGATGCGTTGTCCCGTCTATCAATGCTCTGGAACGATGAAAGCAGCCGTAAGACCATATCCAAAAGGAGAAAGTGAAATGGATTATCCTAATGGGATGCCTGGGGATGACCAATTGCCTGATTTGGTGTGCCAGAATTGCCATGCTGTTTATAGGTTTCAATATTTTGAAAGGAAAAAAGATAACAGACAAAAAAATCTAAATGATTTTGAGGAGATTAAATAAAAAATGGTTCACAGCCTCAATAAAGGAAAAAATTATGAACGTGCTATTGCAAAGAAGCTCTCTAAATTATTTGGAATATCTTTCCAAAGAGTTCCCATGTCAGGTGCATTTTCGACCACAAAAAATACTAATTCTCCTATATTCAAGGGGGATATATTTACAGAACATGAAGGATTTAATAATATGTTTAATGTTGTAATTGAATGTAAAAAATTAAAAAAAATTGGAATTCTTGACATAGTTCATTATCTTAATAATGAAAAAGGCATTATCATTGAATGGCGGAATCAATGCGTAAGAGAATCACAGCCAATGAATTTTTGGCTTATATTCTCTGCAAATAATATAGGAAGTTTTGTGATAGAAGGATTGAACACAACATCATTTAGTGGTGGCTATGCATTTTCAACAATGAAAACTTTAGAGCAATTTTTAAAGGAGAAGGAGGAGCTTTGGAATGACCATTCAAACGATATACAGACAAAATAGGATATTGATTAAAGAGATGAAGAAGGTGCAGAGGTTGCCAGTTGCAGTTAAAGCTATACAGATGGAGTCCACTTTTAATGTTGAGACTCCGTTTGGATGGTTTAAAGGAAAAAAAGGTGATTGGATATTGCGAGAGGTTACTGGACAATTTTATCTGATAAGGAAAACTTTGTTTAAAAGAACATATAAGGTGCTTGATGAATAGAAATATTATTTTTATAATATTATTGTTATTTGTCCCTATTGTAGAAGCTGATTCATTTACGATAGATAAAAAACTGCAATGCTATGGAAGTGTTCAGTTAAACATAAGACCGCATGGGAATGTTTCGTATGTGATGGAAAAATGCGACTATGAGGATAAATATTGGTATTGTCAATGCAATACAGATTTAAATCTTACAACTTTAGAGTCTGCATCATTTAATATCCTTTATAGTTATTACATAAAGCCCTTTGTTTATTATAATGAATCAAAAGGGATATCTAAAAGCATAGCCGATATAAATAATAGCAATAATAAAAGGACAAAGAGTGTGCAACTCATAACGACAATAACTGAAACTTCCTCTACATATACGATAAAAGAGATGACAAGTAAAATATTGTTTATAGGGAGTATTGTTTTTTTGATATTTGCCATATGCTTTGCAGCAGGTATATGGTGGTATTTTGATAATAAAAAATATGAGGATATAACTGATTATCATGTCAATAAATTTTTAGAAACTGTCAATAAGGAAAAAGAAAGGAAACCTTTGCCGAGAGGTAAATGAAAATGTATGAAAAGAAAGAAAAACCATTGTGTGTAGATACTTTATTGGATAGCATAGACCCTGATGATATGACTTCACTTTTAAAGAATTGGGAAATCATCAATAATAATATGAAGAGGCTTCAGGAGATGAATGAGGCTGTAAAAGATAAAATTAAGATATTCCTGAAAGAAAGAAGCTGGAATCGTTATGCTGACAAGAAAACCAAGATTAATGTGACATTGTTGAACCAAAAGATAACCTCTGTCAATATAAAACAGTTAAATTTGCTTTTGACTCCTTATCAATTGCAGATGGTCACAAAGGTCACAGAGTTTGAGAAATTGATTATATCCACAGAAGAAATGAGGCAAAAGGTGCAGAAGCATCTAAAAACAAAAAAGATTTCACCATGAGATGTAAAAATTGTAATCATATAATCTGGAAGCTACCATTCACAAATATATGGGGGCATCCATTATGTCCGATGGTTTGTAAATGTTTTAATGCAGAGCCTGTTAAAAATGCCTGATAAAAAAATAATGGAAGGAAATATAAAATTAACAGTGTTTAATAGCTTTCCTTATGAAGACTTAAAGAAAGTTTGTGATGCCATTATAGTATTGGGTTATGATTGTGAATTTGTTGATAATGGAAATATTGTGTTTCAGAGGAAGAAAAATGACTGAAAAAGTAATAAAAGGAATTATCATTGTCAATTGGAAATCAGGGACTATCAAGGCAGTTAAAAGAAGACAGAACAAGACGAGCAATTATGAGATTCCGATTAACTTTACTTTAACTGTTCAAGAGCCTGTTATAAAGGTCAATGAGATAAATGCAAGCATAAAAATTCCAGAGGCAAAATTCAAGGCAGCATTTATGGATAATTTCATTGAGGATGAGAGGGTAAAATGAAGGTAGTTGAAGTGGAATGGATTGATGCACAGACAGATGTGGAGATAATGACCATTGAAGAAGTCAAAAGGACAATTAGACCTATATCCGCAAGGTCTGTTGGCTATCTTGTGTTGCAGGATAAGGATTTTATCATTCTTAGCTTTACCGATTTCAGTGATGGGAATGTTGCAGGTCATATTGTCATTCCAACGGAGATGATAAAAAAGGTTACAACAGTAAGGGTGAAATGATGGATATACGATTTTGGAAGAGCAAAGAACAAAAGGAGATAGATAAAATCAAGGGGCTAATAGTTAAAATACAGAAGCTTGACCCTAATAAGGAAAAGGACTATAAAAAGATAAAAGAATACGAAAGCGAGGTAAAAAAAATGGGAAAGGTAATATTAAAAGATGGTAAATTGCAAAAGGTTGAAGATGTTGCAGCAGCACAGGCACAGCAGAAGAAAGCTGATGATAATGAAGTGCCTTTACCGCCACCGCCAATGTATCCAGGGGCAGTCCCTAATATTCCTGTGGATTATCAGGAAGAGGAAGAAATGGAGGATGATAGTATGCCAATACCACCAGTGCCAGTAAATATCATGCGACCTGTCCCGCCACAGTTCCAGCAGCCTTTAAGCCCGCAATTAAGCCCTCAACAGTTGGCTTATCAGCAACAGGCTCAAATGGCTGCTATGCAGCAGGAGGCTATTAGACAGCAGCAGATGGCTTATCAGCAGCAGATGGCTGCCCAGCAGCAGATGGCTGCCCAGCAGCAGATGGCTGCCCAGCAGGCACAGCAAGAGGTGTTGGTGCGTATTGTGAAGGTGAATGGAGCTATTGATGTGTCTGTATCTATGGCAAATCTTGAGAATTTCGTAAAAAACCTGAAAGAAGCTATGGATTCGCAGAGTTCCTTTGAGGTTGGGAACAGGATTATCAATGGAAGACATATCATTGACATGATATTGAACCCTGAACCGCAATAGAGGTAATATGACCCCAGAAGCGATGTTCACAACTGTAGCCTGGGTATTGGGAGCAGGAGTTATTTTTTTAATAGGTTATTCATTATTTAAACTTTTTTTTGACTAAAGGAGGAAAAGATGGACTTGACACCAAGTATGGCAGGGAATACGATTTTAGCAATGGGTATAGCTTATGTGGTTACTATTGCCTATAGTGTCTATATTGCTATACTAAATCGTAAACAGGCTAAGATATATGAGTTGATGGAGAAAAATAATGCGTTGATGCAGAATAATAATGCATTGTTGGAACAGATAATACATCTACTGCCAAAAAAGAACAAAAAATGACATATGGAACAGTAGAACCTGTAAAAGACCATCTGGTTCGGAATACTGTTGTTATTGCTCTTATATCAGGAATTATTTTATTTATTTTATTCAAGGTTTTGGAATGATACTATGTGGAAAATAAGATGGCTCATATTCAAGTTTGAAGCTGTGCAGAAATATTACAGGATGAAATATTGCCATAAAGGATATCATCAGCTTCGGAATGGTTATCTTATGCATGAAGTAGATGGAAAAAGAGAGGAGATTAGGTATCTAAGATGTGCTCATTGTAATTATTTATTTTTTGCATCTTTAAGACAAAAGAACAAATATCTTCGGATGACGACCAATGAACGCACTGCCTTCCATAATTTACTTTCAGGTTTCAAATCCGAAAGCATTAATAGAACTGGTGGTGATTTATGGAAGGATGCTTCGGTCAGTTCATCCGAGGATAATAAAAATGGATGATTTATCAAAATTGCATGACTGTGAGAAATCTCATAATAAGATAGTCTGCATAGCTGTGGACCATATGGGTAATGAATTTTGCAGCTATTGTGGAGAAAAGGTGGATTATAAAGGTTGGTTTAAAAGATGGGGGAATGATAATGATGCAATATGAAATCTATGAAAGCTTGACTAATAAACAGAAGGAAGAATTCAATTACAAATTTGGAAGAAATGTCTATACCAGCAATATTGGTATGATAAGCATGACCGCAATCGCATTCATGGCTATGACCATCATGCTCGTTTTTCTGGCTTATTTAATCATGTCCGATGGAAGATTTGAGTCTATGAGGGAGAGTGTCCAGGCTATCCTTATAGGGGCAAAGAATATTACATACATTGGTGCAATTTTACTCCTATGGTATGCATTTTTTTATGTATTCACTTCAACATATAGATATTATACATGGAGAAAATGGCTGAAGAAGAATAATATTAGGGTGACTTTTTTTGGAATCTATAAGAAATGAAACCATTATCCAGAAAAAAAAAGATAATTGCATCTGTTCTGATAATGATTATAGTGTTTGGAATAGCTTTAATAGTGGTAAATTTAAATACCTGGTTTACAACCTATAGCACAATCAAATTTGGAGCTTGTAATGAGACATATAAGAATGGGAAATTAATCACAAAGGAATGCACATATGAAAGGCAGCAGATTGAAAAGAAAAGAAATCCGACATCAGGATGGGTGCTGAATTGGTCAATAATCAACAAGAGCCTAAAAAATTAGAGCCTTTGGAACTGGAAAATCAGCTTACTGATAAGCTTAAAAATATCCAGAAAAGAAAAAGTTTTCTTATTGCACAGATGATTAAGGTCAAGGAAGAGTATAGCCAGCTTGAAGAGGATGAAGACCTTGTTCAGACAATGCTCATGCATCAATATAATAAGCTACATAGAGGGGCTTATATTATGTCACAGATGAAAAAGGCAAGGGAGAGAGGATTGATATAAATGGATATCTTAACAGAAAAAGGAATAGCTAAACCGATGCCATTAAGTGACATACAAGAATATAATGAAAGGTTGGCATATCAGGGAAAATGGTTAAAGGCAGCAGTAATTGTCATAGGTAGTCTCGGAACATCATTTTTATTGCTTATCTTGTGGCTTATTTATTATGTCATTCATAATAATGTATTGAATAATATAGTGGCAAGGTGTGTTTGCTGATGGCTTTAGATTATTGCAAGTGTGGTCATCAATTATTATCTCATCGTATCAAGAATTTAAAATTGAAAGAATGTGAATATAAATTATGTTTATGTAAGGAATTTGTTTCAGAAGAAGAATAAAAAAGAGTCTTAATGGATAAAGAAATCACA
>Ga0315275_10008143_pt1 | contig 10188 bp, 8 predicted proteins | sample YL17G03_0_MG_FD_205557 | JGI IMG/M metagenome (GOLD analysis project Ga0315275, IMG submission 205557) | Sediment microbial communities from Yellowstone Lake, YNP, Wyoming, USA - YL17G03_0 | ecosystem: Environmental > Aquatic > Freshwater > Lake > Sediment | place: USA: Wyoming | collected...
GCACGGTGGCGCGCATCATCGAGAAGGAAAAGCCGAGCGCCCTGCTGCCGACCATGGGCGGCCAGACGGCGCTCAACTGCGCGCTCGATCTCGTGCGCGAAGGCGTGCTCGAGAAGCACGGCGTCGAGTTGATCGCCGCGTCGCGCGAAGCGATCGACATGGCCGAAGACCGCGAGCTGTTCCGCAACGCCATGCGCGAGATCGGCCTCGAGTGCCCGCGCTCGCGCGTCGCTCACAGCGTGGAGGAGGCACTCGCCATCCAGGCCGAGATCGGCTTTCCCACGGTCATCCGGCCCTCGTTCACGCTCGGCGGCAGCGGCGGCGGCATCGCCTATAACCGCGAGGAGTTCGAGCAGATCGTGGCGCGCGGCCTCGACGCGTCGCCGACCAGCGAAGTGCTGCTCGAAGAAGCGGTGCTCGGCTGGAAGGAGTTCGAGATGGAGGTCGTTCGGGACAGGAACGACAACTGCATCATCATCTGCTCCATCGAGAACCTGGACCCGATGGGCGTGCACACCGGCGACTCGATCACGGTGGCGCCGGCGCAGACGCTGACGGACAAGGAATACCAGCTGATGCGCGACGCGTCGATTGCGGTGCTGCGCAAGATCGGCGTGGAATGCGGCGGATCGAACGTGCAGTTCGCGATCAACCCGGCCGACGGCCGCATGCTGGTCATCGAGATGAACCCGCGCGTGTCGCGCTCCTCGGCGCTCGCGTCGAAGGCAACGGGCTTCCCGATCGCCAGGGTCGCGGCGAAGCTCGCCATCGGTTACACGCTCGACGAGCTGCGCAACGACATCACCGGCGGCGCGACGCCCGCATCGTTCGAGCCGACGATCGACTACGTCGTCACGAAGGTCCCGCGGTTCACATTCGAGAAATTCCCGGGCGCCAATACGCGGCTCACGACGCAGATGAAGTCGGTGGGCGAGGTGATGGCGATCGGCCGCACCTTCCAGGAATCGCTGCAGAAGGCGCTGCGCGGTCTCGAGACCGGCATCGACGGCCTGACGCCGGTCGTTGCGCTGCCGTTGCCGGATGACGACGCCCGCAACGCGCTGCTCGAAGAGCTGCGCATGCCCGGGCCCGACCGGCTGCGCTGCGTCGCCGACGCTTTTCGTGCGGACGTCCCCTTCGCGGAGATCCACCGCGCGTCGTGCATCGACCCGTGGTTCCTCGCGCAGATCGAGGACCTCATCCGCGAGGAGCGCGCGGTCGCGCAGGGGGGTGCGGCATCGCTCGATGCGCTGCGCATGCGCGCGCTGAAGCGCAAGGGATTTGCCGACAGCCGCCTCGCCAGGCTGACCGGGACCAGGGAGCAGGCGATCCGCGAGTTGCGCCACGGGTTCGGCGTGCGGCCCGTATTCAAGCGCGTGGATACCTGCGCGGCGGAGTTCGCGACGTCCACCGCTTATCTCTACTCGACCTACGAGGAGGAGTGCGAGTCGCAGCCGACCGATCGGCGCAAGATCGTCATCCTCGGCGGCGGGCCGAACCGCATCGGGCAGGGCATCGAGTTCGACTACTGCTGCGTGCACGCAGCGCTCGCGCTGCGCGAGGACGGGTTCGAGACCATCATGGTCAACTGCAACCCGGAGACGGTCTCGACCGACTACGACACGTCCGACCGGCTCTACTTCGAGCCGCTCACGTTCGAGGACGTGATGGAGATCATGCACGTCGAGAAGCCGTTCGGCGTGATCGTGCAGTACGGCGGCCAGACCCCGCTCAAGCTCGCCCGGGCGCTCGGCGCAGCCGGCGTACCGATCATCGGCACGAGCCCGGACTCGATCGACGTCGCGGAAGACCGCGAACGCTTCCAGAAACTGGTGGACCGCCTGAACCTCAAGCAGCCGCCGAATCGCACGGCGCGCACGGAGGATGATGCCGTTCGCCTGGCCGCCGAAGTGGGTTATCCGCTCGTGGTGCGGCCGTCGTACGTGCTCGGCGGACGCGCCATGGAAGTCGTCTTCGGGGAGGAAGACCTGCGCGCCTACATGACCAACGCCGTGCAGGTGTCGAACGACAGCCCCGTGCTGCTCGACCGATTCCTCGATCTCGCCATCGAAGTGGACGTGGACGCCATCTGTGACGGCAAGGACGTCTACATCGGCGGCATCATGGAGCACATCGAGCAGGCGGGAGTGCACTCGGGCGATTCCGGTTGCTCGCTCCCGCCGAACAGCCTGAGCGCGGATCTGCAGGCGCAGATCAAGGACCAGACGCGGCGCATGGCACTGGCGTTGAACGTGATCGGCCTGATGAACGTGCAGTTCGCGATCCAGCACGGCGTGGTCTACGTGCTCGAGGTCAATCCGCGCGCGTCGCGGACGGCGCCGTTCGTCTCCAAGGCGACCGGCGTGCAGATGGCGAAGGCCGGCGCCCGCGTGATGACGGGCCGGACGCTGCACGAGATGGGACTCACCCGCGAGCGCGTGCCGGGCTATTTCTCGGTCAAGGAAGCGGTGTTCCCGTTCAACAAGTTCCCGGATGCCGATCCGATCCTCGGGCCCGAGATGAAGTCGACGGGCGAGGTGATGGGCACCGGGCGCAGCTTCGGCGAGGCCTATGCCAAGGCGCAGGCTGCGTCGGGCGTAGTGCTGCCGACTCGCGGCGTGTGCCTCATCAGCGTGCACGAGCGCGACAAGCCGGGTGCGGTGGAACTGGCTCGGCGACTCATCGAGCGCGGTTTCGAGATCATCGCTACGCACGGCACCGCGGACGTGATCGAACGGGCCGGGATGACCTGCCGTCGCGCCAACAAGGTTCGCGAGGGCCGGCCGCACATCGTGGACATGATCAAGAACGACGAAATCAGCCTCATCGTGAACACGACCGAGGGCAAGCAGGCGGTGCGCGAATCGCAGACCATTCGTCGCGAGGCGGTCGCCCGGAAGGTCACCTACTACACGACGCTGGCCGGGGCGCTGGCCACCTGCGACGCGATCGACCACCTGCAGGAGGTCGAAGTGAATCGCCTCCAGGATCTTCACATGGAGGTTCAGGTATGAGGCGTAAGCCATTGACATCAAAGGGTGCAGAGCGTCTCCGGATTGAGCTTCGGAGACTCAAGCAGGTGGAGCGGCCACGCATCATCCGGGCGATTGCCGAGGGGCGCGCCCATGGCGACCTGAGCGAGAACGCCGAGTACCACGCCGCGCGCGAGCAGCAGGCCTTCTGCGAGGGCCGCATCAAGGAACTCGAGCACGACCTGTCCCACTGCGAAATCATCGACGTCACCAGCCTGCCGAAAACCGACAAGGTCGTTTTCGGGGCAACCGTGCACCTCGAGGATCAGGACGGCGGAGCGGAAGTTACTTTCCAGATCGTCGGCGAGCCGGAAGCGGACGTTCGCCTTGGGCTGATTTCGATCACCTCGCCGATCGCCCGGGCGCTGGTCGGCAAGTCCGAAGGCGACGTCGTGGACGTGGCAGTGCCGGGCGGCACGCGCGCGTTCGAGATCGTGGCAATCAGTTACGTCTGACCGCTCAGGCGGGCAGGACGATTCCCGGCTGCTCGGGATTGCGGCGGTAATAAAGGGCGACGTGGCCGATGCGCTGGATCATGTCGGCGCCGGTCGTCCGGGCCAGCTCGTCGAGAATGGCATCCCGCTGCTCGCGGTCCCTCACACGGGCCCTCACTTTGACGAGTTCGTGGTCGTTGAGCGCGCGTTCGAGTTCGGCGACGAGATTGGGGCTGATGCCGCCCTGTCCGACGAGCACGATCGGCTCGCGGTCGTGGCCGAGGCGGCGGAGGTGCGTGCGTTGTGCGTTGTTGAGAGGCATGGAAAGGCGCCAGGCGATGGGCGATAGGTTACAGCAAGAATCCGATTTCCAGCCGGCCGGGCTGCCTGTAGCCTGTGGGCAATAGCCTGTAGCCTCGCCATGTCCAAGCGCTCCAAGAGTTCCGCCCGCTGGCTGGCAGAGCACGCCGCGGACCCTTATGTGAAACGCGCCCATGAAGAAGGCTGGCGCTCGCGGGCGGCATTCAAGCTCGAGGAAATCCAGACGACCGACCGGTTGCTGAAGCCGGGCATGACGGTGGTTGATCTGGGCGCAGCCCCTGGCGGCTGGAGCCAGTACGCCGCCCGCGCCCTGGCCAGGCAGGGCCGGGTGATCGCTCTCGACATCCTGGACATGCCCGCGATCCCCGGAGTCGAGTTCCTGCAGGGCGACTTCAACGACGAGGCCGTTCTTGCGCGGCTGCTGGAGCTGCTCGGCGGCGCCAAAGTGGACCTTGTAATGTCCGACCTGGCCCCCAACATGATGGGCATCTCCGACGTGGACCACGACCGTTCGATGAACCTGGTGGAGCTCGCAGTGGAATTCGCCACCCGCACGCTGCGACCCGGTGGGGACTTCCTCGGCAAGGTGTTCCAGGGGCGTGGTTTCCAGCCGTTGGTGGCGCAGTTGCGGGAGCGGTTTGAATCCGTGAAGTTGCGCAAGCCGAAGGCGTCACGTGCACGCAGCCCCGAGGTGTACGTTCTGGCACGTGGGTATCGATTGGTGTAGTGTCAATTGCGCGGGGCCGATGCCGTCGTGGCGGGCGTCCCGGGTGTTGCCGAGGTCAGGAACTTGAACGATTTGGCCAAGAACGTCGTCCTCTGGATCGTCATCGCCGTGGTGCTCGCGACGGTGGTGAGCAATTTCAGTTCGCGCACCGGCACGGTCCAGGACATGCCTTACTCGGCGTTCCTGACGCACGTGAAGGACGGCAGCGTGGCGCAGGTCACGTTCACGGGCGACAAGATCTCGGGCGTCCGCACCGGCGGCGAGCAGTTCGTCGTCTACAACCCCGAGACGGATAACTCCGCACTCATCGGCACATTGCAGCAGAACGGCGTCACGTTCAGCGCCGCGCCGCCGGAACGGCAGTCGTTCCTGATGCAGTTGTTCATTTCCTCGTTCCCCATCCTGTTGCTCATCGGCGTCTGGGTCTACTTCATGCGCCAGATGCAGGGCGGCGCGGGTGGCCGGGGGGCGATGTCCTTTGGCAAGAGCCGGGCGCGCCTGCTGAACGAGGACCAGGTGACGGTGACGTTCGCCGACGTGGCGGGCGTGGACGAAGCGAAGGAAGAAGTCAGCGAGATCGTCGACTTCCTCAAGGACCCGGGCAAGTTCCAGCGCCTCGGCGGCAAGATTCCGCGTGGCGTGCTGATGGTCGGCTTGCCGGGCACCGGCAAGACGCTGCTGGCACGCGCGATCGCGGGCGAGGCCAAGGTTCCGTTCTTCACGATCTCCGGCTCGGACTTCGTCGAGATGTTCGTGGGCGTCGGCGCTTCGCGTGTCCGCGACATGTTCGAGCAGGCGAAAAAACAGGCGCCGTGCATCATCTTCATCGACGAAATCGATGCGGTCGGCCGCCATCGCGGCGCCGGTCTTGGCGGCGGTCACGACGAGCGTGAGCAGACGCTCAACCAGTTGCTGGTCGAGATGGACGGCTTCGAGGGCAACGAGGGCGTCATCGTCATCGCGGCCACCAACCGGCCCGACGTGCTCGACCCCGCGCTGCTGCGCCCGGGCCGCTTCGACCGCCAGGTGGTCGTGCCGTTGCCTGACGTGCGCGGCCGCGAGCAGATCCTCAAGGTCCACATGCGCAAGCTCCCGCTCGCCGAGGACGTCAAGCCGTCGATCATCGCGCGCGGCACGCCGGGTTTCTCGGGCGCGGATCTCGCCAACCTCGTCAACGAGGCGGCGCTGTTCGCCGCGCGCGCCAACAAGCGGACGGTGACGATGGAAGAGTTCGAGCGCGCCAAGGACAAGATCATGATGGGCGCCGAGCGCAAGTCCATGGTCATGGACGACAACGAGAAGAAGCTCACGGCGTACCACGAGGCGGGCCACGCGCTGGTGGGCCTGAACGTCCCCGACCACGATCCGGTCTACAAGGTATCGATCATCCCGCGCGGCCGCGCGCTCGGCATAACGATGTTCCTGCCGGAAACCGACCGCTACAGCACCAGCAAGCGCCGGCTCGAGAGCCGCATCGCGACGCTGTTCGGCGGCCGCGTCGCCGAGGAGATGGTCTTCGGGCCGGAGTACGTCACGACAGGCGCAGCGAACGACATCGAGCGCGCAACCGAGATCGCCCGCAACATGGTCACCAAGTGGGGCTTGTCCGACAAGCTCGGCACACTCACCTACGCCGAGGAAGACGGCGAAGTCTTCCTCGGCCGCCAGGTGACGCAGCACAAACAGGTGGGCGACAAGACTCGCGACGCGATCGACGAGGAAGTGCGCCGTGTCATCGACACGAACTACGACCGTGCGCGGGTCATCCTCGGGCGCGAAGTCGAGAAGCTGCACAAGATGGCCGAAGCGCTCATCAAGTTCGAGACGCTCGATGACGGCCAGATCCGGGAAATCATGGAAGGGCGCGAGCCCTCGCCGCCGGCCGACTGGGACGATCGCGACCTGCCGAGTTCCGGTCCGAAGGCGCGCGAGCGTCGTGACGGCGACGCCCCGACGGGCCGCCCCGCCGAGCAGCACTGATCAAGCAACTGTGGCAGCGCCCGGCACCCGCCGGGCGCTTCGTTTCCGGCCCGCCGATCCTTCATCGATGAAGCTCGCCTGTCGCAACAGGGTTCTCGACCTCACGACGCCCGCGGTGATGGGCGTGCTCAACGTCACTCCCGATTCGTTCTCGGACGGCGGTCGCTACCTGGGCTGCGCTGCCGCCGTCGAGCGCGGCCTGCGCATGGCCGAGGAGGGCGCGGCGATCATCGACGTGGGCGGCGAGTCCACTCGCCCTGGCGCGGCGCTGGTCAGCGCGGCGGAAGAAATCGATCGGGTGGCGCCTGTGATCGAGCGACTGGTGGCACGCACTGCCGTGGCTCTGTCGGTGGACACCAGCAAGCCCGAAGTCATGGCGGCTGCCGTCAAGGCCGGTGCGGGGATCATCAATGACGTGCGGGCACTGCGCGCCCCGGGCGCGCTCGAAGCGGCGGCCGCAAGCGGCGCGGCCGTGTGCGTCATGCACATGCTGGGCGAACCGGCGACCATGCAGTCCGATCCGCGCTACCAGGACGTCGTGAGCGAGGTGGCTGCCTTTCTGGCGGAACGCGTCGCCGCCTGCGCGGCCGCCGGCATCGAGCGGGGACGCCTCTGCATCGATCCTGGCATAGGTTTCGGCAAGCGCCTGCAACACAACCTGGCGCTGATCGAGGGTCTCCCGGTACTTGCCGGTCTTGGCTTTCCGGTACTCGTCGGTGTGTCTCGCAAGTCGCTGATCGGTATGATCACCGGTCGTCCGGCGGAGCACCGCCTGGCGGGCAGCATCGCACTGGCGGCGCTCTGTGTGGAGCGAGGCGCGTCGATTGTCCGGGCACACGACGTGGCCGAGACGGTCGATGCGGTCAAGGTCGCGGCGGCGCTGGCGCGGCGGGGGGCAACAGCAGGAGTCTGACGATGGCGAGAAAGTTTTTCGGTACGGACGGTGTCCGTGGGCATGTCGGCGAGCACCCCATGACCGTGGAGTTTGCCTTGCGCCTGGCGAGTGCCGCCGCGCGTGTGCTGGCGCCTGAGGGCGGCACGGCACTGGTCGGCAAGGACACCCGTCTTTCCGGCTACATGTTCGAGGCGGCGCTCGAGGCGGGTTTCGTCGCGGCCGGCGTCAACGTCAGCCTGATCGGTCCGTTGCCTACTCCCGGCATCGCGTATCTCACGCGGAAATTCGGCTGCCGTTTCGGTGTCGTGATCAGCGCCTCGCACAACCTTTACGAGGACAACGGCATCAAGTTCTTCGACGGCGAGGGCAGCAAGCTCTCCGACGAACTCGAGGAACAGATTGAGTCCTACCTCGGCGAGGCGGCGCTCACCTGCGAATCGAACAAACTCGGTCGCGCGACGCGCATCGACAAGTCACGCGTCGTCTACCAGGAGTTCTGCGCCTCCACCATTCCGCGCGGCGTGGATCTTGCGGGGCTGAAGATCGTCATCGACTGCGCGAATGGCGCCACCTACAAGGTGGCCCCGCGCGTTCTGGCCGACCTCGGCGCGGAGATCATCCCGCTCGGCTGCTCGCCGAACGGCCGCAACATCAACCTGCGCTGCGGATCGACCGCGCCCGAGTTGCTGCAGGCGACGGTGGCCGGGGTCCGGGCCGACGTGGGCATCGCGCTGGACGGCGACGGCGACCGGCTCGTGATGGTCGATCATCGCGGGCGCGCCGTGGATGGTGACCAGTTGCTCTATGTCATCGCCGTGGACCGTCAGGCGACGGGTGAACTCAAGGGCCCGGTCGTCGGTACCGTGATGAGCAATCTCGGCCTCGAGCAGTCCCTCGCGTCGCTCGGCGTGCCCTTCATGCGCGCGAAAGTGGGCGATCGCTACGTGCTCGCCATGCTGAAGGAGCACGGCGGCATGCTGGGCGGGGAGACGTCCGGCCACCTGCTGTGCCTCGATCGCGCAACCACGGGCGACGGCCTCGTCAGCGCGTTGCAGGTGCTGGCCGTGATGAAGCGCACAGGTAAATCGCTGGCCGACCTGACGGTGGGAATGCCGCGGTTCCCGCAGGTCATGATCAATGTGCGTTCCAGGGAGCGCATCGACCTGGCGAAATCGCCTGCGATCCAGGCGGCCGTGCAGCGTGTCGAAGCGGTGCTCGGCTCGACGGGACGGGTGGTGCTGCGCGCCTCGGGCACCGAACCGGTGATTCGCGTGATGGTGGAGGGGCGCGAGGAGGCCCTGGTCACCCGGTATGCAAATGAACTGGCCGATACGGTGCGTGCAGCGGTCTGAGCGGCGAGCCGGCCGCATTGCAATCCCGGCACCCCGCCGCTAAGATCGCGCGCCTTTCGCGGTCCGCGCCCTGATTCGGGATGCAGATTGGCGTCAGGCTGGGGAGTTCCGCATGCGTAAGCCGCTAGTCGCAGGCAATTGGAAAATGCACGGCCTGCGGGCCGAAAACGCCAGTCTGGTCCGGGCGTTGCTTGACCAGTTGCGACCGGACATGCGCGCGGAAGTGCTCGTTTGCCCGCCGTTCCCGTATCTCATCGAGACCGGACGGCTGCTGAAAGACACGGATGTGGCGCTGGGCGCGCAGTCTGTCTGTGCCGAGGCGCTGGGGGCATTTACCGGCGAAGTCTCCGCCGCCATGTTGAAGGACGTGGGATGCCGGTACGTCCTGGTCGGCCACTCCGAGCGGCGCCAGATCTACGCCGAGAGCGACGCGCTGGTCGCCCGCAAGTTCGTCGCGGTCCAGTCACAGCGGCTGGTGCCGGTGCTTTGCGTCGGCGAAACCCTGGAGGAGCGCGAAGCAAACCAGACCACTGCCGTGGTTTCACGCCAGCTCGATGCGGTGCTGGCCGTCGCGGGCGTGGTGGCCCTCGGCAGCGCGGTCATCGCCTACGAGCCTGTATGGGCCATCGGGACGGGGCGAAATGCCTCCCCGGAGCAGGCTCAGGAGGTGCACGCCATGATCCGTGCCAAGGTCGCGGCCCTGGATGCTACAATTGGCGGATCGGTCAGGATCCTGTACGGCGGCAGCGTCAAGGCTTCGAACGCGCGGGACCTGTTTGCAATGCCCGATATCGACGGCGGGCTCGTCGGCGGGGCGTCGCTCAAGGCGGACGAGTTTGCGCAGATCTGCGCGGCCGCCGGCTGAAAGATCTTGGAGTGAGACCGGAATGAATTGGCTGCAGACGCTTGCCGTCGTTTTCCACGTGCTGTTCGCGCTGGGCATCGTTGGCCTCGTGCTGTTGCAGCGTGGCAAGGGTGCCGACGCGGGCGCCGGTTTCGGCGCGGGCGCATCGGGTACGGTGTTCGGCGCGCGCGGCTCTGCATCGTTCCTGTCGCGGACGACCGCGGTGCTGGCGACGCTGTTCTTCCTGTCCAGCCTGGGTCTCTCGTACCTGTTCAGCAAGCGTGCCGAGCCGACCAGCGTCGTGGATCGCGTGCAGACAGAGCAGCAGCCGCCAGTGCAGTTGCCGAGCCTGCCGCCGGCCCAGCAGATGCCGGTCGCGCCGGCTGCGGGCACACCGGCGACGAGCGCGCCTGCCACGAGGCCACCGCCGCCGGCCGACGGTACGGTTCCCGCCCCCGCGTCGCCGCCCGCCGGGCAGTAACGAGGGTCTCGGCAGAATTCGACGCGGATGTGGTGGAATTGGTAGACACGCTAGCTTGAGGGGTTAGTGCCGAAAGGCGTGAGAGTTCGAGTCTCTCCATCCGCACCAGGTAGACGAAAGAG
>Ga0315275_10008145_pt1 | contig 10187 bp, 5 predicted proteins | sample YL17G03_0_MG_FD_205557 | JGI IMG/M metagenome (GOLD analysis project Ga0315275, IMG submission 205557) | Sediment microbial communities from Yellowstone Lake, YNP, Wyoming, USA - YL17G03_0 | ecosystem: Environmental > Aquatic > Freshwater > Lake > Sediment | place: USA: Wyoming | collected...
CCGCCAAACATCTCCTTCGCCATAGGGCAGTGTATCGTTCTTGAAAAAGATCTTTGCCGTTGAGGGATATCGTTGAAAATCCCTTTTCATGTTCTTGAAATCCGCCCCCATCGCGTGACTGAGCCTAAATCCCTCCTCAGCCAGCCGAATCGCCGGGCGCGTCAGATCTTTCCAGGATTTTTTCCCCAGTTTCTTGAGCGCAAGGTCGAAGCCTGCTACGGTTCCAGGCACTCCAACGGCACGGTATCCCTCGTGATTTGAGTTCTTGATGTACTTGCCATTCGCGTCGAGATACATGTCCTTTCGAGCAGCGGCGGGAGCTTTCTCCCGAAAATCGAACGCGAAGGACCTTCCGTCTTTCATTACAACCACCATGAAACCTCCCCCGCCGATGTTACCAGCTCCAGGCTGGACGACCGCAAGAGCCAACCCAGTCGCAATAGCTGCGTCGATGGCATTCCCTCCCTTCTTCATGATTTCGACGCCTGCTTCCGAAGCCAGAGCATGCGCCGACACAACCATTCCGTGCTTTGCCTGAACGGGGCGTATGGCTTGTTGAGCAAGGGCCGATGCGGCGAAACAACAAAGAAGGGCGATGTGAGAGAAAAAGCTCTTCATGGATATTCTCATTGTTGTGCCATGGGTGAGAATAAAAAAGCGACTGGCACGAGAACCTCCAGGCCAATCGCTTCTCATAATCTGCTACAGCCATCCCAAGAATGGAAATTCGCAGTCGACTTTAGAACGGTAGGTCATCAACCTTGCCAGCCGGTTCTTCGGGGAGTTGGGCGCTGCCAGACTCCTGCTGCGCACTTGCTCCTCCTCCGCCACGGCTGTCGAGCATCACCATTTCGTCCATCACGATTTCTGTGACGTACCGCTTCACCCCATTTTTGTCGTCGTAATTGCGATACTGAAGACGTCCCTCGAGATAGATCTTGCTTCCCTTTTTGAGGTATTCGCCGACGATCTCAGCGAGTTTCCTCCATGCAACGATACTGTGCCACTGTGTGCGCTCCTGCGTGTTTCCCTCAGGATCCTTCCAGGATTCGCTGGTGGCCATGCTAAACGTCGCCACAGCAACGCCGCTGCTTGTATAGCGAAGTTCAGGATCTTTCCCCAGATTCCCGATGAGCGTAACCTTGTTCACACTGCGAGATGCCATAAGACTCCTCCAGAAGCAAATGCTGTCATGAGAAATGTTTCATAGTACTGTGTGCGAGCCAAGTTATCAGAAAAGCCTTTGAATGTCAAGGTGGAGACGCTTGGCTATTTTGAAGAGGCGGAGATTTGGACGATGTGAAGTTGTGTCGAAGTAAGAAGAACCAGCCGATCAGCACCCACAACGGCATCCTCCATTCCACCAATAGGTGATCCCGACGCGATCTCTGTTGCACGGACTTCCCGAACAAGTTCTCCGCGGTCATTGAACCAGAAAAGCACACTCGGTGTGACAATGATTATCCCACCGCGGACAAAACAGAATCCTTTTGCATCATGAAAAGCGCCCGTTCCGATCACTCGGAGATATTGACCAAAGCAGTCGAATTCAAGGAGCCGGTCCGGCTCCAGGACAAAAACGTGATCGTCCGGTGAGATCAGAATCTTGATCGGTTGACGCAGTCTCGAGCGCTGGTCGTCGATGTCGCCAAACGAACGTTCGTACTGCATGCTGGCGGCGAATTTGACAACCCGGAGATTTTCTCCATCGAGAACGAACAAATCGCCAAGCCGCGAAAGTGCGACGCCAAGGGGAGAACCAAAACGTGCTGCGAGCAGAGATGTGTCGCGGGTAACAAAGGAGGAAATGAAATTCAGGGAACGGTCAAAACGCAACAAACGGTGGTTCCCACGGTCGGAAACATAGAGGTTCAACCCGTCAGTTGCCAGGCCCGTCGGCTGATCGAACGTCGTCGATGACCAGCCGTAGCCTCCAACGGAAGAGGAGGATTCCTCCTCCCCTTTCATCAGAACAACAAGGTTTCGCTCGGCATCAAGGATGTAGGTCCACCCCTGCGGATTCGTGATGAGCCGCGTCGCTCGTTGAAAAGACCCGAGGGCCTTCTGTTCAACGAGCAGAGTATCAGGAGTCCTGGCCGGAAAAGCCAAAACCGAGAACAAGAGCAACGCGATCATTGAAGGAAGCGCTCCCATTCGTCATCGCGGAGCTCGCCTCTCTTCGTTGAGTGGACAAGCTGGTATTCACCAAAACCTGAGCGGTCGACAAAGACGAACTCGACACCGTTCTCGATGGAATAGTAGTGCCAAACCTCATATGGCTTGCTATTGCCCGTGGCTGGGAACCGTTCGATTTCATCCGGTTCCGCATAGACGACAAGAATCCGGCCCCGATCAGTTCTCCAACCATCGCGGTTCATCGCCCGATACCGTTGCCCTGCTGCCAGCACACGCTGCAAATATACCATACGCGGAAGAGGTGGCTTGCCAAGCCTGCCGGCTTCAACTTCTGTCCAGAACCTCGCCAAGAACTCACGTCGCCCGTCTGCGGAGCTGATCTCGTTGAAGGTTTTAACCTCCTGGTCCGTGGCCAGGTATCGGGCTTTCGCGAACTCATCGCCGAGCTCCTCGGCAGACATGCCAGCGAATTCACTCGCCCTGATGCTGGCTGCTGCTGCCTGACTTGTGGCAATGTGGGGATTGTAAAGGTAAAAGTTCCTCTCCGTCTGGACAATCGGAGCCCCCGCTTCGTCCCCCAGAATCAGGCGGAACCGATAGCGGCCCGACTGAATGGAGGCGACATTGTTCGTGCCCGCTTCGACCGCATTCTTGACACCATACTTCCGCTGCCGCGTCGCCTCCTTGACAATCTTCCCATCCTGGCTGATGATCTGAGTCTTCACGGTGTATGTCTGCAGCGGATCGAGATTGTACATTTCCGAGTAGTTGAACATCATCGGATGCGACGTGACTCCAAAAACGAGCGTCGGATTCGGCATTACTTCGAGAGAATTCTTGAAGAAGAGGTCGTTCTTCTGTTCTGAAGATTTGATGTTGGAACAGAGCTCAATGTCGCTGATCGCGATCGTTCTCCCATAGGGTTTGAAGCTGAGCGGCAATGAGATGCTGTCGCGGCGCGACTGAGCGAGCGAATCTATCACTACCGCTTCCAGGAGATAGTCACCAAACGGAATCACGAACCCAATCTGACTTACAAGCGTGGAGCGCATGTGGAGCTGGCTCGTGTCCTGAATAACGACAGGAATCCCGGAAAGCCGGTCCACAACATAGGCTCCGTTCCGCGTATCTTTTACACGTGTGCTGACCTTCAGGAATCCGTGAAAGCCTCCATCCCGCTGATCGAACGAGGCGAGCCCGGGGTAGAATCCGTAGTATACCTCCAAATAGCCGGAGGAGTCATCGTTTCGGAATTTTGCGTAGTCCAGATTCAGGATCAAGGGAGACTTCGGGTACAATCGTTGTCCAGCGCTGTCGGAAACGGTCAGCACCGCTGCCAGCGCCAGGAATGCAACAAGCTTTGTCATGGTACATCCTTCCTTTGCACTCAATATATCAATACGAGATAAGGTTTGCAAACAAACGGTACGAGCCCGGGTGAACGTTTAGGAATTGAGCTTGAAGAGCAAGATCGACGTACGTGAGCGTCCCCGATCCCATCTTCCATTCAGCAATGAACGGACTTTGTTCCATCTGCGACTTCGCGGGAACCACTGCATTGGCAAGCGCAGGTCCGCTCACGATGTTATGGGCCCGCCTGAAAAGCCAGCCTGCCCAATCCTCCGGCCGTATCCGATTGGGTGTCATCAGCGCACGATGGAGAGAATCGGTCTCTAGCCCAGCCGCTTCTTCTAATGCCTCTGATGCCGCAAGGTGCAAACCTTCAACCAAGGGGTCAGCATTCCAGGCTTTCGCGTCCTGGGCCATGACGATGAGGTGCCCGCCCCCCTCCACAAATCGCTTGAATGTCTGCTGCTGCGACTTGAGATCCTCGATCAACGTCATCGCCCTCCGGTCAACGATAGCCACCCGAAATCCGCCCAATCGTTCTGCCACCGAGCGAGCATTGCTGATCTCCAACCACCCGACCCCCATTCGCCGTAAGGCCTCAGCAGTCGGGCTGTCCTCCAAACCCGTGATCAATGCGACACGGAGGCTTGTATCAACACGCGTTTCGAATTGCCGCACGGCAAAACGAGCCACCATCTTGATAGAGATGTTGACCGGTACAACGAACGTCCCCTCGCGGGGCGGTAGCGTCCATTGCATGATCAACGTGTCCACTTCCGACATATCCTTTACGTTAATGCGAAACTCCTTCTTGGCAGCGGTTGCAAGCGTATCGTCGACATGAACGGAATCCCGGACACCATCCCGTGAATGGTTCGTCGTGCGCACGATGACACGCTCTCCCGGGACGGCCCGAACAATCGGGGTCAGCACCTCCGTAGTGAATCTCGGAGCAAAAAGCATTCGGACGGAGCCGCGGTAGACAAAATTCCGTTCGCGTTGCTTTGCCTTGCACATGACAAAGAATGTCAGAGTCTTCCCAACGGTCGTTTGCGAGAGTCCGTCCATTGCAGCCGGCAAATCAAATTCTTTTCGCATTGGTGACAGAAGACGATATGGATCTTTGAGCCGCAAGGGCATCATCTTCGTCGTAGTCTCATCAACATACCACCGTTGGTCGATGAAGGGGAAATAGACCCAGACAGAGTCACCACTTTTGGCACCGGCTATCGAGTCGATGGTGAGGTGAACTACCTGACGTTCTGTGACAGTTGAGGGGCTCAACGAGTACTTGACGACCACGCCGATGAGCGCCGCTCGCAGACTTTCCAATGAGAGCTTCCACTGCATGGAGATCTTCCGGCCTTGAGAAGAGAGGCTCAAGGGATCCAACAATCGATAGTCTACGGAGTCCAGTAACGCGGACACTCGTCGAAGGACACCCTCGCGCGACGCGGAGGTGAGTGGCCCCGAAACGATAACACCTGCGACGCTGGCAATCTCTGTGTCAATCCCCCGAAGGAGCGGAGGAACGGGAATGGGCAACCCATCATCGATGGACTTCAGCTTTCGGGTTCGGCCGGGAGCGACGGCCTCATAGGAGATTCCAACTCTTTCCTTGCCCGTTCCATACCATTGCCTTCGCTGTACCAGTTGGGACCCGTATGCTGAACCGGCTTCAATGCCGATTTCTCGGTACGACTTCTTCCAAAGTGGATGAATTCGGTCGACAGGCACAGGGACACCCGCCTTTGATCCCGTTTCAACCCACACGCTGGCAACGCTCCATTGGAACATCTCTTCGGCCCCGCCGGCTTTCTTCTGCACCGCGGTGGGTTCCAGTTTTCGGATCACGCGCAGCAACACGTCTCTCAGGACTTCTTGCTGCGGGCTTGTCCCTTCGACAGCCCAGTCGCGCGCGATCAGGATCACGTCCGGTCGTAGGTCCTTAAGCAACTTGTTGAGAAGGAGCGCCAGTGAATCGACGTCCCATTGCGAGCGGACGACAGCGGTGTCCCGAGCTGCGCCAAAACCCGGCATGTTGAGAAAATACTCTTCACCGCCCAGGGTAGCGAGGGCTTTGGCGGCTTCGTTCCGGCGAAGTGCTGCAAGCTGATTCGGATACTCCCCCCGCACGTCGCTTTCCCCCGACTCACCGTTGGTCACATAGGCACTGACAATTCTTGCGCCGCGACCAAGGCGGAAGAAAGCCAACGCATCAAGGTCTTCGTATCCAGGCTGAAGGGACAAAGAGAGCACGTTCAGCCTCGCCCTTGCATCGAGAGCGCGTTGATGGAGCGCTTCCCGGCCGTTTTCAGGGAAATACTGCCCTTGCGCTTGCGTGGCGAGCCCAAGAACAAGCACCATGGGAATTATCAGACGGAAGATATTCCTAGCGTTCAATATTTTTCCACCCTCATTCAGTTCAACAGGAATGCCAGACCATGAAGGCAAGCTCGCCTCGGGACTTCAGTGAGGTAGTCAGGCTTCGAAGGCATCAGGTTCGATGGGCATTCTCGGATTGTTCGCGTCCCGCTTTTGCGCCTTGCGTTTCAGTCCGCCCTTCATAAGAAAGCGAGAAATGTCCAAAAATGCCAAGACAATCAGAGGTCGGAATCATAAAAAAAGCCCCGCACCAATCGTGCGGGGCTTCGTACGTTTCCACAACCAAGCCTCGTCTAGAACTCGAACTTCAACGAGACAGCCTGGTTTGCGCTGAAGTACTTGACCGAGCGGTATCCATAATCCACAACAAAGTTGACACCTCCCAGATTATAGGAAAAACCCGCGCCCATCGTGGCACCGTAGATATTATTGTCGGTGTTCTGCGGAACAGCAGAATACCCGCCACGCACGAAGAGCTTGAGAGTCTGCATCGTGTAGCCGAGCTCGAGACCAGCATTGTAGGAGTCGAAATACAGATTGTTGTTGACTAGCGAGCCGTTCACGAGTGCCGTGAAATTGTCGCCCAGCTTGTAGTCGTACGACATTCCGATTTCGACCAATGCCGGAAGCTCAAAGCTTGCAGCCTCGCTGAGGAAGTACTGCACCGGTCGGTTTCCATCTTGAGCGTTAGCCTTGCGATAGAGTCCGGACCCTCCAAATTTCATTTGAGGCCCGATATTCTTCACTGCAAGCCCAAGGTTCAGTCCCCTCACTCCAACGACTCCGTCGTACTGGACGCCAAAGTCAAATGCAAAACCTGACGAAGAAGCACGATCGATCTGCTCTGAGATCAGTTTGATCCCGAAGCCGACGGTGATCGCGTCTGTCAGCGGTCGTGCATAAGCTGCAGAAACAGTAACGAAGGTTGGTGAGTAGTACCTGCCTGAGAAGTTCTCGGGATCGTCTTCCGTCGTCAGTGGGATGTCACCAAATGAAAGAGACTTGATGGTAAAGCCCACATTGCCGAAGCTGCCGAATTTTGCTCCGACAGCGCCGTACACAACGTTGATATCCGCGATGTGCGACATCGACGAGAACATCGCTTCAGCAGATCCGTCCATATGGCCGAGGCCGGCAACATTCCAGTACATAGCCTCTACGCCTCGCGTCGTGGAGATGCTCGATCCGCCGAGGGCAAGATCTCGAGCACCTACAGGGATCAAGAGTTCGGGCGCAGCAATGGCTCCGACACGTTGATGCTGAGCCAAGGCCGGCACCGCCAGAAGCATCACCGCCGTGCAGAGCAGTAAGGCTCCGAAGATTGCTTTCCGTTTCATAGAGAATTCTCCTTGTTATTCAGTTGCGTTGTCGAGCCTTGGATTAGTAGAGATCGAGGATCTCTTGCTCCTGGATGACTGAGAACTTCAGCGTCTTTGTAGCACCGACATCCGGCATATCGACATAAGCGATATAGATGCCGCTGGCGACGGGGTAGTTTCTCATGTTCATAAGGTCCCAACGCAAGAACTGAGAATCGTCATTCTTTTGCATCGTCCTTACCATTTGCCCTGCAAGATTGAAGATGCGGATGGTTGCATTCTTCGGCAGGTTGTTGAACGTGACAAAGCGGTCAAACCGGTTTGTCTCACCGGCGTTGAACGCATAGTATGGATTCGGGTACACGCCGACCTTCTTGGCGGAAGCCTTGTCCTGATCAGTTCCAGTCAAAGGCGCCGGCGTCGTATACGTGTACTTCACCAACGGATTGTTGGGCTTTGTTGAAGCGATGCGGTAGATTGTGCCAGTGGCCAGCATATCCTGATTCACGTTGGCGGGCCATGTCGGGGCGCTGATGCTGCCACCGTTCCAGTTCACGAACACCATTCGGGCCATGATTTCAGACCCGATTCCCGTCGTGAATCCAGAAGCCACCACGGCATCGTAGCCAGCACGACCAGGCGCCTTGTTGGTCACGTCCTCCCAGTAGATCCAGTCGGTCTCGGGATCATTGTCGCCGCCGGAGATTGGGTGGTCGGACGCCGCGAGATTGAACTTGCCGTTGGCGTCGATATCGTTGACGTATGGAACGAGACGATAGTCATCAGCCGTGTTGTCTGGTGTGCCAGATCCAATGTACCACAACTCGAACGGAACATCGACGATCGCGCCATCCGTGAATTGCATCTTGGCTTTTCCTCCGGCTGCCGTAAAGCGGATTTCGAAGTCATTCGGGATGATCCGCGGCCAGTTGCCTCCGGATCCCGTCGTGCTTCGTGCAACCCGACCCTTGAACACTTCATAGGTGGCATCGCCGGCTATTCCACCAGCACCGGTGTGAATACCCCAAGTACCGCCACCGGCCTTGTTCGCAACTTGAGGTCGATCGAATCCATTATAGTATGGGAAGCCGCTTGAGTTAAAGCCAAAGGCCCCCATGTCCGCAGGTGTTAGTTTCCCCGTCGCATTCGCTACGCAGGTGAATTCTTTGAAATCGTTCGGCGCACCGAAGACCTTCACTTGGAGACCGTCGACGATCGGATATCCGTCGCCGCCACCCTGGTAGGACACACCTGAGATAACGGTCTTGTTAATCGTCTTGTCCGTCACTGCCCATGTGTTGTCCGCAGCAAAGGTGATCTCGTACGTGTCTCCGGTAAGGCTCGTCGGCATGAAGACAATACCCAACGCACTGCCGTCACTCACGCCGCTTTTGGTCATCTTCACGGTATCACCCGGTGCAGACGTCGCAACCTTGCCAAACGGCACTTTCGGCACGACCCTGAGGATGTTGGCATTCGACTCTAGTGAGGCTACGTAGCCGGACACCGTTGTGTAGGAGTACGCAGAGACCCCCAAGAAGTACTCTGCACCATTGTAGAGTTTATCCACGTCTCTGACATAGTCCTTCGTGAACCGGAAGTAACGCTTGACTCCGGCGTCGCTACCGAACTGAATCGGGATCTTCAAGAAGGCACCAGCCGCGAGATCGAATTGTTCGTTCAGAATTACCTTCACGTCGTTCACAACGTCGTAGGTCGCGATTCTCTTCGCGGCCGCCAATGTTGAACCGGCACCGGGGAACTGGTACACGTTGTATCCCTCAAACACATAGTGTCCGGGATCAGCAATCTTATTCTCTGTTGTCGCAATCGCAGCAGAATTGCCGCCCCAGTCGAGGATCACTTGGCCATCCAGCTCAGTGACTTTGACGACCGGTGGCTGAGGCGCCTTGGCAACCTTGAACCCGGCATCAAACGTCTCCTGCACTGCCTTGTCGTTTGCCTTGAACACCGAGATGCTGGAGAGACGATCAGCACCAATACCCACGGCGAAACCGACATAGACCTCCTGGATATCTCCCGGATCCATTTGGAACGGACCGGTGATAAGAAGGATGCGGCGGTCGCCCGTCACAAACGAGTACTGCTGACCCTGACCATCGATGAAGTTGGTAGCACTGGCAGGTTTTGTCGCATCTCCTGACAATGGGTACTTCGTCGGATACAGGGCGGGAGGATAGTTGTAGTATACCGGCGGATCATTGATCGTGCCGAGCGGAGCGTACCCTCTCAACATGTTCCACCAGCGTCCTGCCCCGGTGAGATAGTCCGCGAACGGAGGATCACTGTACGGGCTTCCAGCCGAGAAGTAGGAGAACCCACTCATCGGGAGGTTCTTCTTGCCGTACACGCGCTTGAAGTCAACGACTGCTGAGTCTGTCGGAGCACCGTTGATTGTCGGGCCGGCAAGGAAGTCATAGCCCGAACACGGGGGAGGCAGGCCGAACCTGATGAAGGTATTGTCGACCGCACCCGCGTTGTACACGAAACCGGTGCTGGCGGCGCTGTCGCAACCGGCCAGGTCGTCACCGGCATTTCCCAGATCGATGTCTGACCACTGGCACACGTACATACTGTCCGTGTAAAACGCACCCCGCGCGCCGGCACCGAGATCGACGCCGCCTTTGTTGATTAACTTCACGCGCTTGAAATAGCAGTTGCCCATAGCGTCAGTGCGCTTGTAGGCGAAGGTCGTAACCTGGATCTCAAGGCCAGTCGGCTCTGATCCTTCGAACCGCAGCGACTGAGCTTTGTCGAGGTCATTGTACGCAGTCCACATGATCTGGTCAGCAGGCGTAGTAGGATCGCCAACACCAGGCTCATCGTAATTGCCTGCGATAAGGCTGTCAACCGTGAAATTCGCTCCGAAATCCGGAGGAGCCTGATAGCCGGGCTTTCCATTGCGCTCGATGTACGGCGCACCCTTTGCTACAGGCCATTCTTTCCAGTCCTTGTCGTACTGGGCTCGGATATTGT
>Ga0315275_10008146_pt1 | contig 10187 bp, 8 predicted proteins | sample YL17G03_0_MG_FD_205557 | JGI IMG/M metagenome (GOLD analysis project Ga0315275, IMG submission 205557) | Sediment microbial communities from Yellowstone Lake, YNP, Wyoming, USA - YL17G03_0 | ecosystem: Environmental > Aquatic > Freshwater > Lake > Sediment | place: USA: Wyoming | collected...
CGAGCAGGCACGGCTCGCGCCGGTGCGGGCCCAGGCGAAAGGGCGGGCCCGCTCGCGCGGCCCGCCCTTCGGACGCCCCGGATTCGCGGGTCGCCTACAGGCGCACCTTGGCGTTCCGGACCAGCGTGAAGGTCATCTCGGTGCCTTCCTTCACTTCGACCTGGTAGCCCTTCGACTTCGCCACCGCGCCGGTCGCACCCGCGGCGCCGATGAGACCGCCGATCAGCGCGCCCTTGCCGCTGCCGCCGATGGCGCGGCCGATCAGCGCGCCCGCCGCCGCCGAGCCGGCCACCGCGCCGACGTTGCGCGCGCGCGTCGAGCCCGCGATCAGGCTGTCGGAGTGCCCGGACACCTCGAAGCTCGTGCCACCCACGTCGACCGAGGTCATCGAGAGCAGCAGCAGCGCGCGATCACCCTTCTCGGCCGGCTTGGAGGCCACCACCACGCCGTGCACGATGCTGCCGGCGGGGATGCTGCCGTCGGAGCCCAGCGAGACGGCCTCCTTCAGCGCCCCACTCCACGGATCTCCCGCCTGCGCCGTCTCGGACGTGATCTGCGCCGAGAACGTGACGTGGAACGCCGTGCCGGCCGGCACGGTGGCGCCGGGCTCCTCGGCCGGAGGAGCCGGGGTGGATGCCGGCTTCGGCTTCGGCGCCGGGCTCTTCGGCTTGCTCGAGCTGGGCGCCGGCTTCGGGGCCTCGGCCGGAGGAGCCTTCGCTTCGGGCTCCTGGTAGCCGGTCTGTGGCGTGATGTCACCGCTCTGCTGCTCCGTCGGGTTGCTGGCGAGCAGGCTGTCGGCGCTCGTGGTGGCCTGCTGGGCCTGTTCGGACTTCTTGCCACACCCCGCGAGCGAGGCGACGAGGGTGACCGCGACGGCAACGAGGAATAGGGAACGACGCATGGTGAGCTCCTCCGATCTGCCGGCATCCGGGCCGGCGGGGTCTCGTCAGCGCACGAAACGGGGCGTGACGAACCAAGGTGACGGTTGATGAACACGTGCGGCGGGCGCGGGAATGACGAACCGGCTGGCCCGGCGCGGTCGATAGGCCTCCTTGCCTCGACGCGGGGAGCGGCGTGACCGATCTGAAGATGCCAGCCGATCGGCCATCTGTCCAGCCCGGGGCGAGAAGCCTTGCGCGCGCTTGACGCCGGCGGGGTCGCGCGCCACCGTGGGGCCGATCCGGCATCTTCCGCACCCACACCCGTTTCGAACATTCGAGGCATGCGATGAACGTGCAGATCCGACAGGGCGATCCTTCCACCCGTCCGGCCGGCGCCGTGGCGATCGGCATCCTCGAATCGGGCGGCGCGCTCGGTGGCGCCGCCAGGACGATGGATCGCGCCACGCGCGGGGCGGTGAGCGCGCTGCTCGCGAGCGGCGACTTCAAGGGCCGCTTTCTCGAGTGCGCCGTGCTCTATCCCGGCGGCAAGGGGCCGAAGCGCGTGATCGTGATCGGTCTCGGCCGCGCCGACGCACTCGACGCGCGGCGGGTGCGGCTCGCCACCGCGCAGGTGGTGCGCCGGGCGCGGGAGTTGCGCGCCGGTACCCTCGCCATGCCGGTGCCCGGCGCCGGCGCCGGCGGACTCGATCCCGCGCGCGCCGCGCACGCGGCCGCCGAGGGCGCGGTGCTGGGTCATTACCGCCATGCCGCCTACAAGCGCGATCCCGGCGCACCATCCTTGCGCCGGATCGAATTCCTGGAGCGCGACGCGAAACGGGCCCGCGCGCTCGCGCCGCACGTGGAGCGCGGCGCCGCGTGGGGCGAGGCGGTCTGCCTGGCGCGCGATCTCGCCAACACGCCGGGCGCCGATCTCACGCCCGAGCGGCTGGCGGCGCGCGCGAAGGAAGTGGCGGTCTCTTGCGGCGCCCGCATCGAGGTGCTCGGCGTGCCGCAGATGGAGCGGCTCGGCATGGGCTGTGTGCTGGCGGTGGGCCGCGGCAGCCCGAACCCGCCGCGATTCATCGTGCTCGAGCGCGGACCCAAGCGTGTCACGCGTGGCAGGAAGCCGCCGACGCTGGTGCTGGTGGGCAAGGGGATCACCTTCGATACCGGCGGCATCTCGCTCAAGCCGCGCGAGAACATGCACAAGATGAAGTACGACATGTCGGGCGCGGCCGCCGTGCTCGGCGCGTTCGCGGCGCTGCCCACGATCGCGCCGCGGCTGCGCGTGGTGGGGCTGATCGCCTCGGCCGAGAACATGCCGGGGGGGGACGCGTTCAAGCCCGGGGACGTGCTGCGGGCGTTCGACGGAACCACCATCGAGATCACCAACACCGACGCCGAGGGCCGGCTGGTGCTGGCCGACGCGCTCGGCTACGCGCGGCGTTTCGAGCCCGACGCGGTGGTCGATCTCGCCACACTGACCGGGGCGATGAGCGTCGCCCTCGGACCCCACGCCGCCGGGCTGTTCACGCCCGACGACACGCTGGCGGCCGAGTTGCTGGCCGCGTCCGAGGCGAGCGGTGAGCGGCTGTGGCGCTTCCCGTTGTGGGACGAGTACCTCGTCGAGCTCCGCAGCGACACCGCCGACTTCGTGAACTCCGGCGCGCGCGAGGGTGGCGCGATCATCGCGGCCAAGTTCCTCGAGCATTTCGCACGGGACCTGCGCTGGGCGCATCTCGACATCGCGCCCACGGCGTGGGCCCACGGCGAGCGGCCGCACGAGACACGTGGCGCGACCGGGTTCGGCGTGCGGCTGCTGCTCGAGTGGCTCAGCCGCCGGGCTTCTTCGCCGGCGGGGTCGCGGCGCGGGGCTTGACCGCGGCCGGGGGCCGGCGTTCGACCAGGAGTCCGCTGGGCGCATGCTCGAGACGGAGCAGCCTTCCCTTCGAGTCGACCCACAGGTCGAACGTGATCGGGCCCTGGATCATGCGCATGTGCGTGGCCGCGAGCACGCGGCTGCCGCTGCGCACGGAGTCGCGGCCGACACGCGCGACGATGGTCTCGACGATGGTGTCCCGCTCGCCGAGTGCGAGCACGCTGATCGGGCGCCGGTCGAAGCTCTGTCCGGCCAGTGTCAGCGTGACGTAGTCGATGAGCGAGAACAGCCGCGAGTCCATCACGAACATGCGTCCGGGCGGCATCACCAGGCGGTCGCCGCTGCCGCGGCCCTCGTATTCACGATAGAGCGAGAACACCGTATCGCCCGGGATGACGACGATGCCGCGCACGGTCGTGCTGCCGCGATAGAGCAGGGTCGACTGGTAGACGTGCAGCAGGCGATCGTCCTTGCCCACCGCCATGAACACCCGCTTGTCGACGGTGTCACGCCGGCCGCTGCCGTCGTCCTGCACCATGATCGAGACCGAGGCCAGGCACAGGCTGTCGCGAAGCACGCGAAGCGCGAAGTCCTCGGTCCCGAGGCGCTGGCCGCCGGCCGAGATGACGAACACCCCCTCATCCAGGGCCGGGGGCGGCGGGTTGGCCGGTGCCGGACCGGCGGCGAGGGCCGCGGCGGCGGCGAGGGCGGTCGCGAGCAGCGACACGACCGCCAGCGGTCGGCGGGCGATGCGAAGGAGTCGTTCCATGACGAAAAAGTCTATCACAGGCGCGGTACCAGCCGCGCCACGCACTCGATGTGCGGCGTGTGCGGGAACATGTCGAATGGCGTGATCCCGTCGAGCACGTAGCCGTGACCGGCGAAGTCCTTGAGGTCGCGCGCCAGGGTGCCGGGATTGCACGACACGTAGACGATGCGCGACGGCCTGCGCTCGGCCACCCGGAACACCACGCGCGGGTGCAGCCCGGCGCGTGGCGGGTCCACCACGATCACGTCGGGCCGCGGCGCACCCGCGCGCTCGCCGCGCGCCCATTGCCGCATCACCGCGCGCGATTCGCCGCACTCGAAGCGGGCGTTGGCGATGCTGTTTCGCGCGGCGTTGCGGATCGCCGCGGCGACCGCCGGCTCCACGTTCTCGACCCCGATGGCCTCGCGCGCCGCGCGCGCGAACAGCAACGTCAGCGTGCCGGTGCCGCAGTAGAGATCGAGCACGGTCTCGGAGCCATCGAGTCGCGCCGCCTCGAGCGCTGCGGCATAGAGCGACTCGGCCTGCGTGCTGTTCGTCTGCAGGAACGCCGCCGCGGTGGCCTCGAACTCGAGTCCGAGCAGCCGCTCCACGATCACGGGCCCGCCCGCCAGCACGCGCTCCTCGTCGCCGGTGGCGACATGGGCGCGCGTGGCATTGAGGATGAGCGTGACACTCTTCACCTCGGACGACAGCGCCGCGACGGAGCGCGCCCACTCGCCCAACCCGGGCAGCTCGTCGGAGGCCGCTACCAGGTTCACCGCGCACTGGCCGGTGTGGGGCAGATGTCGCACCACGAGGTGGCGCACGACGCCGACGTGGTGGCGGAGGTGATAGGCCGTCCAGCCCCGCTCCCTCGCGAAGCGCTGGGTGAGCGCCACGATCGCGAGCGTGAGTTCGCTCGGCAGGATGCAGCGCTCGAGCGCGAACACGCGGTCGAAGGTCCCGCGCTCGTGCAGCCCGAGCATCGGGCCGCCGTCCTCGGCCGGGGCGAAGCTGAACTCCATCTTGTTGCGGTAACCCGCGGTCGCCGGCGCGGGCACGATCGGCCGCAGCGGAGGGTCCTGGATGCCCGCCAGGTGCTGGAGGGTCTCGCGGACCTGGCGTTCCTTGAGCCGGCACTGGGCGGCGTAGTCGAGATCCTGGAGCCGGCAACCCCCGCAGCGCTGCACGTGCGGGCACGCGGCCGGCACCCGATCCGGCCCGTTCGTGAGGATCGATTCCAACCGTCCTTCGGCCCAACGACGTCTGATGCGTGTGACGCGGGCCTGGACGAGGTCCCCGGGCAGACCGCGATCGATGAACATCACGCGACCCTCGTGCCGGACGAGCGCCTGCCCGCCGAGCACGACGTCGGAGACGGTGAGGGTCAACAGATCGTGAACCTTCATCGGGAAGCCCGCGCGGCGCGTGGCGAACGTCAGGGAAGTTCCGGGAACCGAGGCGCGTGGAGCGGAGTTTTACCACTCGACACGCGCGAGCGAACGCCCGAGGACACTACACGAAGGAGGGAATGGATGCGACAGCCGTGGAGGTTCTCGACGGCTCCGGGTCTCATGGCGCTGCTCGCGCTGATTTTGGTGATGCCGGTCGCGCACGCGGCCGGCAATGGCGCCGGATGGCTGGGCGTCACCATGCAGACGCTGAACGACGGTCTGCGCAGCGGCATGGGGTATGACGGGACCGGCGTGCTGGTGAGCGGGGTCCAGTCCGGGGGACCGTGCGATCGCGCGGGCGTGCGCAAGGGCGACGTGATCGTGACGTTCAACTCGCGCACCGTGACCGGGACGGAGATGCTTGCCGGCCTGGTCTCCGATGCCACCCCCGGCCAGCTCGTCTCGCTCGGATTGTGGCGCGACGGTCGCCGGCAGACGCTGTCGGTCAAACTCGGCACGCGCCCGCCGGATGCCGACACACGGATGCGGATGCTCATGGACTCGGCCGACGACGATGGTGACGTACCGACGCCGCCGACGCCACCGATGGCCCCGATGGCCCCGATGGCCCCGATGGAGCCGCGCATGATGTGGATGGATCGCGGCATGGACACGACACCCGAGATGCGACGTGCGCTCGGCGCGCTGGCCCTGGCCGGCGGACGCGGCCGGCTCGGGGTCCAGGTGCAGGACCTCAATGACGCTCTTGGCGACTACTTCGGCGCCACCGACGGCAAGGGCGTGCTGGTCTCGGATGTCACCGACGACACGCCGGCGTCGCGTGCCGGGTTCAAGGCGGGGGACGTCATCGTGAAGGTCGGCGACCGCACGGTGGACGACACGCAGGAGTTGCGGGACGCGCTTCGGGACCGCCCGGCCGGCCGGGTCGACGTGACCGTGATGCGCAAGGGACAGCGCATGACGCTGACGCCGGAACTGCAGGAGCGCGAACGCAGGAAGGTCTCGCTCGACCAGCTCTTGCAGGAGCGCGAACGCGAGAGGGACCCGCTCGACCCGATGATGGGCGAGGGCTGGAGCAAGGGCGGTCCCGGCGAGTGGCACTTCAAGGGCCCGGGCGGCGAGAAGCGCATCGTCATCCGCTCCGGCGACGGTGAGGACGAAGGCGACGAGGATCTGCTCGTGCCGTCGCCGCGCGGCGGGAGACGGATCTACATCAAGCACCCCGACGGTGACCACCCGCTGAGCATCGAACGTCTCGACGGCGGGAAGCGGATCGTGATCCGTCACGGCGAGGGCGTCGAGAAAGACTCCGAGATCGACGCCGGTGATGCGCGCGAGCGGGCCGCGATGCAGAAGCAGATCGATGAGCTGCAGCGCCAGGTCGAAGAACTGAAGAGACAGTCCGTGAAGCCGGCGCCGAAGCCGGCGCCGAAGCCGGCACCGAAGAAGAAGTAGCGGGCGCGACCACCACCGGCTGCGCGGCCGCGCGGTGGCGCAGGCCCGGACCCGTCCGCCCCGAAGCGTTGCCGGCGAGGAGCGAAACCGAAGCATGGGGCGCCCCGGCGCGGCGTCCCCGCAGCGCGGTGGTGGTGGTGACGACGTGGCCCGGCGGCGCGAGCCCCCGGGCCTCGCTCGTTCGCGGACGACCGGCGCGGCCGCACCGCCCCACCCTGCTCCGGCGCGGCACGCTCGCGGAGGTGCTTGGCGCGCGCTCGGGGCCGTTCGCGATGCGGCTTGCCGCGATCCCCGCTCACCCGTAGGCTGCGTCGTCATGCCCTATCCACGCCAGGCCCACTTCTGTCTGCGCTGCGGCACCCAGCTGAAGCTGCGCGACGACCGCGGACATCCGCGGCCCACCTGCCCCGAGTGCGGCTGGATCCACTACCGCAATCCCGTGCCCGCCGCGGGCGTGATCCTGCACGGTTCGCGCGGGGTGCTGCTGGTGAAGCGCAAGTACGAGCCGGCCGCGGGGGCGTGGTGCCTGCCCGCGGGTTTCATGGAGTACGGCGAGACGCCCGAACGCACCGCGGTGCGCGAGTTGCGCGAGGAGACCGGCATCGAGGCCAAGCTCACCGGGTTGTTCGGCGTCTACGCCGGATTCGACGACCCGCGCGTGCGCGCGATCCTGGTGCTCTACACCGCCGAGCGAACCGGCGGGCGGCTCGTCGCCGGTGACGACGCGATCGCGGCGAAGCACTTCCCGCTCGAGCGGCTGCCCGAGCGCATCGCGTTCGCGGCCCATCGCCGGGCGCTCGAGGAATACGCCAAGCGGGTGCGCAAGCTCAACGCGTGAGCCCCGCCCCGCGCCCAGGGGTGACCGGCTCCCGCGTGACGGGGCCGCGCGCGCGCGTCCGCTGGTCCGGCCGAGCTACGACCAGCTCGCGGTATGGCGCGCCGTCTCCTGCCCGCCGAGCGAGATCGCGAGCACCGATCCCGCCAGCATGGCGCGGTCGAGGTCCAGTTCGTCGAACGGCACGCCGGCGGTCTTGTTGCTCAGGTTCATCACACCCACCAGCCGGTCGTTGTGCACCAGCGGCACGCAGATGAACGAATCCGAGTTGTAGGCGTCCTGGTTGGTGTGCTGCACCGCCTCGCCGGCGTCGCGCTTCACGCGCACGAACAGGGGCTTGCGATTGTGCGCCACCCAGCCCGCGATGCCCTGCCCGACACGCACCTTGACCAGTCCCGCCAGCGCCGGATCGATGCCCCGCTGGGCGCGGATGCGCAGTGTCTCGCGCGTGTCGTCGAGCACCATCAGGCTGCAGCGCTCCACCCCGAAGTGCTCCGAAAACCACGCCACCATGGTCTTGGCGAACGCCTCGCTCTCGTGCTCCTGCGACAGCACCTGGAACACCTCGCGCATGAACGATACGGTGCGCTGGAGTTCGCCGGCGCGTGTCTGGGTGCTGGTGAGCTGGGTATAGGCTTCGTTGAGCTGCTGGCTGGCCGCCGCGCTCTGCTGCTCGAGCGCCTCGAGCTGTCCCTTCACGCGTTCGAGTTCCTGCTTGTAGGTGCCCGAGTTCTTGTCGAGCGCCTCGAGTTCGCGGGACAGCGCCTCGAGCCGCTCCGACTTGGCGCGGTTCTCGGCCGTGAGGTCCGTGGTCTGCGCGTCGAGCAGCTTGATGCGCTCCTGGAACTCGCTCGCCGCCTGGCGCGCCGTTCCGGCGTCCTGCGGGCGGCCCGTGTTCGCCCGGTACAGCTGCTGCGCCAGCGCCAGGGCGGCAAGACTCTTGAGCGGGATGATGTCGCCGATCACCTTGCTCGGGAACGCTCCGCGCTTGTCGCTGGTGAGCATGAGCAGCGCGATCAGGTCCTCGTGGTCGGCGAGCGGCATGCACACGCACGACGCCCACGACGGGACCGGGCTGAGCGGCTGCAGCGACATCGCCTCGCCCGGGTCGGGCTCGTAGCTCGGCGAGGTCTGGAACAGGTGGGTCAGCAGCGAGGTGCGGCGGTCCGGGGCATTGAAGAATGCACTGGGGTGGAAGAACTTTCGCACGAGTCGCGGCGGGAGCTGATCGACCGACACCACCAGGTCGCGGCGCACCAGGCGGTTGCCCTGGCGGGTGCAGACGTTCACCAGCGCGTCGCGGCTGATCTCGTAGAACGCCAGCGAGGCGTGCCAATCCGGCCGAACCGACTGCAGATAGCCGAGGAACTCGAACACCACGGCCTCGACGTCACGGCCGGCCGTGAGACGCTGGGAGATGTCGCGCAGATCGAACTTGGACATGAGGGTACCTCGAGACCTGGGAGCCGGGTGGATGGCGCCCGTCTTTAGGCAAGCGATGTGCCGCGTAGGTCGTGCAATTCGCGAGGCCGGTCCGGAGTGCTAGATTCGAGGCTCACGCACGCCCCCCGGATCGAGGACCCTGCCATGCCCCGACTGATCGCCGACCGCCCCGTGCTGCGCTCGACCTCCGACCTGGCCCGGGTGATGGCCGCCGCGCGCGCGCGCGAGGCCGCCGGCCATCGTGTGCTGCACCTCGAGCGTGGCGAGCCCGATTTCGATACGCCACCCCACATCGTCGAGGCCCTCGCCGCCGCCGCGCGCGCCGGCGAGACGCACTACCCCGACGCACGCGGCACGCGCGACTTCCGCGAGACGCTGGTCGGGAAGCTGGCGCGCGAGAACGGCATCGTGTGCGAGCCCGACGACGTCGTGATCACCAACGGTGGCACGCACGCGCTGTACCTGGCGCTGCAGGGGCTGCTCTCGGCGGGGGACGAGGTGCTGGTGCCGTCGCCGTACTGGATGGCGATCCCCAAGCTGGTCGGGCTCGCCGCCGGTGCCACCTGGCGTTCGCTGCCGTTCTACCTCGACGCGCAGGCCGGCGCGTTGCCAGCGGTGGCGCTCGCCGGGCGCCTGCGTGAGGCGCTGCGGCCCGACACGCGCGGCATCTACCTCAACACGCCGAACAATCCCACCGGGGTGGTGCTCACCCGCGAGCAACTCGCCGCGATCGCGGACGTGGCGATCGATCGCGACCTGTGGGTGGCGAGCGACGAGGCCTACGAACACCTGCTCTACGACGGCGCGCGGCACGTGAGCATCGCGTCGCTGCCGGGAATGGCCGAACGCACGATCAGCGTGTTCACGTTCTCCAAGAGCTACTCGATGACCGGCTGGCGGCTGGGCTACGTCGTCTCGCCGCCGGCGATGCGCGCGTGCATGGGCCCGTTGCTTGCGTTCTACACCACCCACGGCGTGTTCCCGGCGGTGCAGCGTGCCGGGCGGGCCGCGGTGACCGGTCCCCAGGAGGCGGTCGAACACATGCGCGGCGCCTACGAGGAGCGCCGCGATTTGCTGCTGGCCGGACTGGCGGGCCAGGGTGCCGTCCGCGTTCCGGCGCCCAGGGGCGCGTTCTACGCCTTCGCCGACGTGTCGGCAGCGCTCGCCGGCGGCGATGTCTGGGCGCTGGTGGAACACTGGCTGTCACTCGGGCTCGCGGTGCTTCCCGGCACCGCGTTCGGACCCGAGTACGGTGACCGCGTGCGGCTGTCGCTCGCCACGCGGCGCGAGGACATCCTCGCCGCGGCCGAGTTGCTGACGCGGCGTTACACCGGCACGCCGGCGGCGTGAACCCGCAGGAAACGGAGGACGCGGTGGGATTCTGCCCGGAATGCGGACGCGAATACGATGCGGGCGTGGTGGCCTGCCCGCAGTGCCGCGTGGTGCTCGTGAGCGAACGACCGGTGGCCCCGGACTCCGACGTGCCGGTGGTGGTGCGCCGGGTGCCCGACGCGGCGGCCGGCGCGCTGTT
>Ga0315275_10008149_pt1 | contig 10181 bp, 9 predicted proteins | sample YL17G03_0_MG_FD_205557 | JGI IMG/M metagenome (GOLD analysis project Ga0315275, IMG submission 205557) | Sediment microbial communities from Yellowstone Lake, YNP, Wyoming, USA - YL17G03_0 | ecosystem: Environmental > Aquatic > Freshwater > Lake > Sediment | place: USA: Wyoming | collected...
GTGGTGATGACCATTCTGACGATCTCGGCCGTGCTCACACTCATCGGAAATTTTATAGCTGATCTTCTTTACGGGATCGCCGATCCACGGATCCGATATCGATAATTAGAAGATCGCATAGTGCAGAGCGCATGGCGCATAGCGTAAAGAATAGATGAGATCGCGACGATGCCCTGGTTCCCGGTAAGCGGTATATATTAATGGAAAAACAGCAGTCTAAAGTCTTCTGGCGATATTTCAAGAAGAACCGGTTGGCCGTGGGAGGATTGATCCTGGGGATCCTCATCTTCCTGATTGCCATCTTCGCCAGCCTGCTCTCCCCATATGATCCCGGCAAAACCGATGTTTCCCTGAAGCTGAAACCTCCTTCCGCCCGCAACCTTCTGGGGACGGATCAACTGGGAAGGGACGTTTTCAGCCGGATGCTCCATGGCTCCAGAATCTCCTTGACGGTTGGATTTATTGCCGTCGGGATCTCTATCTTCATTGGGATCTTTGTGGGAGCGACGGCGGGGTACTACAGTTCATGGATGGACTCATTGCTCATGCGTTTCGTTGACACCATGCTTTGCTTCCCTTCCTTCTTCCTTATCCTAACGGTCGTGGCCATCATGGGCCCCAGTCTGATTAATATTATGGTTGTTATCGGGATTACCTCCTGGATGGGAACCGCGCGGTTCGTCAGGGCCGAATTTCTTTCTCTGCGAGAAAGGGACTTTGTCCAGGCAGCAAGATCCCTCGGGGTCAAGGATCTCAGAATCATCTTTCGACATATCTTGCCTAATGCGCTGGCTCCTGTTTTTGTTACCGCTACACTCAGTGTGGCTTCAGCCATTCTGGTGGAAGCTGGCTTGAGTTTCCTGGGTTTCGGCGTTCAGCCCCCTGCCCCGAGTTGGGGCAATATATTAACCGAGGGTAGAACGTATATCTTCGATGCCTGGTGGCTGACCATTTTCCCCGGGTTGGCCATCCTCATCACGGTCCTCTCCTTTAACCTCGTTGGAGAAGGGCTTCGCGATGCCCTCGATCCAAGGCTCCGGGGAAGACGGTAACAGAGATCAATGACCCATGAACAATCGTCAATTCACAATGATCATTGACCAATGCCAATTGATAATTGCCCATTGAGAAAGTATTCAGTATGAAACCCCCTCTCTTAGAGGTTCGTTCCCTTTCCGTTCAGTTTCAGACGGATGAAGGATTGGTCAGAGCCGTTGAAGAGGTGAGCTTCGAGGTCTATCCGGGAGAAATCCTCAGCCTTGTGGGAGAATCCGGATGTGGAAAGAGCGTGACCGCCCTCTCCATCTTAAGGCTTATTCCGACTCCACCTGGAAAGATCGCCAGCGGCAAGGTCCTCTTCAACGGGAGGAATCTGCTTTCCTTGAGAGAAGAGGAGATGGAGAAGGTGAGGGGAAATGAGATCTCTATGATCTTTCAGGAGCCCATGACCTCCCTTAACCCGGTCTTTACCATCGGGGACCAGATCATGGAGGCCTTGATCCTTCACCAGGGACTCGATAAAAAGGAGGCCAGAAAAAAAGCCATTGAGATGTTGGATCGCGTGAAAATCCCTTCTCCTGAGATGAGGGTCGATGCCTATCCTCACCAGCTCAGCGGGGGGATGAGGCAGAGGGCCATGATTGCGATAGCCCTTTCCTGTCAACCCGATCTCCTCATTGCCGATGAGCCTACGACGGCTCTCGATGTGACGATTCAGGCGCAGGTTCTCCGGTTACTGAAAGAGATTCAGAAAGAGATGGGAATGGCCGTCATTCTGATCACTCATGATTTTGGGGTGGTTTCGGAGATTGCGGATCGGGTGGCGGTCATGTATGCAGGAAGGATCATGGAGCAGGGTTCCATCGAAGCGATCTTTGAGGAGGTGCGGCATCCCTACACCCAGGGGCTTTTGAATTCCCTCCCCCAATTGGAAGAGAAGAAAAGGAGGCTCTATGCGATTCCGGGTCAGGTCCCGGACGCCACGGATTTGCCCGGAGGATGCAAATTTCATCCCCGGTGTTATCTGATGATCGAAGATTGCAAGAAGGAGGACCCCCCTCTGTTTCAGGTCGATGGAGGACACTATAGCCGCTGTATTCGATGGAAGGACTGCTGTTAATTGCGGATTACGGATTGCGGATTGCGGAATTAAAACAAGGAAAAGGCATCGGGCAGGGGAAGCGTTGGCCTCCCTTTGGGGCGATGAACGTCGCCTTTGCCCTATAAGAAGAACAAGCGCAATGGAAAATCAATTCCTGCTCCAGGTTCAGGATCTGAAGAAATACTACTACAGAGAGCAATTTCTCTCTTCGGACAAGAAACCGATCCGTGCTGTGGACGGGGTCTCATTTTCCATTCGCAAGGGAGAGACTCTGGGATTGGTTGGAGAGAGTGGCTGCGGAAAGACCACGGTTGGGAAGTCCGTCCTGAGGCTTGTGGAGCCGACCTCCGGTCAAATCTCTTTTAAGGAGCAGGATATCCTCCATCTCCACAGGGAAGAGATGAGAAAACTTCGGCCCCATATGCAGTTTATCTTTCAGGATCCCTACGAGTCACTCAACCCGAGGATGAAGATAGGAGAGATCGTGGGAGAGGGGCTTCGGGTCCATGGGATCGCATCGGGGAAGGAGATGGAACAGAGGGTCCTGGAGATCCTTGAAAAGGTCGGGCTTCACCGTCAGGATGCCCTTCGTTATCCTCACGAGTTCAGCGGGGGACAGCGTCAGAGGATAGGAATTGCCAGGGCCATCTCCCTCAACCCCGAACTGGTCGTGGCGGATGAGCCTGTCTCTGCGCTGGATGTTTCGATCCAGGCCCAGATTCTCAATCTCTTGATGGATCTGCGGGATCAGTTAGGACTCACTTATCTTTTTATCTCTCATGATCTTCGGGTCGTCAAACACATTAGCGACCGGATTGCTGTCATGTATCTCGGGAAGATTGTAGAGATGGCCGGTGGAGAGGAACTCTTTCGCCAGCCCCTGCACCCGTATACGGGGTTATTGCTTGCTTCTATCCCCCATTTGGATGCGTTTAAGGACAGAAAAAAAGAGACCGCTAAAGGGGAAGATCGTTTCGAAGCTTTGGGGCAGGGTTGTTCTTTTCAACCTCGTTGTCCCCACGCAAGAGAAAGATGCCGGATCGAAGAACCTCTTCTTTTAAACGTTGGAGAAGACCATCGGGTCGCCTGCCATTTTAGTGCCCTCTAATCCGCCCTTCGATATCACTCAAGACTGGACCCTTTGACCCGGCCTCAGGCGGACCTTGGCAATCATGCCCGCAGGGAATAGCAGGGTTGACTTTGTTTGAAATAATATATTACCTTTGGACGATAAGACATCGGGGGTGATTAATTGGAGGCAGGAGTATTTCAATGAACCAGGAAAAGCTTCTCTATTTTAAAGGATTGCTCGAAGGCAGGCTCCATGCCCTGATCGAAGAAGCCGGAAAGACGATGACCGATATGGTCGGAGACAAAAAAGGCGGGTTCCCCGATCCGACGGATCGGGCTTCTTTTGAGTCAGACCGCAATTTCATGCTTCGGATCAAGGACCGGGAGCGGAAACTGATCACGAAGGTGACGGAGGCTCTCGATCGGATCGAGGACGGGAGCTTTGGTGTCTGTGAATCCTGCGGGAGGCCTATTTCAGAAAAGAGGCTCATGGTCAGACCCGTCACCACCCAATGCATCGAATGTAAGACCGATGGAGAGCAGCGAGAACGGGGCGTCAATCAAAAGAAGGTAAATCTCGGGGGAAGTTTTCCTTCTTAATCCATCGAATTAAAATAGAAAGAAGATCAACGTGCCTGAATTGAGAAAGGACCCTATCCACGGGAGATGGGTGATCATTTCAACGGAGAGAGGAAGAAGGCCCTCCGATTTTGCCCCGGAGGAACGAAAATCGTCCGGTGGTTTTTGTCCTCTCTGCGAGGGGAATGAGGATAAGACTCCCCCCGAGATTGTCGCCTTTCGAGATAACGGGAGCCTTCCCAATACCCCTGGCTGGAGCCTTCGGGTCGTGTCCAATAAGTTTCCTGCTCTCCGAATCGAGGGCGATTTGAATCGGGAAGGGGACGGGGTCTATGACAAGATGAATGGCATCGGCGCCCATGAAGTGGTGGTCGAGACGCCCCGGCATCAAGAGACCCTTGCGACCTTACCCCCCAAGGCTGTGGAAAATGTTCTTTTGGCCTACCGGGCGAGGATGATCGATCTAAAACGGGACCTTCGGCTCCGTTACGTCATGGTCTTTAAGAACCATGGCGTGGCTGCAGGGGCATCGCTTGAGCACTCTCATTCCCAAATCATTGCCCTTCCGATTGTTCCCAGGAGGGTGACGGAAGAGGTGGAAGGGGCCAAGACCTATTTTAACTATAAAGACCGGTGCGTTTATTGCGACATGGTCCGACAGGAGCTACGTCAGAAGACTCGTATCGTCAGTGAAAATCAGGCGTTTATCTCCATTACTCCCTATGCCTCCCGGTTTCCCTTCGAAACATGGATTCTTCCAAAAACCCATTTCCCCAGTTTTGAGCACTTGGAGCCTTTCCAATACGAACAGGCCTCTCTGATTCTTTCAGATACCCTCCAAAAGCTGACTCGGGTCCTTCATGATCCGCCTTACAATTACATCATTCATACCTCTTCCACTCCCGATCAAGATCGGGATCACTACCACTGGCATTTTGAGATCATGCCCAAATTGACCAAAGTGGCTGGGTTCGAATGGGGCACAGGGTTTTATATCAATCCGACACCCCCTGAAGAGGCCGCAGCCTATTTGAGGGAGGGAAAGTAGATCTTTATGCCCGGGCAGTTCCATGCCTACGATCTTCAGAGAAGATTCCTCGAAATCTTAACCGCTTCTCTCCCGACGGACACAAGGCTCGATCAGATCCTGCATTCGATTTCCGAAACCTTTCAGTCGGATCGATCCCTCCTTCTCAGGCCCGATCAAATCGATCCGGGTGGATTGTTCTCCGGTGTGGTCTCAGAAAAGAAGGCTCTATGGGTGGAGGATGGGGCCTCTTTTCCTAAAGAAAACCTCAAGCCTGAAGAGGCGTCCTTTCTCTGTCCCGCTTTTGTTTGCATTCCGCTGTCCGATGGGGATTCCTTTCTCGGTGTCCTCTATCTCAGTTTTTCAAAACGCAGACATTTCCTCACCGAAGAAGTCGATCTTCTCTTTCTGATCGCTAAGGGGATTGGGGAGATGCTCCGGAATAAGGCCCTTCATCTTGAGGCGGAACAGACCATCGCTGAATTAACTGCTCTTCACACCCTGGGAAAAGCGATGGTCTCTACGCTCAAGTTAGATGAGCTCCTTGAGATCATCCTTCGAAGTGGATTGAAGATCCTTGGGGCCAAGGGCGGAGTCGTGAGATTTGGGGACAAGGAGACCGGGGTGTTGAAGGTCCGATTCAGCCTTGGAGGTTATGACCAGAATCCGCTGGACGAGGAAGTGGCCCACCGGGTGTTCATCCGTCAGACCCCCCTTTCGCTCAACCCTTTCGACCAGGAGATGCCTTCCCTTTCCATTCTCTGTGCCCCCCTTTTTTCGAAGGGAAAATGCCTCGGGACGTTGGCCTTTTATGAAAAGGAGGCCGTCCCCTCGACGTTCGATGACCGGGATTTCCAGTTGCTTTTAACGATGGCAAACCAGGTCTCCTGTGCCATCGAAAATGCCATGGCCCACGATGAAACCTTCCGATTGGTTCAGGAACATGAGAAGAGTTTGAGGCGACTCTCCACCCTCTGCGAACTGAACAAAACCCTCCTCACCACGGTCCACCTGGAGCGAATCCTTCAGATGACCCTAACCGCCATCACCATTCGGGAGGGCCTGGGATTCAATCGGGCCATGCTCTTTTTGGTCGATGAAAAAAACCGTCTCCTGAAAGGGAAGATGGCCATAGGTCCAGACAGTTTGGAGGAGGCGGGGAGGATCTGGGAGGCCCTTTCCCAGAAGAAAGGACTTCCTTCAGAGGTCATCACCCAGATGGAACCTCCTGTAAGTCCCTCCCAATTAGACCTCCTGGTCAAGGGAACCGAGATTCCCCTTGACCAGAATCCGTGCGTTGTTGCTAAGGCCGCTCTCGAAGGAAGGCCTTTCAATATCCGGGTGTTCCAATCCGGGGAGGGAGAACTTGAAACTGGATGCAAAGGCAGTTGCTGCCTGAGGCCGAAGATCGGTTGTTATGGATGGGAACTTCTCGGCCAGGATTCCAAATCCTATGCCTTTGCCGCGGTTCCTGTTTGGGGGAAAGGGAAGGTCATTGGTGTCATTCTGGTGGACAACCTATACAATCAGAATCCGATTAAGGATGTGGATGTCCAATTTCTAAACATGTTTGCCAATCAGGCAGGATTGGCCATTGAAAACGGCCTTCTCTATCGAAATCTTGAAGCGGTCCATCATGAACTCGAAGAAGCCCAGGCACAGATCGTTCACCAGGAGAAAATGGCTGCCCTGGGAGAATTATCGAACGCCGTCGCCCATGAGATAAAAAACCCCCTGACCGCCATTGGAGGATTTGCCCGTCGTCTCGATCGGACCCTCTCCGACTCATCTCCTGAGAAGCGATATACTCAAACGATTATCCAGGAGGTCGCACGGCTGGAGAAGGTACTCGGTGACATCAACCATTACACACACGAGGCATCCGTGACCCATGAGCCGCAGGATCTCGTCCATATCCTTGAGGACAGTCTTTCTTCGCTTTCCGGTGAACTCGTTCCCGGTCAGATTGAGATCGTCAAGGAATTTTCAGATGGAATCCCCAAGATTTTGGGTGATTATCTCCAATTAAAGCAGGCGGTATCGAAGGTGATCAAGAACGCCTGTGAATCGATGGGGCAGAAGGGAATTCTCTCCCTCCGGCTCTACCCTTTTTCGAAGAATGGGTCCTCCCATGTGAGGCTGGAGATGAAAGATACGGGGAGAGGGATTGATTCTGGGAATCTTCCCAACATCTTCAATCCCTTTTACAGCACCAAAGAAACGAGCCTCGGGTTAGGGTTACCGATTGTCCATAAGATTGTGACGTTTCATAAGGGTCAGATCGAGATTGATAACCGTTCAGGCGAGGGCGTGACCTTTCGGTTGACCTTCCCTGCCATGGAGGGGGAAGGAAAACCAGAATAGAATAAATGGGGATCCCCTGCCTGTGGGTCAGGGTTTCGACATTCGTTAACACCCTGCGCTATGCGCAAAGCGCTTCGCGCGTTGGGTTGGAGGCAGAGCCATGAAAAGGATCTTGATCGTCGATGACGAGGAGAACATTCGATTTCTTTATAAAGAGGAGTTGGAGGACGAAGGATTTGTTGTTGAATTGGCTAAGAGCGGAGAAGAGGCCCTCGAAAAGCTCTCCCTCTTTCGGCCGGACCTGATCACCCTCGACATCAAGATGCCGGGGATAGGCGGCATCGAAGCGTTGAGGCGAATCCGGGAGGTCGAGCGCCATCTCCCGATCATCCTCTGTTCCGCCTATGGCGATTACAAACAGGACCTCACCACGTGGGCCTCTGATGCGTATGTGGTGAAAAGCGCGGATTTAACGGAGTTAAAATCGACTATCCGAAAATTCTTGGAGAGAAGATGATCGTCAAAAAAGCAGTCATCCCGGCAGCAGGATTTGGGACCCGTTTTCTTCCGGCTACCAAGGTGGTTCCCAAGGAACTGTTACCCATTGTGGACAAACCCACCATTCAATATATCATGGAAGAAGTGGTAGCGGCAGGAATCGACCAGGTGATCCTCATCACCGGAAGGGAAAAGGGCTCCATTGAGGATCATTTCGATGCCTCCAGCGAGCTGGAGAACCATCTCAAGAAGAAGGGAAAAGAGGATCTCTTGCAAATGGTTCATGACATTGCCGAGATGGTGACCCTGGTTTCTGTCCGACAGAAGGAACCCCTTGGACTGGGCCATGCGATCCTCTGTGCCAAGAGGGTGATCCGGAACGAACCCTTTGCCGTCCTTCTGGGCGATGACCTGATCGATGCTAAAACCCCTTGTATCAAGCAGATGATCGACGTCTATCAGGAATTGGGGAAAGGGCTCAAGGGTAGCCACGCCTTAATCGCTATCCAGAAGGTTCCTAAGTCAGAGACCCACTTGTATGGGATCATTAAGGGGAAAAAGGTAGGGGATCGGGTTTATCGGGTTGAGGAGATGGTTGAAAAACCGGAGAAGGGGAAAGCCCCCTCTAACCTGGCCATCATTGGAAGGTACATTCTTCCACCCGAGATTCTTGATATCCTCGAAAGGGTTCCTCGGGACAAAAGGGGTGAGATCCAGTTGACGGATGGGCTGAAGAAATTGAATGAAAGCATTCCCATTTTTGGATACGAGTTTTTTGGGGATCGGTACGACGCAGGAGATAAGTTGGGATATCTTCAGGCCAATATCGCCTTTGGCTTAAAACATCCTGAAATTGGCGCCAAACTCAAACGGTACCTTAGAGGATTGGCTGTAAAATAAAAGTGTCAGTGTGAGTGTCAGTTTAAAGGTCCTTACTGGACGTGACAATCCTGTTAAAAAAGATTATATTTCGGTTTATTGTTTTTTACGAATCACCCATCACGATTCACGGATCATGTTTTTATCAAAACGGGGCTGTGGCTCAGCTGGGAGAGCGACGCGTTCGCAACGCGTAGGTCGCCGGTTCGAATCCGGTCAGCTCCACCAATGAATGTAAGGGGTTAGCCATTCAGGTTAACCCCTTTTTCATTGGACTGTGCTAAATTTGTGCTAAATTCTTTTTAAGCCTATCCAAAACCTCTACTCCATCCCTGAGACTCTCAGGATAATGATGGGCATACCGTTGAGTCATTATCGGTGTCTTGTGGCCTCAAAGCACTTGAACCCTCTCCTAAGTCCGGAGAGGTCGTTGTCTTTCGTGTGGGGAGCCCCTGAGTCAGGAGGAGACGTATCCTTCCGGAAAAACACCCAGGTATACGCATGCCCATTTCCCCACGTTATTTTTTGGGAGGCACAATCGCTTCTTTAAATGCTTTAGCCAGCCTTATCTTGACCACGGTCTTTGCCGGGATCTTAATTTCTTCACCGGTTGCCGGGTTTCTGCCTTTGCGGGCCTTTCTTTTGACGAGGACAGACCTTCCGATTCCTGGAAGAACGAAGGCTCCTTTTTTCTTGGTTTCTGCGATTGCCAGTGCTGCGTACTCCTCAACGATGGAAGCAGCGGCCCTTTTGGAGATTTCAAATTTTCCAGCAAAATACGTAACGACTTGACCCTTTGTTAAAAGCTTTTTCTGAGCTGCCATATTATCCTCCTCCTCTTAGAGAAATGATTATTTCAAAGGCTTTATAAGAGAAAAGTGCCGATAAATCAAGGGGAAATCAGCATTTATGTTGCTAAAAATCTTGTGGCGATTGATTGTGCGATTAGGGGTCCGTTGCCACCAGCCCGGTTATTGATGAGGATGGCAATTCCCCTTTCTCTCCTGATGGCCTCCATGATCAACTGGATAGTATCCTCGATCATGCGTGGGTCCAGCATTCCATCGATGAGTTTGTCGAATGGAAAGGCCTTGGCATAGGAGTCTTCATACTTCATTCGGAGTGGGGTAATAACGCGAACGATGCACATGTTTCCCGAATTGAAGAATTGGCCCTCCACTTTGCTGAGCTGCTTTGAAAGGGGTGGAAGCCACGTCCAATGTGAAAAGACTAAGCCGACTCCATGTTTTTCGATGACATCAAAAACGGGGTCTGTGAGATAGGCCTCGGTTCGAAGCTCGATGTGGTATCGGGTGTCTTTGGGAATCTTGGAGAAAAAGGCATCAAGTGACCGGGCGAGTTCGTCGATCGGCAACCGCTCATCCTTTATGTGATATTCCTGCTCGAAAATGAACCCCCCAAGGTTTGAGCCCAGAATTTCAATGGCTGGTTCGTAAAACTGATCGGTGAAGAGTTCGGGATTCAAAAAGTCTTCGTTCATGACAAGCTTACTACCCCTTCTCAGTTTCCTCGCACAAATTACCTGCGGGACTTTGAGAATGACGAGGTCCCCATCCTTCATATAACGCTTGTATTCGCTAAGGACGTGATCATTTTGGGTGGATCTCCCTTTCTCATCAAGAAGGAGTCGGTAGAAGGTATAATCAATTTCAAGGATTGGGAAATGCTCGAAATACTCCCGGACGCTCTTCACGGGAAGGA
>Ga0315275_10008150_pt1 | contig 10181 bp, 11 predicted proteins | sample YL17G03_0_MG_FD_205557 | JGI IMG/M metagenome (GOLD analysis project Ga0315275, IMG submission 205557) | Sediment microbial communities from Yellowstone Lake, YNP, Wyoming, USA - YL17G03_0 | ecosystem: Environmental > Aquatic > Freshwater > Lake > Sediment | place: USA: Wyoming | collected...
TCCGGCGTAATAATTCGGATTGGCGTACGGGCCGCCGCGGATGCCCCGGACCGGATCGAACGTCGTGCCCTCGCACTTGTCCCGGGTCAAAGCCATGACGTCCTGGACGGAAATCTTCTTGTCCGGTTTGACGGAAAAGGGCAGATCCATGTTGGCTGACTCGGGCTTGAAGTTCTGGGAGGGAGCGACGACATCAAAGAACCGCCACAGCCGGGCTCGCTTGCCTTGGCTGCTGGCCGCGCCGCCTTCGGCCGGGGAATAAGCGTGCTTCCAGCTGAACGGTTTGCCGCTTTTCGGGTCATAGAGGCCCATCTCGACGGCCAGAGAGACCGCGTTCGAGGAGGCCATAAAGAAGTCCGGCTTGGACGGGTCGATCTCGCCGATCCGCGATTCGTTGGGGCAGACGCTGACGTGGTCGTCCGGAACGCGCTGGGCGCACCAGACCGCTCCGGGCTTGCCGCTCTCGGGCGTCCAGAGCGGGCCGGCCGGCATGATCTCGAAGACCCAAACCTCTTTGGCGTCGGCCACGGCCAGCATCTCGCCGCCGTCGACGAATCCGTATCCGTATTTTTCGGCCAGGGAACCCATCAGGGCGATCGCTTCGCGGGCCGTCTTGGCCCGCTCCATGGCCAGAAGCGTGAGCATGGTGATGTCCGTCTTGGCCGCCGGCGTGGGGTTGTTGAGCTTGCGCTGGTTGCCGATCGTCGATTCGCCGATAGCCACCTGTTGGTCGTTCATGTAGCCGAAGACGCCATGCATATAGCCATATGTGCGGGGCGGCTCGGGGATCTCGACGCCGGTGAAATCCTTTTTGATCATATCCCATTTCAGGCCTTCCTTGGGCGGCCAGGTCTTCATCTGGGAGATGTGGTAGAGTTTCCGGGTCTCGCCGGGCTTATGGTCGGCCGCCGGGACCTTGCGCCAGGTCCAGTCGCACGATCCGCAGTCGGCCGTATGTGTCGTGATGACCGAGCCGTCGGGCGTGGCGTCCTTTCCGGCCATGATGACCGTGCAGTTGTCGAGGGGGAAGTCAGGTTCGAAGGATTCCGATCGGGGAACGGAGGCCGGCGTCAAGGCAAAAACGAGGACCAGGGACAACAGAGGGAAAAGGGCCGCGAGCGGGGCCGCTGTTCTTTTGCGAGTCATATCGGATCTCCTTAACGGGGAATGGCAAGATCGAAACGAAATTCGAATCCGGAGTCTCATTCATAATAAATGGATTTAGCGTCCGCTTTGGCCGGGTCGTGGAAATAATGGCCGACCCCGGTCTTGACCAGGTCCGCGTAGCGGGGGATTCCGGCGACCTTGATCGCCGTGTCGGGGTTCTTCTTCGAATACTGGCGGATGATCTCCAGGGCCACCGAGCAGTGCTGACCGACGCGTTTGTCCATGGGCCAGCCGTTCTCGTCGTAGGGGACGAACAGCTTTTTCTTCTTGGCCAGGCTGAGGAGGAAGGGGTCTTTTCCGTCGAGGAGGAGCTTGACGGTCTTCGGGCCGGTCGGCTGGTCGAGGAACGGGATCGGCGCTTCGAGGAGGAACGGCAGCGTCTCGGAGAAATCGCCGATCTCCCGGTGGGACAGCCCCCGGAAATTGCCCGGCGACGGCTCGACGTGGTTGTCGAACCCTTCCATGGCTTTGACGTTCATGGAGACCAGGGTCGCGATCTTGGCCGATTTCTGGGGGGCGACAATGCAATTGGTGACGGGGAACATCGTCTCCGCCCCGTGCATGTCGATGGCGATGTCGATCTTGTCCTTGCGCATCATCTCCATCGCCGCGAACGTCACCCGCTCCATGAGCGGCCCGTCGGCCCGCCCCGGCCAGGTCCGGTTGGTGTTGCGCACGTCGAGAAAGGAGAAGAGCTGCTTGTCCGGGTAGTGGATATAGACATCCGGGTCGGGCCATTGTTCGAGCGGCGAGGCGTCGCGGTTGCCCATCCTGAAGCGCTTGGCGCCCCATTCGGTCGGGATGTCGAAATAGAGAGGATAGCCGTCGCCCGGCTTGGTGTTGCGGCCGGCGCTGGCGTTGAATTCGGGGATGACATAAAGCGTCCCTTTTTCGACCACGGCGTTCTCGACCATGATCAGGGTCGCCAGCAGGCCCGCCGGTTCGTTGGCGTGGGTGTTCGACATGATCAGGACCTTGCCGCCGGGCTCCTTGCCTTCCAAGACGAAAACGTCGGTATCGGCCGGCGAGCCTTTGAGGCTCGAAACGAATTGGCTGAGCTTGAGGACCTTCGTCACGCCGGGCCCGGCGACGATCGGCATTCGGGAATGGCGGTGTTTATAAAGGGGAACTCCGCCGAGGACCATGAGGACCGCCGCGATCGCCAGCAAAACCGCCTTGATGGTCCATTCGCGAAAGCCGTGCGAGGTCGTCATTTGACCCTCAGAAGCCTCAGAACGAGGGGGATGAGGACCAGGAGATACAGGATCATGTCGTTGACGCTCTTTTTCTCGCGGATGAAGTTCCAGCCGACCATGACCACGATGAAGGACGTGATGAGATAATAAAGGATCATGATGACGTTCATCCCATCCCTCCGCTACATGCTCCACCGGACGAGGAAAGAAAGCTTCGCGCTGAACACGATCATCAGGATCGCGACGATCGTGATCACGAGCCAAGGCAGCCAGGTCGCCTTCAGGAATGAACCATAGGACTCCTTATAATCGGAGACCATGACGCTCAGCCGGCCGATGAGGGCCGTCGGCGGGAGCCCGTCGCCCAGCGGCCAGAGCAGGCTCAGGCCGGCGATGGCCACCGTCGCGTGCAGCCCGATCGAATCGAAGTACCAGATCAAGGGGATGCCGAGGATCGCCGCGGCGCCATAGGTCAGGACGCCCTCCGAGACCGGGATGATCACAGCCAGCAGGAAGTAGAGCAGAAGGAGGGGAGTGCTGATGACGGCGAAGGAGACCAGGCCGCGGACTCCCGTGGCGGTCATGATCTGTTGGAGCATGCCGACGACGATCATCGTCGCCAGGAGGGGCAGGAGCCGTTTCATGGTATTCCGCGAGAGCTCCAGGATCTTGATCCTTTTCGGGCTGACGGCCAGGGCGACCAGAGCGGCCGCGGCGAATTCGAGAGGCAATCCGAAAATCGGCGTGGCGAACGGCCAGATCCGGGAGGCGGCGACCAGGCCGAAGAAGGCGAGGAAGGGAAGGAGGACCCGCCACCAGGTCATCCCCGCCGGGACCTCGGGCATGGCGGCTAAGGCGGTCCGCTTGTCCAGCGTCCCCTCTTTTTTCCAGCCGAAATAAAGCGCGGTGAACGTTCCCAGGATCAGGACGGGAATGCCCAGGGTGAACTCGAAGCCGACGTAGGGGATGGCCGTCCCGGCGCAGAGGATCATCGCCCAGATGTTGACCGGCGGGGCGGCCGCGCTCAGTCCGGCCAGGATGAACAGCATGGCCGCGACCTTTCTCTTGGGAACGCCGAGATATCCCAAGGCTAGGGCGACGGGTGTCCCGACGACGAGCAGGGAGACGCTCCCGGCGCCGGTCAGCGCGCCCGGGATGAGGACGATGATCATCAGGACGAGGAGGGCCAGGATCCGGACGTTATAGAAGAGCCGGATCGTGCCCCGGACGACGTAATTGACGCCGCCGGACTCGCTGACGATGGCCATGAAGATCGTCGCCGTGGAAAAAACGAGCATGACGTCGAGGTAGGGGAAACAGCCTTCGATGAGGTGGCGGGGGAGCTCGCCGAGCGGCGGCGTCTTGACGAACGCTCCGGCGATCCCGCCCGTAACGGCGGCGGCGAGGATGCTGAGCTCGACCGATAATTTCAGGCCTTTCGCCACGGCGTAGGCGGCGATCATAAGGACGAAGATAACGACGATTTGGACGGTCATGCCAAAATCCACGGCCATTGTATATTTTGATTTCGGACGGAGTCAAGGCCCGAGATAACCAAAAAGCCTGTCATCGTAAGAGGGGAGAATCGCGGCCCCTTATCTTGAAAAAAAATGATGACCGGCGGCCGGGACTATTGATACTATAGAGAGAATGAACAAAAGCGAACGACGACGCTGCTGGGGAGACGGCGACGCGCTGATGACCGCTTATCATGATCTGGAGTGGGGGGTTCCGCTGCTCGACGACGAAAAGATTTTCGAATTCCTCGTCCTCGAAGGAATGCAAGCGGGATTGAGCTGGCGGACGATTCTCAATAAAAGAGAAAATTTCCGGAAGGCTTTTCACGGATTCGACGCGGCCCGAGTCGCCCGCTACGGCGAACGCGACATTCGGCGGCTGATGGCCGATGCGGGAATCATCCGGAACGGAATGAAGATCCGGGCGGCCGTCAACAACGCCCGCCGCTTTCTCGAAGTGCGGAAAGAATTCGGTTCGTTCGCCCGCTATATCTGGCGGTTCGTGGATGGAAAGCCGATTCGCAACCGGATCCCATCGCTCGCGGAAATGCCGACCCGCACACCGCTTTCCGACCTCATAAGCAAAGACCTGAAGGCGCGCGGGTTCCAATTCGTCGGCTCGACCATCGTTTATGCTCATATGCAGGCCACGGGCATGGTCAACGACCATCTGGTCCATTGTTTCCGATATCATAAGCTGGCGCGGGGCGAGGTCAAGCAGGCCAACCTTAGGTGAGCCGCCCCGTTCGGCAAAGAAAAATACGATTATGACTAATGAGACATTTCCGAGCAATGGGTCTGTCAAGCATTACGTGTCGGCGGGCAGCTTTTTCACTTCAGACGGTGACAAGACAAAGCTGAATTGGTTCTTGTTCGAGTTCGCCCAGGAGCTCGAGAGCTTCATCAGGAGAGAAAAACGACTCAAGAGACAGCTCTACACAAAGGGCGTCGACGACTCTCGCATAGGCGACTTCTGTGTGCACTATGCAAAGCACATGAAGGGACATATTCTGGGTAAGCTGGCTGGCCGGATGCCTCAAGTTATATTGGGATACGAAGAAATCGAGGCTTTCTTCCCTACGATTGGGGATCGTCTTGTCGACCGGTTGCTCACGGTGGCCGCGAAGGCATGGGATTCGCAGACGGGGATATGCGTGACTTGCCCGACGCGATGCATTTCCGAAAAGGACGAACTGTCACCGATGTTTGACGATCCATTCTACTGGGAATAGAACCGTCGAACCATGTCCTCGGGACGGTGATTTTTTCATTCGACGAAAAAGGAGACACATGCCAAAAGGCGAATCCAAGACGAGGCCGGAGAAAGCCCGTTGCGGCCTGTGCGGCAAAACGGGCATACTGATCAAGACGGACTGTTGCGGAAACTGGATCTGCAACGACGAGCACAAGTATATCCCCTTTTCGTTTGCGCGGATCAGTTGCCACCGGAACCACAGCCGGTACACCCTCTGTGCGTTCCACCACAACGAGGGACACGAAGGGGATTGGAAGAATTGTGAGAAGTGCCGGACATCATGCGAGACGGAGATGTACGTCTGGTACGGAACCAACGAGAAACTCCCGAACCCACCCCCCTTTGAGCCGACCAAGTGCTCGAAATGCGGAGTCGTCATCAAGCTCGGAACGGATGGTTTCACACGAAGCGGGGACGAGTATTGGTGCGAAGATTGCGGCGCAAAGGAAATGGACAAGAGGTTGCGTCGAACCAAGAGCTGAACCGTACCGGTATCCCGCGCTGGGCTTAGTACCGTTTGGTCAGCTTCACGTCGATTGACTTAAAAAACGAACTGAGGGTAAAGGCAGCCATCGAGTCCAAGTCGACCAATTGGACATCGAACATGGCGGCGGAACGACGAGCATAAGGGTGTACAACGGGTCCATCTTGATGACGTCGAGATCGCGTTAATAATATTCCGCGGCCGTAAGCAATAGGCGGCCTGTTTTATTGGACCTGTGTTGACAAGGGGGAGATATTCCCTTAATCTTTGGCTAAAGGAAAAGAGGCGCCGGCGTCCTCCTGAAGAGAGAATCGGCATGCGCAGGTTTATCGTCGTTTCGCTTGTTATGGGGATGTTATTTCCAGCCTCTCTATCCTCCTCTCCTCCTCAGAAAGTAGGCGGAACGGCCAAAATCCTGTCCGTCGAAATCATTCGCGATCTCGAACTCTTAAAAAAATCAGCCTTGAAGGTTTTCCTGGATTGCCAAGTCTGCGATCTCGATTTCATCAAGAGGGATATGACGTTCGTCAATTTCGTCCGGGACAGGATGGACGCCGAAGTCCATATCCTGGTCACGACGCAAGCGACCAGCGGGGGCGGGCGCGAGCACGTGATCGCCTTTTTGGGCCAGGGCCGTTTTTCGGGCATGCAGGACACCTTGAAATACTTCTCCCGGCCGACGGATACGGCCGATACGATCCGGCGCGAGCTTCTCCGGGTCCTTATGTTGGGCGTGATCCCCTATGTCCTGAAGACGCCGATCGCGGACTTGATCTCGGTGAATTTCAAGGAAGTGGTCGAGCCGACCGCGGTCGAGGACAAATGGGACTCGTGGGTCTTCAATATCGGCCTTTCGGGAAACGCGGCCGCCCAGAAATCGACCAAAGCCCTGTCCTACTCCGGAGATTTGTCCATCAATCGCGTCACCCTGGCCTCCAAGCTGAGGCTCGGGCTGTCGGCGAATTTCGACCAACGGAGCTACCAAATCGAAGACGGGGATTATTCCTCATTTACGCGCGCGGAGAGGTTCCGGAGCTTGTACGTCTTGAGCTTGGGAGAACACTGGTCGCTGGGAGGGTGGGCAAATTTCAGCTCCTCGACCTACAGCAACTTGAAATACGAATTCAGCGGCGGACCGGGGCTCGAGTACAGCATCTTCCCTTATTCGCAGTCATCCCGCCGGATCCTCACCCTCCTCTATGAATTCGGATACAACTACTCCAAGTACAGGGAAGAGACGATTTTCGACAAACTATCCGACGGCCTATTGGGAGAATCCCTCACCCTCTCAGCCCAAGTCAAGGAGACGTGGGGAAATCTATATGCAACGTTGGAGGGATCGCACTATTTCCCAGGATTCGAGAAAAACAGGCTCGATTTAAGCGGGGGATTTTCAGTCTTTCTCCTCAAAGGACTTTCCCTCGACGTCTGGGCGGGGTATTCTCAGATTCACGACCAGCTCTCCCTGCCAAAGCGGGGAGCGACCTACGAGGAGATCCTCCTCCAGCGGAAAGAGCTGGCCACGGACTACGACTTTCAGATCTCGATCGGAATCAGTTACACTTTCGGATCAATCTACAGCAACGTCGTCAATCCGCGATTTGGAAGATAGATGGCTTGATATTTAAGGGAAAAAGATGGGGCTCCTTAGAGCTTAAGCTAACTGATCAATAAACTACTCTTTACTCCAGCTGCAGCAAGCGCCAATAATAACATACTGCTGGGAGGACGTGAACTTGTAGTCTCCGTGAGCCAAGTGGGCTGGAACGGCACTCGCAGCGACTTCAATAACATGTCCGACGTAATTTACTAGCGGTATATAATTCGGATCGCATGGATCCTGAATACCGGTAGGAAGATATGTCTTGGTGAGGTGACAAAGCTTTACTTTATCGGCTTTCTGGGCCATCAGCGAGTGGGATAATGGGATGGCTACAACGAACGCAGCAACGACACAAAAGACCAAAAGACGTTTCATGCGAATACCTCCTTAGATTTTTTTAGGAGCCCCAGCTCCTTTTGAGTTTAAAGAATAATGCTAACATCTTGAAAAGTCAAGAGTTAATTTGTCAAAACTTAGCCAATTCTTTTTCAACGAGGAACGCCAAAGCTTCCGGGCGCAGGTCCCTGACCCGCCGCCCTTGGAGAAAAACCGCCGGCGTGGCGTCGATTTCCAGCCGGCGACCCTCCTCGACGTCCGTCCAGACCCTATTCTTGACCGCCGGAGACCCGCGATCCTTCTCGAAACGCTCTAGATCGAGATTCAAATCTCGGGCCAGCCCGGAGAAGGTTTTCTCGTCCTCGATGGACTCGAGGGCAAAGATAGCATCATAATACTGCCAGAATTTCCCCTGCAATCGGGCGGCCTCGGCTGACCAGGCGGCCAGGCAGGCCAGAGAGGGGCGATCCGCTTCCAGGCCGGGCCGGCAGGCGGCGCCGGCGAAATACTTGAAGACGATTTCAATTTTGCCGTTGAACCGGGCGGCCAGGGCGTAGAGCTCTCCCGAGAAACTGCGGCATCCCGGGCATTCGAAATTGCTGAACACGACGAGACGGACGGGGCTATCCGCCGGTCCGAGGTTCGGGTCGTCCGGACCGATGCGAAGATCCTGGACGATAGTCGATTCATAATCGGCCAGAGCATGTTCGGCGTCGAAGGGAGGTTCCTGGTTCGCCCGGAGAATCTTGAACTCGACGAAGATCCACTGATAGAGGACGAGAGAGAAAAGCGCCGTTGTGGCAAATCCCAGTGTTTTCCAGCGGGCCTCACGCGGAGAACGGGCCCTCCCTCGCAGGACGTAGGCGCCGCCTGCGCGGATCGCTTGGAGCATGCCGCCCAACGAACGTCCGCTTATCCACAAGATGGCGGGAACCAAAGCAAGGTTGATCAGGTGGATGACGATGCAGAGCGGGCAAAATGGGGCTCCTCCCGTTATGAGAATTCCGGCCAGGATCAGGCTGCCGGACGCCCCTGCCCCGGCGAGAAGAAACGATCCGGCCGCCGCTTCGAGCTCGAAATCCTCTCGGAAAATCGCGCCTAACAGGGCCAAAGCGCCGAGAGTCAAATAATACACAACGCCCCACCCGGCCCATGGAATTCCCAAAAACCAGGAAGAAGCGCTGCGAAGAGACTCGTCGCATCCGGCTCCCAATATTTGAGCGCATAGGTCAATAGACGGTGGGGCGCCGGCCTTCAGGAGGACGAAGCCGCGATAAAGAAGATATCCGGAGATGACAAGCCCCAGGCCGATGAGCGCAAGAAACAAAAAAGCTCTTTTTTTCATGGAAATATCCGCCCCTTCGGAATATATCCGTCCTCCCCACGAGTGTCAATAAAAGAATAATTTCGAAAGGAGCTCAGATTCCTCATCACGCTTGGATCTCAGCACTTTGACTCCGGCCGGACCGGATGATAATATCGGCGAATGCGGCGGGTCGTGTCATGAATCCGTGCGGGGAAAAAGTCGCGGTCATCTTCGGATTCCTCATCCTGCTGGCGGTCCTATTCGTCCCGTATAAAGAAACGAGGATCAATATCTATAAAATGAGTTCCTCTCTGCTGGCCCGGCGCATCACGACGACATCCTCGGGTCATATGTTCCTGCCGCGCTTCTTTAAACTCCGGGGACATTGGACGTCTCAGGCCACGGGCGAGAAGCGGCATACGCTCCTGAACGCGAAACTGTTGGTCGGCGAGATCGCCGTCCTCCTTTTCCTGGCCGTCTTCGATCATCTGGTCTTTTGCGTGTGGATCCGGCGGCGGAGGAGGCTGCCGCCTGTGCGCGAATGAAGGATTGACCCTTCGGCCCTGGATTCATTATAGTAAACACCCGTGACGAGCGACGCCCGGCTTTCAACCATCCCCCAGGGAGACAAGAGGATCATCCGCGGCTGGGTCCTCTATGACTGGGCCAATTCCGTCTATCAGCTGACGATCGCCTCGGCCGTCTTTCCCGTTTATTATAATCAGGTCACCCGGACCGGGAGCGACTTCACGGTCGAGTTCTTCGGGCTGAGGATCATCAACACCGTCCTTTATTCCTGGGCCATCGCGGCGGCCTATCTCCTCATCGCCGCGGTCTCGCCGCTGTTGTCGTCGATCGCCGATTACACGGGCCGGCGCAAGGCCTTCATGAAGGCCTTCACCTGGATCGGGGCGCTGTCCTGCGGGGCGCTCTTCTTCTTCGACCGGACGACGATCGAGCTCGGCGTCATCGCCTTCGCCTTGGGCACGCTCGGCTATGGCGGCAGTATCGTTTTCTACAACTCCTTCCTGCCGATCATCGCCGCGCCGGAGGACCAGGACCGGGTCAGCGCCCGGGGCTACGCTATGGGCTATTTCGGCAGCGTTCTCCTCCTCGTTGTGAATCTTGTCGTCATCATGAACCCGCTCTGGTTCGGCATCTCGGACCCGCTCCTGCCGGCGAAGATCTCTTTCCTGACCGTAGGCTTGTGGTGGCTAGGTTTCTCCCAGATCACTTTCGCCTGCCTGCCCAAATACACCTTCGGGCAGCGCCGGAAGGATAGAGGCGTCCTTTTCGGAGGGTACAAAGAGCTCCAGA
>Ga0315275_10008154_pt1 | contig 10179 bp, 8 predicted proteins | sample YL17G03_0_MG_FD_205557 | JGI IMG/M metagenome (GOLD analysis project Ga0315275, IMG submission 205557) | Sediment microbial communities from Yellowstone Lake, YNP, Wyoming, USA - YL17G03_0 | ecosystem: Environmental > Aquatic > Freshwater > Lake > Sediment | place: USA: Wyoming | collected...
CAGGCAGATTAGTTATAAGCTACTGATACTTCAATGATTCCACTCTGAGGCTTCACAGGATGAAGTGGTGCGCCCGGAGGGACTTGAACCCCCAACCCTCGGATCCGAAGTCCGATGCTCTAATTTCTACACAGTCCTATCTCATCCTATACAGCTTGATATATTAAGGTGTTCGGCGTACTGTCCATCCTATGCTCTACCACCTACTACCCTTTTTTTCGGCCTCTTTCTTCTACACAGATTCTACACGGCTGGTTCTGCCGAATCACGGATTGGAGGGCTGACGCTCTATGAAACTCACCAAAAAACTGATCGACGCCGCCAAGCCACCTGCATCAGGGCAGGTCTTCCTCCGCGATGATTCCCTACGTGGTTTTGCCGTGCGGATCACGAAAGGCTCAACTACGTTCATCTTAGAAACAGCCATTCATGGGCGCGTCCGCCGCATGAGTCTTGGGCGCTATGGCGCGTTGACTTTGGACCAGGCCCGGCAGCTGGCCCGCGAGAAGATGGTGGACATTGCACATGGCAAAGACCCCGTGGCCGAACGGCAGCAACGGCGGCAGGCGCCAACCTGGGGTGAGCTGGAAACCATGTATCTGGCCCGCCATGCCCCACGGAAAAAATCCGCGATTGATGACATCGGGCTCTTGAATCATCACCTGGCACCATGGCGCCCTCGAACGGTGGCGTCCATTACGCGGGAGGATGTGGCACGGCTTCATGCACAGATGGGTACGCAGCCCAGTCGTGTGATTCGTCCCGGCCGTCCGGTCTCGACACCCATTCCACGGACGGCGAACAAGATGCTCTCCCTCGTGCGCTCCATGTTCAATCTTGCGGAAGACTGGGGCTTGTATACCGGTGTGAACCCCTGCACGCGGATCAAGAAGTTTCCCGAAGTCTCGCGTGATCGTTTTGTGACACCGGACGAACTCCCTAAGCTCTGGGCCGCGATGGGAGCCGATCCCAATCCCTTTGTCCGCGTGGCCTTTCTCGTTTCGCTCCTGACTGGCGCGCGCAGGAATGAAGTCTTGACGATGAAATGGGCGGATGTGGACTTTGCACAAGGCACGTGGCGCATTGAGCATACCAAGGCGAACCGTGTGCATCTCCTCCCACTTCCCGTACCCGTGGTTCGGGAAATACAGAAGCTCCCGCGAATGCAAGGCAATGAATTTATTTTCTGTGGCAGGTGGGGGCGACATCATCTCGTCAACATCACCAAGCCCTGGGCCCGTATTCGGAAGGCCGCAGGCCTCAATGATGTTCGCGTTCACGATCTCCGGCGCACGTTGGGCAGCTGGCTCGTGGCGGCTGGTGCCAGCCTGCCCCTGATCGGCAAGGCGCTGAATCATTCGTCCGTCAGTACCACGCAAGTCTATGCACGGTTGCAGTTGGAGCCGGTCCGGCTGGCACTCGAAGCGAACGCGGAGCGAATGCTGACGTTCGTCGCCAAGGACGAAGAGGACGAGCCGGGCACGCAGAGTCAGGGCGTCTAATCACTTCTCTTCTCTCTCAACGCTCCACCGCCAAAACGCTGATAAGCCGCCTCCAGCAGGCTTTTTATCGGCTTCCCCCTCTATTATATTGTGGCTTGCCATCTAGCTTCTCATTTATTTATAGTTCCGCCCCTCTTACAAAGTAGAGATTCACATTTTTACACTAGGATTAATGACTGAGGCATATAAAAGCCAAACCCCACTGTTCCGCGACTTTATGCCCGCGCGATACCCACGTTTGTACATACCGCCGGCACCTGGAATGCTGTCCCGTAACCCTCTGGTTTGTGACCACGTCTGCGCCTCCTCCCACTGAGTGATCTCGCGCCCACTTAACGCACGAGAATCCAACATCGTTTGTGGACAGGGCTGCTGTATTTATTGATTTTTAAGAATAGTCTTGCAGACTCTTGCGCAGATGAAGTTTAAAGTGTTTTTTGGTCCCCCATTAGAGATTGCGGCCTCAAAACCCAGAAGTAGTGAGGATGCGCTGAAGATACGACAGAACGGCTCTCAGAAAGTCTGGGCGCCGCTTGAACCGATACGAAGCGCGCATGGCGGCATGATCACTGACGCGCTCGCGTCCTGAGAGGAGGAATTCACGATGCAATACGATCTCGTGTTTGAAGGAGGCGGTGCGAAGGGCGCCGTATTCGTCGGCGCGATCCAGGAATTTGAACGGCGCGGGCATACGGCCCGGCGTTATGTCGGCACCTCGGCGGGGGCGATCACGGCCACACTGATGGCGGCAGGATACACGTCAGCGAAGATGCTAGCAGTCACCAAAGAAAAAACCGCCAATGGGAAGCCTCGGTTTTCGACGTTCATGGATATTGCACAAATGTTCTCACCTACAGACATCGAGCAGAGTCTCACGCAGGAAATTTTCAATCGCGTGGAACTGCCTCTCGTCCCTGCCTGGATCGAGCATCAAATCGATAAGGCGTTGGTTTCTCAATTGATGCACATGCCTGTTTATCGAGAATTATTTTCGTTCGTCGAGCATGGAGGCCTCTACGCCGGCGACGCGTTTCTGGCCTGGATTCGAGAAAAGCTCGACGCGAGCCCACACAAGCTGGCCACTGCCACGTTCGCCGAATTCACCCAGAAAACCGGCAGCGATCTCTCGCTGGTGGCCTCCGATACGGCCGGCCAGCAGATGCTCGTGCTCAATCATCGCACTGCTCCGCAATGCCCGGTGGCCTGGGGCGTCCGCATGTCGATGAGCATTCCCTTCGTCTGGCAGGAGGTATGCTGGAACCCAAAATGGGGTACCTACCAAGGTAGACCGCTCGACGGACATACCATTGTCGACGGCGGGGTCCTCTCGAATTTTCCACTCCGGCTGCTGACCTCAAATGATCCGGATGTCGTCGCGGTGATGGGACATACCGACCCCGCCGGGGCGCCCAATCTGGGTTTGTTGATCGACGAAACGCTACTGGTGCCCAACGCCGGCCAACCGGCGACACCGAGAGCCGACGACAGCCTGAAGGCCGACCTCCTTCTCCACACAAAACGGATCCGGACCATTCAACGCATCACACGTCTGGTGGATACGATGACGGGTTCGTTCGATCAACGCATCATCGACACACATGGCCGTGAGGTCTGTCGTCTGCCGGCGGGGGGCTATGGGACGACGGAATTCGACATGAGCGAACAGCGGATGACGGCCCTGATCGAGGCTGGCCGCGTCGCGATGTCACAGTTTTTCGACACGCCGTAAGCACCTATGGATGCTAATAGGGCTTTTCTGTATTTATTGATCGCAGGAATAGTCCACGACAGCAGTAGGCCTACAGACCCTAGGAATAGTCCTACAGACTTTTGTACAGATGAAGTTCAGAGTGTTTTCAGGCCATCCATAATGTGAATGAGCAAGTCGGTGGCTGCGGCGGGGTACATCCGGCCTCAAATGCGGACGGTGCGATACGTGGTAGCCGTGCTTCAACAAACCCACCAGATGGTGGCGAACCAGAGGAGCACGGCGATGAAGAGCACGAGATGCAATTCCGGCGCGGCTTTCAAGGCTCAGGTGGCCTTGAAGGCGTGCAGAGGTGACAAAATTCCATGCTGAAACAGCGGACGTCCTGGCGGCAGGTGGAGACCCAGCATGTCAAAATCTCGAGGCATGTTGCTGGCACATTTCCCAAGTTCACCGTAAAAAAATGCAAGAAACAGAGGAATGAGCCGGACCGGCTGCGAGGAAGTTGAGGAGATGCAAATATAACGATGGCTGGAGAAGGCGATTCTGTTACCGAGAAGCCGAGGCCGTTGGGTTTATATACCGCGACTTAATCTAGCCCTAAATATGGAGATCTCGGTTTACTGGGTCGCTCAAAAACTCAAACAAGTCCAAGATGCGTTCTTCACATCAGCCACTCTCTACCGCCGTGGCTAGTGCGTTTTCCCCAGAATAAGCGGCGCATGATGAATATTCCGAGGCTCAACAACAACCTCCAAGAGGTAGCGATGAAGCGATTACCATATTCCCTGTTTGCTCTGCTGGTTATCCTGCTCGTGCAAGCAGGCTGCAGTTCTTCGATCCTGCAACTACGCGACCAACTGGATCTCCATCGCGGAGAGTTCCGCCAGAAGTTGGCCGACAAGAAAGAGCTCTCGACGAAGTTCCTAGCCTGCACCAGGCAAGCCTACGACGAACCACTGAGCGAGCAACATGATGCGGGCACCTCGGCCGAGCCTCCGTCTCTGCAGACCCCGGAGGGACAAGCGACGAGCGTCCGTCCCCTGTCATCAGTCATCGAGAGGATTCGCCAGCGGCATCACGACAAGGGAGACTCCCTCTCCATTATCATCAATGTCTTCGATGACCTGGCTAACGACAAGACCCCGCGTATCGATCTACGCAAGCTCGAAAAGGTGATCGAAGTATCCGAACGATGGCATGGGCATCTCGGCCTGGATGAGGATCAACTCGAACGGGATGCCTCTCGTTTCGCCCGATTGCTGCTCACGTACAACAAAGCCTATTTTGGAGATCCCAGTTTCACCGCAAAACCGGACATTGCGGGAGCCGGCCTCCGCGGGGTCGTGAAAGTGACCTCGAAAGGGTTCATCGATCGAAGCGGAAACTCCCTGTTGTTTCCGGGAATCTCGGCAGAGATTGATATCAGCCTTGCCAACTCGGTTCGCATCTCAGCCACCGCGGTCGACTCTCAACGTATCAGTGCCGACCTGACGCGCATTTTCCTGGAAGCCTTCTTCGACACGGCCTTCCGAGTACCGGCCGTCCATGGTGCGACCGCATTGCGAGTGGGATCGAACACCCAGGAGTCCCCCTATCCAGAATTCGATGCCAATCACCCCGCTATTCCCATGGAAGCCTTGGCCCGAGTGACCCGTGACGCTTTGCGCGCCGAAGCCGCCGTGACATCACTCGTGGGGAAAACGGTTCGCGGTGGAAGTGTCTTCAGTACCCAGAATGAGACGCTTGCCGCCACGCTTGAAACAGCCGCAGGGGTGATGGCGAAGAAGCTCATCGAGCACGAAGGGTTCTGCTATTTCCAGGTGACTGAAGGTCAGCCGGCCATCGCCGCGAGGGACCAGAATGAGACGGGACATGCATCGGTCACGACCGGAACCGTTGCGACTCCATAAGGCAACACTGTTACCAAGGAGGAAAATTCCATGAAGCCATTCTGCCATACCCTGGTGCTCGTTGCACTCCTGAGCGTCGTTACAGGATGTGAGATGCTGAGGCTGAATGACCCAGGGATGGTGCTCTACTCACCATTCACTCAAACGTCAGCCCTCCATCTTCCCCCACTCCAATCTCAACTCTTAGCCGACAAGGCCTTTCTCGATCGATGGAACGCCTTAGACCCAAAGACGATCACGGACGATGCCTGGAAAACACTCCACGTCTTGACCTTTCGCCCTGATCCCGTCACTCCAGGAGAGGGCTATGAACCAGGCACGAACTTTTTACGACTGGAGACGATTGACTGGACTAGCCACCAAACACCTCTGAACCTCGAGCCGGAAGAGGGATCTCCGACGCAACGATTGAACCACGCAATTGACAAATTGAAAAAAGAGATCGACACGACGGGTGCGACGCACCTCGTCCTGTTCTCTCACGGCTGGCAACAGGACGAACAACGGGCCCATTTGCGCTACACGGAATTCCTTAACGGGATGTGGCGGACGCTTATGCTTTCGCCCCTTCGTGCACAGTTTCTTCCACCGAGCGGACCACCACAATTTAAGCCGCTTCTCGTGAGTGTGCACTGGCCATCAGAAACCTGGTTTCTCGAAGGACGCAGCAGAGCCATGGCCGTCGGCCAATCGGACTTGAGCCAGATCCTTTGGGAATTGGTGAAATATCGCCACGAATCCAAGAAGTCGTTCAAGATTGTACTAGCGGGCCATAGTTTCGGCAATCGGGTCATGCTCGCAGCAGTCGAGGGAAGAACGGACGTCGATTCGAAAAACGTTTCCTATCACCATGCACGCTGGAATCCTGACTGGGCACCGATCGATCTGTATGTCGGATTTCAGCCGGCGATGGACAGCGACATCGTGCATCCCAGACGATGCACGGCACAGAACGACCAGCGGGGATTTTGTGATGTCCCATGGCGAATCAACCGCTTTGTCCTCACATTCAGTGCCTTCGACTATGCGAACCGGCATGCTGTTGGAGCCGACTACCTCGGATATTACGGAGCAGATCTCTATCCAGAGGATAAAGAATTGAAGCGCTTGAAAGCTGACCCGGCCTGGAAAGTCTATGGGAGCCGAGCCTTATTGCGTCAACCGGTTTGGGAACAGATCAAGAACCTTCCGGTGGTGGCATTATCGGAAGGTTCTGCCCCACAGCTGATCCCAATCAGCCTTCTCCTTGTGAATCAGCGTGGGCAACTCTTGCAGTATCAATGGCCGTTCGATCAGTTTCTGAAGGACCAGCCCCGGATCATCAAACTCGACCTTTCCCGCTTCGCCCATCACGAAGGTACCTACTGGACCTACACAGAACTGAAGAAGGAAGTTCCCGACAAGAGAGTCGATCTGGCCAGTCCTGATGAAAGTTCGATAAAGAAACTCTGGCAACGGCTCGGATCCGGGGCCCATACCGACATCTATTACCCAGAAATCTGGCTCTTCATGTGGCAGATGGTGGCAACACTCTAACCGAGAGATCCCCGCATGCGCGAACAAGAGGAACCGCCGAAACCCATTCCACTCGCTCGGGTCTTAGATGGAGAATTTGAGAAGGTTCATAAGTCCCTGCCGCCCAACTATCTGCATCACCTTCCTTTGCCCGATCGGCGATCGAAGATCCATCGATTGTCCGAGGGGATGGGCGGCCCTCTGCATTTCAGGAGGTGGAATCAGGAGCGCAATCTCCGGACTCGGTCTGCTGCAAGGGCTGGCGCAACAGGGGATACGAGGGAAATGCGACTTCCTATCGACGGTTTCGGGAGGCGGGCATATCGGAAGCTGGCTGACCGCTTGGATCAAGCGTAACCCGCAGGGCGTCGGCGGTGTGAGACAAAAACTCGCCGTCGCTCCGCGCGACGCACTCACAGGCGAACCGGAACCGGTCGGCTGGCTGCGGCAACACAGCAACTACCTGAGTCCCAAACTCAGGCTCGTTTCGGCAGATTTCTGGACCTTGATCGGCACGTACCTCCGTAATCTGCTGCGGAACTGGCTGTTGAGATTAACCAGAACAGCACACTGAAAACTTTCTCTGTTGAGGGAAAGGGCGAGGAACATACGTTGTATTTTCACTTCGGCAACCAATGCACAGGCATGAAATGAGTGAACACCTACATCTAAAACACGTTCTTCTCGATGAGCTTGTCCATCTCGAAGGTTGGTCGGAAATCGAAAAGATCACCCATCCATATGATTTTATTAAAAACCTTCTCCTAACCGCAGAACAGGAGCCGAGTCAAAGTAAACCTCCAACAAAGGAACAGCTACTCCATGGATTGCTGTCTCCGGACACCAAACTACTGCTGGAAGGTTTTGGTGGGTCCGACAAGCAAGACGAAGAGATCGCAAAAGCGCTCGTAAAATATTTGAATCAACTTGTGCGGGAAAATGATCTTCGCTCATCCAAACTTTACATGAAAACATTGGATGATCTAGCGAAAAGTCTCTTCGATCAATACCCTCATGGTGTTGTCCTGCCGTATCTCAATCGGCTAATCCTAACCAAAATCTTTCCAGACGACCTTAGTTGGAAAATTGTCGAGCCAATAGTCGCTGACGCCGTTCCTGACCAAAACAAAATTTACGAAGCGATACATCGCTTACCCCAAGGGCGCAGCGCGTTGTGTCTATCCGGTGGCGGTATCAGAAGCGCGACGTTTGCACTTGGACTGATCCAAACTCTCGCTGGGCTCAGATTGCAGGAGTCCGGGTTGCCAGAGCGCAAATTGCTAGAGCAGTTTGACTATTTATCCACCGTCTCTGGCGGAGGCTATATCGGGAGCTGGCTCAGCGCTTGGATCTATCGAGAGGCAAAAACGGCCAACGGATGTACTCTTGCTCTTAAGAACATAATGGACGCAGTAACCAAGAAAACAGTAACCAAAAAGACTGGGAATAGCCTCGAATCAGATGCCGATCAAATCACCTTTCTGCGGCGGTATCGTAACTATCTAAGCCCAAACTGGTCAGCCTTTTCTGCAGATACGTGGACGTTAATTGCGACATATTTGCGCAATCTGTTTTTGAACTGGCTTGTTATTGTCCCAGCCTTACTTGGAGTGCTTGCACTTCCTCGAATCGATGTGTATCTCGTCACACTGAAAGATTGGCACCAGATCCTTTCCAGCGAAGTTTTCTTGGTCTTCGGCACTGGATTCACAATATGGAGCATCGCCGCTATTACGGCACAAATGGTGCAGACACAATCGCCCTCAACCGAAGCAGGAGTTAGCAAAGGCTGCCAAGCTTCGTTCCGCAGAGCATGCCTCTATCCCTTACTCGTTGCAGCCGTATTGCTGGCAATCTACTGGGCACACCCAGAAAGTTCCGACAAAGTCCTGCTCCGCGGTGTCCTGTTGTGGAGTCACGAGTGGATTCTGTCTATCTTGCATACCATCTCAAATTCTATTGGGGTAGACCTAACTCAATCCAGTCGGGCGCAGATGATCGAGTTTGTGATTTTTGCGACTTCCGTCCACATCGCTGGTGTCCTTCTAGGAATAATTTACCGTCTCATCCGAAAGTCGAGGGGAAACGCTTCGCCTGTCACGGCACCACTGCCAGGCGCTTCGAAAGCCAAGAACATTTTCCGGGTTGGGGCTGTGGTTGGACTAGCTCTCGTCGCTGCGAGCACCGCGAGTGGTTTGGCGGCTTGGGCAGTGGCCACAGAGCTCTTTGACGATCCAAAGTCGAATCCCCATCTCTATGTCACGCTCGCCGCCCCACTCCTCCTGCTGATCTTTCTCCTGGCGGGAGATCTGCTCATCGGATTGCTCGCAAGGTGGAAATCGGACGAACACCGCGAATGGAAAGCGCGCCTCAATGCGTATGTCTTGATGACCTGTGTCGTATGGGTCTTAGGGAGCACACTTGTTCTCTATGGCCCGCGATGGCTCGCTGAGTTCCCATATCCAGCGCTCCTGTCTTCTTTCGGCGGAGTTTCTGGACTCCTTGCAATCCTCTTGGGATTCAGTCCCAAAACCCAGGCAACCCCCACCGTTGGAAAAAACGAAAGTGCGGTTAACACGGCTAGGCGATGGGCCCTATCTACTACTGCTCCACTCGGTGTCATCTTCGTGATTGTATTTCTCTCCTGGTGGACGAGCGCTATGGTCCTAAAGTGGGATACGTCAAGCACATTCGATCATGCCAGGGAGCAGACGTCTTCCCTCCAAGATTGGCCGTACTACCGCCTCGTTGCACACATCCACCAGCTCATTGTTCAAGAAACGAGTGGTATCACGCTCCTTGTTTTTATCGGAGCATGCGTGATCGTAAGTATCGTCATGGCATGGTTCGTCGACATCAACAAGTTCTCGCTTCACGCCCTCTATCGGAATTGCTTGATCCGTACATTCCTGGGAGCGTCGCATGTGCGCAACCCCGACTGTTTCACGGATTTTGACCCTGAGGACAACGTCGAGATGTGTGAGCTCAGCAAGACTACGTGTAGACCATTTCACGTCATCAATATTGCCCTGAATCTTCTCAATACCAATAATCTCGCGTGGCGGAGCCGGAAAGCCGCGTCCTTTACGATTACCCCTCTTCACGCCGGAAGCGCCGTGGACCAACTTGGCTACCGCCGATCTGGAGACTTCGGGCGCAGGAATGACTCACGTGGGCAAAGTATTACACTCGGTACCGCGCTGGCTATTTCCGGTGCTGCAGCAAGCCCCAATATGGGGTATCACTCCTCCCCGGCAGTCACCTTTTTGCTAAGCTTGTTCAATGTCCGTTTGGGCTGGTGGCTGGGCAATCCCGGCAAGGCTGGAGACGATACCACAAACTGGAAACGTGCCTCTCCTCGATCCGCGCTGTGGTGGTGGATGAAAGAAGCCCTCGGGGACACTCGAGAAGACGATGCCTATGTCTATCTCTCCGACGGCGGTCATTTCGAAAATCTCGGCCTTTACGAGATGGTCCTGCGCCGCTGCCGATTCATCGTAGTCAGCGATGCCGGATGTGACCCTACATACAGTTTTGAAGA
>Ga0315275_10008159_pt1 | contig 10178 bp, 4 predicted proteins | sample YL17G03_0_MG_FD_205557 | JGI IMG/M metagenome (GOLD analysis project Ga0315275, IMG submission 205557) | Sediment microbial communities from Yellowstone Lake, YNP, Wyoming, USA - YL17G03_0 | ecosystem: Environmental > Aquatic > Freshwater > Lake > Sediment | place: USA: Wyoming | collected...
GCTCGCCGAGGATAATATAGAACTTGCCGCGGTCGGTCATCCAGCCCGGCCGCCCGGCCTCGAATCTTTTGTTGGCGTAGTTGAATCGCCGCACGATCTCCTCCCGGTATTCGTTCTGGGGCGTCCCAGGGGTCGGATCGCGAAACTTCCAGAAATTCTGGATGAAGATCTCCCGATCGCGGTCGTCCGTCAGCCGGAGGAAAACGTCCTTTTCGGCCGGGGTGATGATATACGCGGTCAGATCGAAAAAACTCCGGTAGATCTGGGGGAGGGCCTTCTCGTCAATCTTCAGGGGCCGTGTCGCGGGGGCCGGAGCTTTCCCCTTTTGGGCGGCGGCCGCGAGGCCGAGGGCTAGGATCCCTCCCAAGAAAATAAGAGCGACACTGCTTTTTTTCATGGCTTGTTCCTCATTTCGGACGACGATCCGCTTCGCGGGACGCCGCTAAAGGCCCGAGATTCGTAATTCTTATTCTAACACTGATAACGGGGACGGCAAAGATCTCGTTGCAGGCGACTCGGGCAGGCCCGTCAACGGCACTTTTCGAGATCTGCGTCGAGAGCGGCCTTCTCCCGGGCCGATAGAGTCTTATAATACAGCTCTTTGTACTTGGTCAGATAGGCGCGCGCCATAACTTTGTCCCCCCTGTCGAGGTAGACGACGCCCAGGTTGTAAAGGCCGAATTTTTGGGCCGGGTCGATCTCGAGGGCCTTAAGCCAGCAGCGCACGGCTTCGTCCGCGTCGCCGGCCATCATGGCGGCCGACCCCAGCCCGTTGTAGGCCGGGGCGTAGCCGGGATCGTGACGGAGCGCGGTCCTAAAAAAATCCATCGCCCGCTGTAAGCCGGCCGCATCCTTGTTCTTCACGGCCAAGGAAAAATGGACGGACCCCAGGTTGTTCAGGACGACCGCGTACCCGGGGTCGAGAGCCAAGGCCTTCTCATAGGCGGCCAGGGCCCGTTCAAGATCACCTTTATTCCAGTAGGCTACGCCGAGATAATTCCAGAGCTCCGGGTCCCAGTCGATCACGCCCGCCGCCCTGATCAGAACGCCGATGGCCTCCTCGTTCCGCCCCGTCTCGGCCAGGACGATCCCGTATTCCATGGCCAGCTTATAGGAGCGGGGATTGTCCTTTGTCCCTTTCTCCAGAACGACCGCCGCTTCATCGAGCCGGCCTCGCGACTGGAGGACGGTCGCCAGGTATAGATAGGGATTGTCGAAATCCTTGCGCTCCGCGATGAGCTCCCGGAGGAGGGCGATGCTCCGCACCGCGTCGCCCCGGACGTTCAGGTCCACAGCCTCCTCGAATTTGCGGTTAAAGGGCAGAAGCGTCTTTAAATCGTCTTGGGGGCCGAAGTTCTCCCTGGACGGCGGTTGGTAGCCTCCGACATAGCCCAGGCTCTGGAGCTTCCTCTGGGCCGCAGCGTCCAGCCGGGGCCGGGCCGTGCTTTCCGCCCCCGATTCCTCCTTCATGAGGCGGGCGAGGATCGCCCGCTCCCGCCCTACGCCGCGCCCGGCCGTGTTCCTCGATTCGCCGAAGTCGGCTTTCAAGTCATAGACCTCGGGGAGGGGAGATTCGATGAACTTCTCGTCGCCTTCGATGAATCCCCGCAGGGGCGCCCATCCCCGGCGATAATACGGATAGAGCGACTCGAAAAAGATCGCTCGGCCGGCCAGTTTTTTCCCGCGGGCGGCAGGCAGCAGGGAGACGCCCTGGAGGCCGGGCGGCGGGGGAATACCGAGAAGGTCGCAGACCGTCGGAAAGATGTCGACATGGCAAACGTCCTGATCCACCCGGGCCGGCGCGAGGCCCGGGGCCGCGACGATCAGGGGGACCCACAGTGTCGCATTATAGGCGAAATAGCCGTGCGTCGTTTCCCCGTGTTCCCCGAGAGACTGGCCGTGGTCGCCGGTGAAGACTACGGCGGTGGTCTTGGCCTGCCTCGTCTCCTCCAGGCTCGAAAACAGCTTCCCCAACGCGGCATCCACGTAGGCCACTTCGCCGCCGTAAAGATCGTTTTTATAGCGCGTCAGGAACGGTTCGGGGGGCTCGTACGGCTGGTGGGGATCGAAACAATGGACCCATAGAAACCAGGGCCCGGGCCGGCCCTTGAGCCAGGCCAGTGCCCGCTCGACCACGGCTTCGGCCTTGCGCTCGACGAACTTGAAGTCGAGGGCGGCCCCTGTGCCGTAGTCGTCGTCGTAGACGTCAAACCCACGGTCGAGACCGAAGCGGGAGTCGAGGGGGAAGGCGCCGACGATCGCGGCCGTCGCATAGCCCTGCCCCTTCAGGTGCGTCGCCAGGCTCGGGAATCCGCTCGGCACCTTGAAAAATCCGTTGTCGTGGACGCCGTGGCGGAGGGGAGTCGTTCCCAGGAGAATGTTGGTGTGGGACGGCAGGGTCGTCGGCGTATGGGCGAAGGCCCGGGTGAAGAGGACGCCCCGTCGGGCCAAGGCGTTGATGTTGGGCGTCGCGACGGCTTTCGTTCCGTAACAGCCCAGCCGGTCCGGGCGGAGCGTATCGATGGTGATCAGAAGGAGATTCGGGCGGGCCGCTCCGGCGGCGGACGGGGCAAGGTGAAGCCCTCCGAGTGCCCAGGCCGCGGCCAGGATGATCCCGAGCCCGCGTTTTTTCATCGAGGACCTCCGTCCAAGAGCCCTATTCTAACATGACGGTGAAAGCCGGACAAAACGCGCCCCGCATAAAAAAGCCCCTCCCCCCGGAGGGGGAGGGGCCGTGAGCTTTCGCTCGGACGACGATCGCGTCAGAACTGGAAGCGGACGCCGAACCGGATGATTCTCGGATTCAGAACTTCGTTGATCTTGTAGTTGTTGGCAAAGGCTGCCAAGTGGTCGGTCGTGAGCTGGTAGGTTCCGTAGTTCTGATCGTATCTCCGGTTGATGACGGCGGTGTTCAGCGCGTTGAACGCGTCCACCATGATGTAGGCGCGTCCGGTGCCGATCTTGACCATCTTCTCGAGGCGGAGGTTGAGCTGGTAGAACGTGGGCAGCGTGAAACTGCCGAACGTGCTGAGGTAGACCGTGGCGCTCTTGGAGAACTGGTTCTGCAGGCTCGAATCGGCCATGGTGAAGTACTGGGGAATGATGTGGCCGGCGCGGGCGTTGAAGGTGGCGGAAACGTTGAAGTCGAACGGGAGCTGATAGAGGCCTTCGATCTTGAACATCCAGTGGGAGAAGACATACTGCCCGATCTTGCCGCTGGCCCCGCCGAGGTTCGGCGCCCAGACTTGGTCCTGCGTCGCCCAGAGGTTGGTGGGATTGATGTAGGCGTCGCTGCCGTAGTGGTACCACTGGTCCATGTAGGAAGCGGACCCGTCGAGCATCCACTTGTTGGACAGCCGCTTGGTGAAGCGGAAGTCCAGGCCCCAATAGCCGGCGTAGCTGCTGACCGACGTGTGGTGCGTGTAGGCGGTGTAGGCAGTCGTGGGGCTGAGGACGTACCAGGTTTTGCCCGCGGCGGAGCCTGTGCTCCCTATGCCGGGGATCGTGGAGGGCACAGTCCCGGCGGCGACATAGCTGGCCTGGGACCGGTCAACGCCGGCTTCGGTCATGGGGACGTCCTGGCTGAAGTTGTTGTATCTCCGGTAGGTGAAATCGAGGCCGATACCGAAATCGGTGAAGAGCTCTTGTTCGACCGACGCCAAATACTCGGTCGTCTTGCTCGAGCCGGCGTTGGAATCGACCTTGTAGGCATTGGGGCTGAGTGTCGTGGCGCCGGGGGTGAAAGAACCCCAGTTCACGCCCGCGTTGCCGGCGTAGTCGCCGATCCACTGACCGGCGTCGTTGATGACCCGCTGGGGGGCGTACGTATTGGGGTCGTTCCAGTACAGCTCGTTGAATTGCGCCTTATTGTCGCTGTTGGCGTCGAGCCACCAGAAATTCATCCAGCCGCCGGGGCCCAGGAGGTTGAAATAGCCGGCCATGCCGGTCCCCATGAAGTCGCCGTACTGGGCGAAGTTCAGCTTGAAGACCGTCTTGCCGTTGCCGAAAAGGTCGTAGGTCAGGCCGAGGCGGGGCGAGAAGACGTTCCAATGGTAATCCGGTTTGATGTTGGGCATCGTGGTGGCCGGGAGCTGCGCTTGGAGGACGTTCGCCGTGGTGGCGTCGAGGTACTGCATCCAGATCGCGTTGGTCGGCTCGATCGTGTGGTAGACGCTGGAATTGACTGAGGGCGTCTGGCGATCGTACCGCAGGCCGAGGAGGAGGTTCAGCTTGCCGATGGTGACCGTGTCGCTGAAGTAGAGTGCGAGCTGGCTGACCTGGTAGTCCAGGTTCCACTGCGTGAACGCGCTGAGCTGCTGTATCCCGGGGACGATTTCCGGAACGCCGCTGCCGGTGGGGCTGATGGTTTCGTAGTTAAAGTCGGTGTATTTAACGAGGTTGCCGGGAGTCGACGAATCCGTCGTGACCCGGCGGGTCGAATACTCAACACCGACTTTAATGTCATGCTTGACCCCGAACAGGCTGTCGTTGAAGTAGTTGAGGGTGGCATGGTAGTCATACATCGGCCGGGTCGTGACATAATAGTATTGAGATCCGGTCCAGAGGTCGTTCCCGATGTCGTACGAAGCCAGATTCGACAAGGTTTCGTCCATGCCCGGGAACATGCCCCACGAGTTGCCGGAGTAGCCCCACTTCAGGGACAGCAGGAGATCGTCTCCGAACATGTGCTCGTCCTGAAGCTTGATAATGGGCGAGCCGAAGGCGAAGCTGCTGCGCTGGTGAAGGCCCGTCGGAAACGATGCGGATGCGGACCGGCCGATAAAGTCCTTGTCGCCTGAGGAAACGAGGACTTCGAACCGGTTTTGCGGGATGATCTGGAGGTTCAGCTTGGCGTTGTAATCCTTCAGGGTCGGTTTGATGGGCGTCCCAACGATGGACAGGTTATCGATTTCCTGGACACCGAAGGACCCCCACAGCCAAGCATGGTCTTTCCAGATCGGCCCTCCGATGTTGACGCCGAAGTCCTTGATGGAATTGATCTTGTTGATTTGCTTCAGGCCTTGAGCGGCAAGGGCGGGCGTGATGTAGTTCTTGTCGGATTCGAGATGATTGTCCGTATAATAGACGCGGCCGCCGATGCTGGGCAGGTTGCCGCCGCGGCGGGTGACCATGTTCAGGGCGACGCCGCCCGTCTGGATGGTGACGTCCGAGCCGCCCGTCGTGATGTTCATTTCCTCGAAGGAGTCGAAGTCCCAATAGGTGGGCGACGCTCCGATGGCCGCGGGGTCGGTGACCACGACGCCGTCGAGCGACCAGACGTTGTTGCCGCCGCCGCTGGCGTCGCCTTTGGCCACGTAGCCGGCCTGCTGGCCCGATTCGTTGCCGCCGACGTTTTCCCGGTCCATGATGATCGAGGGCGCCATCTGCATGATGACCCAGGGATCGCGGGCCGTCGGAAGCGACTGCAGGGTTTCCTGGTTGACGTTTTTACCGGTCGCCGTCTTTTTAGTGTCGACGACGGGAGTGATCGCAATGACCGTCACCTGCTCCTCAAGGACGCCCTGCTCCATTCTGATGACGGCATTTGTGCTGTTGCCGATGCCGACGATGATGTTTTCTTCGGTCCGGGTCTTGAACCCCTGGAGCTCGGCCTTGATTTTGTAGTCCTTGGCCGGCGGAAGGGAGATGAACCGAAAGTCGCCGGAAGCCGATGTGATGGACGTCATCGGGGCCGAGAGGCTGCTGATGAGCGTGACCGTGACGCCGGGCAAGGCGGTGCCGTCCTTGTCGACCACTTGGCCGTAGATGTTCCCCGTGCGAATCTGCGCGTTCAGAAATACGGCCAGCGTAAGCACGAATAGAACACTCAAAAATTTCTTCACGTCTTTTTCTCCTTAGGTGTGATGATGTCCCATTCCCTTGAGCAACGTTTCACTCAACCCGAAGCACAACCCGGTTTTAATCTCTCTGATTTACTCCTCCTTTTTCCTTTGAGCCCAAATCTTTTAGGCAAAGGGCATACGTTGAAACTTTTAAAGCAGAAGCTCACGATTCCACATTCCAGATACATTGATATATTACATTTCAAATGTCAGAATAATAATAGCAATTTATGTACCAATATGCATCAAAAAATAATGTTCATTATTTATTTGTAATCAATAATATATTTTATTTATGATATATCGACAAGGATAATTTATCCGATATTTTGGATAGTGTTCAATAAATTGGATCGAGGAAATGGGTTCTCAGGACAATGACGAGCGGCCTCTGCGGTCTCTAGAGACACGCAGAATAGCGATAATCGGCCGACTTCGGATGCGGACGGGTCCTCGTCCGGATCATGGAATATCACTCAATCCGGAGACTTCTTTTTTATCGGAGTCGATGATAAAATTATTTAGTATAGTATGTTCACTGCGCAAAAAAGTACGTGAGGAGGCAATCGATGAAAAAGGCTATTTTCTTGATCTTATGCGCCGCCCTCGGGGCGTCCTTCCTGACCGCCCAGGACTATAAAGGCAAGGGCCGGGTGAGCGGGCTCGTCCTCGACCAAGACAACAAGCCCATCGAAGGCGTCCGGATCAAGCTCTTCCTTCCCAAGGCGAGCGGCGGCTTCGAAATCGTCACGGACAAGAAAGGCCAGTTCCTGGCGGCGTGGATGGCGAGCGGAGCCTGGAACGTTGATTTCGAGAAGATCGGCTACGAGGTCAAAAAGGTCGTCGTCGATATCGCCGAACAGCGAAAGAACCCCGACGTCAAGATCAACCTCAAAAAGATCGAGGGCCTGTTGCTCACCGACGAGCTGAAGGATCAGATGACTAAGGCCAACGCGCTCTTCGATCAGAAGAATTACGCGACCGCCATCGAGGCCTACACGGACATGCTCACGAAGTATCCCGAGGCCTATATCATCTGGCAGAACGTCGGGAATTCCTACTTCGCCCAGGAGAAATATGACCAGGCCGAAGAGGCCTATAAGAAAGTCCTGGAAAAGGGACCGGCCAACGTCGCGGCGACTCTGGGCATCGGCAACTGCTATGCCAACCGCAACCAGACGAACAAGGCCCTGGAGTGGTACGGCAAGATCGATTTTGAGAAGATCGAGGACCCCATCATCCTCTACAACATCGGGACGACCTACACCAACCTGAAGAAATACGAGGACGCGCTGAAGTATTACAAGCGTTCGGTCGAGGTCGATCCCAAATATGTCGACGGCCAATATCAGCTCGGCCTGACGTACATCAGCCTGGGCAAAACGACCGAAGCGATCGCCGCGTTTGAGGAATGCCTCAAAATCGAGCCGAATGGTGCCAAAGCCGATCAGGTCAAGGGCTTCCTGGATTACCTGCGCAAGAAGTGAAATTTGACGCCCGGGCGGCGGCCGGCGCCGCCGCTCCGGTCATTCTTTTTCCCGGGGGTGCGCCGTGAACCTGAAAATTTCCGTGCTCGCCCTGGCCGCGGCGCTGGCGGGTGCGGCCGCCTGCGCTTCGGGACCCGCCGTACAGCTCGATTCCGCCAGCCGCGATTTCTATGAAACCGCCCGTCTGATCATGACCGCCGAGGAAAGTGACATCTTCGATCACCTGCCCGACGCGGAGTCGCGGCGCGAATTTATCGCCGATTTCTGGGCCAAGCGCGACCCCGACCCCGAGACCGAGGCCAACGAGTTCAAGGACGAATTCGATGCCCGCATCGCCTACGCGGACAATCATTTTCGGGAGGGGCGGCGCGGAATGAACACCGACCGCGGCCGGATCTATATCTATCTTGGGCCGCCCGATAAGACCGACTATTACCCCATAGCCCGGCAGAACGACTACGGCAGCGGAGCGGGTTTGTTGTGGATCTACTACAGGTACGACTTAGGCATCGAATTCCGCGACACCCACAATACGAATTCGTTCAAAATGGTCCAAGTCGAGGGCAACCTCATGCAGGCCATCCAGGACGCCAAGCTGGGCGCCATCGCCCAGAGCGCCGGCGGATTGGGCCGGCTTCTGGATTTCGATCTGACCTACGACAAAGCGGGCCAGGCCTTTATCGTCACCCTGCCGGTCAAGCGGATCAATTTCAAGGAGGATGCGGGTATCCTCAAAGCCGGCTTTGAATTTATCTTTTATATCTATAAGCCGGACGCCTCGGCCAAGGAAAAGTTCACCCAGACCGCGGCCGTCGAGGGCCGGCCGGAGGAGCTGGAGAAAAAGAAGGAGATCGCCTTCCGTTTTCCTTGCGAGCTGCCGGCCGGCAAATGCTATGTCGACATCGTCATTGTCGACCAGGGCGGTCCGGGGAAGGCCCGCCGCATCTTCACCGTCCGCAATTGATCCGCGCCGGGCAGCCGGCAGACTTTGGAAATAGATCCTTCGGCCGGAACGAATATCCGCGGGTGCCCGGCCCGGCGGCCGAACACCCCGGACGCGAGGGACCTATTTTTGCGGCGGGGCGGGCGCCGTCGCCGGGGCCGAGCCCAGATTCTTGTAGTTCAGAAGGGCATTGAAGAGCAGGGCATAGGAGCCCTGCGTTTCGTGGCGCCAAACCGGATTGAAAGCGAACATCACGGCGTGGCCGGCGCCCAAGGGAGCGTCGATGAGGGCCGGCGTCCCGGCCAGCTCTTCGCCGCCGGCCAGCCCGCCGCTGATCAGGAGTTCGTCGGCCTTACCGGCGAAGCGCATGATCGTTTTCGGCGTCGGGCCGGACGGGGCGAAACCGCCGCCGCGCTGGCCTTCGGGCGGGGGCGCGTCCTTCTGCGCCTTGCGGAATTCCTCGAGTGATTTCTGCCCCAGATCCCTGGGACGGCCCTGGATGACGTCGGCGTCGCCGGCCGCGCCGCGGCCGGACGCGCGGCCCGCCGCGGCCTGGACGCCGGGCATGGCGAAACCGCCGCCCCTGCCGCCGCCGAAGCCGAAGACGGGGGCCTGGCTGAAATAGACGCCGAGCGTATCGTCATAGCCATAGACCAGGGGGCTTGTTTTATCCGACACTTCGGCCTTGAAAACACCGCCCCGGGCCCACAGATTCCTCGTCTGGCGGACGCTCATCCCCTGGGCGAAACCGAAATAGAGCGGGAGGGCCGAACCGTTGCCGACGGTCACGAACAGGCCGCCGGATTTGATGAAATCGCGCAGGTGGAGAACGCCTTCGAGCTCGAGTCCGCCGCGGATGTCGTCGCTGGAATCTTCGGTGCCCAGATTGGGCGTCACGGCGGTCTTTTTCCAAGCTGCGGGTTTGTCGCCGCCGACTCCGGACACCACGCTGAGCGCGTCCGGCGAAGACGGTCCGAAGACGATGACATCGTATTTGTCGCGCAGGTTCGCGGTGTCGCGGACGACGTGGACGGAAATATAATCATAGGGGATGCCGTTGTCGTCCAGGGCGATGCGCAGCCAGCCCTCATTCTGGGTGTTTTGCCAGGTGTGCAGGACGGCGATGCGCGGAACGGCGGCCTCGTGGCGGGGAACGTCGGGGAGGGCGGCCACGCCCAATACGGGAAGCCCGAAGCGCTTCCCGGCCTCGTCCAAAACCTTGTCCGTGTCGGCCGGATTGTCTGCCGCTTGGATGATGAACGATCCGGCATTGAACTTCTTCCCGCCGGCCTCGAAGGCCTTTTCCGCGGTCCCGATTTTGAGACCCCTGTTCCGGAAGCGGAAGGAGGCCAGGGTGTTCTCGGCGTTGTTGTTGATGAGCCAGGCGTGGGCGTCTCCGGCGGCGGGGCGGACGAGCCCGCCGGGCGCTAGGACCGGGCCCTTGATCAGGGTCATGGGGAAGGCCAGGACGGCCGGGTCTTCGACGCGGACCGTTTTCACGTTGAAAAGCGGGCCGAGGGTCCAGCCGACATCGTCATACGGGCTGGGATCGTTGACGTTGAAATACTGCCGGTCGAGAAGCATATCAGCCATGCGGGAATAGGGCTGGTCCATGCGGACGACGTAGCTGCCCGCCGGATATTCGGCGTCGCCGCTCTTGAAGGCCTTGTCGGCCTTGTGGATTTCCACGCCCTGGGCCTGCAGGAGCCGCAAGAGGCCCGCGGCCTGGCCGGGGCGAGAATCGGCGCCGGAGACGATATAGGCCGCCGGGCCTTCGGCCCGGGCCTTGGCGATCGAGCGCTTGCCCTTGATATAGAAATTTTCCAGGTAGCGGTCCTTGTTGGCCGCGACATAGTTCAGGCCGATCAGGAGGGCGCTTTGCTGAAGATTGACGTTGTCGCGGAT
>Ga0315275_10008162_pt1 | contig 10177 bp, 14 predicted proteins | sample YL17G03_0_MG_FD_205557 | JGI IMG/M metagenome (GOLD analysis project Ga0315275, IMG submission 205557) | Sediment microbial communities from Yellowstone Lake, YNP, Wyoming, USA - YL17G03_0 | ecosystem: Environmental > Aquatic > Freshwater > Lake > Sediment | place: USA: Wyoming | collected...
CTGTTCGTGCACGCCACTCCGGACCACCTCATGCTGAACATGATAGCGCTCTTCTTTTTCGGCCACATCGTGGAGCAGGGCCTCGGAAAGAAAAAGTTCCTGCTGATATTCTTCGCGTCGGGCCTTGCGGGAGAAGCGGCAATCCTGCTGGCCGCCCAGCTGGGCATAATGCCGGCAGCGATTCCCACGGTCGGAGCGAGCGCGGCCATCTTCGGGCTGATGGGGGCCGCTGTTCTCGTCAAGCCGTTCGAGATAATCGTCTATCCGTACCTGATACCGCTGCCGCTCGTGATCGTAGCGGTCGTCTATGCCGTCTATAATGTGGTGGCCTTCCTGACAGTGATCGGAACGGGCGCCGCGACAGACGTGGCATATGCTTCGCACTTCGGCGGGCTGGCAATGGGCGTGCTGCTCGGGTTCCGCTTTGAAGGGGCAAAGCGCGGGCTCATGGTGTTGGCGGCCGTCGCGGCCATACTCATCGCGATACCGCTCATCTGGGGCTTCGTGCAGTCGCTCCAAGTGTTCAGCTACACGTCCATTTTCAGCGGGCCGAAATAAGGTTTAAAAACGTCGGAGAGCTTGACGCTTCTTATGCGAATACTGCTGCAGGTGCCGGAAGGGCTAAAGACCAGGGCTGCTGCGCTGGCCGCAGAACTGGAGAAGGAAGGCAACGAGGTCGTCATCTCCGGCGAGGCCTGCTACGGCGCGTGCGACATAAAGGCCGACGAGGCAAGACGGCTGGGTTGCCAGAAAATCGTCCACTACGGGCACACGCGCTTCGTTAAGGCGGACTTTCCGGTCGAATACGTCGAGCACAGGGAAAAAGCCGATGTTGTTCCTATTCTTGAAAAGAACCCTGCGGCGCTGCAGGGCTTCAAAAGGATTGGGCTTGTGAGCAGCCTGCAGTTTCTGAATGCGCTAAGGCCGGCGAAAGAATTCCTGGAGAAAAACGGGCACAGGGCACTGATCGGCGAGGTCAAGAGCTCGAAGAAGCTCTATCCGGGCCAGATACTCGGGTGCGACGTGAGCGCGGCCAAAAGGGTGGAAAAGGACGTCGACGCGTTCCTGTTTTTGGGCTGCGGAAAATTCCATCCGCTGGGGCTTTCGCTCAATGGCGAAAAACCGATATTTTCGCTTGACTTTGAGCGCGGAACGATAGCGCGGATAGACGACACGCTTTTCAGAAAACAAAGGACGGTTGCAATCGCCCTTGCCAAGGACGCGAAGTCCTTCGGAATACTGGTCTCTACAAAACTGGGGCAGAACAACAGCGACTCGGCACAAAGCATCAAGCGGTGGCTAGAATCCAAGGGCAAAACGGCATTCATTTTATCTTTTGACGAGATACGCCCGGAAAAGCTCATGGGCGTCAAGGCCGATGCCTGGGTCAATACGGCGTGCCCGCGCATCGCAATAGAGAACCGCGGAGAGTTCAAGGGGCCGATATTGAACCCGGACGAGCTGGAAGAAAGCTTTAAATAATCTGCTCAAGCATCTGATTTGTATGTTCGTTTCTGTGGTCGAGGAAAACAAGGAAAAACTGAAGGTAGAAGTGAAGGGCGAAAGCTCCACCCTGACGCAGCTCATAGCCAAGCAGGCCTGGAAGGAAGGCGGAGAAGCCGCGGCCGTCCGGGAGCACCCGTTCATGGTCGAGCCAAAGATACTGGTGATGGGCACGAACCCGCGCAAGATACTGGAGAAGTCCGCCAAGGCCATAGAAGAGCAGTGCGACGAGTTCACGGCCGAATTCAAGCGCGCAGCGAAGGAGTTAGGCTTATTATGAAAATAAAAATGAACTGGTTCTACGGCTGCCTAGGGTTCCTGGGAATACTCGGTTACACGCAGAACGACCCGGCATATTACGCTTTCTTCGCGTTCTTCCTTTTCTTCCTGACGCCAATCCTCTCGAAGGGTAAAAAGAAGCGGAAATGATATATATTAACGCGACCATGCGGCAAAGCGCTTAAGCTTTTGCATACGTATTATACGCATGGCAAACGGACATCCCGACGCAAGCCACGTATGCGCCAACTGCGAAAAGGGGGTCAGTGAAAGGTGGGACATGTGCCCCTACTGCGGGATAGATTTTCTGGACGCGCAGTTCAGGAAAGTAATCGAGTACAATTCCGATACGAACGCCTACAGGATGGGCGCGCCGAAGGGCGAACACAAAGCCCACAGCCACACTTATTAATTCCGGCACCCAACCATCCGCATGCCGATTAAAAAAGTGAAGGACGAGATACGCATACTCGCCTTCGACGACGGCCCCTTCGGGAAAATGCAGCAGAAGACCGTCCTGATAGGCGTCATTTTCCGCGGCGGCTCCTTCATGGACGGCATGCTGAAGCGCGAAATAACGGTCGACGGGACCGACGCCGAACGCGAGCTGATAGGCGCCGCGCAGCAAATGAAGTTCAAGGACGTACGCGTCATACTTCTGGACGGCATCACGTTCGCGGGCTTCAACACGGTCAACATACAAAAGATACACGCGGAAACAAGGCTGCCCGTCGTCGTTGTCCTGAGGAAGAAGCCGAACTTCGACGAGTTCCTCAACGCCATGGGCAGGCTGCCCCACTCAGCCGAGAGAACGAAGTGCGTCAAGGACGCGGGCAAAATATTCTGGACAAACGTCGGGGACAACCGCCTGGCCTTCCAAACGGCGGGCATTTCCGAGAACGAGGCGGCGGAAATAATCAGGGTCAGCTGCAGCCATGCGAACATGCCCGAACCGCTGCGCATCGCCCACCTCATAGCTGGGGGCATCATGCTCGGCGAAAGCGCCGGCAGGGCCTAAAACCTTTATTAATGCGGGACGGAATTTCTTGCTATGCCCGCGACAAACAAGGACATGCATTCTTACCTGAAGGACGCCGGCAGGACCCTGATAAAGAAAGGGGAGCATCCGGCGAGGCGCGCCGCCGGGCACATCGCACACCACGCCAGGCGCGCGGCGCATGCGGTCAGGCACGTCGCCGCACGAAAAACTTCGTACGCCCCGAAAAAGCAGACAAACCCGGCGAGGAGCTGGGGCGACAGGTGGGACGACCTGACGGAGGGACCGTTCGGGACGCTGATTTACGTCGCGCTCGGCATAATGATAGCGGTGGCCGTCAACGAAGGATTGAAGCCGATTCTGCAAACCGACACGCCCGTAGTGGCGGTCTTTTCGGAAAGCATGGTCCCGGCGTTCGAGAAGGGCGACATGGTTATCGTGCAGGGCGGCACCCTCATCAATGCGGGGGACATAGTGGTCTACGACGCGCCCGTCTACAAGTATCCGATAATACACCGCGTGATCAGCATAACGGAGGCCGGTGTGGTCACAAAGGGCGACCACAACGCTTCACCGGACCCGTGGGTGACGCCGACCGACAAGATACACGGCAAGGCGATAATGAGGATACCCTACCTCGGCTGGGTCAAGGTCGAGACATACGAACTGATGGGGCTCGCGTAGCGGCTAACAGCATGAGCTGGCGACAGCGAAGATGCCAGACATCTTCGCGTCTCGAGGACTCGAAGTCCTCTCGACTTATCCGCCATCAGAGATGGCGGCAACCAAAAGGGTACCTTTATAAAAAGCGGGCTGGCATTATTGGCTAATAATTCGGTCGATACTTATGCGGTTTGCCATGGCCGAAACGTGCGCAAACGCATTGTCATCTAGGGACATAAAGGTTGGATGAAAATGGACTTCCATGAAAAAGACGGCGGGCTTTACGTGCCCAAGAACGTCAACGGGCACACGGTTCTCATCTGCAGGATATGCGGCCACAAGAAGAGCGGGAAGGCGAAGAAGTCGGACTTTGAGATAACAAGCAAGGTCGGCAAGCCGGCGGAAGGGCCCGCGGCGGAGATAGTTGTTGTGGAGGAGAAGAAGCAGTTCGAGGCGCTGCCCCGAACACAAACCATCTGCCCCGAGTGCGAGAACAAGGAAGCCTTCTGGTGGATGCAGCAGACGCGCTCCGCGGACGAGCCGCCCACGCGCTTCATGAAATGCTGCAAGTGCGGGCACGTGTGGCGTGAGTATGAATAGCATTGGTTAGCATACTCACTGCACCGTCCTCTGTGAAGTTGGTTTGCCGGTGGCGGGAATACGAATAAGTTTGTACCGTCTTCTCAACACCTTCGTTTTGAGATTGGTTCGGCGCCGGCAACCGCGAACTGCGGTTCGCTGTGCCATCACATCATCGGATGTGCTGGTGGAAAGAGCACGAGCAGAAAATTTTCCTACGGCGGCAAATGCACGGGATCGCAGACGGGCGGCTCATGCACGGGGTCGCAGACCACGGTCTGCTGCATGACAATGAAAAGTATTATCGCCAGCACGACCAGGGCGGCTGCCGCAATCAGGACGTATTTCAGATGCTTCTTCAGGTATTTCCGGCAGTTGCGCACGATAATGATTGGTTTCCCGGAATAAAAACCTAAGCATTTCATAAGGAGAACAGCGAGCGGAAAGCGGGCGTCTCCTGCAGGGCCTCCCTTACGCCGAAACGCCGGAAGACGCGGTCCGCGGTCTGGAGGCGCAACATGCGCTTCTGCAGCTCCAGGACGCCGTCCGAATGCCTTTTCGCGCCCTCGGACAGCTCCGCATAAAGCTTCTCCACGCCTTCGCCGGCCAGCATCCTTTCCAGCTTGTCCACCACGAAGGCGTTTATTTGCCCTATCAGCGAGTGCGCATCGGAAACCAGCCCTTCGGCAACCTTGCCCGGATGGAGCCTTTTCAGCGCGTACGCCTGGTAGGAAAGGGCTATGGCGGACTGCATCAGATTGGAGTAGGGCGAGCCTCTCCTGCGGAACAGGCTGACGTTGGCCCTGAACAGCCTGTCCACTGCCGTGTCCTCTATGACGTAGCTCCACTTGGGCCATTCGCCGGCCAGGATGTTCTTGCCCAGCACGAGCCTTTCCAACGGGGAGCCCGCCACTATCTCGGCGCGGCCGAAATCGAACGGCAGGCGGACGTGCTCCTTCATGAACCGCACGTTCTGTTCGAGCTCGCCGAGCGTGGCGGTAGGATGGAAGATGAGAAGATTGTAGGTCGCGACAATATTGAACTTTTCAAGCGCGGCCACCGCCCTGTTTATGTCCGCGAGCGTCGCGCCCCTTATCAGCGCCTTCAGGCCGGTCTCGCTCGCGTTCTCTATCCCGAGGAAGACGCCGACCGTCCCGAGGTCGTTAAGCGCGGAAGCCACTTCCTCGTCCACGGTATCGGGCCTGGCCTTGATTAGGAACGCTATCTCCGACGTGCTGATGCCCTTCGCCTCTATCGCCTTTTTCAGGGCGACTATCCTCTCCAGCGTGCGCTCTTTCGAGCCGAGCATGAAATTGTCATCATGGAACTGGAACAAACGCACATTACGGTTGTAGTAAAGGTCCGCCAGCTCCCCGGCCACGTTCTCGGGGCTGCGCAGCGCGAACTTTTCGCCCTTCTTCGAGTGGAAGGCGCCTATGCAGCAATAGAGGCAGCTCGAATGCCAGCAGCCGCGGCTGGAAACGAGCGTCGCGAAGTTCTCGCCGAGCCTGGCGTCCTGCTTCCTGCTGCGCACGGGAAAGGGAAGCGCGTCCAGGTCCTGGAACTTATAGACGCAGGGATTTTCCTTCAGGCCGCCGGATGCCCTGTAAACAAGATTTGCGACGTTCGAAAGGTCGGGGCCGGGCAGTGCGGCGGCAAGCTCCACTATGGCCTGCTCGCCCTCGAAGCGGATTACGCTGTCCACGCCGCCCTGCGTCTCCAGTATCCTCTTGAACTCGAACGTCGGGAAGTGGCCGCCCACCGTGACGTGGCCGCCGTAGCCCGCCTTGCGCAGCTCGGCTATCAGGCTGAAGTGCATGTTGGCCAGCGATTGGAAGGCGACCGAGACGCCGATTAGGTCCGGCCTGAACCTAGAAACGGCCCTGAGGACGGCGGGGATGTCCTCATACCTGGAGCACGGCACTATCTCGGCGGAGTGCCCGCCCCTTTCCAGGACCGCGGCAAGATAGCGGAGCGCGAGGTTTTCCTCGTCCTCGGCACCGGCAAGAAGGACGCGCGCCTTTTTCATAAGCAAAAATCGCCCCCAAAGCTTAAAAACAAGCACCTTATTTTTCGGGCGGCAGGCCGCGGCGAAATGCGCATCGCGCAGATTTTCGGCGCTTAGTTTACGGCTTTATAAACTGTTTTCTACCTAACTGGAGCAGAAGTGAGTATAATGAAATTTGCGGAACTGAAAATCAGGAAGGAAGTCATTGAAGGCCTGCACGGAGCGGGCTACCTTGACGCCTTTGCAATACAGGAAAAAGCGACGCCGCTGGCGCTCGAAGGCAAGGACGTCATCGGCAAGGCGCAGTCGGGTTCCGGCAAGACGATAGCTTTTCTGATTCCAGTGATGGAAAAGGTCCAGAAGGGCAAGGGCGTGCAGGCGCTCATCATTGCCCCGACAAGAGAGCTGACAATGCAGAACGAGGTCGTGTTCCAGAAACTGGCCGTGCACACGGGCCTGCGCTCAATCTCGGTCTACGGCGGCAAGTCAATGGACATGCAGACGCGGGCGCTGCGCTCGGGCGTAGAGGTCGTGTTCGCCACCCCCGGACGTTTGATGGACCACATGGAAAGGCGCAACATCAACCTGCAGGGAATCAAGATTGTCGTCCTTGACGAAGCCGACAGGATGCTGGACATGGGCTTCATCGAAGACATCGATTACATACTCAAGTTCACGCCGTGCGGACGGCAGACGCTGCTCTTTTCGGCCACAATGCCGGAGGAAATACGCCACGTCGTGCACCGTTACATGCACGACCCCGTCATGGTGGAACTCCATGCGGAGGCGCCCACGGTCGCAACGATAGCACAGGAGGCATGGATAGCCCTTGACAGGGACAAGGTGGAGTGCCTGAAGCACGTGCTTGACAAGGAAAAGCCGAGCGCCTGCATAATTTTCGTGGAAATGAAAAGGAGCGCCGACCGCCTTGAGAGGATACTTTCAAAATACTACAACGTCGCGGCGATACACGGCGACCTGTCGCAGGGGCAGCGCGAGCGCGTCCTCAACGCCTTCAGGGACAAAAAGCTGACCTATCTGATAGCCACGGACGTTGCGGCGCGCGGACTGGACATACCGGCGGTTTCGCACGTGTTCAACTACGACCTGCCGAAAGACGTGGACACGTTCATCCACCGCGTAGGGCGGACGGGGCGTGCGGGCGCCTACGGACGGGCGATAAACATAGCCTCGCCTGAAGAGGCCAATGAGTTGTCGGTGATAGAGCACTACGCAAAGATCCACATGATAAAGCACACGTTCAAGGGCGCGATGCCGCTCGAAAAGGCGCAGGAGATGACCGAGCAGATGAAAAGCCGCCAGGCGATAATACCCAAGTGGGTGAAGCGCACGGGCGGCCCGGGCTTCGGAGGCCGCGGAAGGGGCGGGCCGAGGCGCGGCGGACGGCCGGGTCAGGGCGGCTTCCACGGACGGGGGCACGGACGCGGCAGAAGGTAAATTATTTCTTTTTCGTTTCGCTTTGCTTCAGCTCATTGAGGCTGTTCTTATCTCCATAAACAGTGAGTATCGGAAATTCTTTTCTTAGAAGACCGAACTTGTCGTCCACAAAATAATCCTGCACGCCTGCTAAGCCATCAAGAAAGTCCAGTTGCTTCTTAATCTGCGCGGTGTTTTTAGCATCATTAGCAATCGACGGTATCCAATGATATCGAAGCGAACCAGTATGATCGCAGGACAAAAGCCCCATATCATCTAAAACTTCAATCGCTTCGTCGCCTTCCTTGATGCGGAGAAAGTAAGCGGGCATGAACAATAATCGGATGAAAAGTATTTATAACCTGCGAATATCTGGCTGTTTGGCTTATGAAGGTAAAAAGTTCGTCAAGCGCCATACGCGGCAGCAGTTCTTTTAAGTGCCGACCTGCCGCAGTAGGACTTCATGGCGAAAACGGAGAACGAATCAAAGGTCTATTCTCTCTGGATAATACCGTTCGGCAGCGAGACGTACGGCAAGCTCGCCACAGCCATAAGCAACCTTGCGGGCATGTACGGCTCCCCCGATTTCGACCCGCACGTCACGCTGCTCGGCGGCATAAAGTGCGAAGAAACGGCCGTGAAGGATCGCACGAAAGCGCTCGCGACCGAGCTCCGCTCCTTCAGGGTGGAACTGGATGGCGTAGGGAAAAGAAGCGAACGCCCCAGAGCGCCGTATCTCAACGTGAAAAAGAGCCCCGCGCTGGCGGAGGCCAATGAAATGGCAAGGAAGGCTTTCGGGATGGGACCGGATCCGGACTATCGCCCGCACATCAGCATGGCCTACGGCGATTTCGACGAACAGACGATGCAGGAAATGCAGAAGTTTTGCAGCAGATGCAGCGGCATCAGCTTCAACGCAGACCAGATATTCCTCGTAGAAGGGCAGGACAGCAAGGAAATAGCAGAGTTCAGGCTGCCTGACTGAAGGTTATTCACTTCACGATGTTCTGATACGTTCCAACCATTCGTTTACAGCCTTATAGAAATTTCCATGTGCTTCCAAGTCCTTTCTTACGTCCTCGATGCTTTCGCCTTCGACAAGTTTCTTGCTTTGCTTCGGGGAATAAATTTTCTTAGGCTTCACCGCAAGAGAAGTATCACTTTTCCCGTCCCACTCATTAACGGAGAAAACTTTCGACAGGCCTTTATCCCAGGTTGCGTCAACGGTCACCCATACCCCTTTCTTTCGGTCATGGACTTCCAGATAAGTATGGGTAGATAAATTTTCATGCCGGACCTTTTTCACCCTCTTCGGTAATTTAATATCCGTCCACAAGAATTCACAAACCCTGTAGCGCGCCTTGACCCCGACAGACTGGAAGAGCCGATACAAAATTTTGTGCTTTCCGCTGCAACTATAATCAGGCTCGCCGACCACAGTCCCGATTTTGTATGGTATGTCCCGCACAAACTCGAAATAATCAATAACATCCATCTATATCACTTAAGGACGCCGAGCTGTGCAAGGAACGCCTCTATCTGTATCTGCGGGGTGCCGCCGCAGGCTATCCTGAACTCGTACTCGCCGACCTTCTCGATAAGAGGCACCTTTTTAGCGTCCGGGACGCCCAGCGAGTGGACCTGCTTGCCCACCTCCTTCATGATGTCCTCGCCCGCGATGCCGTCGCGCAGCATCTGCGCGAGAATTTCGCGCGCGGCAGGGAACATTCCCGCCAGCGCCTGCTCGAGCATGTTCTTCACAAGATGGGGATGCGCCGCAGCGGCCATGTCGTACACTGTCTTTTCGGTTATCTTGGGCGCGGTCGCGGCCGACTGCAATATGTTTATCGCGCGGCGCATGTCGCCCTCCGAGAGGTGGAGCATGGCCTTGAGCGCGTCCTCCTCGATGTCAAGCTTCTCGGCGGCTGCCACGCGCCTGAGAAAACCAAGAAGGTCGTTCTCCGAGAGCGCCTTGAAGCGGAAGACCGCGCAACGGCTCTGTATAGGCTCGATAATCTTGCTGCTGTAATTCGCAATTAAAATGAAACGCGTCGATTCCGAGTAGCGCTCCATGGTGCGGCGCAGCGCGTGCTGCGCGTCATTGGTCAGCGAGTCGGCCTCGTCAAGGCAGACGACCTTGTAATCGGCCGCTATGGGCCTTGTGCGGGCGAAATCCTTTATCTTGTGGCGGACGACGTCTATTCCGCGCTCGTCGGAAGCGTTCAGTTCCAGAAAGTTCGCGTGCCGGTTGTTCCCGTAAAGCTCGTGCGCCAGCGCCAAGGCGGCGGTGGTCTTTCCGCAGCCGGGCGGGCCCGCAAAGAGCATGTGCGGCAGGCCCTTGACTATGAAGGCCTGCAAACGGGCCACAATCAGGGGCTGGCCGGCTATTTCGGAGAGGTTGGCGGGCCTGTACTTCTCGGTCCAGAGATTGAAGTCGTGCGGAGAAATTTCCTCCTCGTCAAGCTCGGTTTTCATACAGGGTTTATATACGATATCAAGTAATTTAAATCCATGGATAGTCGGCTGCTAATTATATTGGCATTTCTAGCGGTGCTAAGCATCCCTTCCTTCGCGGCAATAGACCCGGTCATGGTCTCCAGCATGCGGGTGCAAGTGGACCAAGCGGTCCAGATTTCCACGACGGGCAACGTGAACACGCTCACGGTTAATCTTATGGCGCCGCAGGAGGATGCCTTCCAGAAAGTGGAGTC
>Ga0315275_10008165_pt1 | contig 10176 bp, 6 predicted proteins | sample YL17G03_0_MG_FD_205557 | JGI IMG/M metagenome (GOLD analysis project Ga0315275, IMG submission 205557) | Sediment microbial communities from Yellowstone Lake, YNP, Wyoming, USA - YL17G03_0 | ecosystem: Environmental > Aquatic > Freshwater > Lake > Sediment | place: USA: Wyoming | collected...
CGTCGAGCTGATCGAGGCCGACACCTTCAGCGCCAAGGTGAAATCGGTCATCGAGGAGAAGAATTTCTACCTGAAGCATTACTTCGGGGCCGAGCCCCTGGATGCCGACCGCATCATCGCCGAGTACCGCGCCTATGCCGAGCGCTTGGGGCCGTATGTGACCAACGTGTCGGTGGTGGTCAACGAGGCCGTACGGAACAAACGCAAACTGCTCTTCGAAGGCTCCCAGGGGACCCACCTGGACGTCGATCACGGCACCTACCCGTACGTGACCTCCTCCAACACCGTGGCCGCCAATGCCTGCTGCGGCGTCGGCATCGGGCCACGGGAAATCACGGACGTGGTCGGGATCGTGAAAGCCTACACGACCCGCGTGGGCCGGGGCCCCTTCATCACCGAGCTCACCGATGAGATCGGCAACCGCCTCCAGGAGAAAGGGGCCGAGTTCGGCGCCACCACCGGCCGGCGCCGGCGCTGCGGCTGGCTGGACGTCGTGCTGCTGCGAAACGCCGTGCGCCTGAACGGTGTCACCGGGTTTGCCATCACGAAACTCGATGTCCTGGACGGGCTTACATCCCTGAAGATCTGCACCAGTTACGAATACCGGGGGGCCACCCTGAACGAATTCCCCGCGAGCCTGAAAGTGCTCGCGCAATGCCGGCCGGTGTACGAGACCCTGCCGGGCTGGCCCGACGACATCTCGGGGGTCACCTCGTACCGCCAGCTGCCCAAGAATGTCCGCAGCTACCTGGACCGGATCGCAGAACTCACCGAAACGCCGATCGACATCGTTTCGGTGGGGCCCGACCGCGATCAAACCATGGTGCTGCGCAATCCCTACCTCAAAAAGCGCACCACCCGGGCCGTGCCCGCCCGGCGGCGTTGACCCTGTTAGAGTTATGGGTTGACATCGGTTTGGGATTGGCGTAAATAGCCGAATTCAGTCGGGACGTGGCTCAGCCTGGTAGAGCACAGCGTTCGGGACGCTGGGGTCGGTGGTTCAAATCCACTCGTCCCGACCAACATGATCATTCAACCCCGGTCGATTCGGCTGGGGTTTTTTTACGGGATCGTCGTTTTTTTATGACAGATCGGACGAAAGCCGACATCCGAGTGATCTTCGCCCTGACCCTCGTCCACTTCACCGGCGACTTCTACGGATCCTTCATCAGCCCGCTGCTGCCGCTGTTCGCCGACACCTTTGCCCTCTCCATGACCCAGGTGGGTCTGCTCGCCGGTGTCAGCCGCTTCCTCATGTTCATCGTCCAACCCGTGTCCGGTTATCTGGCGGACCATTACCACACCCGGCTGTTTGTGCTCGGCGGCCCGATCCTGTCGATGATCTTCATCCCGCTGGTGGGCCTGGCGCCGAGTTTCCTGATCCTGATTCTTTTCATCGCCATCGGCTCGGCCGGCCAGGCCATGTTCCACCCGCCGGTCGCCGGGATGATCTCGACTTACGCCGGCCGCCACTTCACCTTCGCCATGTCGATCTTCAACTTGGGCGGGACCCTGGCCTTCGGTGTCGGCCCCATCGTCATCACGGCGATCGTGGGCGCCTGGGGGCTCCAGGGCACTGTGATCACGGCCGCCATCGGCCTGCCGCTGCTGCCGCTGATCTTCTGGCTGGTTCCACGGCCGGAAGGCGAAGGCCTCGCCAGTCGCGGGTTCTTCGGCTCGATTCGGGAAGCGTTAGGCAGCGCCTGGAAGCCCGTTTTCAACGTCTGGATGGTGATGGTGCTGCGGGCCTTCACCAGCGCGACCTTCGCCACCTTCATACCGATGCTCTATTCCCAGTCGGGACACTCGCTCGTTGAGATCGGCACGGTGGTGTCGCTTTACACCCTGGCCGGTTCAGCGAGCGGCCTGTGCGCCGGCCACATGGCGGACCGAATCGGCTACAAGCCGGTCTTTATGATCAGCAACGCTCTGTCGGCGCCCGCGTTGCTCTTGTCGGTCTTTCTCGGCGGCGGGTGGATCTATCCGAGCGCGTTTCTGGCGGGTTTTTTTACCATGGCCATCCTGCCCCTGGGAGTGGCCATGGCGCAGGAACTGGCACCCAAGGGCAAGTCCATGGTGTCGAGTCTGATGATGGGGCTGGCGTTAGGCACCGGCGGGATCATGAGCCCGATCGTCGGCAAACTCGCCGACATCTACACGGTCCAAGATGTTCTTGCCTGGCTGCCGGTGGTTCCGCTGTTGAGCATGCTTCTCGTCGTGCGGCTTCCGAACATCGGCGGGTTCGACCGAAGAAGCGCCTGACGGCGGCGTTAGGAGCGGCCCAAGGGGGGCCTGTCGGAGCCTTCCTGCGGAACTTGAGGAGCGCTGCGCTTGAGGCCCAAAACAATTCATAAAATACCGCGCCGCCCCGGCCTGGTTATTAAGTTGCCAGTCACCCTGCCCTGCCTCATCCCCGCGTCAACACCACGGCGACGATTAAAACGGCCAGCGCCCAGCGGTACAGCACGAAAATGGTGGTCGGGTGTTTCTTCAGGAAGCGCAGCAGGTACGTGATGCACAGATAGCCGCTGACGGCGGCGGCCACAAACCCTGATGCGAAGGCAACGCTGTCGAAGCCGGCCATGCCATGGGCCTGGATGTCGTCGAAAATACTCAGAAGGCTTTTGGCCCCCGCCCCGGCGATGATCGGCGCCGACAGCAGAAACGAGAAGCGGGCTGCGGTTTCGCGCTAGAGCCCGAGCGCCAGCCCGGCGGTGATGGTACTGCCGGAACGCGACACCCCCGGGAATACGGCCAGGGCCTGCGCCAGCCCGATGAGAATGATGTCCCGGAGGGATAGCTGATCCATGGTCCGCACGTGCCTGGCCAGGCGCTCCGCCATGAACAGGAGGGCGCCCAGCACAGCAATGATCACGGCCATCGCGATCATGGCCGAGCCCTGATGCGGTGCGTCGGGTTGATGAAACAGATGTTCGATCTTTTTTTCCGCGAGGAGACCGACCACAATGGCGGGAATGGTGCCGATGATCAGAAACCACGCCATCTTCCGGTCCGGGTCCCCGCCGATGCGCCTTTCGGCGATGCTCGCCAGCCCGGCCCGGATCAGCCGGACCCAATCCTTTGCAAAATACGCCAGCACGGCGATCAGCGTGCCCAGATGCAGCGCCACGTCGAAGGTCAGGCTGTTGATCAGCTTGTCCTCCCAGCCGAAAAGCCAAGGCACGATGATCAGGTGCGCCGAACTCGAAATCGGGATGAACTCTGTCAATCCCTGAATGATCCCCAAAATCACCGCTTGAAGCACGTGCATGCGAATCTCCCATGCGACTTCGCAAAAAGTCGGTCAAAGCGCTCGAAGTGGTTTCCTAACCCCGTCTGACCCCCGATGGCGGTGTTGCAGGCCTCTCGAAATGCTCACATACTGCCGTGTATGCTGCGCCTTCGAATCGGCCTGCGCCTTGCCCTCAGGTGTGATCCGAGGTTGTGAAACCACTTCTAAGCACCATCCGGTGTGAAAGGAATCGCGGCTGGAAGCCGCTCCCACAGAGGAAAAGGTAGCCGAGGCGCTGGCATCATGTGCCCTGCGATAAGGCGGGGCGCTTGTGAAACCACGGCCTTTCGGCTTCCAATTGAGCCGCCAGGCGAAAGAGAACGGCTTCATTCGCGGTCCGTGCCATGAACTGGACGCCGGCGGGAAGCCCGTCGCGAGCCCAGTGCAGCGGCACCGACATGGCGGGCTGCCCGGTGATGTTGGCGAGTTGAGTGAAGGGTGTGCGGGCCATATTTTTAACGGCGAGCCGGTCGGTGATGCCGCTCCGGCGCAGAAGCCTTCCAAGCCCCAGGGCATTGACCATTTTCAATCCGGCGATTTCGATCGGCGTCGGCTTGAGCTCGCCGATTCGCGCCGGCGGCTGGGCAACGGTCGGCGTCATGAAAATGTCATAGGATTCATGAAACAGCCCCGCGACCCGGGCGGCCCTGCCCCACAGCCGCTTGGCGTGTGCAAACGAATGGGCCGATGCGGCGCGCCCCAGCAGCCCGAGGGTCCAGGTCATCGTTTCCACATCCTGCGCGGTGGCCTTCCGGCCGAGCACGAGCGCGAGATCTTCGAGGTCGGCTGCAACCTCGCCGTAATACAGCTCGAAAAAACTCCGCGCGAGGGCCATGCCGTCCAGATCGGGCTGCGCTTCCTCGACCGCATGCCCGAGCTGGTGCAGAAGGATGGCGGTCTCCAGCACGGCCTTGACGTATTCTGGGTGAACCGGGGTGCCCATCGGCGAGCAAGTGCTGAAGGCGATGCGCAACCGACCCGGCTCGCGCCGCACCTCCTCGCTGAAAGGCCGCTCGGGCGGGGCAATGTTGAACGGGGCGCCCACGTCCGGCCCGCAGACCGCATCCAGCATGGCAGCACTGTCCCGCACGCTGCGGGTGAGGACATGCTCGACGACGGCCCCCTGCCATATCTCGCCGAAATCAGGCCCCGTCGGCGTCCGGCCGCGACTGGGCTTTAACCCGAAAAGCCCGCAGTAGGCGGCCGGAATTCGAATGGACCCGCCGCCGTCCCCGCCGCCCGCCAGGGGCACCATTCCGGCCGCCACCGCCGCGGCCGATCCCCCGCTCGAACCGCCCGGGGTGCGGCTCAAATCCCACGGATTGCGCGTCGGCCCGAAGAGTTCCGGCTCGGTGTAGGCGACGAGCCCGAATTCCGGGGTATTAGTTTTCCCGAGAATCACGACCCCCGCGTCCTTGTATCGGCGCACCAGCTCACTGTCGTGATTCGGCACGAAGTTCCGGCAGGCCTTGGAGCCGAAGGTGAGCGCAACCCCGGCATAGGCCGAGAGCAAGTCCTTGAGCAGAAACGGGACTCCGTGGAAAGGCCCGGCGGGCAGTGGCTTCTCAAGACTCTGACGCGCGAGGTCGAACATCGGCCTCACCACGGCGTTGAGCGAGGGGTTGATGCGCTCGATGCGGCCGACGGCCTCCTCGCAAACCTCGCGGGCCGACACCTCACCCCTGCGGATCAACTCCGATAGCCCCAGACCGTCGTAGCGGTCGTATTCCTTGAAACCGTTCATTTTTCTACCGGCATTCTCCCCGGTATGTCTTTATCAAGGTTGCCGGCAAATGAAAAGCCCGCCTGGCCTCTGGGATCTCGAATTTCCATCGCGGCAAGGATGCCGCTCCCACAGGTCAACATGACGACTGTAAAAGTTTAACACGAAAAGCCCTTTGTCTTTTCTCGCCCCAATTTTTTAAAACTAAAAGGCCTGAAAGGCCTTTTACCAGGCATAGTTTTCTTTCTCGATGATGGTCGCAACCCCCTGACCGCCGCCGACACAGGCGTTGGCGCAGCCGTAGCGGCCGTTCTTCGCGTTCAGGATGCGCGCGAGGGTCCCCACCAGGCGGATCCCGGTCGCCCCCAGGGCATGCCCGATGGCCGTGGCGCCGCCCATGACATTGACCTTGTCCGGAGCGATACCCAGTTCCTTGATGCAGTTCAGGGCCACGATGCAGAAGGCCTCGTTGATCTCCCAGAAGTCGACGTCAGCGGCCTTCAACCCGGCGGCGCCAAGCGCCTTTTGGCTGGCGGGGACCGGGCCCGCGCCCATGATGGTGGGGTCCACACCGGCAAAACCGATGGAGCGCAGAGTGGCCAGGGGTTTGATGCCTTTCTTTTTGGCCGTTTCCTTGGACATCAGAATCATGGAGGAGGCGCCGGCATTGAGCGGGGAGGAGTTCCCGGGCGTGATGACGCCGTCCTTCTTGAAGGCGGGCTTGAGGTCCCGCATGTTTTCGATCGTGGCGTCGTCCCGCACGGCCTGGTCGGTGTCCACGGTCATCACACTGCCGTCGGCCTGCTCGGCCTGGACGGGCAGGATCTCATCCTTGAAAAACCCTTCTGCGCGGGCTTTTGCGGCCAGCTGATGGCTCCGCACCCCCCACCGGTCCAGCTCTTCGCGCGTGAATTTCGTCTGGGAAAAAAGCTTTTCGGCCGTGAGCCCCATGTTCATGGAGGTCATCATGTCCCAGTGGCTGAGGGCGGGGTCGAGGAAAAGGCCCATGTTGGGCGAAACCAGGCCCCGTTCGACCTGGGTCATCCCCATGGGCACCCGGGTCATGTGTTCCAGGCCGCCGACGAGCACGATGTCCGCAAAGTTCATGGCGATCTCCATGAACCCGATCTGGATGCCGGCCATGGACGAGCCGCACTGCTGGTCGACAAATTTGGCCGGTATCGTCTTGGGCAGGTTCGCCATGAAGATGGGAATCCGCCCCCCGTAGAGCCACTGCTCGCCAACGGCCACGGCGCAGCCGACCAGGAAGTCGTCGATCTCCTCTGCGTTTATCCCGGTACGTTTGATCACCTCGGGCAGCACCTTGGCCAGGAGTTCATCGCCTCTCATCTTGCAGAACCAGTCGCGGGCCGGTTCGGTGGGCCGGGACCGCGACAGCGCCGTTCTCATGTAGCCTGCAATCACAACCTCTCTCATGGGTGTCCTCCCTTTTTCGTTTAAACGTTCAATCGTTGCGGATTTTCAATCTATTCTTTTGAGCATCCAGCTTCGAGCTCACTCTTTGTAAAACGTCCTCCCGGAGCCGGCCATTTCCTGGATCAGGCCGGCGGGTTTGAAATGCGCTCCGTACTGTTTTTCGAGCTCGGTGAGCTTGCGCTGAACATTCTGCACCCCCCACTTATCCGCATAGCGCAGGATGCCGCCGCGGTAGGGCGGGAAACCGGTGCCGTAGATCATGGCGAGATCCATGTCCTGGGGCCGGTCACAGATGCCCTCCTCGATCATGAACGCCGCCTCGTTGATGGCGCCGGCGAGCATCAGGTCGATGATCTCTTGGGTGGAGGCCTTTTTGGGCGCAACGCCGTGTGCGTTCAGGTAGTTCCGGACGGTGTCGCCGACCTTGGGATTGGGCACGGGCGTGGGACCGCTGTAGTCCATGTACCCGGAACCGGTTTTGCGCCCGTAGCAGCCGGTGCCATAGATGACCTCGGTCAGCGGGTGGACTTTCCAGCGCTCGCCCAGCCGTTGCTCGAACGTTTTGTTCACGTGATAGTTGATGTCGATGCCGGTGAGATCGGAGAGTGCGGCCGGTCCCATGGGCATACCGAAATCCACCATGGCCGCTTCGATGGCCGCTGCGTCGACGCCGTCGGCCATCAGGTAGATGGAACCGCTCATCAGGCCCAGCAGCTGGCGTGTCACGTAGAAGCCGGGGCCGTCATGAACGACGATGGGGATCTTCTTGACCGCCCGCGCAAAAGCGACGCTCGCCGCGAGCGTTGGGTCGGATGTCTTCTGCGCGCAGATGATCTCCAGAAGCTGCATGCGCTGGGCCGGGTTGAAGAAGTGCAGCCCGATCATGCGCCCCGGGTCTTTCAGGACGGTCGCCATCTCGGTGATGGGCAGCGCGGAGGTGTTGGTGGCGAAGATCGCCTCCGGCCGGCATATTCCTTCGAGCTTTTTCCACAGGTCCTGCTTGACCGCCATGTCCTCGAGCACGGCCTCGATGACCAGGTCGGCACCCTGGATATCCTCGAGGGAACTGGTGGTGACCAACTGCTGCGCCAGCATGGCGTCCAGCTCCGCTGCGCTCATTTTTTTGTTCTGGATGTGGTAGTCGAAGGTGCCGCGGACCGCAGCCACCCCCTTCTGCACGGCGGGCCCGTTGATATCCCAAAGAACGGCCTGGAACCCCCCGGTCAGGAGCAGGTGCACGATGCCCGAGCCCATGACCCCGCCGCCCAGCATGGCGACTTTCTTGATCTTGGCCGGCTTGAGATTCTCGATGCGAGCCAGCCTTCCCGCAGACCGGGTGTTGAGGAAAATCCCGATGAGGTTCTGGGCCACATCCGAGAGCAGGCAGTCGGCAAAGAGGCCGGCTTCCATCGTCAAGTCGGCGTCGAGGTCGTAGCCCAAACCATTCTCGAGGGCTTCGATGGCCTTGAACGGTGCCACGTACCCCTTGGCCTTGGCCGCCGTCATGAGCTTGGTGAAATCGAGCAGGGCCTTCTTCTCGGCCGCACTCGGCAACCGGTCGTAGCGGAATCGGGTCACCCGGTTGGACCGATTGAGCTGACCGGACATGAACCGCCGTGCCGCTTTTACCGCCGTTTCCACCAACTGATCCGGTTCCGCCAATTCATCGACCAGGGTCCGGGCATGGGCCTGCTCGGATTTGATGGCCTTGCCGGTGGTGATCATCTCGATGGCATTGGGCAGGCCGATCAGGCGCGGCAGCCGCTGGGTCCCACCCGCCCCCGGGATGAGGCCGATCTGCACCTCCGCCTGCCCCAGATCCACGCCCCGGGCGGCCACCCGGTAGTGGCAGACCATGGCGAGCTCAAGCCCGCCTCCCAGGCAGTTGCCGTTGATGGCGGCGACCACGGGCTTGGGGCCGGTTTCAATGGAATTAAGGAACCGGTTGTTCTCCGCGAGCAGTTGCAGAATCCCTTCCCGGGACTTCACGTCCTTGATCTGGGTGATGTCGGCCCCAGCGATGAAGTTCTTCCCCGTTCCGGTCATGACGATCGCCTTCACGGCGCCATCCCTGAAGGCCTCCGCCACCGCATCGGCAATCTCCCGCACAAAATGCCCCGAGAGTTGATTGACCGGCGGGTTGTCCAGCACGAACACGGCGACACCGTCCCTCACCTCGACCCTGACCGTCTTGTAGTCCGTCCTCATCTCTTGCCACCCCCCTGCAGTTTGGTCGGTCCCAATGGAATATAGCGTGCAACACACTACACGTTTAATTTATCTATAATAACAGGCTGAACCCTCTTTTTGCAAGAAACCCCTTGCGGACTGACCGCCTTTACCGGTAAATGAGACGCGGCCGGCAATCTGGTGGCCAAGGCCCTGACCACGTATGCGATCACCCGGATAACTCGAACGCCCGGAAGCCGGGCGGCTGAAAGGCATAAAAAGGAGTCGTGACGATCATGCAACCGCAACCCACCGAAATGGCATCCTGCGCCGATTGCCCCTTTAAGAACGCCGATCGCTTCTGCATGGCGCTCGACGGCAACCATCCTGAAAACTGCCCGACCGCGAATCAGGGCGACGTGGTGGCCCAAGCGCTCAAGGAGTATGAAAAGCCGCAAATACGCGACTTCGCGCGAGAGGCATCGATTCAGGAGGGCGAAGGCTACGGCGACCGTGAAAAGGGGTATGCCTGCGTCAGGCCGATCAAACCCAGAATCGTCGAGATCGTCGAATTCGCCCGCCGGATGAATTACACCCGGCTGGGCCTCATTTTCTGCGCCGGCCTGGTGCGGGAGGGCAAAGTCGTCGCCGAATTCTACCGTTCCAAGGGCTTCGAAGTCGCCTCGGTCCTGTGCAAGGTCGGCCAGGTGCCAAAGGAAACGATCGGTATCTTGGACGAGCAAAAAATTGCGATCGGCTGCCACGAAACCATGTGCAACCCCATCACCCAGGCCATGATCATGAACAAGGCCGGCACCCAGTTCAACATCCTGCTCGGTCTGTGCGTGGGGCACGACTCCATGGTTTTCAAATACAGCGCCGCACCGTGCACCGTGCTGGCGGCCAAGGACCGGGTCTTCGCCCACAACCCGCTCGCCGCCGTGTATACGATGGACAGCTATTACCGCTATCTGAAGCAGCCGTTGGATTAGCAGGGTGTTGAAAAACTGCGCCTCGCGCCGTGATCCGGCGTTGTGCGGCTTTTGTAAATGCTCACATATCACTGAATATGCTGCGCGTTCCAAAACGCCGCACGCCTTGGCTGACGGCCTGATGCTTGTTTTTCAACACCCTGTTAGATCCGCCAGCCGCGCTGGCTAATTGGGAATGTCTTGTGGCACCTAAACAACTCTTCTATTGGCTGCTGTTGCCGATCGCTGTTGCCTGCACGGCACCGGAACAGGTTGAGCCAGTGCGGTCGAGCGCAGACGCAGTTTATTCATCTCAAGGCGGCAATGTGCATCGAATGGGAGTATCGGATAAGCCGGCTCAAGAAATGGTCCCCAACCAGGTCCTGGTGCGGTTCCGGGAAGGAACCGATCCGAGTGAGATCCAACGCATCCAAGGCGAGGCCGGCGTCCTGATTCTCAAAGCAGTGTCCGGTAAGAACCTTTTTCTCATGAAGATTATGGATGGCTCCTCGGTCGAGGATGCCATCAGACGTCTCAAAGCCTATCCCGAAATTCTCTATGCCGAACCGAACTACGGCAGAGGT
>Ga0315275_10008166_pt1 | contig 10175 bp, 5 predicted proteins | sample YL17G03_0_MG_FD_205557 | JGI IMG/M metagenome (GOLD analysis project Ga0315275, IMG submission 205557) | Sediment microbial communities from Yellowstone Lake, YNP, Wyoming, USA - YL17G03_0 | ecosystem: Environmental > Aquatic > Freshwater > Lake > Sediment | place: USA: Wyoming | collected...
GCGAGATATCCGTCCTCGATGCCTTGGGCCATGTCGTATTCGTAGACAGGCTCCCCGAACCAGCGATAATTGTCGGCGGTGATCTGGGCGTCGGCGTGGGCTTCCTTGCTGTCGTCGGTGATGTCGAGCTTGCGGGGAGTGGCGGTGAGGCCGACCTGAACGGCGGCGGGATTGCGGGTGAGCACTTGGGACCACTTTCCCCAGGCCGAGCGGTGGCATTCGTCGATGATGATGTGGCTGAAGTAGTTTTCGGGATAGTGGGTCAGAAGAAAATTGGCATCGGCCTCCTCGCTGTCCACGTCGAGCGTCTGGTAAGTGGCGACGAGAATGCGGGCGTTTTTCCGCGGATTGCCGCCAGAAACCGCGGCGGCATCGGCCCCGAAAACGTTTTGGAAGGCGGCAAGTCCTTGGGAGCGCAGTTCATCGCGATCGCAGACGAACAGGGCGCGACGCAGTTGGCCGGCGTCGGAATCGAGTCTGAAGCCCATCCTTTCTTCATAGCGGCGGCGCAGGTCGCCGGGCATGGGGAACTCGATGAGAGGGCGAGGCTGGGAGGTCAAACCTGTAGAGCGGTCGTATTCGACGAAGAGATGCCCGTTGCTGGAATAAACAAACGGCACATTGAGGCGCTTGCAGACGGCGTAAAGCTTGACCTGCTCCAATCCGTGGGTCGGCGGCAAATGCTCGGCTTTGGCCTCTATCAAGGCTACGGCGACCGGCTGGCTTTCCAGGGTGACTTTGACGCGAAGAACATAGTCCACACGGCCTCTAGGCCGCCGGCGCGGACCGCCTTTGCCCAGCTCGATGGTTCCAGCGGTCTCTTCGCGACGGATGAGATCTTCCGTCCATCCGCGCCCATGGATGGCCGGATCGATGAGCTTGGCCCTCGTATCGGATTCGCTTAAAGGCATCGATTTAGTACCTTATATTTTGAGCCGGATAGCGTATTCGCCCGAGTTTTAAACAGCTTATCGCAAGCCCCGCTTATGGTCAAATGAAACGAGAAAAACATGCTATAATTCCTCCATGTTCAACCTCATTGAAAACGACATCATGTATCGCCGCTGGAACGTCCCTTCCCCCAAAGCCGTTCTTCTCCTCATCCATGGCCTCGGCGCCCATTCCGCCCGCTGGGATTTCCTGTCCGGCTTTTTCGCCGAACGAGGTTATGCGTCTTACGCCATCGAATTGCGGGGATTCGGACGGACAAAGGAACGGCCGCGCGGGCATATCGATTCCTTCGATATTTATGAGCGGGACATCCTGCAATTGGCCGAGATCGCCGGGCGGGAGCATCCCGGCCGGAAAATCGCCCTCCTCGGCGAGAGCATGGGAGCTCTGATCGCCTTCAATTTGGCTTGCCGGCGCCCCGAGACGTTCGCCGGCCAGGTCCTGATCTCGCCCGTGTTCAAGAACGGGATCAAGTTCCCCCTGTCCGCTTATATGACGCTGGTTACGAACATCCTGATCCGTCCGCGAAAAACGATCGCGATTCCCTTCACTTCGGCCATGTGCACGCGCGACGCTTCCTATTGTCAGGCCATGGAGGCCAATCCCGACGAACTGCGCCTGGCCAGCTTGAAGCTCCTGATGAATATCATGGGCGAACAACGGAAGGCCAAGCGGCTGGCGAAAGGGCTCACCGTCCCGACCCTCGTCCAAGTCGCCGGCCAGGACCAGCTGGTCGACGCGCGCGCCGAGCGGAAGATGTTCGAAAAGCTGAACGTTCAGGACAAGACCCTGCTGGATTATCCGGAGATGTTCCACGCCCTTTCCATCGAGCTCGGCCGCGAGCGGGTCTTCCAGGACATCCTCGATTGGCTCGAAAAAAGAACGTAAAATGAAATACATCCTGGCCATCGACCAGGGGACGACCGGGAGCCGGGCGATCGTCTATGACCGGCGCGGCCGGGCGGTCGCTTCCGCATACCGGGAGTTCACCCAATATTTTCCCCGGCCCGGCTGGGTCGAGCACGATCCCGAGGAGATCTGGCAAAGCGTCCGCGAGACCATCCAGGAAGTGTTGGCCGGGGTTCCGGGCTCTTCCATCGCCGCCGTCGGCATCGCCACTCAGCGGGAGACGACGATTTTCTGGGACCGAACGACGGGCCGGCCCGTCCATCCCGCGATCGTCTGGCAGTGCCGGCGGACGGCGGAGCGCTGCCGCCGGCTCAACCAAGAGAAGGGGTTGGGCGACTTTATCCGGCAGCGGACGGGCCTGCCGATCGACGCCTATTTTTCCGCGACCAAAGCGGAGTGGATCCTGAAACACGCGGCTCGCGGCCGGGCGATGGGGGGCGGCCGGTTGTGCTTCGGCAATCCCGATGCCTGGCTGCTCTGGAAGCTGACGGGAGGGAGAACCCACGCCACCGATCCGACCAACGCCTCGCGGACCATGCTCTTCAATATCGAAACGCTGCGCTGGGACAACGAGCTCTTGAAGCTCTTCGGAATTCCCGAAGCCGTTCTTCCTGAAGTCCGCCTGTCGTCGGGCGATTTCGGCCGGACGATCGGGATCGGCCGGCTTCCGGCCGGGATCCCGATCACGGGGGTCGCCGGCGACCAGCAGGCGGCCCTCTTCGGGCAGGCCGGATTCGGGCCCGGCGCGATCAAGGCCACCTACGGGACGGGGTGTTTCATCCTTATGAACACCGGGCGGAACAGGATCGAATCGAAGCATGGACTGATCACGACTCTGGCCTGCGGGCCGGGCGGCGAGGTCCCTTTTGCCCTCGAAGGATCGGTCTTCGTCGCCGGCGCGGCGGTCCAATGGCTGCGCGACCAGCTCGGCCTCCTGAAGACCTCCGCCGACTCGGAGGAGATGGCCGAAGCCGTCGGGGACACCGGGGGGGTCTATTTCGTCCCCGCCTTCGTCGGCCTCGGCGCGCCGTATTGGGACCCTGACGCGCGCGGCACGATCACCGGTCTGACGCGCGGGACGAACAGGAACCATCTCGTCCGGGCCGCCTTGGAAGCGATGTGTTATTCGACCAGGGATGTCCTGGACACCATGAGGAAGGATTCGAGGCTCATCTTCAGGGACTTGCGGGTCGACGGCGGGACGGCCGCCAACGATTTCCTCTGCCGGTTCCAGGCCGATATTCTCGGGATTCCCGTCCTTCGTCCGAAGGCCATCGAGACGACCTCGCTCGGCGCCGCTTTTCTCGCCGGACTGGGCGTCGGGTTTTGGAAGGATACCGCGGAGATCGAACGATTGTGGGCCGTCGACAGGACGTTCGCGCCGGCCATGAAAAGAGAAGTCGCCGACGCCCTTTATAAAGGCTGGCTGGCGGCCGTCGGAAAAACGCTCACGCGCTGAACCGGACTATTAAAAAATTTAGGCGCTCTTCCATTTTGCCTGGGCTCGATAAGGAAGGGGAGAAGATCCGGAATCGGTTTCGCTCCCGACTCGGGTTTTTAACGCCGTTTCCTCGCCCTCCTTCTCGGCGGCTCAGAACTCCGTCCCGGCTTCCTAATTACGGGGGTTCGCCGGGACGTCAAACATGCTTCGCCGGCCGGCCTCTTCCGGGCCGGCTACCCTCGAAGGACGGCTCAGAAAGGCTAAACCCTCCATGGTCGCTTCATCCGATCCCGGATCTTCTCCCATCTCGACCTATACAAAATGGAAGAGAGCCGGCTATTTTTTCGCATCGTCTTCGGGCGCGCTCGCGATCAGATCCGCGTAGTCCGTTTCCATGTTGATGTTCTTAAACCAGCTCCGGTCCGGGATCTTCACCAGGTTGACCTTAACCCGGTCGAGAAGCTCAAGGATGCTTCGGCCTCCGCCTTCGAGGATCCGGGCCGCCTCCGGGACCACGCTTTTCCGATAGACGGCGAACAACGGTTCATAGAGATGGCTTTCGACGCAGGGCAGGACCAGGTCATATCCGTCCGCCATTTTGATCAGCCGGTTGACGAAGCTCAAATCGATCCGGGGGATGTCGCAGGCCGTCACGAAATTGAGGTCATGGGTCATGCGCGGCAGGCTCGAAGCGATGCCCCTGAGCGGGCCCTGACCCGGCTCGAGGTCCGGGACGACCGGAAGGCCTAAAAAACCGTAATCGCCCGGCCGGTCGGCGCTGATGACGATCTCTTCGAAGAGCGCCTTCAACTGGCTGACGATCAGGTCGATCATCGGCCGCCCTTGGACGGGGAGAAGCGCTTTGTCCCGGCCCATCCGGCGGCTGTTCCCCCCGGCCAGGATGAGAACGCCGGCGCGGGGCCGGAGCATCCACTCGTTCCCGATGAAGAGGCAATCCCCGGGCGAAAGATCCCATTCGCGGCCGTCGCGAAGGGCGATTCTGTCCGCGAGAGGGAGAACCGCCGCGCAGGAGGCTTTCATCGCAGATTCCTTTTTCGTTTGGATGACGATGAACACGCCCGGCTCGAGGGCCGTCCGCGCCGACGTCCCTTCGGCGACCACGCAGGCCGCGCCGGGAATGAGTTCCAAGAGAGCTTCGAGCCCTTCCGTCAGGCGGTCCCGCTTGACCTTGAGCCAAAAGACGCGGCGGGCGCCCGCTTCGAGCATCCGGCCGGTATCGGTCTCGTCCGATGGGACCGATTCCTCGATGATGCGAAAGGGGCCGTCGATGATCCGATAACTCTCGATTTCGACTCGGCCGGAGTGAGGCGCATCGTCAGGATCGATGACCGTGATTTTGAACCCGATGACGCCGCGGAGACGGGCTTCACGTTCGATGAGCCGGCAGGCGAACAAGGTCTTGCCGACGTTCCGTCCCGCGCCGCCGATAAGGATCAGGTTCTTTTTTTGAATCATCCTGAATTCGACCGCTCCGGGTCCTCGGGAGATCCGCGGCGGCCGGGGCGGGCGCATTGGCCAGCACCCCCGCGCCAGCCGGTGCCCCGGGCTTTGCCCGGGGGTCCACTTCCGCCGTACTCGCCCGTGGATACAAGCCACGGGCGAGTGGCGAGCCGAAGGCTCGTCCCTTGATTATTCGTAACGGAGCGCTTCAATGGGATCGAGTTTGGACGCTTTGCGGGCCGGATAGAATCCGAAAAAGATGCCGACCGACGCGGCGAAGACGAAGGACATGATCACCGAGCTCATCGAGACGACGGCCGTGATCCGGGAGAACATCGGAACGTATTTCAGCATTTTCGACATCCCGAAGCCCAGTCCAACGCCCAGGAATCCGCCGATGAGGCTCAGGACGACCGCTTCGGCTAAAAACTGGACGAGGATATCCCGCTCCCGGGCGCCGATCGACATCCGGATCCCGATCTCCCGGATGCGCTCGGTCACGGAGACCAGCATGATGTTCATGATGCCGATCCCGCCGACGATGAGGGAGATGGCGGCGATGCTGCCGAGGAAGAGGGTCAGGACGCCGATCGCGTTCTCGGCGTTCTCGGCGATTTCCTGCATGTTGCGGACGTTGAAATCGTCGGGCTGTTCGGGCTGGATATTGTGCCGCAGACGGAGAAGGTCCTCGATCTCCGCCTGGGCCTGGGGCATTTTCTCCTGAGAGACGGCCGCGACATCGATCGACTGGATGAACGTCTGCCGGACGAGCCGTCTCGAGGCCGTGGTGTAAGGAACGCAGATCATGTCGTCGCGGCTGCCCATGCCGCCGGCCTGGCCTTTGGTTTTAAAGATCCCCACGATCATGAACGGGACGCGCCGGACACGGATGACCTTGCCGATGGGATCGTCGCCTTCATCGAAGAGATACCGCTTGACGTCGGCGCCGAGGACGCAGACCTTTTCGCCGTTTTGGACCTGTTCCTCGTCGAAGAACGTGCCCTGGTCGATCTCCCATTTCCGGATATCCGGGAATCTCTCGCTGACACCCTGGACCTGGGTCCGCCAGTTCCGGTTCATGTAGATGACCTGGGCGCCGGTGCTGATGTTCGGCGAGACGGCCATGACCGAGGGGCAATCCCGGGCGATGGCCTGGACATCCCCCACCTTGAGGGTGCTCCGGCCTCCGAAGCCGGTCCTGATGCCCTGGAGGTTCATGCTCCCGGGCCTGACGAAGAGGAGGTTCGTCCCCATGGAATTGAACCGGTCCTGGATAGCCGCCTTGGCCCCCGTTCCGATACTGACCATGGCGATGACGGAGCCGACACCGATGATAATGCCGAGCGCGGTCAAGAACGTCCGCATCTTGTTCCGGGTCAGGGCGCGGAGGGAAACCCGAAGTATCCTAAAAATGCGCATGGTCCAATTCCTTTGGCCGAAGCTTTCTGTCCAGAGTCCTCAGCCTCGCCTGCGATGGCGATTGAAAGGCGATATTATAGCTCAAATGGGAAAGGGAAGTCATTTTTTTGGGAGAACCTTTTCCCCTCGTTTTTCGTCTATAAAGATGAAAGCGCCCGGAAACGCCCGAAAGAGAGAAGATCATGAAGGAAAGCGCGCCGAAGAAGGAGTCACGAACACGACGCACGTTCGCCGGCCTGGCGGCCGTTCTGCTCGTTTCGGCCGGCCTGTTCGGCTTGAACACGCTGGAGATCGCCCCGGCCAAGAAGCCTCCGGTCATCGACGGCAAGCTCGATGCCGGGGAATGGGACGGCGCCTTCAAAATGACGGAGTTCAAGACGTTCCAGCCCGACTACGGCAAGGATCCCAGCCAGAAGTCCGAGGCCTTCTTTCTCTACGACCCGGACAACCTCTATTTCGCTTTCCGCTGTTACGACACCGATCCGTCCAAGATCAAAGCCTCGATTTCAAAACGTGACGCCATGTTCACGGACGACTTCGTGGGCATCATCATCGATACCTACAACACCATGCAGAGCGGCTACGGCTTCCTGGTCAATCCCCTGGGGATCCAGGGCGACGGGATGATGGACATCAACGGCAACCTCTCCTCCGATCAGGATTACGTCTGGTACAGCAAAGGACAGATCGACGACCAGGGCTATGTCGTGGAATACCGGATCCCGCTCCAGAGCATCCGGTTTCCCGGCGGGAAGACCATCACTATGAGGCTGGGCTTTTTCCGGCAGTTCGTCCGGACCTCGGAAATGGCCAGCGCCCCTCCGCTCTCCCCCGAAAAAGGGAGCATTATCGCCCAAAGCCAGCCCATCGCCGTCAGCGGCCTGAAGTTCAAACGGGTCGTTGAACTCCTGCCGTCTGTGACGGCCAGCGACAGGCTGGCCGCGGACGGAGGCCGGCTGAAACGGGACGAGCGGACGGCCGACGTCGGTCTGACCGGCAAGTTCGGTTTGACCAACGACATGACCCTCGACGCGGCCGTCAATCCCGACTTCAGCCAGGTCGAATCGGACGCCGGCCAGGTGGACATCAACCTCCGCTACGCCCTTTTCTTCCCGGAGAAGAGGCCCTTCTTCCTCGAAGGCAACGAGATCTTCCAGTTCGCCGGGAACACCGAAGAAGCGCCCCTCATCGCGATGACCCACACCCGGACCATCGTCGATCCCGTCTTCGGCTTCAAACTGAGCGGCAAACTGGGCCTGAGGAACACGATCGCGGCCATCTACGCCAGGGACTACCAGCCCGACGGCGGATCGGACGAACACCCGACTTTCTCCATTTTCCGCCTCAAGCATGCCCTGAAGGAGGATTCCTATCTCGGGGCGTTTTACACGGCCCGCGATGTCCAAGGCGGGTTCAACCGCGTGGTCGGCGGCGACGGCCGCATCCGCCTGACCCAGACCTCGATCGCCTCGTTCCATCTGTTCGGTTCGTTCAGCAAGGACGCCGGAGGCCGCGACATCAACGGCGGCCACGCGCTGGCTTTGAGATATACCCTCGATAACCGGAAAGTTTCCCTGGATATCGGATACCAGGACATTTCTCAAAAATACCGGGTCGATACCGGCTTCCTGGAAAGGAACGGCCTGCGGCGGCTGGCCGTGTTCGGCATGTACCGGATCTTCCCCAAGTCGAAATTCTTTCAGAGGATCGAGCCCTTCTATTGGAGCTACCATCTTTACGACACGTATTCGAACATGCTCGAGACCTTCAACATCTTCGTCCTTCGCTTCCAACTCCCGCGGACCACGCAGGTCCGTTTCGAAGGGATCTTGGCCAATGAGGTCTTCGAAGCGCGCCGTTTCGGGAGGAGCGGTTTTGGTTTCCGGATCAATTCCCAGCTTTCCAAACATCTGTTCATCAACGGCTCTTACCGCCGCATGGGGGCCATCTATTACGATCCGGACGCTCCCTATCAGGGCGACGGAAACCGGGCCAGCGCGGGGCTCGAATTCCAGCCGACCGAGAATTTCGATTTCTTGCTCGATCTGACCTATTCGGATTTCTACCGGCGCTCGGACCGGTCCAAGATCTATGACTACACTCTCATCCGAAGTTTCAATACCTATCAGGTCAATAAATACCTGTTCCTTAGGGCGATCGCCGAATACAACCTTTATTATAAACGGTTCACCGTGGATACGCTGGTCTCGTTCACCTATATCCCGGGCACGGTCATTTATGCCGGGTACGGCTCCGCCTTCGAACGCGTCCACTGGAACGGCTCCGAATACGAGGAGAGCGACCGGTTCCTGGAGACCAAGCGCGGATTCTTCTTCAAGGTCAGCTACCTCTGGCGGTGGTGAACCGTAATCCGGGTTGATACGTTCGACGGCGCCAAACCCCGATTTTTAAATCGGGGTAAAAAGCGCCGCTCAGTATTAACCCTGCGCATACCCCGGGCTTTGCAGTCCTCATTCGCTTCGCGAATGAGGACGGCAAAGCCCGGGGAGTCTAAATCCGGGGCTACTTGACGGAGTCTCTATTCCGTGATAATTTCTAACTACAAGCCGTAAAAGGGGACCCAACGTGGCCATGAAATGCCCCAAGTGTCAGTTTGAGAATCCCGAGGATACGCATTATTGTGGGAGGTGTGCCACCCCGCTCCCTTCCTCTAAGGAATTCGTCTTCTCTCAGACGGAGACGCTCCAGACGCCCATCAATGAATTGACCTCCGGCTCGACCTTCGGCGGCCGATATCAGATCATCGAAGAACTGGGGCACGGCGGCATGGGCAAGGTCTATCGGGCTATAGACAAGAAGCTCAATGAGGAAGTTGCCATAAAGCTCATCAAGCCTGAGATCGCCCGGGACAAAGGCACCCTGGAGCGCTTCCAGAATGAACTGAAAATCGCCCGTAAAATCAGCCACCGGAATGTCGGCCGGATGTACGAACTCATGGAGGATCAGGCCCTCCATTTCATCACCATGGAATATATCCCAGGCGAGGACTTGAGGAGCTTTCTCCATCGATCCAAGCGGCTGACGATTGGGACGGCGGTGGATATTGCCAAAGACGTCTGCGAAGGACTGGCCGAAGCGCATCGCCTGGGCGTGATTCATCGGGACCTCAAGCCCTCGAATATCATGATCGACAAAGACGGGAACGCAAGGATTATGGATTTCGGGATCGCCCGGTCGCTTCGGATGAAGAGCATCACCGGGGAGGGTGTGATTATCGGCACGCCAGAGTACATGAGTCCCGAGCAGGCCGAGGCCAAGGAGGTGGAAGCAGGTTCGGACATTTACTCGCTGGGCGTCATTCTGTACGAGATGATCACCGGCCTGGTCCCGTTCTCCGGAGAGACGCCTTTGAGTGTCGCCATGAAACATAAAACCGGCATCCCGGCGCAGCCGGGAGAGTTGAACACTCAATCTCCGCCCGCCCTGAACCGGCTGATCATGAAGTGCCTGGAAAAACAGTCCGAACGGCGCCCGCAAAACGCAACCGAAGTCCTCTCCGAGCTGGCCGAAATCGAGGCGGAGATCTCGGGCTCGAAGATCCCGCCGGCTGAAAAGAAGCCCGTCCCAAACGCGGCCGGAGAAGCCTTCGAGACCCGCGGCCTCAGGCAGTCCATCGCCGTTCTCCCCTTTAAAGATATGAGCCCTCAGCATGATCAGGACTATTTTTGCGAGGGTCTGGCTGAGGAGATTATCAACGCCCTGGCCCAGGTCAAGGGTCTCCGCGTAGCCGCTCGGACATCGGCTTTTTCCTTCAAGGGCAAGGAATCCGACATTCGCGACATCGGCCGCCTTTTAAGCGTCGCCTCCGTCCTCGAAGGAAGCGTCCAGAAAGCCGGAAGCCGGCTCCGGGTCACCGTCCAACTCATCAACATCGCCGACGGATTTCACCTCTGGTCAGAGCGATTCGATCGGAGTATCAAAGACATCTTCGCCGTCCAAGACGAGATCTCCCTGGCGGTGGTGGAAAAGCTCA
>Ga0315275_10008167_pt1 | contig 10175 bp, 23 predicted proteins | sample YL17G03_0_MG_FD_205557 | JGI IMG/M metagenome (GOLD analysis project Ga0315275, IMG submission 205557) | Sediment microbial communities from Yellowstone Lake, YNP, Wyoming, USA - YL17G03_0 | ecosystem: Environmental > Aquatic > Freshwater > Lake > Sediment | place: USA: Wyoming | collected...
CCATGACCATCAAGTACAAGTTCGGAGTCGTCGACAACAGTTGCCTCTCCCTTCGCGGGCCGCATTCCATCGACGTGGTATGCGAGACGCTCGCGGAAGCATTCGCAGAGGCAGCGGATCTGATCTACTACAGCGCGAAGCGGGTCAGTATCGTGCGCTGCAAGCTCAACCGGAGCGGGGACGACTGGGTCGATGCAGGCGGCGAGGAGATCGACATCGATGCCCGCTACGTGGAGTGGATCAACGACTGCACGGACGACGACGATGACGAGGCGCAGGTTGCGGGGAGTCCGGCATGACGGCGAAGAAGGAGGCACCGGTCGGGACGCTCTACGCATTCTGGTCCTACGACCAGTACCCGTACTTTCTGTGCGGGGAGGTCACTAAGATGCACGAAAGCGGGGCGGTCGAGACGGTAGGGTTCGGGCCGGGGCACAGATTCATGCCGGTCCTCATCCGTCCGCTCAACGCAGGGCTCCGACTCCGAGAGAAGCTCGACGTCCTCAGAGAGGACTACCGAGCCGCGCATCTCGCCGTGGAGAAAGACTTCAAGGAGCGCTTGGCTGCTCATGTCCCCGAACTGGCAGCGACGAGGAAGCGATGAACGAACCCTGCCAGCGCTGCTTCGCTCTGTGGGTCGGCGGCCACGTCGTTGCCGAGATGGTGCAGCCGCTCCCGACGTGTCCATCGATCGGACTCAACGGTGAGCGGCAGTGCCCGGACTGCCAGGCAGCAGAGACCTTGCTGAAGCTCGGCATGCCAATCAAGGTCGACCTCGGCGCGTTCATGCGCGGAGACGAGCGCGCCATCGATGATTACTGGACTGGATTCCGCATGGCGCGAGTCTGCACCGGCAACGACCGCATGGAGGCGATACGGCTGCCCGGCGTGCCGATGGGACTCATCAAGAGCGGGCTCATGCGGCCGAGCGCGCCGGGGGACTTCAAGAAGCACATGAAGTGGATGGACGTTCACATGCCAAGAGCATTCGACACAGAGGACGAAAGCCAATGACCACCGACGACAAGAACACGACAGGCCGCAGCGTGCATCAGAGCATCAAACCGCTGGAGGACGCCGTCGGCACCTTCCTCACCGACTACGAGGACTATCTCGTTCGGCAGAAGACGAACAAGTACAGTAGCGGCGAGAACCGAATCGCAGCAAGCGACGTCGCTCCGATGTTCCACAAGCTGAAAGCTGCGCTCAACGCCAGCACGGGGGACGCCAGGAAGGTTCCGCGCAAGGGGTACGAGCGCAAGACGCGGCCACGCTACGGGAGCGATGAGATCGAGGAGACGCATGAGAGCTACGGGCTCGTGCAAATCTCGCGCGGCTCCTCATCGGGGCAGCGTCTCTTCGGCTCCTCGGTCATGCACCAACACGTCTTCACGCTCAGGGTCCTGCGCGGCATGCGCGTTGCGACGGATCACGGGGAGCGCTTCTCCTCCGACGGGCGCGTGCCGATCGTCGTGGTGGCGCTGACGCCGGCACAGTTCGTCGAGATGATCACCACGATGAACAGTGGCGAAGGCATCCCGTGCACCATCGAACACGTCGAGGGCGTGCGCATGGACAGAACGCCCGACGACGCCGGCTCCGAGCTGAAGGTGATGTCGGATCTCTTCAAGGAGCGTCTTGCTGGAGTCGTGAAGGAACTCGACGCCCACGACGCGTCTCTCGGCACACTGCTGGAAAAGAAGACCTTCACGAAGGCGGACAAGGAACAGATCCGCAGCGTCGTCAACGCTGCCGCCAGGCTCCTCAGCGACTCGGCCCCGTTCGTGGTCAAGACCTTCGGCGAGCACGTCGAGAAGGCCGCAGCCAAGGGCAAGCTCGAAGTCGAAGCCTTCATCGCAACGGCCCTGCACAAGGTGGGGATCAAGGCCATCCGCGACGCTGGCGGTACGTTGCTGCTGGGGTCGGGAGAAGACGAAAAATGACAGGCGAACGCGTCATCGCATTCGAGAGACAGATCCGAATCTACATCGCAGGTAGCTCCGCCGAACTCGGCCGTTGCGAGCGCGCCCACGCGTACGCTCTGAGCATCGGTCTCCCGAGCACGCTCGACTGGACAGGCAGCATCCGCAACGCCCTCGCGGCAGGACTGCGCGAGCACGAACTGCCCTACGAAGAACGGTCGCGGTTGTCCCGTGCAGACCTCGATGCCGTTCTTCGCGCCGAGGCCCTCGTGTTGCTCGCACCCGAGAAAGGCTCGCAGTCGCGCGGCTGCTGGGTGGAGCTGGGCTTCGCAATCTGCCTGGCGATGCTCCATCGCGGAGGCTACGAACTCCCGAAAAAGCCCATCTTCGTCATCCGCACACCCGAGACAGCCTACGAGTCACTCTTCGAGGTCGAAGGCACACAGGTGCTCGCGAACAACGACCGCCACGGGTTCGATCTGGTACGGGGCCTGCTGCACGGTGCGCCGTAAGAAGCACGGCGGCACAGAACTTTTGATTTGCGATAAGACTTGACAGACGAGGCGTACTGTGATAGTCTGTGTTGTCGGGTCGGTGAGACGACCGGCGGAGGAGAACCCATGAGTCGAGAAGAGAAGAGTCATGCGAAACTCATCGCCCTGCGCGAGCTGAAGGGTGCCAAGGCGCTGCTCGGCTCTGGCTGGGACCACGTGAGCGATGAGATCCGCTGGAGCTTGCTCTGTGCCGGGATTCTCAGCGTCATCATCGGACAGCACGCTCTCTCGGATGAGGATGCAACCACCGAAGAACTCGCTCGCGTGGCCACGTACGCGCAAGAGCTATGGATCGCCGCGCGTGTCTTGCAAGATCGGAACTGGCGGCCATGACCGATCTTGAACTCACAGGGCTCTACACCGAGCGAGCGCAGTGCGTGCTCGCTCTCGCGCGTGCGGCGAAGGCTGCGGGTTGCGTCGTCGGCTTCCGCAACGACCCCGCACTTGACGAAGTGGAAGCAGCGCGATGGCCCGTGCTCTTCATCGACTTGCCGACCGGGCAGGTGAGCTGGCACCTGACCATCGAGGACCGCCGCAGCGCAGCGGACATCGACATCTACCTCGGCGAGTGGGACCGGCACGACACGGCCGAGAAGTACCGCCGGCTCGCTGCGTGGCAACCGGCTTGTCAGTCGCAAGAACACGAACGCTGCGCAGGCTGTGATGGATGTGTCATTTGCGGCGAATGCATCGAAGGCTGACGGATGAACCTGCGTCTCGAAACCGTCTCCCCGCGAGAACTCAAGCACCTGCCGATGTCGCAGCACATGCGCACGTTCCTGCGACGCCGAACCACACTGAGTCGAGCAACTGATGTCGTCGTCGCTCGCGTAAGCGGTCAGATCGTAGGCGTGTTCCTCTACCACTACGCCGCTCGCGTTCTCACAGACCAGGGCATCTACGTCGAAAAAGCCTTCCGAGGCAACGGCGTCGCGACCAAAATGTACCTGCACGCCCACGCCAACAAGGCGACGCGCAGAAGGACCGACGTCACTGCGCTCGGCCCGAGTGGTGCCAAGTTCATCTCGAAGATGCGCGAGATTTTGCCTTCCGTGCATCTCACGATCCACCGCTGAAAGAAGTCGCAATGCACGCCACCCGCCCCTCCCGCTACACCATCGAATGGGACAGCCAGACGAAGTACGCACAGCTCCGCCGTCGAGCGGAGGCTGACGGCACCTTCAGCGACAACCACGAGGATTGGTACGATCCCTCAGACATCGCCGAGGAAATGGACGCGGGTGACGACCTCGCGCAGGCTCGCCTGGCGGCGCGTGAGGTCGCGACCACGATGGCGCACTACAACCAGGCTCGCATCGGCGAGCGTGTCGGAATCTACCAAGAGGGTGGGTTCTGGGACTGCCACGAGGTCCGCGAAATCGAGACCGTCGAGGCGTACGACCTGCCCTGACGAAAAAATCGACAGGCTCCCGTCGAATCTACTTGACGCACGCGGCGGACGTGATAGTATCAGGTATCGGGTCGGTGAGACGGCCCGGAAAACAGGAGAGATGTCATGGGTCAGATCAACTACGCGGCGCAGATCGCAAAGATCCAAGAGCAGCTCGTGTTCTGCTGCAACTTCGCCACCATGGAGGAACTGAAGACGCGGCTCGCCAAGGCGCAGGCGCGACTCGCCGATGACGCGCAACTCGCGAGCACCGTCGAGGGCTACGAGACCTCCTTCCCTGCCGGTGGTACGAGGCCCGGACTGTCCGAGCGTCGGAGCTACATCGCGGCCCGTCGGGAGATCGCTCGCCGCGCTCGTGGGGGTGGCAAGTGACCCACCGACCTACCGAAGCGGCCTCGCGAGAACGACGCCACTTCGAGCAGACGTTCGCGAAGTATGTCAACGCGCTCGACGCGCTCGACAATGTGTCGGAGCGGATCGCAGAGCAGCGTCGTCGCGACAAGCACGCCACGAGGATCTTCCGCACGCTGCGCTGTCGCAAGCACGACGTCGCGCGGCTCGCCACGATCCTCCGTACCCGCTACGCCCTGCCATGCGCGACCGAGGTGGCGGCGTGAGTGATCGAACCGAAAGGACTGACATGACGCCCAAATTCTTCGAGTTCACAGAGCCCGAGCAGGTCGTCGTCGGCGCGTGCGTGGTGCTGCGCAGTGAAGCGGCGAACCCGGCGTGGAACCCCTTCGCGACGAGCGTGGTCACGGGGATCAACAAGGACGGGATCGGTGACGACTTCCGGTCTTACACACTCTCGCGTCCCCACGGCGCCGTCAGCAAGCACGGCACGTTCTACACCGCGATCGAGATCTACGACACCGTGCTGGGCTTCGCCCGCTTCTGTGAAAACTTCGTCGGGTACACGACGGGTGCGAGCGGCAAGCTCATGGTCGCGAAGACGTGATGGACAAGCTCTGCAACGCCCCCACAAGCAAATTTCTGGTCGCCTGCGGGAACAAAGGGCAGGCTCGCTACGGTGGGAAGTGCCACATCCATCGGGAGCCAACGCCCGAGGAACGCGCAGTGGCGCGAGTCAAAGCGGTAGCCGCCCGGAAAGCCGAGTTCGCGGAGATGGAGCACCATCTCGATCTCGCGGAGGCGCGGGGCGGTTTTCTCAGGCAAGCCCTCGCGCGAGGGCTTGCGGCGCCGGAGACGGTGCAAGAGTTCGAGCGGTTCAAGAAGCTCTCCGAAAAGGGGTGACACATGGCGACTCTCATCAAGGTGAACGGCGAGAGCCTCGAAATCGAGGCCACGGAGCTGAAGCAGATGCAGGAGGCCGTCGGCGGCTACATCGAGATGGTGGACTTCCCCGACGGGTCGCTGATGGTCTGCAACGAGGAAGGAAAGCTCGATGGGCTGCCGATGAATCCGGCGGCGACGGCGATTTTTCGCCTCAAGCTGCGTGGCACGCCGGATTGGATTGCCGGGCCGGCGATCTTTTTCTCTCGCGCAGAGAATGAGCGAATGCAGGCCGAGGAATGACGACGTGTGCGAAGTGCGGGGCAACCGAGGACGATCAGACTCTCGTATATGCGGGAGGTGGCCCTCTGGTCTGCTACCGAGACGGCGAGTGCGCCCTGCGCGTCTCCCTCCGCGACGTGACGGAAGAGGCACGCAAGTCGCTCGTGGCGCTGCACGACCTGCGCGCGGCGGTGCTGGCGGTGGTCACTGTAATGGGCGAGCAGAGCAACGACGTGCTCTCCTTGGTGTGGGCCGCCTCCCTGCGCCGCGCTGTGGGCGAGCGACCGTGACGACCGTACGTCCCGTCCCAGGCAAGCGCGTCATGGACTTGACCCACAACCGGGTTGTGACGGTGCGACGCTACGGGTCCGACGTGTCGGGCGAGTACGTCGAGGTCCGCCTCGGCGGCAGCTACGGTGCGCACGTGCGGCTGCCTCTGTCGTGTGTTCGATCGCTGACTCCGGAAGAGCGCGAGGAACTGGGACGGTATCAGGTATCGGGTCGGTGAGACGGCCTCGGTTGACGTAGACTGAAATAAAGACTTGACAGACAGGGCCTACTGCGCTAGATTTGTCTGGTAGTCAAAAGTTCCGAAGCAGAGAGCAGCCTTCGCTAGGAGTAGGCGTCAGGCCACGTCGAAACTGCGGATTGGCCAATCTAGGTGCAGACCGGGTTCAACTCCCGGCGCGCAAGCTGTCCCTTACGGAAGGGGTGCACGGCGAAGGTTGCTCTCTGACTCGGACCAAGGAACACCACCATGACCAAGCGTGTCAAGAAAATCCTGCTCTGTGAGCGATGCGGGGAAGACGCAGGACACCCCCCTCACGGCGGGAGACACAGCTGCATCACCTGCAAGCGCCTGTGCTGCAACGACTGCTGCCCTCGCCACGGCGAGTGGTATGAGGGCGAGACTTGGTGGCAGTGCCACGACGGCGGCAACTGCGTCGGCCGCGACAGGCAGCCCAGCGAGTACGCCCCGGCGAGGGAGCCCTCTTCGTTCGCGGAGGTGCTCGCAGACATCAGGTGCATGTCCGGTACAGAGCCCACCCCCGCGCAGCTCCGAGTCTACAAGCAGAGGTGGACGAAGCAAAACAAGATCGCTCTCGCCGAGGCTGCTCAACACAACGCACTGGTCGCGGAGAATTTGAAGCGACAGGCGGCGCGTTTGGCCGGAGCCGAATGCCTCCTCTGTGACGAACTCGACTCAGACCATCCGACAGCGGACGGTCACGACGTGTGCCGAGAACTCGACATGGGACGCACGTGAGCAAGAAAATCCAGCGAAGTCTGCTGCCCGCGTGGACGCCCTTCCAGGAGGCGTTTTTTCCTCCGGGTGCGACTGCGAACCTCATCGAGTCGGAGCCGGGGTTCATCGGTGTTTTTCGGAACAGCCGCTATCAGGTGCAGATGCGCACCTACTCGTCTCCGATCGGTGAAATGCTCTGGTTGTCCATCGTCTCGATCGACCGTTCGGCGAGGCACGACTGGCGAGATCTCCAGCGCATCAAGAACGAGCTGTGCGGTGAGGAACGCGAGGCTCTCGAACTTTTCCCCGCCGAGTCGCGGCTCGTCGACACGAACAACCAGTACCATCTCTTCGTGCTGCCCGAGGGCGCGGTTGCGCCGTTCGGGTACATGGAGCGCGATGTGGCCGACACGCAGATCTCTGGCTCATCCCACAAGCAACGACCGTTCGATGTGCGCCCCAAAGACCTCAACGCATGCTCGCGTGAAAATCTGACCGTGGCCATCGTCGGCCCTGCGAAGGAGGAGTGAAACATGGGCGACGAAGTAAAGCGGACGACCCCTGAAGAAATGCTCGCTGCGGTCAAGGCTCACGCCCACACCCACTACAACGAGAGCGGCTGGGACTACGTGATCGAGTGCTGGGATGACGCCGAAATCCTGAGCGTGCTCTCCGAAGAAAAGGCCGAAACCATCGAGGCCGCCATCGCCGCCGTCGGCGAGACCGTCGAACTGCTCGACGAGCGCCGCCGCGACGTGGAAGCAGAAATCTTCTGAGGTCCGGTCGATTCTACTGGACACACGCGACAGACGTGATAGTATCAGGTATCGGGTCGGTGAGACGGCCCCCTGCAACCGGAGACGACCATGACCGAGACCGAGAAGATCCTGGCCCGCGTTCGCAACCTGCTCAAGCTCGCCGGGGACGGCGCGAACGAGAACGAGGCGGCTGCGGCTGCGGCGGCTGCGCAGAAACTCATCGAGCGGTTCAAGCTCGACGCGGCGATGCTCGATGCGAGCGCGGGTGAAGAGCAGCCGGTCGAGGAAGAGGTCCGCGAGTGTGAAGACCCCCTCGATCGAAGCAAGAGCAAGATCGCCTGGAAGGGCTCGCTGGCGTCGGGGATCTCACGCGCCAACTCGTGCCGCATCTACTGGCGCGGGGGGACGATTCAGATCGTGGGGGCTTCGTCGAACGTGGCGACGGTACGCTACCTCTACGCGTACTTCGTGCGTGAGATCGATCGCCTCGCAAAGCGATACGCCGGCAACGGCAAGTCGTGGATGCACGCTTGGCGCGTCGGCTGCGCCGAGACGATCTCCGCACGCCTGAAGGCCGCTCGCGAGGAAGCACGCAACGAGGCTCGCGGCGAAGCGGTGCCGGGGGTGGGGCTCGCGCGAGTCAACGCAGGGATCGCCAAGCTCACCGCCCAGGACGGCGCGGTCGTGAAGTACATGGAACAGATCAAGCTCCGCAAGGGCAAGCGTCCCACGATCAACTCGCACGGCGGCTACTACCAGGGGCAGCTCGACGGGCGCACCGTCAACATCGCCAGCGGCGGCCCGGCACTCGGTGTCGGCGCTCGGGCTCGGGTGGGATCGGGTTGAAAAAACGCTAGCCGGCACGTAGAATCGCGCGGCGGGCTGGGCGGCCGGGCACGGAGGGCGAACATGGCGACGAAGCAAGAGCTACTCAACAGCCTCGACGAGTTCACACAGTCGTACCTGGAGACGGCCCTCTGGTCGACCAACGACGAGAGCCGTGAAGACGGTGGCGACCCGCTCGACAAGAACTACGACGTCTCGGACTTCACGGCCAAGGCGCTCGCCGAGGCCATCGGGGACTGCAAGGACTTCCAAGAGGAGTACGGACACCTCTGGGAGGACAACAGCAACTCGGACGCGGGGCACAATTATTGGCTCAACCGAAGCGGTCACGGAGCCGGATTTTGGGATGGGGGCTACAAGAACGGCGACAAGCTCGACAAGGCTGCGAAGGCCGCAGGCTCCGTCGACATCTACGTCGCTGGCGGCAAGCTCCACTTCTCGTGAACCTTCGTGAGCAGCGCTGGGCGGTCTTCTTAGGACGCACAACCGCGTCAAGGAGATCTTCATGTCCCGCACCCGTCACCACCGTCGTCGCCAGCTCTGGCGCGACCCCACAGCGTACCGCCGGCAGCTCGTAAAGAACTGGCGCGCTCGCTGCAATCATCTCGTCCGCATCGGACGCTACGACACGCTCCCGCCGTCAAGGCAGAGCAACGGCTACTACTGGTAGAAAGGGAAAAACATGGAAACGCACGTGAAGAAGGGTCGGTTGGTACTCCTGCGTGACGGGGAGCCAGTGTTCTCGGCGCAGGTGAGTCGCACGGTCAAGGGAGCGATCGATGTGCTGCGCATGTCGGGCATCTGCGAGCATCCGTCACCAAAGCAGGCGCTCGCGATGGCGAAAAAGTCGGGCATCACACCGGCAGACTTTCGCAAGGCGTTCGGGCACTTGCTGCCCGCTACCGAAAAGTAGCGGCAGAGTTTGACGCGACGCTCGCGGCGCGTTAGGCTCACAGTGCGCGAGAGGTAACAACACGACCGACTCCGCCGAAAGATACATGGCGACCCCTGGGATTTTCAAGCTACAAGGTCTGATGACCACGTCGGAGGCGGCGGAGGTGGTTGGGGTGCATCGGAACACGATCTGGAATGCGATCGGTCAGGGACACATCCCTGCAACCAAGATCGGCAACGCCATCGCGCTCGACCCCAAAGACGTCGCTGACTTCCGCGCACGCTATCTGCGCGGTGAGATCACCTCTACCGCGCCGGCCCCGAAGAAAAAAGGCCGCCCATTGAAGGTCGTAGACTTTGGCGAAGTGTGCTCGTGCCCGGCGTGTGGCGGCGAATCCCGCAAGCCTACCTGCGAGCTGGCAGCACCGGCGCAGCAGGCGTAGGTTCGGGGTGGTGGGAACGGTCGGTAGCTCTCTCGCTCCTGGTTGCCCAGGCAGCAAGCGCCGAGGTTCGTCCGCTCAAGGTGTGCAGCAATCGACATCTGCCCTGCCGATTGTCTTTGACGCCCTTGGAACGGCGTGTATGATGGTCTTCCGCTCATCTGGCACGATGAACGGGTGAAGGAGTGTTCGTCGGATCAAACAGCGGGCGTGGCGTTCGACCTCGCTGCTCAAGGGCGCGTGTTCTCCTGCATGTGAGACCTCAGCGACTAGAGTGCCCCGTCACGCTCGCTCTTTGATCCGATGACCATGTAGTAGTTCTGGTTCGGTTCGGTTCCGGGGTTTGCAACTAGCTGGTTCGAAACAGCCCGCGAGGTCTGCATGTGAGCGAGTCACCGCTGTTTGACCTACATCCACCTACACCACCGTCTGTGGGGGGTGGTGTTCCACCTGCGAATGGGGGGATTCCGCCAACAAACGGAGGACCGCCGCCACCTCCGCCTCCGCTCTGGATGCAGTACATCTCGCGTGGGTGGCGCATCCATCCGGTTCACACGATCGAATCGAGCGGGGCCTGCTCCTGCGGGCG
>Ga0315275_10008172_pt1 | contig 10174 bp, 8 predicted proteins | sample YL17G03_0_MG_FD_205557 | JGI IMG/M metagenome (GOLD analysis project Ga0315275, IMG submission 205557) | Sediment microbial communities from Yellowstone Lake, YNP, Wyoming, USA - YL17G03_0 | ecosystem: Environmental > Aquatic > Freshwater > Lake > Sediment | place: USA: Wyoming | collected...
TCCTGCGAAACGTCTCCTTGTTGTCGAAGGGATAGTGCCACTGGGCGTAGGGCATGGCGCCCGAGTCGAACCAGACGTCCAGGACCTCTGGAACGCGGCGCATGCTGCCGCCGCAGTCGCAGGCCAGGGCGATATCGTCCACGTAGGGGCGATGGAGGTCGGCCAGGGCCTCCGCCTTGGCCTTGTCCAGCGCCGCCTCCCGCAGCTCGGCCAGCGAGCCGATGCAGCGCGTCTGCCCACAGGCGTCGCAGCGCCAGATGGGGATGGGGATGCCCCAGAAGCGCTCGCGCGACGCCGCCCAGTCGATGTTGTTCTCCAGCCAGTTGCCGAACCGTCCGTCCTTGATGTGGGCGGGGTACCAGTTGATCTCCTGGTTCAGCGCCACCAGGCGGTCCTTCACCGCCGTGGTGCGGATGTACCAGGTGGGCTTGGCGTAGTAGAGCAGCGGCGTGTCGCAGCGCCAGCAGAAGGGGTAGGTGTGGCGGATGGTCTCCCGCCGCAGGAGGAGGCCGCGCACCTTCAGGTCGTCCAGCACCGGGCCGTCGGCGTCCTTGACGAACAGGCCGTCGAAGGGGGCACCGGGCGCGGTCATGTTGCCGCGCAGGTCCACCGGCTGGACGAACAGGAGGCCTTCCGCCTTGCCGGCATCGAAGTCCTCGGCGCCAAAGGCGGGCGCCATGTGCACGATGCCCGTCCCCTCGCTGAGGGAGACGAAATCGGCGGCGATGACGGCGTAGGCCTTCTCCACCGTCTGGCCCCGCTTGAGGGGCGTCAGGCGGCCCTCGTCGGTAAAGTAGAGGGCATCGATGCCCCAACTCAGCGCCTCGAACAGCGGCTCGTAGTGGAGTCCCTCCAGATCGCGCCCCCGCACTCGCCCGAGCACGCCGGTCTCGTCGTCCAGGGTCGCGCCCACCAGCGCCGACGCCAGGATCAGCCGCTCGCCACCCACCGCCACGACGGCGTACTCGGCCTCCGGGTCCACCGCCAGGGCGGTGTTGCCGGGCAGCGTCCAGGGGGTGGTAGTCCAGGCCAGGAAGTAGGTGGGCTCATCGCCGGGGAGGTGCTGCGCCAGCTTGGCCCGGCTCTCGTCCGTCAGGCGGAACTTGATGTACACCGAAGGGTCGGGCGTCTCCTCCTTATAACCCTGGGCCACCTCGTGGTCGGAGAGGGAGGTGCCACAGCGCGGGCAGTGGGGCGTCACCCGGTAGTCCTGATAGACCAGCTTCTTGTCCCAGAGCTGCTTCACGACCCACCAGCAGGTCTCGATGTAGTCGTTGTGGCAGGTGACGTAGGCGTCCTCCATGTCCAGCCAGAAGGCGATGCGCTCCGTCAGGGCCTCCCACTGCTTGAGGTAGGCGAAGACGTTCTCGCGGCAGCGGCGGTTGAACTCTTCGATGCCGAAGGCCTCGATGTCGGCCTTGCTCTTGAAGCCCAGCGCGCGCTCCACCTCCAGCTCGGCGGGCAGGCCGTGGGTGTCCCAGCCGGCTTTGCGTGGCACGCGATAGCCGCGCATGGTCTTGTAGCGCACCACCACGTCCTTGTAGATGCGGGAGAGCACGTGGTGGACGCCGGGGCTGGCGTTGGCGTAGGGCGGCCCCTCATAGAAGATGAACAGCCGGTCCTCCGGCCGCTGCTGGACGCTCTTGGGGAAGATGTCGCGCTCCCGCCAGAGGCGGAGGATGGCCTCCTCCATCTGGGGGAAGCTGACTTTGCTGGACACCGGCTGGAACATAGTCATCACCTACTCGATACGTCGAAGGCCCGTCCCCTGAGGGACGGGCCTTGCCCGCGGTACCACCCCGGTTCTCTCCGCCTCAGGCGGAGAGCGCTCTGCGGAGCACGTCCCGACGCGTCGGGGTTATGCCCCTGCCCCTGGTAACGGTGGGCGCTCCGGCCGAGCCTACTGACCCCGACGTATCGGGGCGTTCGGTCGGCGGCTCGGGAGGGATTTTCGGGAGGCCAGGGCTGCGTCCCCTTCCACCCGGCGGGACTCGCTACGGCAGATGGCCGCCCTACTCGTCTCCGTCGTCGCCTCTGTTCGATTGTGCGACTAGAATAGCGAAGGCGAGAGGTTGTGTCAAACGGCTGGCGGACGGTTGTTTCACGGGGAGTGTTCCCGACCCCCGCCTGAAGGCTGGGGCATCGATCCGCCCCCATACCCCAGCCTTATGGTCATTGGAGAAAATAAACCGACATATGCATGTCCAACCCTCGAAATGTAGGGGAGGCCTTCAGGCCTCCAACGGGCGACCTAAAGGTCGCCTCTACGTCCCACGTTCCATTCGAGGTTTTCCACCGGCCAACGTCGAACTATTCTGTTCATGACCATTAGGCTGGGGTAGCGCCACGCGCTACCCCCAACGCTCCACCAGCCGCCCGAAGCCCTTGCGCACCGACTGGCGCTGTCCCACGGTGAGCAGCTCTTCGAAGAAGGCCAGCCGGTCTTCCAGATAAACCTTCGCCGAAGCGGCGTCCACCACGTCATCGTTCACCACCGCCTCGACGGCCAGCCCCTCCGCCAACGCCTCCGGCCGCTCGTCCACCAACGAACGAAGGGCGGCCAGACGCTCCTCGTCCAGGGTCGGCGGCTCGGCGCCCTCGGTCAGCGACAGACGGCGGTAGAACGCTTCCTTCCCCAGGAGGCGGGCGAGTTGGACGATGGCGGCGCGCTCACTCATTGCTGTAGCAGGTGCTTCAGGGAATAGCAGGTTCTTGGTTCTGGGCCTGCCTCCGCCGGAGGCGGATCAGCCTCTGGCTGATGCCGGCAAGGCAGGTTCTGGGTTCCGGCCGAAACCTTAGCGACCGTGGATCTTGCTGAAGCATTCGCTGCAGTAGACAGGCCGCTCGCCGCGGGGGAGAAAGGGGACCTCCGTCATCTGGCCACACTCCGCGCACTGAGCGGGGTGCATCTGGCGCGGCGTCCGCCCGCCGAAGCTGGCGGCGGAGCCGTAGTGCACATAGCTCTCCTCCTCCGGCGACCGGCCCGTCTTGCGCGCCGAGCGACAGGAGGGGCAGCGCGTCGGCTGGTTCACCAGGCCCCGGCTGGCGTAAAAGGCCTGCTCGCCGACGGTAAACGTAAATGTAGCGCCGCAGTCACGGCAGACAAGAGCTTTATCGCTATGAGCCATCTCTAGGCCGATTATAAGGTTAGCGCCTACGAGAACGCAACCTATAGGGCAGACGCCAGGCGGGGTCAACGTTGGCTTGTGGATCCGATGCCCCAGCCTTCAGGCTGGGGTGGAAGAACAAGAACCCTACAGGCCAGGCATGGCCGATCGCAGGCGACGCCAGAAGCCCAGCGCCTCCGGGCTACGCAGCGCGAAGGCCGCCAGGAAGAAGACCGCCGCGCCCAGCACGGTGCCTCCCAACGCCTCCAGCAGCGACTCCCAGACGGTGTGGGCGCCCAGCGGCTCGAGGGCGTCCTCGCCGGCCAGGAAGCCGACCACCACCGCCGCCATGAGCCCCGTGGCCACCGCCGTGCGCAGGAGGAAGGCGGCCAGCGAGCCCGCATCGGCGCCGCCCAGTCGCCGCTGAAGGATCAGGAACAGCAGCGTCGCCTCGATGGCCGTGGCCAGGGACATAGCCAAAGCCAGCCCGTCCTGCTCCAGGGGGCCCTTCAAGACCAGGCTGAACACCAGGTTCAGCGCCATCGAAAGCAGGGCCAACGCCACCGGCGTTCGAGTATCGCGCAGGGCGTAGAAGCCGCGGCTCAGGATCTCCAGGCCGCTGTGGGCGAAGAGGCCGATGGAGTAAAAGAGAAGGGCCGAGGCAGTGATGTCGGTGGCGGACGCCGTGAACTCGCCTCGCTGGAGGAGGAGGCTCACCAGCGGCTCGCGTAGGAGGATCAGTCCCACGCTGGCGGGGATGATGAGGAACAGAATGTAGCGCAGGCTGGAGTAGAGCGTGCTCTGGAGGTGATCCAGGCTATCGGTCGCCGCCTGGTGGGCCATGGTGGGGAAGACGGCGGTGGCGATGGACACTCCGAACAGAGCCATGGGCATCATCGCCAGGAGCCAGGCGTAGTTCAGGGCAGAGATCGTCTCGTCGCCTAGCTGCGAGGCGAAGTAGATGGCGACGATGAAGTTGGCCTGCGCGGCGGCGAGGCCGGCCACCCGCGGCAGCATCAGGCGCGCCACCTCCCGTACGCCGGGGTCGCGCCAGCGGGCCTCCAGCCGGTAGCGCATGCCTACAGTGAACACCCCCGGCACCTGTACCAGCAGGTGCAGCGCCGAACCGGCCACCACCCCCACCGCCAGGCCGCGTACGCCCATGGGGCCGGCCAGGAACAGGGCGGCGAGGATGATGGACAGGTTGTAGAACATCGGCGCCAGGGCGGTGAGGAAGAAGTGCTGGCGGGCGTTGAGGATGCCGGTGACCATGGCGCTGACCGCGAAGAGGAAGGGCGAGACGAGCATGATGCGGGTGAGATCCGTGGCCAGGCCCTGGAGCTCGTCCTGACGGCCCACGTCCTCGCCCAAGCCCGGCGCCATGGCGCCCACGATCCAGGGAGCCAGCACCACCGCTATCACCGCCATGACCGCGGTGGTAGCCGCCACCAGGTTCAGCACCGAGCTGGCCAGGCGCCAGGCCTCCTCTTCGTCACGCTGGGCCATGTAGCGGGCAAAGGTGGGGATGAAGGCGCTGCCCAGGGTTGCGCCCGCCAGCACCAGGAAGATGAGGTCCGGCAGACGGAAGGCCACCCAGTAGGCGCCCAGCTCGGGGCTGGTGCCGAAGGCATCGGCGATGACCACGGTGCGCAGTACGCCGAGCAGACGGCTGCCCAGGAAACCCAGCGCCACGATGGTGGCCGCCCCGGCCAGGCCCCCCCAGGGCCGGGCGGACACCGCTCCGGCGGCCTTGCCTATCGCGCCCTTCTTCATGATCCAGGGCGATTATATTGCCTCTGTCACCCTGAGCGAAGCGAAGGGTCTGGGGTGGGGGTGTCCCAGCCTTGCTCAAAGTCTCTCCGTTGCGGATTTGTGCCCCTCCACCCCAGATTCTTCGTCCGCCTCCGGCGAACTCAGAATGACAGGCTTACGGCGTTCTCGGCCCTACATCTTGCCACAAGGGATACGAGCGGCGGCTCGTGGACACACAGGCTGGACAACCGACGCCTCGCCTGCTTATGATAGCTGCAGTCTTTTCACAGGGAGGGAACTTCTCTTGCCCACTCGTTCGGCCGCCAAGGCCTGGCGCAAGTCGGAGGAGCATCGCCAGCGCAATCGCTCCAGCCGCAGCGTCGCCAAGACCCAAGTCCGCGCCGCCGTGGAGACCATTGCCGCCGCACCTCAGGGATCGGCGGAGGCGGTGCGGGTGGCAATCAAGTCCCTGGACCGGGCTGCCCAGCGGGGAGCCTTCCACCCCAACACGGTTGCCCGCCGCAAGTCACGCCTGATGCTCAAGCACAACACCGCCCTGGCCGCCGCCGAGGCGGCAGCGGCGGCTGCTTCCGCTAAGGCGGAGGAGAAGCCCGCCCGCGGGCGCAAGGCCAAGGAAGAGAAGCCCAAGAAACCCGCCGCGAAAGCAGAGCGGGGCAAGAAGACCAAGAAGTAGCCTCCCGCACGCCTCGCGAGCCTCTGCCCTCCACCAAGATGGAGCGAATCGCCTTCTGGGACCTGCGATGAAGGCCTGTGTCTTCCACGGCCCCGGCGATGTGCGCGTGGAGGAGCGCCCACAGCCGCGCCCCGGCCCCGGCGAGATGCTCCTGGAGATGCGGGCCACGGGCATCTGCTACTCCGATATCCGCGTCTACAAGGGCGAGAAGAAGGCCCGCCCCGGTGTGATCCCCGGCCACGAGCCCGTGGGCGTCATCGCCGCCCTGGGCGAGGGGGTGGAGGGCTTTCGGGTGGGCCAGGAGGTGGCCCTCTGCCCCATCCTGGCCTGTGGCGCCTGCTTCTTCTGCCGCCGCGGTTACCGTAACCGCTGTCCCCAGCGCACCACCCTCGGCTACGAGGCGGACGGCGGCCTGGCCGAGTACATGCTCGTCCCGGCGGCGCTGCTGCGCCTGGGCCACGTCTTCCCCCTGCCGCCCGGCCTGCCGGCTGCCCGTGCCACCCTCACCGAGCCCTTGGCCTGCGTCCTCAACTCCTTGGAGACGTGCCGGCTGGCCCCAGGCGGCTCGCTGGTGGTGGTAGGAGCGGGGCCCATGGGCCTGCTGCACATCATGCTGGCCCGCCAGATGGGGGTCGCCACCATCATCGCCGTGGAGCTGGTGGACGAGCGCCTGGCCCACGCCCACCGCTGGGGGGCCGACCTCTGCCTGAACCCGGAGCGAGACGACCTGGCGGCCCGGGTGCTGGACGCCACCGATGGCCTGGGCGCCGATGCGGTGGTGGTCAGCACCGGTAGCGCCCAGGCAGCCGCTGCTAGTCTGGCCCTGGCCCGCCGACAGGGCGTGGTCAGTCTCTTCGGTGGCTTCCCGCCGGACACCACCATCCCGCTGGACGTGAACGCCATCCACTACGGCGAGCTTGTGCTGACGGGCAGCCAGAACGCAACGTCAGACCAGTACCGGCGAGCACTCCTGCTGCTGACGCGCCTGCCTCAGGCAGAAGAAATCAACACCCATCCCTTCGAAATTTCTGACAGCCCGAAGGCATATTCCTCTCGCCTGGGTATGGACGGGCTGAAGTCTTTAGTGGTATTCTAGGGAGCGCTGCGCGAACAACTTAGCGGTTACTTAAGAGGAGGTGTTCCATGGCTCAACCGCAACTTCCCTCCACCCTCAAGGAGGGGCTAACAGCGATGCCCCAGGCGTTCCGGCCAGAGCGGGCGGCCGGCGTCAACACGGTCATCCAGTTCAAGGTGACCGGCGCCGAGGTGGGCAACTGGATCATCACGGTCAAGGACGGCGCCTGCAGTGTCACCGAAGGTGAGGCGCCCAGCCCCAACGTCACCATCAACACCCCTTCGGACGTATGGCTGAAGATCCTCCGCCGCGAGCTCGACGGTGCCACCGCCTTCATGAGCGGCCAGTTCACCTTCACCGGTGACATGGGCATCCTCATGCAGATGAATAGCTGGTTCGAGCAGTAGGGAGCCGAAACTCGGAACCGCCTTGTGGCCCCGCTCCGGCGGGGTCACTCGGCTTTTGGGGGGACTTAGCTCTCGGGGATCTTGGCGTCGGCTCCCAGCACCACCACGATGTCAGCGGCGGATTCGGGTACGGCGGCCGATATCATGTCTTCGGCCCGTACTTCCCGCACGCGACTGCTGGGCAGGCCCAACCAGGTGGCGAGCCGCTTCGCCGTATAGGTCTTCCCTGCGAGGTCGTAGATCAGCGTCTCCGGGTGATCGAGACCGTCGCTGGCGTTGGCGACAAACAGGTCCGCTTCCGGGAAACCCTGCTTGGTCAGGTAGTCCGTGATGTCAGTCGCCAGGCCCGACGTCTGGGTGCCGTTCTGCACCTCCACGAACGCCGCCTCCGAGCGAAGCTGCCCGTCGAAGAAGAGCTGCGCCTTCAGCACCTCTATCTGGTCCCAGTTGGGGAACAGCACCGAGGCGTCGCCATACCAGCCACCCGTAACCGCCGGGGCCAGGGAGATGTTAGTGATGCTCTCGGGAGGGATGTCCTGGGCCAGGAGAGCCAAGCCCGGCACCTTAAACGCACCAATATCGGTCTCCACGGCATCGCGAAACTTGTTGTAGATGGAAACCGCACGGTTAGGGATGAGCAGTTCCGCGCTCAGGGCGGCCTTCATCGTCGCCCGGATCACGACCTGCTGGCGCTCGATGCGGTCCAGATCGTTGGAGCCGTAACGGATGCGCACATACTGGAGGGCCCGCTCGCCGTCCATGTGCTGCAGCCCCGGATCAAAGTACACGGTCTGAAAGTCAGAGCAATCGGTGGTGTTGCAGTAGGAAGGGTCCCAGACCGCCTCCTTCACGTCCACATCGATGCCGCCCACTTCATCCACCAGCTCCATGAACCCCGCGAAGTCCAGCACCACGTAGTGATCCATCTTCATGTTGAAGTTGTGCTCGATGGTGTCCATGGCCAGGGCGGGCCCGCCACCCGGGTAGTTCTTGAGCGGGCCGTATTCGTAGGCGACGTTGATACGCTCCTTGAAGTAGCCACCCTCGCCATCGGGGATCTCCACCAGCAGATCGCGGGGAATGCTGAACACGCCCGCCGTCTTGCTGTAGGGGTCGACGGTGATCACGAACATCGTATCGGTGCGGGTGGGATTCTCCTTTGATTCGTCCACCCGCCGGTCGAGGCCCATCACCAGGATGTTGATGCGCTCCTCTATGCTGGCGGACTCCTGCTGGCCGTTGTCGACGCCGGGCAGCTTGCTCAGCCCCGGCAGGTCGATCTCATTTCCCGGCAGGAGCAGCTTGTCGGCCTGAGTGGCGACGATGAGGGCGAAATAGAAGGTGGCGGCGGCGAAGAGAGCGATCCCGAAGATGAGGAGAGGGCTCCATTGCCCTCTTCCCCTCGGACGCTCTCCCTCTCCAGGAGGAGAATCCTCCCGTTCAAATCCGCGGCGCAAGTTCATTCAGGCCAAACTAGAACACGAGCCACTCTATTGTCAACCGCCCAACCCGATGCCTTCGGCTCCGGTTCGGACGGCCGCCTGCGCCTCCTCCTGGAGCTCCTGCACCAGGGTCTGATGGGAGACGATGTCGCCTGCCCGCAGGTAGAGGCGAGGCACCCGCGCCGAGATGGCGCACAGGATCTCGTAGTTGGCAGTGCCGGCGAGGTCCGCCACCTCGTCGGCCCCGATCTGCTCTTCGCCCTGGCCACCGATGAGCACCGCCTCATCGCCGGCGGCCACGTTGGGCACGTCGGTGACGTCTATCATGCACATGTCCATGCAGACCCGACCCACAATGGGCACCCGCTGACCGCGCACCAGCACGCTGCCGCGGTTCGATAGGACACGGGGCAGGCCATCGGCGTAGCCGCACATCACCAGGCCGATGAGGCTAGGGCGATCCGCCCGCCAGGTCCTCCCGTAGCTTACGGGATCGCCGGGGGCCAGCGCCGTCAGGCGCGCGATGCGGCTCTTCAGAGAAAGGGCCGGCACCAGGCCAAGGTCTTGCCGCACCTCGCCCGAGGGATAGAGACCGTAGATGCCCAATCCCGGCCGCACCATCTCCAGGCTCAGCTCGGGCATATCCAGAAGAGACGCCGTATTGGACACATGGCGGACCGGTATCCAGTCCAGCTCCTCGGCCACGCGCTGGAAGCGGGCGTGCTGGTCCAGCGTGTAGCCCTTGTCCGCCTCGTCAGCGGACGCGAAGTGGGTGAACAGGCCCTCCACCTCCAGGCTGGGCACATCGCGCAGCCAGTCGGCCACAGCCAGAGCCTCGGCGGGGGTCAGACCGTAGCGGTTGAGGCCGGTATCCACCTTCAGGTGAACAGCCAACCGTCGCCCTCGCTGCGCGGCGGCGCGGGCCAGGGCCTCTGCGGTCTCCCGTGAGGCCACGGTGGCAGTGAGGGCCAGGTCCACGAGCCGCGCAGCGTCCGTGGCCGGCGTATGACCCATCACCAGGATGGGCGCACCGATGCCCGCCCGCCGCAGTTGCTCGCCCTCGTCCACGCAGATGACGCCCAGGCGGTCGGCGCCCGCCGCCAGAGCGGCCCGGGCCAGCGCTACGGCGCCGTGGCCGTAGGCGTTGGCCTTGACCACCGCCATCAGGGCGGCGCCATTGGCTTGCCTCTTGAGCAGACAGACGTTGCGGGCCACCGCGTCCAGATCCACCTCTGCCCAGACGGGCCGGCCCTCCCAGGCATCACTCACGCTTTGCGGCATGTCGCTCCTGTTAAACAATAAAACGCAAACGGGGGAGGAAAGGTTGTCGCCAATCTCTCTGAAGACCGCACCTCCACCACCCTATCTGAGGAGGGCCTGCCCCCACTCCGGCGGAGGCTTGCCTGAGGCATCGGGCGTAGCGTAACATTTGCCTTCGAGCCCTGTCAAACGACCGAGGCGAGAGGGGCGTGGTGCCAACCGGCCCTTCGATCGGCTTCGCCACCAGTCCGATGCCGCAGCCTTACGGTCATGAACAAAATAGCTCGACATTGGCCGGTAGAAGGCCTCGCATGGGATGAGGGATGTAGGGGCGACCTTTAGGTCGCCCGTTGGAGGCCTAAAGGCCTCCCCTACACTGCGATGATTGCACACGCATATGTCGGTCTATTTTCTCAATGACCATTAGACTACGGTCG
>Ga0315275_10008173_pt1 | contig 10174 bp, 9 predicted proteins | sample YL17G03_0_MG_FD_205557 | JGI IMG/M metagenome (GOLD analysis project Ga0315275, IMG submission 205557) | Sediment microbial communities from Yellowstone Lake, YNP, Wyoming, USA - YL17G03_0 | ecosystem: Environmental > Aquatic > Freshwater > Lake > Sediment | place: USA: Wyoming | collected...
CGAAAAGCCAATCGAAACTCCGCTGGTAGGAGGCGTGTGTGAAAATTCCATATCCTGCAAAATCGTTTCGGCGTAAAATCCCGTTTGTGATCGGTCCTGGGCTCTGGGCAGTTGCAGCAGACGGCGAAGTTAACATAACGCCCCTTATCAGAAGCAGGATCTCTGCTGGGGGTATCCACGGTTTACGGAAACTCGCAACATTTTGCAGCTTGTTTGGACTATCCGTTGAAGGATAAGGCACGCGGGGGCGGGCAGATCGAGATCGCCACTAGCTGAGCGATCTGACCTGAATGGCTGTGCCTTGCATCTCATGCGCAGATAGCCGGCGAGTAATCAGATCGCCTCACTGCCAGTCGTGCAGCAGTGCCGCAAGATCACCTTTGAATTGATTATCAGGCAAAAGCCAATGTGATCGTATAAGTGCGTCATGCTCCACTGAGGGCAAAACACAACAGACTAATCAGCCGGAGCAAAACGCTGATCGCGCGGTAATTTTAAAGAAAGGTTCCACCATGAAGAGACAGACAGACACGAGCGGCAACAGTTACGGCGGGCAGGAAAAGATGGATGCCATCCTGCGTCGGCTGTTGAAAATGACCGATGGCCGGATTCGTGCGGATCTTCGCAAGTTCGAAAAACAGGTCGCAACGGAGCGGAAGAAGCGGCAAGCCGCCCTGAAGGCCATACCGAGGTCACTGAGCGATGCCGAGAGGCAGGTGGTCCTGCAGGCGCAAGCTGCACTCCAAACCAGGCTCTTTCCTCCTCGGCACTTGACGGCGGTGATTGCGCAAGGCGTAAAAGCGATCAAAGTCCGCGCCATCGTCAGATTCACCGGCAATCGAAGTGACCTGGAGGCGATGGGCATTGCCGTGCGTTCACAGGCGCAAGACGTCTTCACGATTACGGCAACCTTGGCGCAGATCCGCCAACTTGCCGGACAGCCTGCCTGTCGGCGTCTGCGCACGCCGCACCTGTTGTTTCCAACTGTCGAAGAGGCCAGCGCCCAGGTCGAAGTCGCGGCGGTTCATGATCCGCGCCCGCTGAATCCAACGGGCTTTCGAGGCAACGGAGTGCTGGTCGGCATCATTGACTCAGCCCTGGACGTGACACATCATGGATTCCGAATGCCTACGGGCAACCATGACTCCCGGGCGCTCTACTACTGGGTCCAATCACCAAACACCTATGACGCCGCAGGAAACTATTTAGCCCAGGCAAACCCGCCCGGCAGAACGCCCGACGATTTCACGCAGGATAACGCCACCGCGAACCCTCCAGTTGCCGGGCCCAATTTCCTGGGCCTGGCTTACGGGCGGCTTTACACCCAGGCTCAGATCAACCAGGCGTTGGGTCAAACACCCGTGTTCGGCACCGGCAACAACCAGATCTGCTGCACGCCCGACCCCAACGCGTCTGAGCATGGCACACACTGCGCGGGGATTGCCGCCGGGAGTGGACATGAGAACAACTGGAATACGAACCCTACGCACACAGGCGCAGCGCCTGAGGCCACGCTTGTTTATGTGTGCCGGAGACCATTGCCATCCAGTATGGGTCGGGACGCGGTTGGGGAGGACGACCTCTTGGACGCACTCAACTTCTGCCTGCGCGTGGCACAATTTCACAACATGCCCATCGTGATCAGCGTGAGCCAGTGTAACAGCTTCGGTCCCCACAATGGCGAAGATGACTTCGATTTGGGTCGGGACAACATGCTCAACTCCTTTGATGGCAGGTCGATTGCGTGGGCGGCGGGAAACGACAATACAGGGAACGGTCACCGTAACGCAAGCATGGGACCAGGCTTAACTGACAGCTTCACGTTTTCGAACAGTTACGGTTTCACGGTGATGTATCTCGATATCTGGTACACCGGACCAGAATTAGATTACCGGATTACCCACGCTGGCCAGAATTGTGGATGGCAGACAGCTGGGCAGAGTTACCAGGGAACTGTGGGAAACCGGACGATCGACGCGGATCGGGATCCCGAGCCAGGCGTAGGGCTTCGCGGAATTCGCATCTACGTTGCCAATGCGTCTCAATCCGGCGGCGATTCGTTCACTATAGAACTGCGGAACACTCATGCCTCTCAGACAGCGGACTATCACGCCTGGGTCGGCAGTCAAGGTTACTGGGCCAACCTCAGCGGTTCGAGCAGGGATGAACTTACGTTGTCCGATTCTGCTTGTGCCCGTTCCCTCCTCACCGTGGGCGCTTGCCAGAAAGTGCGTCCTGCCAACACGGCCAGCGGAGAGCCCGTCACGGATTACAGCGGCGCCGGACCGACAATGGATGGCCGGATCAAACCCGAGATCGTCGCAGTCGGCGGACACCTTCCTCCAGGTCAGGCAACTTCACCGTTTCAGATCACGTCGGCCTGGTCCGACCAGAACAGCGGATACACTAAAATGCAGGGAACCAGCATGGCCACTCCATTGGTGGCCGGTGGCGTCGCCCTTTTATATGAGGCTTATGGCGCCCAAGGGTTCACTCTGAACCATGACACGGTGAAAGCACTGTTGATTCAACACGCGCACCGCACCGGTCTTCATCTTGATCCCGCCCAACCGGGGTACGTTGCCACCGAGCGGAACCGCTACGGCAATGGTCGTTTGCGAATCATGGATGCGATTGATGCCGCACTGCCGCCTTTGACCGTTAACGTCTGGATCCGGACGGCTGACGATGACTATGGCCTGGAGCCATACCCGGGAGGATGCTTTTGCGGTGCCCCCGATATTCGCGTCTTCCCTCAAGGATCGAGCGCGGAGACGACCGACATCACCTGGGGGAACATGTACGATGTCCGCGTAACCGTTCGCAATCTGGGGGACGACGCTGCTGTCGGGACCACGGTCCGGCTGAAATATACGCTGCCATGGGCCGCGCCCAGCGATTGGTTCGAGGCGGAAGACAACACGAACCAGAAGCTCAATAAAACGGTCACTGTCCCGGCCATGGGCGTCCAGGAAGTGCTCTTTAAATGGCGGCCAGAGGCTTCGGAACTCGGCGCTCCCGCCGGCACGACCCACTTCTGCCTTCTGGCTGAGGCCACGCATCCGTTGGATCCGCTGGTTTACGCGGCCCCCACCTCGTCTGGCGGGGACGCATGGTCAACGAACATTAAAGCCACAAACAACGTCGCGCTGCGTAACCTGCATATCCAATAAGAAAGGAGGCTGCACCATGCCCACCAATGCCAGTTTCATATGGGGCGGAAGCCAGGTTTTCCGTTTGAATCGCAACGCGGTCCACGAGGACACACTGCGAATCAAGTCCAACTACGCCAAGTCGGAGAAAATACTCACGTTGATGCTGCCCACTCTTTGCATCACGTATGCAGACATGAAATTCCAAAACCAAGTCGGCGGTGAACAGGAGAGCTTTCCCCAATCACAGGCCTATGGTCCGCTCTATTTCGACCCGCCGGTGACGATCACCGGGGAGAAGGAGATCGAAAGGCTCACGTATATACGCGGAGCGCAGCGAGTCGTCATCAGCCCCCACGAAACCAGGGTCGAGTTTCCAAGCTGGAAGGAACTCGTGATCCCGCGCCTGCGGCTGGACAGGCAAAAAGTTGCCGAGGCTCGACTCGAAGTGCCGAACACGCTGATCAAACTGCGAGAACCGCTCATGATCGACTTGCGCCAGTTCGCCGATGGCCGGCACATTGGAGGAATCCGGATCGAGAAGCGGCATCCGAAATGGCCAGGCCCCGTGGCTGAGCCGATCTACGATCTTTGGATCAGGATGCTGGACGGTCCAACCCTCAAACCGCTCCCCAAAGTGCCTTTGGACATTCTGCGATGGGATCCAAAATGGCCAACGCCCTATGGCCAGGGTGCCTTTCGGTTCCTTGAGCAACGCATTTCGAACGGGAAGGGTGACGTCCGTGCGCTCGCCCGACCCAGCGGCGAATTGGAGGCCTTCGCGGTTCGCAAGCCGGGGTGCCGCGCCGTGGTTCGCTGCGTGCGTCCGTTGAGTGGGCAGAAGATCAACCTGCACATGCGCGTGTGGCCCTTATCGCCCGACTTGCTGCCCTACGTTTGGCGCAAAGGCGATACATTGGAGAACATCGCCGAACTTTCCGGCCACCCCGTTCAGACAATCCTCGAGCTCAACCAGTTGAACTCCGCCTCGCAAATCAAGACCGGGATGAGAATCGTGTTGCCTTGCTACGCCGCGATCTACCGCATGGAACCGTGGGATAACTTTGACTCGGTCGCTCGGGCCTTTGGTTACCGCAATGCCGCAGGATTGTCGAAGGCAAATGGGTTGCCCTCCGACAAAGCCCTGGATTCCGGCGCTGATATCCGGCTCCCTGACTGGCATTACTTCTACGCCCGGGAGAACGACACTCTCGAACGTTTAGATGCGATGTTCGGGCTGCCGAAAGGATGCTCGACCACGGTCGGCCGGACGTTCCACGCCGATCAGCGACTGCCTTACCCTGGTGAGGTGGTTGCAGTTCCGATGCCCCGGTTCGCGCAGGACTTGCCTGCCGGGCGGCACCGCTAGCCCTGCGCGCGCCCCACAAATTTATTGATACCAACAAGATCGATTGTTTCATCACCAAACAACACTACTGTCCCAACGTTGCAAATATCAAAGCTTGTAAATCATTGGAATTGAGTCACTAAGGCAGCAGAATGCGATTAAACGATTTGAAACTGAAACCCCGAAAAGGCCACCATCCGGTAAGAACCCGGAAGGAGGGGCCTTGGTATGAACTCGGGGAGCACTATCTTTTCTCAACTCACTGGTTTCCTTTCGCACTACGAATTCCAGAAATGTGTGAGCCGCTACGACGGCGAACACAAGGTGAAAACATTCTCATGCTGGGATCAATATCTGTCCATGGCCTTTGCCCAATTGACTTACCGCGAAGGTCTGCGGGACATCGAGGCATGTCTGCGTGTCGCCAAAGACAAACTCTACCACATGGGGATTCGGAGCAAGGTTTCGCGCAACACGCTCTCCAATGCCAACATGGTTCGCGATTGGCGCATCTTCGCGGACTTTGGCCAGGGAATGATTGCCGAAGCCAGAACCCTGTACGCCAACGAGGACTTCGGCGTGGACCTGGACGAGACGCTCTACGCATTGGACTCCACGACGATCGACCTGTGCCTCTCGCTGTTTCCCTGGGCACGCTTTCGCAAGAGCAAGGGGGCGGTGAAAATGCACACGTTGCTGGATGTGCGCGGCAGCATTCCCACCCTTGTAAACATTACTCATGGCAAGGTCCACGACGTCAACATTCTCGACGCGCTGCCGCTGGAGGCAGGATCGATTTACGTCATGGATCGCGGCTATCTGGATTTCGCGCGGCTGCATATGATTCACCTTGCCGGGGCATTCTTTGTCACCAGGACGAAACACAATACCCAACTGCGTCGACTCTACTCTCACCCGGTCAAGAAATCGACCGGTGTGCAATGCGATTATTTTACAGGCATTATCGAGGGAAGAAGACAAAGAGCAAGTGGCAGAGAGCTGCATACAATTGAATCTATTTGACTAACGATGGGACAGTAGTGGTGGAATATAAGCAATCACGACTTTATTGTCCCACGCAGGGAGGGTTAAAACCCTCGCCTTAAGGAAGCCACCGCCATTAGGCGGTGGAGTATTCACTCCGTCCCTCATTGTGATCCATATATTTTCGGCGGTGCCCCTCCCAGAATAGCTGCCATTCCCTGTGACGATTATGTGATTTGACGGGGGTGTGGTGTCGAGGCGGCTTATCGGGTGCCCCCCAATCAAGGCAATCGAATTGCGGAACCCGGCAGGCAGGATCGATTGGAATCCTGCCTTGTCGCGCCGTCGCGCCGTCGCGGCAGCCGGGCCTTCCTCAGCCGGGAGCGCGTCCCGCGAGCCTTCGTCGCGCGGCCCAATGAGCACCCGCAACCCCGGCCCGAGCGCCCCACGGCTGCGCCCCCCCCGTTTCGATCATCTGCCGTCTCTGCACGCCGATTACGACCGCCGCATCGTCCAGCAGGACAGACGCCTGTCGCTCTCCGGCTGGACTCCCGAGGCAGCCTTCTCGCTCGGCGATTTCCTCCAGCTCTGCGCGCGGATACTCGGCAAAGATCCATCTCCTTACGAACGCGAAGATCTCACGCTTGCCTTTCAGACGGTCGGACCCTTTTCGGAACAAACTTGCCGCCTCGCCCTCGAACACGCCCTCCCGACGGCGGCTATCCTCATCTGGACCTGGTTGCCGACAGTGATGTCATCGCGCCGGACTCAACTTCCGATTCCGCACCTGTCCACCCTCTCGCCACCCGCATCCTCGAGCTTCTGTCGCAATCACCCGAACCGCTCCCGGTCGCTCACCTGCGCCCTCGCCACCGTGTCCGCAACCAGCGGCTCGTCGAGACTCTCCGTCAGCTCTGTTTAGGCGGGAGCATCTGCCGCACCCAAGATGGGTATGTGATCAAACGCCTGCCATGAACGAAGATTACGCAGCCGTCCTGCGCCCACCATTCCGTTCCCGCGTTCCCGCATATACACACATGCACCGGAACGCGGACGGGAACGATCGGCGGCTCCGTGACCTGAATCAGATGGCCCTGGGGGAGAAACCGAGTGACACAAATACTGAAGAACCACGAGGGTGATTCACTGCAGCGCAGCCCGAGCGGCTACATCAGGCAGCGGAACGAGGAAGATCCTCAAACATGACGATCAAACGCTTACCGACAATGGCGGCAGCCTTCTGGATCGTGTCGAGCTGGACGCTTACGTTCTCGGGGTCGAGGAAACGCGCAACTTGTGTGCGACTGGTTTTCAGCCGCCGGGCCATTTCCGCCTTGGAGATCTTCTTCGCTTTCATCGCCTCGGCAAGCTGCCACGCGATGACGCGCTTGATGGCAAGGCTGGTCGCCACTTCGTTAATGCCTTCCTGCTTGAGGAAATCCTCGAAGGACGATCCGATATGTTTGTTCTTCATTGCTCAACCTCCCGTTTGCGTTTCAGCGCGGTGGCCAAATCGTCTCCCGGAGTTTTTCTGGTCTTCTTTATAAAGCCGTGAAGAAGAACCATTCCTTCTCCGTGAATGCAGAATAGAACGCGAGAAATCCGCTTTTTCGTGATCGTGCTGCGGACCTCGAATAAGCCGCGACCCAAAGGACGACAGACCGGCATACCGACGGGCCACCCGAACTCGACCGTACGGATAGCCGCGCCGATAATGCGGCGGTCTTCAGCATCCAGTCCCTTGAGCCACTCGCGTACAGGCTCGGTTCCTGACGCCGTGCGGTAGAACGCGGCCGGAATTGTCTTTTGCGGTGGATCATTCATTCGGCCTCCAGAGCAACACAAATGTACCTTATAAGGTTCAGCCAGTCAAGCCTGTGGGATTTCGATCCGAATGTGGTTTGCGGGTAGGTGAGCATGGCGTGTGACACTCCGCCGATGCAGCCCTCCTGTAGAATGACATAGTGTGTGGATTACGTGTGTTTCTGGGGCGATTTCAGCGTTTTTGGCTTTTGCAGCATCCAATAGAATCAATAACTTACGTCGGTTTAATCACGTTTCGTGGTTCGAATTCCACCCTCTCCGCCACAAATTCCAGGTCGCAATTCCTCCATTACCTTTACATCCATAAAGTTCAGCGAACCGTCCCCGGGCACAAAAGTTATTATTCTCGCAGCATTTGGATTTCCACTCTATCCGATCATGCGATCCTGCGGGCGTTGCGCGATGGTTTCAGTACAAGCCTCACGCATACACCCAGGCCCGCAAGCATGTCGATCAGGGTGTCGGTGCTGAACAGGTCTATCAGCGTCAGATCCAGTCGGTCGCGATAGAAGCTGAGAGCGGAATATCGGGATGGTCTGCCAAGACCTGGCGCAGACCCACGACTGGGCAGCGGCGGTAATGGGCCCGGGGAGTTTACATCAAACAGATGACAGGAACGCCTGCTTTGGATATGTTAAAGCACAGGCTGCATGGGCAGCTCGATCAAAAATCCGAGGAATGGAGGGAAAATAATCGTGAGGCAAGGATCTTCTATCGATCGCAGGAGTTTTATAAATAAAGCCGGCGGAGGAGCCATCATGACATCGACGCTGCTGGCCTCGAAGGTGCGTGCCGTTCCGACTTCCGGAGGCAGAGTCAGTCCCAACGATCAGATCGGTGTAGCCTTTATCGGCCTCGGAATCCGCGGCTTCTATCTGATGGACGCAGTCAAGAAGGTTCCCGGCTTCCGTATCGCCGCCTGCTGCGACCTGTACGACGGGCATTTCGAACGCATCAAGGAGCTTGGGATCACCGACGCCTTTTGCAGCAAGCAACACGAAGCGGTCTGCGCCCGCAAGGACGTCGACGCCGTATTCATCGCTACACCGGATCACTGGCATAAGAAAATTGCGCTGGATGCGCTGGCAGCCGGCAAAGACGTCTATGTGGAGAAACCCATGACCCTGCGCTGGGAAGACGGCCGTGACTTCGAATCCGCAGTAAAAAAGTCCGGGCGGATTTTCATGGCGGGCAGCCAGCAGCAGAGCAATCCGGTCAATTCGGAGGTCAAAGAACTCATCCGCACGGGCGCCCTCGGACAAATCACTTACATCAACGGCGCCATCCATCGCAACACTGCGACAGGCGCCTGGTTCTACCCGGTTCCTTTCGATGCCTCGGCGCAGACCATTGACTGGGATCGATTCCTAGGAACATCCCGCCGTGTGCCTTTTAGCGCCGAACGATTCTTTCGCTGGAGGCTTTATTGGGATTACTCCGGCGGCCTGGCAACAGATCTACTCGTTCACCTGATTACCGCAACGCACGAAGTCATGGGAGCGCGGATGCCGCTGCGTGTCGTTTCATCAGGGGGAATGTTCCACTGGAAAGGCGAAGGACGGGATGTGCCCGACCATATCTCCGCCTTGGCGGAGTACCCGGAGGGTTTCGTTTTGAGCCTCACCAGCTCCGCCAACAACGCTCACAACCACCCCTTCCTGACGATTATGGGCACAGAGGGGACGATCGAATACAATCCCAACCGATGCACATTCTATCCGGAACCGATGCGTGACAGTTATGGTTACTCCACGCGTCACTTTACCGAGAGGGCGCGCAAGCTCCTGGTGGAGAAGGAGCGCCTGGACCCGTCAAGCATGCGTCCGCTCTCCTCGCCGCCGCCCGGAAAGCCTCGCGACTTCGCGGCCGAAGGGGACGCCACGGAACTCCACGTGAAAACGTTTTATGAGTGCCTGCGTGAGCGGAAGCAGCCGGTCGAGGATGTAGCTTTCGGGGCACAGGCCGCAGCTGTTGGACACATGGTCAACGTCTCTTACCGAAAGGGGAAGCCGGTGCGCTGGGACGACGCACGGCGACAGGTCGTACTTGCCTGATGAAGATCTCGCTGAATTCAGTCTGCGCCTGCGGCCCGCTGGAGACCGCATGTGGTGCCTGCCGGGCATCGGCGTCAGCCGCCGTCCTGCAGTCAACCCTGGCGCTCGAGTTCGCTCCGGCCTACTGGCTCAAAGCCGCCGCCCAGTTGAGGACGGGCGTGATCTTGCTGACACGGATTGTGGCCTGAAGCCCGAGCCCGGATCGGGCGGACTGGCTCTTGACCAGCTCACGCCAAACCTCGATTTCTATCGCGTTGGGCGGTCCCTCGATCAGCTTTTCCAGGGATTCCAGTCTGGTTATGCGTTGCCGGTTTTCCGGGTCGAGGAGTGACCTTTTGGCTTTCGGATTCCGCGAGCAAACCAATTCCGCGGTAAGTCGGTCCTGCTCGTCCGACAGACTCGCATAGCTCGGATCCTTGAGAGTCCAGACCGCATGCGCCAGCTCGTGGCCAAGGACCTCAGCATAGCGTTCCGTCGTGCTTAGATTCTCGAATGGAATGAATCCCCCGGGGCGCCTCGCCCTTTCCCCGGAGACCGCCCTCTTGATAGTGGAAAGATAAAGGTGGATCACGAGAGTTGGATTCTTTCCCTGAGAATCCGGTTTTTCCATCAGGAACTTGCCGGCCATGTTTTGGACGGCCGACGTCCGCATCTCGATATAAATCCTATGGCCGCTCGCCTGGGCGTGGCGCCACAGACTCTCGAGCCTGGGGTGGAAGGGTTGACCGGCGCCGTTTCTGGCGAGGGCGATCCGTTCTATGCTGCGCCAGATCCGAAGTTGCTTCGGCGTCAGACGATTGGCCCGGATGCCT
>Ga0315275_10008175_pt1 | contig 10173 bp, 9 predicted proteins | sample YL17G03_0_MG_FD_205557 | JGI IMG/M metagenome (GOLD analysis project Ga0315275, IMG submission 205557) | Sediment microbial communities from Yellowstone Lake, YNP, Wyoming, USA - YL17G03_0 | ecosystem: Environmental > Aquatic > Freshwater > Lake > Sediment | place: USA: Wyoming | collected...
AGCGAATCAGTCGGATGCCCAGTTGCTCAATCTGTTCCCGCACGCGGGGACTGATTAAGGCTTCAAACTCATGCTTGAACTCGTCGAGTGAGGGATGGCAGTAAAGCTCGGAATCACCGGCGGGGAGACGCGGGAGCAACCGGGTGACGTAGGTTTCATTCACGCGCGCGTTCTGCAGCAAACCAAAGACGGCACCAGTGTGCCGGATGCCGAGCCGTGACAAGGCGGGCCGGGCGCGCGCGGAGAGTGGATGAAAGATAGCGGCGTGGAGCGCGCGATAGGCGAAGCGTCCTGAGGCCAGGCGCAAGTTCAGCCGAAACGGATCGAACGTCAGGCGCAGGTGCTTGAGGCCGAGCTGGGCGGCGTCAGCCATCAGGATGCCGAACACGGTGGGATGCAGATGCAGGTGCAGGTGGCCGTTGACGTGGTCAAGGGGCAGCCGGGCGGCACGGAACTTCTGAAATTGCGCGTGGATTTCCCGCCGCAACTGCTCGCGCAGGCTGCGCTGGAAGAAATAGCGGAAGCCGGCGCTCGCCGGGTTGTGGCCGAATTCGCCGTTCGCATTCACCAGGCCGGGAATGTCTGCGGGCGGCAGGGCCGAACGGCCACACAGCAGAGTCAAATGCAGTCCCACGCCGAGTGTCGGATTCTCGCGGGCGAGGACCACTGCCTCTTCGAAGCCGGGTTCGTTGACCATCAGGCTGGCAGTGGTCAGAATGCCTTCGCGGTGGGCGCGGACAACCGCCTGGTTGATGGAAGCGGAGCGGCCGAAGTCGTCGGCGTTGACGATGAGGCGGCGAGGCTTGGAATCCGTATTCGGCCGGCTAGGCGCCATAATTGGGCGACATGGCGCCGGAGACGAACCGCCACCAGGAGCGCAGGATGAGCAGCGCCTTTTGCCCCTTGCTCAAGCGCGTCAACTCGGGGCCGAACACATCGAAGCGCTGCCGCTCCAGCTTGCGCAACAGCCGCCAATAGACCGACCCCATCAACTCCGCCGCCGCCATGGAACGGCGATCCACAGCGGGCAAGGTTTCGCGGGCCAGCCGATAGAAATCACGCGCGCGCTGGGCCACGCTGTTGGCCAGCTCGAAAAAGCGCGGAGAGTATTCCAGGCGGAGGATCTCTTCCGGAGAAACCTTGAATCGGGCCAGTTCGGACAGCGGCAGGTAAATGCGGTCGCGTTGGGCGTCAGAGCGAACATCGCGCAGGATGTTGGTGAGTTGCAGCGCCTTGCCGAGGTGGACCGCGTAAGCGCGGCATGCCGGGTGCCGGTAACCGAACACCTCGATGCTCAGCAGTCCCACCACCGAGGCGACCCGATAACAATAGAGATCCAGTTGCTCGTAGTTCTCGTACCGCTTGATTTCGAGGTCCATCTCCACGCCTTGCAGCAAGGCGTCGAAATGTTCGAAGGGCAGATGGTATCGGCAGATCACTGGCTGTAACTCGCGGTTGACCGGGAACTGCGGCGTTTCCGTGCCACAGGCGCGGCACACATCGGCGCGCCAGGCCGCCAATTGCTCGCGGCGCTCCGGGACCGGGACGGACTCGTTGTCGGCCACGTCATCCACTTCCCGGCAAAAGGCATAGAGGGCGGACATGCCGTCGCGTTTGGCTTTGGGCAGCAGGACAAACGCCAGCGCCAGATTCGACGCGCTCTTCCGCGTGATCGTCCGGCTCTCTTGCATCGGTCAGGGCTCGGATTCGGGCGCGCCTTCCGGGCGGATGGGCGGCAAACCGCCCGTTTCGGCAAGGGTCGGGTTCCGTTGGCGGTATCGGCGGCGCGAGCGCCGGTGGCGCCGGCGTTTCTCCTCCGGGGCAGGGGAGCCTTCGTCCTTGGGGGCCTCCGGAACCCCGGTGGGGCCGGGGGAACGGAGGTGCGAGCGCCGCCGCCGGCGCTTTCTCCGAAGAAAAACTGCCCAAAGCACCGCCAGCAGCGTCACCAGGCCGATCGCCCCAAAGATCATGATACGTTCGAGGGTGGTCGGATCGGTGATCCGCCATGCCGCCAATACTTCCTCGGTGTCCGCGTCTGCCAGCAGTAAAGGAATTGGGTTCATGGCGAAGGAGCCCTGCCGTCAAGCGTGGCCGTATCTTCTTCGGTTTCGCTCTCGGTGGCGATGTTCAGGCGCTGCATCCGGTAGCGCAGGGCATGACGGCTGATCCTCAATTGCTCGGCGGTCCGGGTCAGGCTGAAGTGGTTCTGCTCGAGCATGGCGGTGATCAGTTCGCGCTCGAAATTGGCCATGCGGTCGTCGAGCGATTCCGCGCCGGCCAGTTTTGGGGCCGCCGTCTTGTGCAGCCGCCCCTCGAGCTGGAAATCCGGCAGGCTGCCGGGCTGGATTTCGCTGCTGGTTTCCAGAATCAACGCGCGTTCAATCACGTTGCGCAGTTCCCGCACGTTGCCCGGCCAGTGATGTGACAGCAGTTTCTGCCGGGCCGCGCGCGAGATAGCCCGGGTGTTCTTGTTCAGCGATACGCCGAAGTTCCGGAGGAAGTAATCCGCCAGCAACAGCACGTCGTCACCCCGCTCCCGCAGCGGCGAAAGCCGGAACTGCACCACATTCAGCCGGTGAAACAAGTCCTCCCGGAACTGGCCCTGGCGGATCGTGTCAATGATATCGCGGTTCGTGGCGGCGATCAGGCGGACATTGACTTGCAGTTCCTGTGTGCCGCCCACGCGCGTGAAGGTGCCGTCCTCCAGAAACCGCAGCAGCTTGGCCTGCAGCGGTCGGCTCATATCCGCAATTTCATCAAGAAAAATCGTCCCGCCTTCCGCTTCCTCAACGCGGCCGAGCTTCTGCTTCAAAGCGCCAGTGAAGGCCCCCTTCTCGTGTCCGAACAACTCGCTCTCGAGCAGCGTCTCGGGAATGGCGGCGCAATTGATGCGCACGTAACTGGCTTGGCTGCGCTGGCTCAAGCAGTGCAGCGCGCCCGCCACCAGCTCCTTGCCCGTGCCGCTCTCCCCCAGAACCAGCACGCGGGCATCGGTGGGCGCAACGGTTTGAATGAGCTGGCGCAACTCCCGCATCTTGGAGCATTCGCCCACGATCTGTTCCAGGCTCCACGTGTCGGCCGTGCGGGCGCGCAGGTTCGCGTTCTCCCGCAGCAGGCGGTAGCGCTCCGCGCAACGATCCACGGCGTGCAGCAATTCCTCGGGCGCAAAGGGCTTGGGCAGATAATCAACGGCCCCGGCCTGGATGGCCTCCACCGCCAGCTTCGGCGTCGCGTAGGCCGTGATCATCAGCACCGGCAGCTCCGGCCATTTCGCGCGCGCCTTGCCCAGAAACTCGTAGCCGCTCATCCCCCCGAGCCGCGCATCGGTGATCACCATGAAAAACTCCTCGCGCTCCAGCAGGCTCATGGCCTCCTCGGCGGATTCAATCGCCCGCACCGAGTACTTCTCGTCCGCCAGCACCGTCTTGAGCGACAGGCGCATGTTCTTCTCGTCGTCCACGACCAGCACGGGCGGCAGGCGGGTGCTCATAGGTTCTGTTTCGGCGTTCTCAATGCTGTCTGGCCAGCTTAATCAAAGCCTTGGCGGGGAATACTAAGACAAACCGCGCCCCCTTTCCAAGGGCTGATTCCACTCGCACACTGCCGCCGTAAAGCTCGACGTTGTGCTTGACCGTCGCCAACCCTAAGCCGGTGCCCTTCTCCTTGGTCGTGTAGTAGGCCTCGAAAATCTTCTCCGCCTTGTCCGCCGGAATGCCGGGCCCGTCGTCCCGGATAGCCACCTCGACCGAATAATCACTGTCGCACCGCGCGCTGACAAACACGTTGCCCCTCTGTTCCCCGAGCGCCTCGCGGGCGTTCTGCAGCAGGTTCACGAACGTGTCCACCAGATGGCGGCGCTGCATGAACAAGGGCGGGAACTCACCCGCGCAATCCCGGTGGATGTGGACCGGGTAACCCGCCGCCGGCGGAAACACCTGCGCCAGTGCCTGGTCCAGCTCTTCAATCACGTTTAGCCGCTCCACATGCCCTTCGCTCAACTGCGCGTAGCCCATGATTTGCGTGATGATCCGGTCCGAGTGCTCGACCTCCTCCTGGATAATGCGGACTTGTTCGCCGGAGACCGGTTTGCCTTGCTTCAGGGCCCGCTGCAGCGAGAACGCCGCGTTGTTGATGATCGCCAGCGGATTCTTCATCTGATGCGTGAACTCCGCCGCCACCCGCCCGGCCGAGCGCAACTGGCCTTCCCGCATTGCGAACTCGTGCGCCTCCTCCACCGCCCGCCGCTGCCGTTCCAGCAACACCTGCACCCCGTAACAGCACACCGTCATCAACAACAGCAGCGCCAGCCGCAGCGTCAGCGTCTGCGCTGGATTGTCCGACGGCGTGTAAAACCCCAGATTCTCCCGCCACGGCTCGTCCAGCTCTTCGGGCAGGCGCATCACGCTCGCCGGCCGCGACTCCGCCACCGCCGTCTCGCCGGTTTCTCCCCGCAGCGCCGCTTCAAGTGGCTCGCCTGGCAGGGGCGGCGCGACCCGCGCCGGCGGCGCATTGGATGCGCGCTCATAGCGAGCCGGCACCCGCCCCAGCCGCCTGGCCCGGGACTCTTCTTCGAGGGTCCGGTTGATGGAGATATTGACCATCCCGGCCATCACGTAGCAGACCGTCAGCGTCAAGTTGAGCAGGATTTGCGACGTCGCCCGCGGTACGCTCACCGCGCCGCGCACAACCAGCCCCAGGAACAGCCAGTAGAGAATGCTGTCATAGCCGCCCGTCACCACCACCAGCGCCGACAGGAAAATCCCATCCACCAGGCTCGTCGCGAACACCGCCCATTGCACCAGCAGATTCGGCGCCCGCCGCATCGCCAGCAACAGCCCGGCCGTCACCGCATTGGCGGCGATGTAAACCCACAGGAAATACTGCGTCGCCTCCACCGTGATTTCCAGCGTCCCCAATTCCTTCTCTCCAATCCACGACCGCTTGAAATAAAACGAGTAAAGCAGCATCGCGATGCCCGCCATCTTGATCGGCAGGATGATGTCCCGCTCCATCGTCGTGATGCGATCCATCAGCTTCACCGCATCCGGTGCCGGCAGTTTCAACAACTCCATCGCCCGCCCGGGCAACCGCCACAGAGCCCCGGCCAGCTCCCCGAAGCTGTAATGCCTAAGCCGTTGCCACAAACCGAGGTTCATAAACCGGGAGGAATCAGCCCCGCCGCTTCCCGGGCCGGCGCTGCGGCAGCGCCTCCAGCGCCCGTGCGGCCACCTGCTCCACCGGCCATAGCCGCCCCAGCCCCTCATACCCGCACGCAAGCAGGCCCGCCTCCGGACCGATAAACTCCACGCCCCGCGACTTGAGCGTGGCCACATTCTGCTGCGTGGCCGGATGCAGCCACATCTTCCCGTTCATCGCGGGCGCCACCAGGATTCTGGCCCGCGGATTCAACGCCAGCGCCACGCAGCTCAACGCGTCGTTGGCGATCCCGCAGGCCAGCTTCGCCATCGTGTTGGCCGTCGCGGGCGCGATCAGCAGCAAATCCGCCTCGTCCGCCAGTCTAATATGCGTCGGCTCCCAGCCCTCCGCCTCGTCGTACAGATCCGTGACCACCGGATGACGCGACAACGTCTTGAACGGCACCGCGGTGATGAAACGCAGCGCGTCCGCCGTCATCACCACGTGCACGTCGCAACCCTGCTTCGTCAACTGGCTCGCCAGCTCCGCGGCCTTGTAGGCCGCAATCGAGCCGGTCACGCCTAACACGATGTTCTTGCCTCTGCTCATCTTGCCTAACGTTTCACGTTTCACACCGCATCGTCCCGGTCAAAACTCCGGCGCCCGCATCCGCGACGATCGCAGCTTTTCTGCTTCCACAATCGCCAGCATCCGCCGCAAATCCTCCTCGATGCTGTCGCTCAGCAGCAGATAATCAAAATGCTTCCACTGGGCGATCTCCTGCCGGGCCACACTCAACCGCTTCTGAATCACCGCCGCCGAATCCGTCCCACGCTTCCGCAGCCGCCCCTCCACGATGCCCATCGAAGGCGGCGTCAGAAAGACCGATACCAGCGCTCCTTTCAACTCCGCGTCTTGCTGCGCCTTCTCGCGAATGGTCGCCGCCCCCTGCACATCCACGTTCAGCAATACGTCCTGTCCCTGTCGCAGCTTGCCCAGCACCTCGGCCCTCAGCGTGCCGTAGCTGTTGCCATACACCGTCGCGTGTTCCAGGAAGTTGCCCGCCTGCAGCCGCTTCAGAAACGTCCCGGCATCCAGAAAATAATAGTCCACCCCGTCGCGCTCCCCGGCGCGCGGCGGCCGCGTCGTGCAGGTCACCGCCCGCGTCATCTGCGGCCGCGCCGCCAGCAACTGCTGGCACAGCGTCGTCTTGCCCCCGCCCGAGGGCGCAGAAATCAACACCAGCAGCGGGCTGCACCCCGCTCCCGCTTTGCCCGGGCTCTCCACGCTCGCTTCTCGTCGCTCGGCATTCATCACTCTACATTCTGCGCCTGCTCGCGGAATTTTTCCAACTCCGCTTTCAGCGTCACTACCTCGCGCGAAATCAGGCTGTCATTCGCCTTGGAGCCAATTGTGTTCACCTCCCGGTTCATTTCCTGCGCCAGGAAATCCAGCAGCCGCCCCACCGGCTCCTGCGAGCCCCGGCAGTCCTCAAACTGCTGAAAGTGGCTCTGCAGCCGCGTCAGCTCCTCCGAAATATCCGAGCGGTCGGCGAAATAAACCACCTCCTTCAACAACCGTTCGTCCTCCGTGCCCGGCGCCTCCAGCCCGGCGCCCTTGATCCGCTCGAGCAGTTGCTGGCGATACCGCTCCGCCACCGCCGGCGCCTGCCGCTGAATCTGCGCCGCTGCTTTCCGCATCAAGGCGATCCGCTTCGCCAGGTCCGCCGCCAGGTGGGCCCCCTCGCGTTCCCGCATCCTCACCATCTGCGACAGCGCCTTCCGCAGCGCCTTCTCCACCGCCGGCCAGAAATCCTCCTCCACCGCCAGCTCCTCATCTGTCTGCAACACCCCCGGCGCCCGCGCCACTTGATCCAGCGTCACCGGCCCCGCCAGCCGGAGCTGCTTCGCCAGCCGCCCCAACTCCCGCGCATACGCCTTCGCCAGCGGCACATTCAGGTGCAGCCGCGCCGAACCCTTCCCCCCGCCCGCGTGCACCGACACCCGCACCGTCAGACGGCCCCGCGCAATGTGACGATTGATCAGGTCGCGGATCCGCCCTTCCAGCAGCTCCATCTCCCGCGGCAGATTCACCGAGACCTCCGTCTGCTTCCGGTTCACCGAGCTGAGCTCCACCGTGATCTTGAAGCCGTCCTGCGAGCATTCCCCGCGCCCATAACCCGTCATTGATTTCATCCAGCCACAGTATGCGTAATCCCTCCGCCCCAGGCCAATCAATTCTATCCGCAAAAACCCCTTTGAACCCGTTCCCGTCGCTTGCTACCTTCCGGTCGCGTGCACACCCAACTCGGCTTTCTCCTCGGCGGAGCGGCGGCCCTCACGCTCCTCACCGCCGGCTGTTCCGTCGCCGATCCCTCCCGCGCGGGCAGCGTCTCCGGCACCATTGAAACCGACGAGGCCCGCGTCGCCTCCCGCTACGGCGGTCGCGTGGAGAAGATCTTCGTGCAGGAAGGCGACGCCTTGACCGGCGGTTGCGTGATTGCCGAACTCGACGCCGCCGAACTCCGTGCCAAACGCGACCAGGCCGCCGCCCAACTGGCCGAACTTGTAGCCGGCCCCCGCAAAGAGGAAATCGAAGCCGCCAAACATGATTGGGAAGCCCTGGTCGCCGAGCTGGACCAGGCCCGCGTGGACGCCAAACGCGCCGACGAGCTCTTCGCCCAGAAAACCATCTCCGCCACCGAGCATGACCAGGCCCTCACCCGCGCTCGCACCCTCGAGCAGAATGTCGCCGCCGCCCGGAGCCGTTACGACCTCCTCCTGGCCGGCACGCGCCCCGAGCGCCTCGCCCAGGCCCGCGCCCAGCTCACCGAAATTGATGCCCAGCTCCGCGAAATGAAAATCGCCGCCCCCACCAATTGCGTCCTCGAAGTCCTCAGCGTCAAAGTCGGCGACGTGCTCGCGCCCAACCAGAATGTCGCCACCCTGCTCCTGACCAACCACCTCTGGGTCCGCGTCTATGTCCCCGAACCCTGGCTGGGCCACATCCAGCTCGGCCAGCCCGTCACCGTGCGCGTGGATTCCCACCCCGCCAAAGACTTCTCCGGCGTCGTCGAGCAGATCGCCCGCGCCGCCGAGTTCACCCCCCGCAACGTCCAAACGGTCGCCGAGCGCATCAAACAGGTCTTCGGCATCAAGGTCCGCCTCGACAACCGCGAAGGCATACTCCGCGCCGGCATGGCCGCCGATGTCACTTTCCCCAGCGTGCAGCCGTAACCGCAATCTCTGGCCGTGCCTGCCGACCCGATGATCGAGTGCGAAGGGCTGACCAAACGGTTCGGCCACTTCACCGCCGTTGACCGCGTCAGCCTCAAAATCAGCCAAGGCTCCATCTTCGGCTTCCTCGGCCCCAATGGCTCCGGCAAATCCACCGTCATCCGCCTGCTCTGCGGCCTGCTCCAGCCCAGCGACGGCCAGGCGCGCATCGCCGGCCTGGATGTGGCGCGCGACTTGGAGCAAATCAAGAGTCTCATCGGCTACATGTCACAGAAGTTTTCGCTCTACGACGAACTGACGACGCATGAGAACCTCAGGTTCTATGGCCGCCTTTACGGCTTGCGCGGCGCGGCGCTCAAACAACGCTATGACCAACTGGTCGCCCTCACCCACCTTGAACCGTATCTGGAACGGCGCGCCGCGTTGCTTTCCGGCGGCTGGCGGCAGCGCCTGGCGATGGCCTGCTCGCTCATGCACCACCCGACCGTGCTGTTTCTGGACGAACCGACGGCGGGCATTGACCCGGTGGCGCGGCGCGAGCTGTGGGATTTGCTGTTCGAGTTTTCCAGCAACGGCATGACGCTGTTCGTGACCACGCACTACATGGACGAGGCGGAACGTTGCTCGCACGTCGGCTACATCCATACGTCCAAGCTGGTCGTTTGCGGCGAGCCGGATGACCTGAAGCATTTGCCGCTGGTGAATCCGACGGATGCCCGGCGGATTGACGTGACGTGCGACCACGTGACGGTGGGCCTGCAAGCGCTGCGGCGGGCGCCGGGCGTGCGGACGGCGACGGTGTTCGGGCAGTCCATGCACTTGCTGGTCGATAGGGAGATGCCGGAGGAATTCATCCGCGCGGAACTGGCGAAGGCCGGCATTCCGCACGCGGATATCCGGGCCATTGCGCCGTCGCTGGAAGATGTGTTTGTGGCTCTGACCGCGGGCCGCAACGGGGAGGGCAAATGAGAGTTCCGTTCCGCGGCTTCAGCGCGATTCTGTACAAGGAATTCCTGGTGGTGTTCCGCGACCCGCTGACGCTGTTCTTCATGTTCTTTCCGCCGCTCATCCAGTTGGTCGCCTTTGGTTTTGCGCTGGACACCGACGTGAAGCATATCGCGACGCTGGTGCTCGACGAGGACCGCACCCGGGAGAGCCGGGAGCTGATTGACCAATTTGTGAACACACAGACTTTCCGCGTGGTGGGCGAGGTGCGCAGCATCACCGAACTGGCCGACGCCATCCGGCGCGGGCAGGCTTACGTGGGTCTGCAAATCCCGCCCGGCTTTACGCGCGACCTCCGCGCTGGCCGCACCGCGTCCATTCAGGTGCTGATTGACGGCTCTAATTCGAGCATCGCCTCGTCCTCGCTGAACACGGCGCTCAATGTTGGGTTTCGCAAGGCGATGCTGCAGTTGGCTGCCCGGACAGGCGTGCGCGAACTGCCGGTCGAAGTCCGGCCGCAAATCCTCTACAACCCGGAAATGCGCAGCCCCAACTTCTTCGTCCCGGGCGTCATCGGTCTGGTCCTGCAAATCGCCACCATGTTCGCCACTGCCATGTCGCTGGTCCGCGAACGCGAGCGCGGCACCCTCGAGCAGTTGATGGTCAGCCCGCTGTCGCGCTGGGGGTTGATGCTGGGCAAGCTCACGCCGTATCTGTGCATTTCCATGATGATGGCGGTGGGGTTGATTGGCATCATGCAGTGGGTGTTCAACGTGCCGATTGCCGGGGACCTCAAGGCGCTGTTGGTGGCGACCTTGCTGTACGTCTTCGCGCTGCTGAGCCTGGGCCTGCTCAT
>Ga0315275_10008179_pt1 | contig 10171 bp, 11 predicted proteins | sample YL17G03_0_MG_FD_205557 | JGI IMG/M metagenome (GOLD analysis project Ga0315275, IMG submission 205557) | Sediment microbial communities from Yellowstone Lake, YNP, Wyoming, USA - YL17G03_0 | ecosystem: Environmental > Aquatic > Freshwater > Lake > Sediment | place: USA: Wyoming | collected...
CTTCATCGGCTCGAACGACCTGATCCAGCTGATCATGGGGGCGGACCGCGACTCCGAGATCCTGGGGAAGATGGGCTATTTCGATGAGAGGTACGAGGCCATCAAGCGGGCCATCAAGATGCTCATCGAGGGAGCGCACAAGAAAGGGGTGCCAGTGGGCATCTGCGGCCAGGCGCCTTCGGTCTATCCGGAGTTCACGGAGTTCCTGGTCAGGGCGGGGATCGATTCCATCAGCCTGAACCCCGACACCGTGGTGAAGACCATTGGTATGATTGCTTCCATTGAGCAGAGGATAATCATGGAAGGTCTGCAAACCCACCTATGTACAATACGTAATAATCATCAAACGGCGCGAACCAGAAATCCGGATTAGGGGTGTTTATCAATGAATACGAAGATCAAGAATGTAAAAGCGAGAGAGGTATTGGATTCCCGGGGAAATCCTACCGTTGAGGTCGATATCGATCTTGAATGTGGTGCAAAAGCACGAGCCACTTGCCCGTCTGGTGCATCAACTGGTGTACATGAGGCGGTGGAACTGAGAGACGGGGACAGGACGAGATTCAATGGAAAAGGGGTTAGAAGCGCAATTGGAATCATAAATCGAGAGATCGCCTCCTTGATTCATGGAATGGATGCGACTGACCAAGCGGCTGTGGATGAGAAGCTGATCGTGGGGGATGGAACGGTCAACAAGAGCCGTTTCGGCGCGAACAGCACCGTGGCTGTTTCGATGGCAGTGGCAAGGGCCGCTTCTTCCGCCGAGGGAAAACATCTATGGGAATATCTTGGTGGCCCCAAAGCGAATCTGTTGCCAGTCCCTATGATGAATGTCCTCAACGGAGGAGTTCATGCCAACTGGCAAGGCCCCGATTTCCAAGAGTACATGATAGTGCCCTTTGGCGCGGCTGATTTTTCTGAGGCACTTCGTTGGGGGGCCGAGGTATACCAAGCATTGAAGAAGGTCCTAACAAACGAGGGGTTCAATACGGCAGTCGGGGACGAAGGGGGCTTCGTCATCAATGCCTCATCGAACGACATCCCGCTCGATCTCATTCTCAAGGCTATTGAAAAGGCGGGTTACAACGGAGGAAATGAGGTCGCCATTGCATTGGACCCAGCTTCTAGCGCGTTTTATGAAGATGGTTATTATTTGCTGGGTTCTAAAAGGAAATCGGGGAGGTCCAACCAAGCTATTGCCAATGAGGCGGCCAGGCTCTCGTCCTTAGAGATGATAGAGCGTTATTCGAAGCTGATCGAGCGATATCCAATCATCTCGATCGAAGATGGCCTCGCAGAAGATGATTGGGACGGATGGAAGCATCTGACGAGAGAGCTTGGTTCCAAGATCGAACTAGTGGGAGACGACATCTTCGTAACTAATGTGAAGAGGATCGGAAGGGGTATAGAGGAGAAGACCGCGAATGCGGTCCTCATCAAGCCTAATCAGATAGGGACCATTACAGAGACCATAGCAGCGATCAAGTTGGCCCAAAATAATGGATGGGGGGTGGAGCTGTCACATCGAAGTGGCGAGACGGTCGATTCCTTTATAGCGGATCTCACGGTGGCAACCGGGGCGGGGCATATCAAAGCAGGTGCTCCATGCCGCGGTGAGCGAGTCGAGAAGTACAATCAATTGCTGCGGATTGAAGAATCGTTGGGATCGATGGCGAGATTCGCTGGACGAGATGCTTTTATTAGATGATTGGGGTGACGTAATGGTCAGCATCGTTGAGGCTGCGAAGAATCTGATCATCATGAGGCTTGAGGAGGCAAAGCTAAGGATACTGGAAGGGACGGATTCTAAAGATGAGTTAGACCTTGCGGAAGAGCTAGTCGAGAAGGTAATGGATGAATTAGATTTCGAGGTTCGGTTGGTAATAAACTCATATTGGTGAGTCCAGGAATTTATGGAGAATTGGACGTAGATTAGAGAATCACGATTCCTATGGAGCTTTGAACAAATGGTTGAAACTCGCTTGTCTCGCACCTCCAAGATGTTCGGAAAAGGGCAAGGAACGGTCGAGGTTCATGTATCGGCCAAGGACCAAGCAGACTATTCCAATCTATCGAAAGAAGGAGCCCCTGTGAATATTTCACCACTTGTCATTATTGGGAATGGGACCTCTGTGTTACTGAACGAGCCGATTGATAACGCGTCAATCTTCCTAAGAACGCCGAATGAAGAAATTGAGAAATTGCGGCGCGAAATCGCTGAGTTGGATGATGACATTCAAAAAGCATGCTCGGCCAAGATGAAACATCAGGCATTGAACGATAGATACCAGGAGGACGCCTCGATCCTGGAGTATTACCAGGAGATCATGGAAATGTTCGTTACCCAGATGAAGAGGATCAAAAAGGAAAAAGGTTGATGTCAATGGATTCAAGGAATGGAGGTCCCGGTGGAGTAATCGAGATCCATCTTACTGAAGGGGTGGTTACCAGAATCAAGGAAGTCGCCAAGAGGAAGAGGATAAGTTTCGATAATGCGGTGGACATGTGCTATTCCACGGGACTCTCGAAAGCCTTGGAATTATCGGAATCCTGGTTTGATAATGCTAAGAAGATTGGTTCTTATAATGCGATCGTTCAATTGAGGGCGTCAAAGGCGGAAAAGACCCTTGAATTGATGAACCTCCGCTCCAAAAGCGTCTCGTATAAGTTCGATGGGTTCGAAGAGTTCAATCGGATGATGGGCAGCCTCATTTCTTACACTGGAAAGCGCGCTGAGGCGAAACGCCTTCAAACCCTTCTCGCAGAGAGAGGGATCATTTTTGACATAGGCCCAGGGGAGATTCCAGAACTAGATGAATTGAATCAAAGGTACCTGTTCAGGAAAGTAAGAAATGGACAGGATTGATTGCGGGACTCGATTCATTTGGGTCGGGATTTCGTGTATTTTTTTAAGATATTGAACTTGTTCAAATCGACCAAATGCTGCAATTCGTAACATATTAATATTGAATAGAATGTTCGCGTGGCTCGTCGGTGATGGGGCCCACCTTCAACCGCCCGGTGCGAGCTAATGGCTTCTAGTAAACGCAATCGCACCTATAAGGAAAGGTAGGTCCAAATGATAGACATCTGGATATTGGCTCTCGTCCTGTCGATCGCGGTTGTATCCGCCATTATCTCCATACGAATCGGCATCACAGTGGCGATCATCGAAATCGTTTTAGGAATGCTCGTGGGAAACGCCCTTGGCATCCAAGGTTCCGACTACGAATGGTTGACATTCCTCGCCTCTCTAGGCAGCATCGTGCTCACCTTCCTCGCTGGGGCAGAGATTGACCCAGATGCCCTGAAACGGAATTGGAAGGCGAGTCTTGGCATCGGAATATTATCGTTCCTGGCGCCCTTCCTTGGAGCTTGGCTTTTTTCCCTATTCATACTCAATTGGACGTGGAGCGCGTCCTTGATCTGCGGTGTCGCGCTCTCCACCACTTCCGTAGCTGTCGTGTATGTTGTCCTGACAGAAACAGGCATAGGCAAGACCGAGACTGGCAAGATCATCCTCTCCGCCTGTTTCATCACAGATCTAGGCACGGCTATAGCCCTTAGTCTTCTGTTCACCGCACCCAACATCTATTTCATCTTATTAATCGTGGGATTGGTGCTATGCACCCTATTCCTGCCGAAGGCCTTCAAATGGCTCTTTGCCCGGGTGAAGAGCAAGAACGGCGAGCTTGAGGTCAAGGTGATCCTGCTCGCCGTCATACTGTTGGGAGCAATCGCACAAACGTCTGGCATCCATGCAATACTCCCCGCTTACATCCTGGGCTTGCTCTTAGCACGGGTGCTCGAAGGTAACCGAGATGTCTTGGTGAAGATGAAGATCATCGCGCTTGCCTTCCTCACTCCATTCTTCTTCATCAGCGCGGGGACCAACGTTTCCTTGTTAGCGGTAGTCACAGGCATAGGCTTGGTGACTATGCTTTTCCTGGTCAAGGTCGCTTGGAAGTTTGTTGGCGTCCTCCCGCTGTCTCGCAAATATATCCAGGGGAATGCCATCTATACCACCTTACTAATGAGCACTGGGCTCACTTTTGGCACAATTGCGGCCCAATACGGGCTTAGCAGTGGCATCATTAATACCGACCAGTTCTCTGTATTGGTCATGACAGTCCTACTGACGGCGATCATCCCTACGGTGATCGCGCAGCGTTATTATAGTCCGATGAGGAAAAGGTGAAAGGATGGAGGAACAACAGCAGACCAGGGTGGAGAGAATATTGGTGGCCGTGGACGGATCACAGCAGAGTGTGAATGCGACAAGGCTGGCGCTGAGTATTGCCAAGGGAACGGGGGCTAGAATAAGCTTCATCAGCATTGTAGAAATGAGCGACGTGCCCACACTCATGAGCGAAACGCAGTCCATTAATAGCGAGGACCATGCGCAGGTAGCTTTGGGTATGGCGATGAAGATGGCTCTTGCTATGAATGTGAATGCTGAGGTTGTATTGAGAAAAGGACACCCTGCTAGCCAAATCAATCGCTTTGCAGAGGAGTGCAAGCCGGATCTCATTGTGTTGGGCAGTAGGGGCCGCTCGGGAACCACGGGATTGTTGCTCGGCAGCGTGTCCTCGGCCGTCTTGAAGAACACACATTATCCGATACTCATCGTCAAGTGAAGCACCTGGGGAGGATGAAGGATTCATCATGGCGGCCACAAAGACCCTAGAGGAATATGCTGCTCATAAAAGCGACCTGATGAGCTTAGCGGACCAAATTGAAGGAATCGCTGGCATGATGGGCAATGAGCGCGCCAAGACAAGAACTGCCGCGCTGAAATCATCGCTGGCAGCGGAGAGATTCAACCTGGCGGTGCTTGGCGGTTTCAAACGAGGGAAGTCCACATTCGTCAACGCACTTTTAGGGGCAAATTTGGTACCGGTTGGGGTAGTCCCGCTGACGAGCATCGTCACAAAGATCGTTTATGGCGAGAATAGGGAAGCATTGGTACTGTATCAGGATGGCAGAAATAAGATCATACAAATCGCCGACCTTGGACAATATATTACGGAAAAGGGGAATCCCAATAACAAGCTCAAGGTCGCTGAGGTAGAGGTTTCGTTCGATTCGGTAAAACTTAAAGACGGCGTCACAATCGTAGACACTCCTGGCACAGGTTCGACCTTCACTGAGAACACGAAGGTAACGCACGAGTTCATCGATCACGCCGATGCCGGCATTTTCATACTCAGCGCTGACCCTCCGATTGGCGAGGCTGAGGTTGATTTCCTACGCATGATAAAGAGATCCGTCGACCGGCTATTCTTCGTCCAGAACAAGATTGACCATCTCACGGAAGCGGAATGGCAAGAGGCCCTGGACTTTTCGGCCAAGGTCATCAAGGACACCCTTGGATTGAGCAAAGTGGTGATTTATCCCCTCTCTTCGAAAAATGCCCTGGAAGCCAAGCGTAAAGGCAATGCCGAGTTATTCCGAGAAAGCCGCTTCGACGCCTTCGAGAACGATCTTAAAAGCTTTCTATTGAGCGGTAAGGGCGATACTATCCTACATAACGCGAGCACCAGGCTACTCCAAGTGGCGTACGAATTGAGGACCGCGATTAGACTTGAACTCGCAGCCGCAGATCGTCCAATCGAGGTACTGGAGGCCAAATTGCAATGGCTAAGGGAGCAGAACGCGATTGCCGGGCAACGCATGACGGAAGCGATCTATCTAATAAATGGGAAGGAGAGGGAGGTTGCCATAGCGGTAGAGAACGATCTCCAGGCTTACCTTGAATCCGAGCGCGGTCGGATCTCGGAGAGGCTGAAGGTTAAGCTGGAGAACATCGATAAGGCGCTTGGAAGGAACGACTACTTGAGCTCCGTGGCGAGCGAGATGGTCATTTCGCTCACTGAGGAACTTGCGCCATTCATGGATAAGGAGCAATCAATCGTATCAAGGGCTTTCGAAGCGACGGCAAAGCGCTTCCAACAAGAGGCCAACGAGATAATCGGGTCCATTCATCACATGGCCGCCTCAGCTTTCAACATCAGCCTGCCTTATAATTTGGAGGAGTTGACCTTAGCCTCCAAGCCAAAATTCTGGCTGGATATCCAGCCGGTCATCTCCTATGACCTCCTCTTCGTGGGTGAGATAAAGAGTGCTCTGCCCAAGACGATGCTGCGACGCATGGTAGAGAAGAGGGCAGCCGGTATGATATGGGAAGAATTAGAGAAGAATACCGGAAGATACAAATTCGACCTGATGTCCCGCCTCTCGGAGAGTATTGAGAAACTGAGGAGGGAATTTCGAAGTAACCTCAAGGAAGTGGTGGAAGCCACGGAAAATGCATTGGTCTTAAGCATCGCGACCAAACAGAGAACGGTCGAAGAGGCGAATGCGAGGATTCATTCCATGACCGATGTCGGCGCAAGGCTCGACCAAATCATAAACGAGCTGTTGTGAACGATGCTCTCACTATTATGTCTTAAATAACGGGCATTACAATTTATCCAGGCCGCTCGCTCGGTCCATATGAACTGACCGATCCTGGGCTGGGTGATGAGGCTCACCTCGAACCGCCCTTGGGGCTAATGGCTTCTACCGGGGAACGGGAGGCATAAGCAACGAGATCTCGCAAAGAAAGGGGCTGGTTGAACAGGAATGTCCTCGGCACAGGCCTGGTCAGCCTGCTCAGCGACGCTAGCCACGAGATGGTTACCGTTCTATTGCCGATCTTCATCACATTAAGCACGGCCTTGGGAGGATTGGGGGCCAATGCCGCTGTGCTCGGCATTATCGAAGGGCTCTCGGATGGGTTATCCAGCGCGACGAAGCCAATCTCGGGCTACCTCAGTGATAAGACGAAGCGGAGGAAGCCTTGGATGGTCGTCGGCTACATAGCCACCGGCCTGCTTCTCCCCGCGATCGCCTTCGTCCAAACTGTTGCAGAGCTTGCCGTGCTCAGGATGTTGGCATGGGCAGGAAGAGGGTTGCGTGGTCCGCCCAGAGATGCCCTTCTCTCGGACTCCGTCGAGCCGAAACAATATGGAAAGGCCTTTGGATTGCATAGGGCCATGGATTCCATGGGAGCGATCATCGGTCCCGTTTTGGTGTTCATCCTCTTGCCGATCCTTGGAGTAAGGAACACTATGTTGGTCGCATTTATCCCTGGTGTGCTCTCGATCTTTGTGGTCGTGCTGCTTATTAAAGAGGTCGGAGTCAAATCAACAACTACCAAGGCGATGACCTTCTGGACGAGCCTAAGAACATTGCCGAGGAGATTCAGACATCTATTAGTAGCCCAGGCCGTCTTCGGGATCGGGAACTTCGCCAATGCCCTTTTCGTGTTGGCGGCGCTGGATCTCATGACCCCTTCGTTAGGATCGATTGCCGCTGCCTCAGTGGCAGTTGGCCTGTACGCCCTAATGAACGTCATATATGCGCTAGGATCCTTTCCGGTCGGTGTATTGGCTGATAGACATAGCAAGCCCTTGCTCTTGGGCATGGGATATTTGTTCAACGCCTTGGCCTGTCTAATCCTGTCATTGCTGACCGATAATCTGTTCCTAATCGCGCTGGCCTTCATTGCCGTTGGGCTCCAGCTTGCCTTGACTGATACAACGGAGGGAGCCTTGGCGGCGGAGCTGCTGCCGAAGAATATCACAGGTACAGGCTATGGTGCTCTCCAGTTCGTCGATGGTGTCGGCGACTTCGTTTCATCCACGGTCGTCGGCATTCTTTGGGTTGTCTTCTCGCCCATCGTTGGGTTGCTTTATTCGGCTATCTTGAGTGTTGTGGCCTTCGGCTTAATCATGTGGCTCATGCATGTTCCGAAATCACCGCAGATTTCATCATTGAATGTACTTCATTCGGGGTCGAAAGCAAATGAATGAGAACCATAAGAGAGTACTGGCCATCTACCTGCATAACATCGAACGGAATCTTGAAAAAATTAAAAGAGAGCTCGGTCATGATACTTCTAAATCCGAACCAGTCCTCACCATTGTGAATTGTGATCTAAACGAATATACCAAAACTGAGCTAATGCACTGTTCTTCCATCATGCTGGATGAGATTAGGCTTATTAACGACCAATACGAATTTCAACCTCAGAACGAATCCTCGAAAAAACGAATAAATGGGGCTTTGACCGAAATATGGACAACAATCAATGATTTGCGGCCTAAGAACCTAGAGAACTATGGCTCGCTTGCTGCGGGTGACATGGAGATGCTTGACACTATGGTCTCGAGACTTCTTGTTATCCTCAATGAAATGTATTCCTCGCTAGACTAGGCTGTCGTAACTATGATATCCTTCATTGGTCCATTTCTTACTCGTAAAACCGAAGAAAAAGGGCAGCGCCCATATATTTGAAGATAGAACCTCTGGCTTTTTCTCTTAAGGCCTATTCCCCTGGTCCTCCTGTGGACCCTTTAGCGGCGATGACATCGTCAATACGAACGATCATTATGGCTGCGTCAGTGGCCGAGCTAATCGCCTGCTTCCCGACTCTAATCGGTTCGATGACATTCATCTCTATCATGCTTACAATCTTTCCGCTGAAGACATCGACTCCGGCATCCTTCTGCCCCTCCCTATGAGCTTTCCTCATTCCGATAAGGATGTCGATAGGGTCGAGGCCAGCATTCTCTGAAATGGTTTTGGGTATGATCTCCATGAGGTCTTGACCGCCGACCCCAAGTGGATGTCGCGCGCGGACGTCCAGACCTTCCTGGTCTGGATGGAGGAGAGAGACCTCGACCCAGGCTACCGGTCGAAGCTGATCGGTTTGTTGGATAAGGTGACCACCTTCACAGGGAATCCCGTGATACAGCAGATGAGGGTGGAAGGTGAGCATCTGCCGTCCGCACTGCCCAAGGACCTCGCATCTTTGGATGAGGCCGATGTCATCAGGCTGCAGACTGCGGCTGACAAGATGGGAGGCTGGACCGGGGAGGTCGCCAGGATGTTGACCGCGTTCCTGCCAGCCACCGGCCTAAGGCCGAGCGAGCTCCGACAGGCAAATCTGGATGATTTGGACGTGAGAAACTGGACCTTCCGGGTCCGGTATCCGAAGGGCAGGAACCGCTACGCAAAGAAGCGCAGGGTCGTAATCCTCCCACAGGCGAGGGCAGCCACGCTGCGCTTCCTGAAGGCTAGAGGAGAGTACCTTCGAGCCCACGGGCTACAGGATGCCGGCCCGCTCATACCCAGAATGAAGAATGGGCAGGCTGGATACTACTCCTCGAACTGGTTCAGGGTGGTGAAGGCCAAGGTAGAAAAGCAAGCAGGAGTGGAGTTCAAGCTCCGGGACTTCCGGCCAACCTTCACCCAGATGTGCCTGGACCGCGACCCGACCCTCCTCTCGGATGTTTCCAAACAGCTAGGGCACAGCAGTACGCGCGCCACGGAGAAGCATTACGGGCGGATCCGTGACCGCGCGGCCTTCCTTCGACTGGAACGAGCGTTCAGCACTCCGGAGACATCTGGCCAAGCAGAAAATGACCAGCCAGATGCAAAAAAGCCCGGAATTGATATCAGAAACGGGATCACTGGATATGGATGATGGTGGGTCTGTCCGGATTTGAACCGGAGACCCGTGGTCCCGAACCACGGAGTTTGACCAAGCTAGCCCACAGACCCACTGAGGCATCACGGCTAATCAAATCAGAGTATAAAATCTCTTACCTCTCCAAATACTGAATTCAGGGTCGTAAAAGGGTCAACTGATCTTCTGTGATCGCTTCCTCTATCACGGAAAACGTATCACCCGGCCAATCATGGACCAAGAAGGGTCAAAAATCATGGTCGATCCCTCAAGGCACATCTAGGGTCAACTTCGTGGTGCGGGATGATCTTGCGTCTGCACTCCACGACTCCCGAATCCCATTTAAGGGTCCGTCCTTCATCGCACGACGCATTCGGCTGGTTGACTGGCAGCCTGCCAAGACGGGACATGCCCGAATCGGCGATGTTCCTAGCAGCATTGAGATCTGGGTTGAGCTGGTAGCCGCATCTCATGCACTTGAATAGGTTCCCTTTGCGGTTGCTTTTCTCAACATGGCCGCACCTATTGCACCTTTGAGATGTGTGGCGAGGGTCCACGAACATGACCACCTTACCAAGCTCTTCAGCCTTGTACTCGATGAACTCCTGCAGCTGATGGAACGGCCATTGGTTCAGTTTCGTTGGCATTCCGTTCGTC